>ENA-OQJB01000067-OQJB01000067.1-human-gut-metagenome-genome-assembly--contig:-NODE-67-length-58677-cov-4.533237_pt1 | contig 58677 bp, 56 predicted proteins | sample MGYA00242599_ERZ504765 | MGnify/ENA primary metagenome ERZ504765 (study PRJEB26092, sample SAMD00036354) | human gut metagenome | host: Homo sapiens | study: EMG produced TPA metagenomics assembly of...
ACGGCATGGATATAGTTCAGTGCTTCCTCGTAGTTCATTGTGCAATGCCTCGGACGTTTGTTTTCCAGCAGCAGGCGCACCAGCACCGGTGTTCACCGCCGCCAGGACCAGCGCGTTGGGAATGCGGGTCACCAGCACGCTCCACGGATAGTTATAGAAGAGGTGGAGTGCCAGCGAGTTGATGACAATGGAGCCCACCGCATGGCCGGCAAACACGCTGATCTGGGTGCGCAGGCCCAGCCGCAGGTTGGGCAGGGCGCGCCAGAGAAGCCCCGCCGTCAGGCCGATGGAGCCTGCCCCCAGCGTGATCAGCGGATTGATGGCGTAGCCGGAAAGGGTGCCGCCGATCATATCGGCCACTGCACCCACGGCAAAGCCCTCCACCGGCCCGAACAGCACAGCGGCCAGCAGAGTGGGCAGGCTGCCCAGGTTGAACCGGACAAAGCCGGTGGAAATGCTCAGCACCCGGGCAAACACGATGCTCATGGCAGTGAGCAGGGCCAGCATGGTGAGCTTGCGGACGGAATTTCTGGAATGGTTCATATCAATTGTCCTCCCCTGTTTCGGGAACCGCGGGGCGGGCAATGCAAAATGCCCTCCCCTGTGACAAACCGCACAAAGGAGGGCGTGATTCAACGGTTCACATCCAGACGAGGCCGCAGACGGCCCCGTCTGCACCCAAGTCCATGCAGCAGCGGGATGCAGGCCATGCACCGCGGGTCTTACCTTCGTCCGCAGCACAACTCCCCGTTGATGCGGCACTTAACGCGCATGGCCTTACTCTGTTGATGGTCTTATTATATGCCTTTTTCCGGCCCATTGCAACCACAACTCCCATCATCTTTCCCAATTCGCGGAGCAGATTTTTGGCGGGGTGCACAATTCCGGCCTACACAAAAAGCCCTCCGGTGCGTCTCGTCCCGGAGGGCTTTGGGGTACAGAAGGTCTGGTCAATTACTGCACATCGGTCAGCTCAGCCAGCTTGTGGAAGATCTCGGTGTTGTCATACACGCCGCGGAACTTGTCTGCACCCTGACCACGGGCGTAGAGGTTCACCATGGCACCGGTGTGGGCGTAGGTGGTGTGATCCACACCGGACTTGTGGTTGATGGTGTGGCAGATGGCCATGCTGAAGGGGATGTAGGTGCCATACAGCTCGTAATCCTGCTGGCTCATCTTGCTCTGGCTGGAAGAGCCGACCCTGAGGGTGCGCTCGTAGGCGGTGCGCAGGTTCTGCACCTCGTAGTCGGTCAGCAGCAGCTTGCCGGCGTTGGCGGCATCCGGGTCGGTGGGCAGGGTCAGGCCGAAGTTTGCCTTCACGTCCTGCATAGCGGTCTCAAAGGGAGTCTGATTCTTCACGTAGTTGTTCACATAGGTGGAATCGAACTTTGCGTAGGACATCTTCTGGTGGGCCAGGTTGGTCAGGAAGGTATCGTAGTTGGTGGTCTTGTAGCCAATGCCCAGGCCGCCGGTCTCGTGGTCAGCGGTCACCAGGATCAAGGTATCATCGGGATGCTGGGCGTAGAACTCCACAGCGGCCTGCACCGCGTTGTGCATCTCGATCACATCATGGATAGAGGCAGCGGCATCGTTGGCGTGGCAGGCCCAGTCGATCTTGCCGGACTCCACCATCATAAAGAAGCCGTTGCTGTTGTCCAGCAGCTCAATGCCCTTGCGGACATAGTCGGTCAGCTGCCACTCTCCCGGAGCGGCATCCATGGCGTAGTTCATGGACTTGCCGTCGGCCAGGTTCTCGGCAATGATCAGGGTCTTGCCTGCCCCGGCCTTCAGGGCAGCAGCACCGGCCTGGGTGGTGACAACGTTGTAACCGGCCTGTGCAGCCACCTCGTGGTTGTTGGGGCCGGTGCCGTCGCCGTTCACCTTCTGGAACTCGCCGCCTGCGAAATACTCAAAGCCGGAGTTTGCCAGCTCCACGCCGATCTGATAGTAGTTCTTGCGGGTCTTCTGGTGTGCATAGAAGGCAGCAGGGGTGGCGTGGTCAATATTCACCGTGGAAACAATGCCAACCTTGTAGCCCTTCTGCTTGTGGAGCTTCTCCGCAATGGTCTCATAGGGCACATCGCGGGTCCACGGGCACATATTGATGACACCGCTCTCGGTCTTTTTGCCGGAAGCGATGGAGGTAGCGGTGGAAGCGGAGTCCGGGCAGAAGGAGGTGCTGTCGTAGGTGGTCACACTGCCCACTTCCGGGAACTGGGTAAAGCTCAGCTCTGCCTCGGTGATGGCACCGTTGTTGGTGACAGTGCCCTGATAGAACCGGGCAGACTGGATCTGGGCAGTGCCCATGCCGTCGCCGATGAACAGGAAGATGTACTTGGGCTTATTCTGGAACAGGCCAAAGCAGTTCTCCTCGTCAGCTGCGGTGGAAGCAGCCGGAGCGGCAGCGTTTGCAGCCACAGGGGCAGCAGTCATCAGACCGGCGGCAGATGCCACAGCACCCACTTTCAGGAAGCTGCGGCGGGACATTTTATGTTCTTTCATACGATAATTCCTCTCTTATCCTGAGCCCTCCCGGGCCCTGTTGCAATGTTTCTTGGGAACGGTTCTATTGTACCCGTTCAGAGAAAGAGGGGAAACCATGGTAAGGCAAATCTTAGGTAAACCCTGGGCAATGAAAAGCAGGCATTGGTAAAAAACAGGTGGTCTTTGTAAAATCGGATTGTTCCTGCCCGCAGGCCCTTCCACTCCGTCAGGATTTGTCCCGGATCGGTTGCATCCGATGGGCAAATCGTGTATACTGTAACCCGATTTTTATTTGCGGAGGGAGGGGTGCACATGTCTGTTTTGTGTCTGGGCGAAGTCTGGCTGGAGCTGAACGCCGCCATGGCTCCGGAGCTGACGGAGACGTTCCGGGCACAGACCGGCGGCTGGGGTGCAGGCTTCTGCCGCCGGTACGCCGCATTGGGCGGGCAGGCGGCTCTGCTGGCCCAGCTGGGGGCTGACCCCTTTGGCCGCAAGCTGGCGGCCCGGCTTGCCCGGGATGGTGTGGATTGCTCCCTGCTCTGCTTCACGGATGCCTTCCCCACACCGGTGGTGTTCACCGGAGCAGACACCGCTCTGCCCTACCGTGCCCACACCGCCGGGCTGGCCCTTGGGCCGGAGCAGCTGGAGGCCGCCCCGTTCCGGGGAGCCTCTGCCTTCTGCTTTTCCTCCGCCGGGCTGGTGGACAGCCCCCTGCGGCTGGCCCACCTCAAGGCCCTTGCCGCCGCCCGGGATGCCGGGGCGCTCTGCTGCTATCTTCCCCGGCTGGCGCAGGCCGCGCCCTACTGGCCGCAGCGGGAGGCTCTGTGCCAGACCGCCCTGCAGTTTCTTGACCGGGCAGACGTTCTCTTTTTAGAGGAGAGCGACCTGCTCCTCCTCTTCGGTTCCCGGGAGCTGCGCACGGCCCTGTTTGCCCTGTTCACCGGCCATGTGCAGCTGATCTTTTTCTACAAAAAGGACAGGATTCTCGCCTTTACACGCAGCATTATGGCTTCTGCCGCAAAAAAGACCAGAGCCCCGCTCTGGTCTTGTATCGGATAGAGAAAATGATGCTCCCTGTCTCCGCTCTGCCCAGATTAAAGGAATCTGAGCTGAACGCGCTGATCGGATAGCCCCCTGCCGCTGAGATGGCGGCGGGAACCAAACAAAAACAGCCAGCGCCGTGGAAAGGAGGAGAAAGCGGCGCTGGCTGTGTATGAGAACTCCCAAACATTTGCGGCTGTCAGGAGATGGTTGGTAGTCTGTCCGCTGCCTTGGCTATTGCCTCGCATCAGCAGGGGACAGTGTTTTTTCAAAGGGGCCGCGCCGCCCGGTTTCTGCCGGAGACGCGCGGCTTTCATTGCCTGCATGGCATCTTGGGAGGATGTTTTTCTGTTCCTCCCTGACTGCACCCTTATTGTACAGGATAAAAATGGAGTTTCTTTGTGAGGAATTTGAACAAATTGAAAATAAACGGAGCCGCTGCACATTATTTTGTACAGCGGCTCCGTTTTTTACGTCGTTTCTTTAATTTTCGGCCAGATTTCCGGTGTAGAGCTGGTAATACTTGCCCTTCTTGGCGATCAGCTCGTCGTGGCTGCCGCGCTCGATGATGCGGCCCTGCTCCAGAACCACGATGCAGTCTGCATTGCGGACGGTAGACAGGCGGTGGGCAATGACAAAGCTGGTGCGGCCATACATCAGGCCGTCCATGCCCCGCTGGACCAGCGCCTCGGTGCGGGTATCAATGGAGGAGGTCGCCTCGTCCAGGATCAGCACCGGGGGATCGGCAACTGCGGCGCGGGCAATGGCCAGCAGCTGGCGCTGGCCCTGCGAGAGGTTGGCACCATCGCCGGTGAGCATGGTGTTGTAGCCTTCCGGCAGGCGCTTGATGAAGCCATCCGCGTTGGCAAGGCGGGCGGCGGCGATGCACTCTTCATCGGTGGCATCCAGCCGGCCGTAGCGGATGTTCTCCATCACCGTGCCGGTGAACAGATGGGTGTCCTGCAGCACGATGCCCAGAGAACGGCGCAGATCGGCCTTTTTGATCTTGTGGATGTTGATGCCGTCGTAGCGGATCTTGCCGTCCTGAATGTCGTAGAACCGGTTGATGAGGTTGGTGATGGTGGTCTTACCGGCACCGGTAGAGCCGACAAAGGCGATCTTCTGGCCCGGAAGGCCATACAGGTTGATATCGTGCAGGACGGTTTTTTCCGGCACATAGCCAAAGTCTACATCGGTAAAGGTGATGCTGCCTTCCAGCTTGTGGTAGGTGGTAGTGCCGTCGTGGTGCGGGTGCTTCCATGCCCAGATGCCGGTGCGCTCGGTGGCTTCCACAAGGTTATCGTCGCGGTCATACTTGGCGTTGACCAGCGTGACATAGCCCTCGTCGGTCTCGCTCTCTTCGTCCATCATCTTGAAGATACGCTCGGCACCGGCCAGAGCCATGATGATGCTGTTGGCCTGCATGGACACCTGACTGATGGGCATGTTGAAGCCCTTGTTCAGGCTCAGGAAAGCCACCACCGTGCCAAGGGTCGTGCCGCCCATGCCGCTCACGGCCATGGCTGCGCCTGCCAGCGCGCAGACGGCATAGCTGATGTTGCCCAGCTGGGCGTTGACCGGCATCATGATGTTGGCAAAGCTGTTGGCTTTGTTGGCGCTGTCCTTCAGCTGGTCGTTCAGCTGGCGGAAACCGTCCAGCGCCTTCTGTTCGTGGGTGAACACCTTGACGACCTTCTGGCCCTCCATCATTTCTTCGATGTAGCCGTTCAACTTGCCCAGATCCCGCTGCTGCTGGATGAAGTATTTGCCGGACTGCTGGGTGATCTTTTTTGGAGCAGAACATCATCAGCGCCACCATCAGCATGGTAACGATCGTCAGCTGCCAGCTGAGCATGCACATGCTGAAGAACACCGAAACAATGGTAATGGCGCTGGACACCAGCTGCGGGATGCTCTGGCTGAGCATCTGGCGCAGGGTATCCACGTCGTTGGTGTACACGGACATGATGTCGCCGTGGGGATGCTGGTCAAAATACTTGATGGGCAGGCTCTCCATGTGGGTGAACAGCTGGGTGCGCAGGTTGCGCAGGGTGCCCTGCGTCACGTTGACCATAATGCGGGCGTTGCCCCACGCTGCCAGAATGCCAATGACGTAGATGATGCCTACCCGCAGCAGAGCCGCAGCCAGCGGGGCAAAATCCGGATCCTGCTGCTGGGTCATGGGTACGATGTAATCATCCATCAGAGTCTTTAAAAACAGACTGGCCTGTACGTTTGCCAGTGCACTGACCACGATGCAGACAAGCACAAGGATGCAATGGGGCAGATAGTGCCGGAATACCTCATCCATGATGCGCTTCAGCAGCTTGCCCGGGTTTTCCACTTTGGGCCGGGGGCCGCCCATGCGGGGGCCGGGGCCGCGAACTTCTTTTGCCTGAGCCATTACTGTTCACCTCCCTGTTTGTCAAAGTCGCCGCTGCCCTGGGTCTGGCTGTTGTAAACTTCCTGATAGATGGCGTTGGTCTTGAGCAGCTCTTCGTGGGTGCCCAGACCATCGATCTTACCGTTATCCAGCACAAGGATGCGGTCGGCGTCCTGCACCGAGGAAATGCGCTGTGCAATGATGATCTTGGTGGTGCCGGGGATCTCCTCCCGGAATGCCTTGCGGATCTTGGCATCGGTAGCGGTATCCACGGCGCTGGTGGAGTCGTCCAAAATCAGAACCTTGGGCTTGCGCAGCAGAGCGCGGGCGATGGTCAGGCGCTGCTTCTGGCCGCCGGACACGTTGGAGCCGCCCTGCTCAATCCATGTATTGTATTTGTTCGGGAAGCGCTCGATGAACTCATCGGCGCAGGCAAGCTTTGCCACACGGATGCACTCTTCCTCGCTGGCGTTCTCGTCGCCCCAGCGCAGGTTATCGAGAATGGTGCCGCTGAACAGCACGTTCTTCTGCAGCACCATGGACACCTCGCGGCGCAGCACGTCGAGGTTGTAGTCGCGCACATCCACGCCGCCAACCTTCACGGTGCCGGTCTCGGCATCATACAGGCGGGGGATCAGCTGCACAAGGCTGGATTTTGCGCTGCCAGTGCCGCCGATGATACCTAAGGTCTCACCGGGCTTGATGCTGAAGGTGATATCATTCAGCACCGGCTGGCCGCTGCCGTGCTTATACTTGAAGGTGACATGCTCGAACTCGATGCCGCCGTCCTTCACCTGCTGCACCGGCTGCTTTGCGGGGGGCAGGTCGGTGGTCTCGTCCAGCACTTCCACAATACGCTTTGCGGAAGCGGCAGACATGGAGATCATGACAAAGGCCATGCTCAGCATCATCAGGGCCATGAGGATGTTCATGATGTAGCCGAACAGAGCGTTCAGCTGGCCGGTGGTGATGGCGCCATGCAGAACGTACTTGGCACCCAGCCAGCTCAGGGCGATGTTGCAGCCGTAAACGGCGGTGAGCATGGCAGGGTTATTGAAGCTCAGGCGGCTCTCAGCGTTCACAAACTGGTCGTACAGGCTCTGGCAGGCTTTGGTGTACTTCTCGTTTTCAAAGCCCTCGCGCACGAAGCTCTTCACTACGCGGATGGCGGAGACGTTTTCCTGCACGGAAGCGTTCAGGGCATCGTAGTTTTTGAACACCCGGTCAAAGATGTGGAAGGTGGGCACCATGATGCCTGCCAGCACCGCCACCAGAAAGACCACAGCCACCACGAAGATCAGTGACAGCGGGCCGCCGATCATCAAGGCCATGAACAGGGCGAACACCAGATGCACCGGGGCGCGCACGCACATGCGCTCGATCATCTGGAATGCGTTCTGTACGTTGGTCACGTCGGTGGTCATACGGGTGACAAGGCCTGCGGTGGAGAATTTATCAATGTTGGAAAAAGAATAATGCTGGATGTTCTCATACATAGCATCGCGCAGATTTCCGGCAAAGCCGGTGGATGCCTCGGCGGCGTATTTGCCGGCCAGAACGCCCAGCGCCAGCGCGACCACAGCCACCAGAAAGGTGAGCAGGCCGTACTTGAGGATGGCGTTCATATCGCCCTTTTCAATGCCCTGATCGATGATAAAGGCCATGATGGTGGGCAAAAGCACATCCATCACGGCTTCCAGAGCGGCAAAGAGCGGTGTCAGGACTGCGGCGCGTTTATACTCGCCCAGATGCGACACTAACTTTTTGATCATCTGAGTTACCTCCTGTTACTTTTTATTTGTTTGGTACAGAACAATTTTATACAAAACATTTTAATTGTCAAGACGTTTCAAAAAATGTTCATAATTACTAATTTAACAACCCAAAATTTAGCAAACTGCATCACTGCAGAGCTTCCCGCAGCTTGTTTAAAAGCCGCAGCAGCTCGGTATTTTCCTCCGCTGTCAGCAGTCCGGCCACATAGTCGTCGGTCTGGTGGAAGCAGAGCATCGTCTTTTCGTGGAAGCAGATGCCCTCTTCGGTGAGTACCAGCTGCTTGAGCCGGGCGTCCTGCGGAACACTGCGCCGCTCGATATACCCCTTGCGCTCCATCAACTGCAGGATGTTGGTCACGGTGGAGCGGGTGATAGAGAACTCCCGCTCAATGTCCCGCTGGAACACGGGGGTGTCCCGGTGGCGGTAGAGATACCCAATGATCCACCCGTGCATGGGGGTGGCCTGCTCCACGTCATTTTCGCGGGCAAACTGGTTGATCTTGCGGAAGATCAGGTTGTCCACCCGGCGGATCTGCGCCGGGATGACCTGTGGGCCTTCCCAAGGGGGATCGGCGTGATTGCAGCACTCGTTTTTGGTTTCGTCACACATCATGGTTTTGTCCTTCATGGTTGTTTTGGCATTGAACAGTTTCAAATAAAACTGTTTGATAGCATACATATTATACAGCAGTCAAAGTGAATGTCAAGGGGAAGGAAACGATTTTAAATGCCCTCCGCTTTGCTCTGGGCATAAAATAATGAAATATTATTTTTCATATTGCAAACCAGCCAAGCCTGCGGGCTTGGCTGGTTTGCTTTTTCACGGAAGGGGCCGTAGTTGCAAGCGGCATATTTTCCGGTTGCGCGGTCATTTCCGAAGGAAATAAGCGCAACAGATGGAGTTTACCTTTTGGGCCATTCCTGTGAAAATGCAACAGCAGACAGCCCGCAGGCTGTCTGCTGTTGCCCTATTATAAAAATATTTTTCCGCTAAATATGCCCAGAGCGAAGCGGAGGGCATTCTAAATTATTATTCCAGATTGTGTTTTTTGCAGAACTGTTTGCTCACCCAGTACATCCCGCCCCACAGCAGAACGGCCAGCACCAGATACAACGGGTTCTTCATGGAACTGACCAGCGACTGCCCAAACACTGCCATCATGGCAATCATCACGCCCTTGCCCAGCAGCATGGTAATGAGATAGCGCTTTTCGTCAAAGTCCGAGATGCCAAAGGCCAGATGCATAAAGGAGCTTGGCGCGAAGGGCAGCAGCGCGAGCATGAACAGCGACGAAGTGTCAAAGCGGTTCACCCACTGCTGAGCCTTTTCCAGCTTGGGCGAGCGGGAGGCAAACTTCCAGAAGAAACACTTGACCACCCGCCGCCAGAACAGGAACATGATGCTGCCACCCAGCGCCACACCGGCCCAGCTGTACAGAAAACCCAGAATGCCGCCGTGAGCCGCTACATTCAGCGCCACAATGGCAATGAGCGGAAGCGGCGGAAAAAACGACTCCACCATGGCCAGCATGATGGGGGCAATGGGGCCAAGGTTGCCAAAACTGTCCAGCAGAGTTTCCCAGAACTCCAGCGTTCCCAGCTGGCGCAGACAAAAGTTCATTGTGCACATCCATCCCTTCCGCCTGCGCTTTCCCATCCGCAGGTTCCTCTATCCGTAGTATATCCATATTGTATGACACAAGCATGAACACAAAGCGACATTTTTTTGCCCTGTGCACAGCCTCCTTGGGATACTACGAAGCTGCCGGTGCTGTTTTACTCCGCAGCCTGCTTTTCTGCGCGGGCCTTCATACGCTCCAGCTGGGCGGTGCGCTGCTTTTCCCACCGGGCAAGAGAAGCGTCGTCCGGGATCTGCAGGCAGCGGGCGTAGCTCCAGTGCAGGCCGTCGCGGCGGGCCAGCTTGTAGCGCTGGAACACACCCTTGCCTGCGGCATTGCTGCTGCCGGCGCAGTGGGGGCACTGGCTCAGGGTGTACCAGCTGTTGCTGCCCTTTTTCAACCATACATCATCGGGCTTGAGCGGTGCGCCGCACTCCGGGCAGCTCATGATGTAAATTTTGGGGTCGGTGCGCCAGGTGTACTGCTCCACATAGCCGTGGAAGACCTCAAAATCCCGGTAGTCGCCGGGGGCAGGGCACAGGCTGGCCCGCAGGGATTCCTCCTCAGTGGGGTAGGCCGCAAGACCGGCCCGCAGGTCGAGCATCCGGCAGACATCGGCGGTGTACAGCGTGTCGGAAAGGGCATCGTGGAACTGCCGCTCCATGGGCAGCCCTAAGCGGGTGACGACGCTTTCCAGCGTCATGCCCTCGCCCTCTTTGCGGGGATGCTCCCGCAGGAACACCTGCTGCAGGTCGTACCAGACGGTGGGCTTTGATTCATCGATGTTGCACAGGTACAGGTTCTGCTTGAGCACCGGTACGTCATCCATGCCCCACTCGGCAAATTCGGCATCCGGGCCGCACCACTGCATAAAGCGGCGCAGGCCCTGCACGATGGGCTCACCCTTGTCCAGATCGGCCTGCGTCAGGCCGGTGACTTTAGCAATGTGATGCTGCAGCTTACGGAAGATGCGGGGCCGCAGATGGATGGAAAAGGTGTCCAGCACGTTGGCATCCTCGTCGATCTTCACGGCACCGATCTCCACGATCTCGCCCCGGAAGGTCTGCTGCACGCCATGGTAATTAAAGGTATACGGCTGGTAGCCGATATTCCATTCCAGATCAAATAAAACCAGATTGCGCGGCATTGTTTTGTGTTCCTCTCGTTACTTTAAAATAAACTTCTCTACAGCCTCGGCCACACCGTCGTGGTCGTTGTCGGCGGCAGTCACATAGTCGGCCACGGCCTTTACCGGCTCTTCGGCGTTCTGCATGGCCACGCCCACACCGGCGTACTCGATCATGGAGCGGTCATTCAGGCCGTCGCCGCAGGCCATCAGGTTTTCGCGGCCAAGGCCCATGTGCTCCAAAAGGGCGGCAAGGCTGCCGTCCTTGGCAACGCCCAGCGGCACGGCTTCAATAAAGAACGGGCTGGAGGGGTACAGGTCGATGCGGCCGTCAAACTGCTTTTTGCCGGCGGCCCACACCTCGTCCCGGCGGGCTGGGTCCAGCGTGATGAGCATTTTGCAGATGGGGTAATCCACATACTTTGCCAGATCGTCCACGCCGGTCATGGGCAGCTTGCAGGTAAAGCACTCGCGCAGTGCCCATTTGTCGTCCGGGTGCTCGGTGACAACGCCTTCTTTATTATAGGTGATAATGGTCACGTTCTGTGCGGCGGCAAAGGCGCACAGCTCGGGTACGTACTGGGCATCCAGCTGTTTCTGGTACAAAGTCTCGCCGGTGCGGCAGTCGATGATCTTGCCGCCGTTGTAAGAAAGGATGCAGCCGCCCTTTTTATCCAGCCCCAGTTCCTTTGCCAGCGGCAGCACGCCCGCGGTGGGACGGCCGGATGCCAGCACGATGGTGACACCCTTTGCAATTGCGGCATCCAGTGCGGCGCGGGTGCGGGGTGTAACTTCTTTCTGGCTGTTGGTCAGGGTGCCATCCAGATCCAGTGCCAGAACTTTGATCTCTGCCATATAAAATCCTCTCAATTTATATAAAGGTAAAAAAGCACTTACCCTCTTATTGTACAATGAAATGCCATCATCTTTCAACCCTTGCAGAGACGTTTGTGGAAAAAGTGGTGGCACTTGAGCAGGATTTTACATCCCTTTCCGGCTTTTTACGTTGGCGCGGATGCAGCCGCACCGGTTTTACCAAAGCTTTGCGGCGGCATGGTTTTTCCCCGCAAGGCGGTGCGCTACAATAAAAGCGTTCCCACAAGAAGAAAAACGGGGCCTGAGGCAGGCCCGCAATGTTTGATTGAATGAAAAGAGAGGACCACGTCATGAAAGAAAACAAGATCTCCCGCCGCAGCTTTCTCAAGTTTGGCGCAGCTGCTTCTGCCGTCGGCATGATGGCTGCTGCACCCGTTGCCGCAAACGCAGCACAGCCGGATGCGGATGCCGCAGCCGACGAGGAGAACTGCCTGCTGGGCCTGTTCCAGAAACCCAAGTACATCTTCCTGTTCATCGGCGACGGCATGGGCACTGCCCAGATCCAGTCTGCCCGCTTCTACAAGGGCACCGTGGACAACAACGGCGCTGTGACCGAGGCCGACCTGAGCTTCACCAGCTTCCCCACCGTGGGCAGTGTGACTACCTACGACAGCACTTCTTTCTGCCCGGACTCCGCTTCCACCGCAACCTCCATCGCCACTGGCCACAAGACCGAGAGCGGTGTCATCAATATGTGCCCGTGGACCCGCGATGTGCCCTATGAGACCATTGCCGAAAAGCTGCACGCCCAGAAGGGCTACAAGGTGGGCATCATCTCCTCGGTCAATATCGACCACGCCACTCCCGCCGCCTTCTACGCTCATCAGAAGACCCGCAAGAACTACTACCAGATCGGCGTAGAGCTGGCAAACTCCGGCTTTGAATACTTTGCCGGCGGCGAGTTCCAGAAGGTGAACGGCGACGGCACCGGCCCCAACAACCACGAGGTGGCTGCTCAGGCCGGATACAATGTGGTCACCACGCAGGCAGGCGCTGCCGCCCTGACCGCAGGCGCAGGCAAGACCCTGATCATTGCCGAAAATCTGGCAGACGGTAAGGCCATGAACTACGCCATGGATGCCGCCGCAGGCGAGTGGCAGCTGACCGACTACGTGAAAAAGGGCATCGAGCTGCTGGATAACCCCAAGGGCTTCTTCCTCATGACCGAGAGCGGTAAGATCGACTGGGCCTGCCATGCAAACGATGCCGCTGCTTCCATCCATGATGTGCTGGAGATGAGCAACGCCGTGCAGGCTGCCGTGGAGTTCCAGCAGAAGCACCCCAATGATACCCTGATTCTCGTCACCGCCGACCACGAGACCGGCGGTATGGCCATCGGCTACAAGACCACCAACTACGACACCTTCCTGACGAACCTGACCCACCAGAAGATGTCCTACGCAAAGTTTGATTCTACCTATGTGCAGAACTACATCGCCAACAAGACTCCTTTTGAAGCTGCCATGCAGGATGTGAAGGCAAACTTCGGCCTGACCCTGCCCACCGACCCGGATGCCGCCAACGCCGGCAAGCTGCTGCTGACCGACTACGAGGTGCAGAACCTGCGCACCGCCTACGAGCGCACCCTGAAGGTTGGCTCTGCCAGCCAGAAGGACATGTCTCAGCAGGACTATGAGCTGTACGGTACCTATATCCCGTTCAGCATGGCAATCTGCCACACCATCAACCACAAGTCCGGTATGGATCATACCACCTACGCCCACACCGGTGCCATGGTCGAACGTCTACGCCAACGGCGTGGGTGCGGAGAAGTTCGGCGGCGTGTTCGACAACACCGAGATCTTCCACAAGCTGGCCGACCTGACCAAGGTCAAGTAAAGCTTCACCGGACTGATTTTTCACATTTTCCCGGATAAAGTAAAACCTCCCCGCTCTGGAACCGCAGCGACTGCGGCCGGGCAGGGAGGTTTTGCGTTGATTATGCTGTTTGCCTTTGCGGCTCCGCGGGTGAAAAAACAAATCGGGAAAGTCCGCAGACTTTCCCGATTTGTAATTTAGAAAATGATTCCGCTGAATATGGCCAGAGCAAAGCGGAGGCCATTCAAAATTTAATTGTTGATCTCCGGGAAGCCCTCCAGCTTACTGGTGCAGTGGGGGCAGCGCACTGCCTTGATAGAGATCTCGCTCTGGCAGTAGGGGCACACCTTGGTGGTGGGCTCTGCGGGAGCTTCCGGCTCAGCAGGCTTCTTGTGCAGGGCATTGATGGTCTTGATGACCACAAACAGCACAAAGGCCACGATCAGGAAGTTGATGATGGCATTGATAAAGGAACCAATGCCGATCATCACGTCACCCACATGGATGCCGACGTCCGAGAAATCGGCGTTGAAAAACAGGCCGATGGAGGGGTTGATGATGTCGTTCACCAGTGAGTTGACGATGGCGGTAAAGGCACCGCCGATCACAACACCGACTGCCATATCCAGCACATTGCCGCGCATGGCAAAGGCCTTGAACTCTTCAAAAAACTTTTTGATGCCTTTCACTTCTTTTTCTGCCATAAGAAAATCCACTCCTTTACTCCCTTTATGCCGCAAGGGAACGTATTTGCGTCTATGATAGCGGATTTTTGGCGTGATTGCAAGGGAAAATGACAGCCTCAGCCCTCTTTTGGAAAAAATAAAACGGGAAAGTCCTGCAGACTTTCCCGTTTTGCAAGGATGAAACAGTTCTTACTTTTCCGGTGCAGTAAAAGCGATGGGGGTAGCACCTGCAGCGGCATCCACACTCAGCAGGGAGATGGGTGCGACCTCGTAGTGCAGGGTCTCAAAGCTCTGGGTCTGGCCGTCCTCGGTGGTGAACTCCAAAATGTAGGTCACGTCGGACTGCTTGTCAGCCTCCACGTCGCGGGTGATGACGATGTTCTCGCCGTCAGCCAGACCGTTCTCGCCGGCCAGATTGTCGCCCTTCTCGTCGCTGCCTGCATCGTACAGGTACAGCTCGGTGACGGTAGAACCGGTGGTGTTGTACACGGTGTACTCAGCGGTAGTGGGCTCAGCTGCTTCGCTGGAAGCAGCCTCAGAGCTTGCAGCCTCGGAAGAAGCGGCAGCAGAAGAAGCTACAGAAGAGGAAGCGGCGGTGGAGGATGCAGAAGAACCGCAGGCGGTCATGCCAACAGCCAGTGCTGCAGCGGCAGCAACGATCGCAATGTTCTTGAGTTTCATGTGAAATATACTCCTTTGAAATTTCTTCGTATTCAGATCAACCAACAGGGTGTGATGGATGATGAAGACGATTATACGGGAATTTCGACAAAAAATCAAGACGCCTATGTGCATTTTGAACGATGAAACAGGAACTGTTACCAATTTGACATGAAATTGGAACATTTTAACATGAGTTGACATGAAGCAAAGTTTTGTAGGAAAGGCTGCTTGCCGTTTCGTAAAAAGACAGCCCCATGCAGATCTTGATCTGCACAGAGCTGTCTGGTCGGAAGGTTAAAGAAGGCGCAGCACCAAATGGTCTTACTTGGGCTGGCGGCCGATGTAAGCCAGAATGCCGCCGTCGGCGTACAGGATCTGACCGTTCACAAAGTCGGAAGCGTGGCTTGCAAGGAACACGCAGGGGCCCACCATGTCGTCCGGCTCACCCCAGCGGCCTGCGGGGGTCTTGGCGGTGATGAACTGGTCGAAGGGGTGGCGGCTGCCGTCCGGCTGCACCTCCCGTAGGGGTGCGGTCTGGGCGGTGGCAATGTAGCCGGGGCCCATGCCGTTGCACTGGATGTTGTACTCGCCGTACTCGGAGGCGATGTTCTTGGTGAGCATCTTCAGTGCACCCTTGGCGGCAGCGTAGGCGGAGACGGTCTCGCGGCCCAGCTCGCTCATCATGGAGCAGATGTTGATGATCTTGCCCTCGCGCTTTTCCATCATGTCCGGCAGAACGGCCTTGGAGCAGTTGAAGGCACCGCCTACATGCACATCGATGACCCGCATAAAGTCGGCGTGGCTCATCTCGATCATGGGCACGCGCTTCATCAGGCCGGCATTGTTTACCAGAATGTCCACAGGGCCCACCTCGGCCTTGATCTTTGCAACCATGGCGTTCACAGCGTCCTCATCGGACACGTCGGCCACATAGCCGTGTGCGTCGATGCCGACTGCCTTGTATGCTGCAAGGCCCTTTTCAAGGCTTGCTTCGGAAGAGCAGTTGAAGCAGACGGTTGCACCGCACTGGGCCATGCCTTCGGCGATGGAAAAACCGATGCCGTGGGCACCGCCGGTGATCAGAGCCACCTTGCCCTGCAGGTTGAAAGCGGAAAGATCCATGATTTTCTCCTTCTCAAGTTAAATTTTTAGCAAAAAGCCCCGTACCGGTGGACCCGGTACGGGGCTTGTGTATGGTGCTTTTTAGCGCAGGTCAGTGGTAGCGATGTTGTCCATGTCGTCAAACTCCATGTTCTCGCCGCCCATTGCCCAGATAAACGTATAGTTCGAGGTGCCTACGCCGCTGTGAATGCTCCAAGAAGGGCTGATGACAGCATCCTCGTTGTGCATCACGATGTGGCGGGTCTGGGTAGGCTCGCCGCACATGTGGAACACCACCTGCCCCTCGGGCAGTTCAAAGTAGGTATAAATTTCCATGCGCCGCTCGTGGGTGTGGCTGGGCATCGTGTTCCAGTTGGAACCGGATTCCAGTTCGGTCATACCCATGCTCAGCTGGCAGGTCTTCAGCACATCCGGGTGGATGAACTGATTGATGGTGCGCTTATTGCAGGTCTCGACGCTGCCCAGAGGACGATGGTTTGCATCGGCCATCTTGATCAGGCGGGTCTCGTAAGAGCAATGTGCGGGAGCGGATACCATGTAGAACTTGGCGGGATGCTCCGGGTCGGCGGAAGCAAAGGTGACTTCCTTGGTGCCCTTGGTGATGTACAGGCAGTCCTTGTAGCCCAGCTCGTACTTCACGCCGTCGGCCACCACGATACCGGTGGAATCCTTGCCGATGTTGAACATGCCGATCTCGCGGCGCTCCAGAAAGTAGTGGGTGCCGAAGTTTGCCCACACGTCGATGCCCTTGTCGATGGACACGGTCTCGTGCACCGGCATGCAGCCCAGCGTGACCATACGGTCCACATGGCTGTACACAGCAACGACCTCATCGGCCTTGTACAGGCCGGTGATGAGCATTTCGTCCCGCATTTCTTCAGTGGTATAGCGCTTGAAATCCTTCTGGTTGCAGGAGTAGCGGATATCCATTCTGGACTCCTTCCTGCAATTAGCGCTGGATACGGCCGGAACCGTCGCCGCCGGCCAGCTTCTCGACCTCGGACACGGTCATCATGTTGTAGTCGCCCTCGATGGTGTGCTTCAGAGCAGAAGCAGCAACAGCGAACTCAACAGCTTCCTGAGTGGTCTTGCCGGTCAGCAGGCTGTAGATCAGGCCGCCGCCGAAGGAGTCGCCGCCGCCAACGCGGTCGATGATCTTCAGCTCGTACTTCTTGGAGAAGCAGTACTCATTGGAAGCAACATCGTACAGCATAGCGCTCCAGCCGTTCTCGGAAGCGTTGTGGCTCTCACGCAGGGTGATAGCGACCTTCTCGAAGTGGAACTTGTCAGCCAGCTGCTTAGCCACGCTCTTGTAGCCCTCGGCATTCAGCTTGCCGCCGTAGATATCGGTAGCCTCGGCCTCGATGCCGAACACGTCCTTTGCGTCCTCCTCGTTGGAGATGCACACGTCAACATACTGGCACAGATCGGTCATGGCAGCGCGGGCCTGCTCACGGGTCCACAGCTTGCCGCGGTAGTTCAGGTCGCAGCTGATCTTCACGCCGTGAGCCTTAGCAGCCTTGCAGGCCTCGCGGCAGATCTCGACGACATTCTCGCCCAGAGCCGGGGTGATGCCGGTGAAGTGGAACCAGTCCACGCCCTCGAAGATCTTATCCCAATCAAAGTCGGAGGGCTGAGCCAGCTGGATGGCGCTGTTGGCACGGTCGTAGATGCAGACGGAACCACGCTGAGAAGCACCCTTCTCGTTGTAGTAGATGCCAACGCGATCGCCGCCGCGGGTGATCATGCTGGTGTCAACGCCGTAACGGCGCAGGCTGTTGACAGCGGCCTGACCGATTGCGTGTGCGGGGAGCTTAGTGACGAAAGCTGCGTCCAGACCGTAGTTGGCCAGAGAAACAGCAACGTTTGCCTCGCCGCCGCCGAAGCTGAACTCCAGGCTGTTAGCCTGAACGAAACGCTCGTAGTTGAACGGCTGCAGACGAACCATCAGTTCGCCAAAAGTAACGACTTTCATTGGTTATTCTCCTTTTATTTACAGGTGTTTATGACCTTCTGCTGCGGGGCATCCCCGGCGCAGCAGGGCTTTCACGGATAGGGGAGCCGGAGCTCAGGCCTGAACCAGGTGGAATGCGAAGCCGCCGATCTCGTCTGCAAAGTAGCAGGCGATGGTCTTGCCGTTCTTCACGACCTTGCTGTCCAGATCGAACTTGGCACCGCGCTGAGACAGGTGATAGATGGCACGATCCACGTTGTTGCAGCCGATGGCGATGTGGCCATTGGTGCCGCGGCCGACCTTCTTCATGATCTCGAACTCCTTGTTGCCGACGAAGATGCTGGAGTTGCCGGGAGCGACCTTCATGTTCAGCAGGCTGCCGATGAGGTTTGCCATCTTCATGGCCTCTTCCTCGTTCTCGGTGTTGATGCCAATGTGCATCAGCTTCAGGCCCAGCATGGTGTCAACAGCTTCCTTGCTCTGAGCGGTGATCTTTGCCCAGTCGCCAGCCTTGATCACGTCACTCTTGCACATCCAGGTGCCGCCGACAGCGAAGATCTGGTCATAGCCCAGATAATCGTTGACGTTCTTTGCGTTGACACCGCCGGTGCACATCCAGCGTGCGCTCTTCAGGGCAGCGCCGATGTTCTTCAGCATGCCGACACCGCCGTTTGCCTCAGCGGGGAAGAACTTCAGGGCCTCGCAGCCCATGTTCATAGCCTGCTGCATCTCGCCTGCAGAGCAGGTGCCGGGCATCATGATGCCGCCCTTGTCGATGACGTGCTTGCAGACTTCGGGGTCGAAGCCGGGAGCAACGATGAAGGAAGCACCAGCTGCCATTGCACGGTCAGCCTGCTCGGTGGTCAGGACAGTGCCTGCGCCCAGCAGCATCTCGGGCATCTCCTCGTGGATCTTGCGGATGCACTCCTCAGCGCATGCGGTACGGAAGGTGACCTCAGCTGCGGGCAGACCGCCGTCAGCCAGAGCCTTGCACAGGGGCAGGGCTTCATCAACGCTGTTAAAAGCGATAACAGGGATAATGCCGATCTGATAGACCTTTTCTACGATGGGATTCATAAATGCATTTCTCCTTTTTGAATTTGACTTTCTTGGTGCGCGTGGGCTGCCGTTTGGGCATGGTGCACCCACTGTGCGCTTGTAATATTAGTATAAACGACGGAAACAAGTTTGGTAATGCTCAACAAGCACAATGTTTTGCATAAGAGCTTGTATACATTGCACAAAAATGACGAATGACCTGAAAAGCAGGGCTGTTTTGACCCTGTTTGCTCAAATACCAAGCCTGCCGAACAGCTCTGCAACGCCGTCGTGATCGCAGTCGGCTTCGCTCACAATGCTGCCAATGGCCTTGATCTGGGGCATTCCGTTGGCCATAACAGCGGCGATCCCTGCCTTTTCCAGCATGGCGCGGTCGTTCTCGCTGTCGCCCACGGCAAGGGTGTTCTCGTGGGGGATGCCCAGCAGGTCGGCCAGAGCCAGCAGGGCACTGCCCTTATCCACACCGGCAGCGGTCACTTCAATGTTATCCGGCGAACCCTGCACCACGGCCACGCCCGGGATAGCCTGAAACTTTGGCAGGGCAGCGGCGGTCTTTTCGGTGCTGTCGAAGAACATGCACAGTTTTTCAATCTCGTGCGCATGGCGGGACATCCAGCTCTCGATGCCGGGAATGACGGTAAAGCGGCCGTCGGTCAGGTTCTGCCGCGCCTCGGAGGAGAGAAAGCGGGCGGTGCGGGAGGTGAGCTTTGCAATGCCCTCCGGAGTCTTGATGGCAAGGCCGTCGCTGAATACGCTCAGCTCGCCATCGTACTGCTGGAACAGGTCAAAAGCTTCCCGTGCCACTTCTGTCGGCATCAGGCGGTGCAGCAGGCAGGCGGGTTCGCTGGTGTGGCGTTGGGCAGCGTTGGCATAGCGGCTGTGCACAGCACCCATGGGGTCATCGCCAAGGTCCCACACGGCGGCACCGTTGGAGGTGATGGCATACCGGATGCCGGGCAGCTTTGCCACAACAGGCGGCAGACTGGCCAGCGGGCGGCCTGTGGCGGGCACCACCACCACGCCATGCTCTACAGCGCGGGCAATGGCTTGACGGGTGGCAAGGGTGACCTCGTTGTTCCGGTTCAGCAGGGTGCCGTCCAGATCCAGCGCGGCAAGGCGGACAAGGGGAAAGCTTTGCAACATAATGGCTCCTTTTATAATAGGTACGCTCAAAAACAGAGCGCAAGTTTACAACACTCTTTTATTTTATCGCACCGGAAAGGTTTGCGCAAGATGGCGTGATGTGGTATAATCATATCTTATCACATTGAAAATATAGGAGAAATACCATGAATCCCAAACAATTGTGGAGCCGGCGCCGTCCGCACCTGTGGTTCCAGCTGTACTGGGTGGTGTATCTGATCTGGTTCTTCTGGCTGGATCTGACCATCAAAGATCCCAAATATATCATCCACGCCCCGCTTGATGATCTGATCCCCTTCAATGAGTGGTTCATCTTTCCGTATTGCAGCTGGTTTGTGCTGCTGGCTGGTGTGACGGCCCTGCTGTGGTGGTGCGACACCCAAAGCTACGATAAGCTCTGCCTGACCATGTTTTCCGGCATGACCTTCTGCCTGATCCTGTACATGCTGCTGCCCAACGGTCTGGATATCCGCCCCACAGTGGATGCGGTGGGCCGCAGCAACATTGCAATGAGCATCATGCAGCTGATCTGGAGGGCGGATGCCTCGGTCAATGTGTGCCCGTCCATCCATTGCCAAAGCTCGGCCTGCATGGCACTGGCGTTCAGCCACAGCAAGCTGGCAAAGGAGCGCCCGGCCCTGAAAATTCTGGCCTGGGTGTGGGCTGCACTGATCTGTGCGTCCACCGTGTTCACCAAGCAGCACTCCATCATTGATGTGGTGTGCGGTCTGGCCGTGGCCTTTGTGTGGGTGCCGGTGGTGTACCGTTCCGCTAAAAAGTAAACGCAGCAAAAGCCCTTCACCCGGAGGGCTTTTGTGCTGCCATGGGGCCTGTCTTGACAAAACAGAGAAAAATGTTGGCGATTTTTAGTTGCAGCCACACTTGACAGCCGCCCTGTGGTTGGGTAATATGGTCTTGATAACTTCAATACTAGTATATCAATTTTTGCTTTACACCGGAGGTTGAAGGGAGAGAGACCACATGTCATTACTGAGTGCGCGCGAAACGGCATACCAGACGATCCGCAGCCGGATCATCACGATGGAGCTGAAGCCCGGTGATCCGCTGAATGACCGGGAGCTGGCCGAAGAGCTGGGCATCAGCCGCACGCCCATGCGGGAGGCTTTGCTGATGCTCAATCTGGCCCGCATGGTGGACATCAAACCGCAGAGCGGCACCCATGTGGCACCCATCAACCTGAAGTTGATGGAGATGGAGCAGTTTGCCCGCTATACACTGGAAAAAGAGATCCTGAACCGGCTGCGCGGCCATGTGACACCCCGGCAGGAGGAAGAATACCGCAGCAACATTGAGACATACCGTGTGCTGGAAGCGGATATGAGCCAGCCGGACCGCACTGCCCGTATGCTGGAGCTGGATAATGCATTCCACCGCAAATCCTTTGAGTTGTGCGGCATGGAAGCTCACTACGACCACATGCTGGCCAGCCTGCAGCATGTGGAGCGCATCCGCAAGTTCAGCCTGCAGACCGAGGAAAACAAGTCGGTCTGCTCCTCGCACACGGCAATTCTGGAAGCACTGCTGCACGGCAGCGCGGACGACGTGAGCGAAGCGCTGGAAAGCCATCTGAGCCGGTATAAGCAGTCGGTGGCGCAGGCCCGCAGCGTCCACCCGGAATATTTTATTGATGAATAAACTTGAGGGAGAAACCATTGGAAGAGGGCAGGTTCCTCTTTTTTGCATAAAATATAAAAAAATTGAATTACTTGAATCACGTTATTGACCAAAACAGCGTTTTGCGGTAAAATCGAGGTACAACAGGCATGGTATCATGCCGGTTCCCGACGCAGTGTGCCGTGGGGCGCGGCTGTGCGATCCCTTTACAAAATAAGGAGGTCTTAAGCAATGAAGGCCAAACGATTGATAGCTCTTGCACTGGCAGCAGTGTTCATGCTCAGCGCGGCAGCAACGCCGGTGTTTGCCACAGCAGCTCTGCCGCAGGAAAATGCAGCGCTGGAGCAGCAGAATGATATGGTTTCCATCCGGCTCAAAGCCACGGGCGACCTTGTTTATGGCTCCAACTACAAGCTGGAGGTGCAGACCAACCCTGCCGATACCCAGTATATCGGTGTTGTGGTGGGCGTTGGCGGCGAAGCGAATGGCTATGTGACGCTGGTGCTGTCGGATAAGATCCGCACGCTGCTGAAGATGATCCCGCTGCCCAAGAAGATGTCCAAGACACCGGATCAGGCAGAGGAGTTCAATGTGTACAGCTACCTCAAGCAGCTGATCGACGGCAACGATGTCAGCGTGCTGCTGCGGGTGGCCGATGAGGCCGTCTCGGTGATGGATGTACTGCACTTCTATGTGCCTACCATCGATCAGGTGTCCAACGGCCTGCGCCTTGCGCTGAACCTGATCCGCAAGTATCTGCCGGAGGGCGCGTTCAGCCGCATTTATCTGGACGAGCAGCCGGTGGATGCCGGCAACTATGTGGCCGGTGCACTGGCGCTGGAAAGCAGCGATATGAACACCGCAGGCTTTGCCATGTTCAAGATCAAGCCCAAGACAAACGGCGTGCGCATGTACTGGGCACAGCAGGCCGAAAAGCCCATGACCGCCGAAGAGCTGCAAAGCTTCAATGAAGCGGCTGTGCTGGAAGTGGATGGTCAGGTAGTGCCCACCGATAAGATCCGCTACAGCTACAAGAAGTCCGGCTGGGGCTGTGATGCCACCAGCGAGCTGCCCACAGAGCCGGGCACCTATGTGCAGACGGCAGAGATCGGCGGCAATTACTCCTGCAGCAAGATCAGCCGCAACATCACCGTAAAGTGATGTCGTAAAGCAAAAACAAGGCCCCGCACCAGAAGGTGCGGGGTCTTGCTGTATCCTATGAGAAAAACGGGATCACATGCGGAACCGGAAGCCCCAGCCGCCGCAGCAGCAGTTGCAAAGCAGGTTCAGCAGGATCATGCTCCAGCACCACTGCATCAGGCCGCCGGGGCTGGTGTAGGTGGCCTGTGTGGTGCGGTAGGTCTGGCCGGGGTTCTGCATCCGGCGCAGGTGCATCTGGTACTCGGTGTTGCCCGGGTCCAGCTGCACGGCACGGCGGGCATCCTGCAGCGCATCGATGCGGTTGCCCAAGCCCTGATTTGCGAGGGAGGACAGATAATACCACCGGGCATTGCGGCCGGTCATGCCGTCCAGCACGCGGCGGGCCTCCGCATAGCGGCCATTGGCCACAAAGTTGCGGGCGGCCTGCATCTCCGGGCTGTCGGAGCCGGAATAGCTTGCGCCCTGCTGGCCGTAACCCTGCTGGTAGCCGCCAAAGCCAAACCCGAAACCGAACGGGTCAAAGCCATCGAATCCGTCAAAACCGCCGTAACCGTTCTGATAACCCTGCTGCTGGTAGTTCTGCTGGCCGTAACCCTGTTGTTGGTAGCTGCCGTAGGGATTTCCGCCCATCTGGGGGCCGGTCTCGCCCTTGGTAATGGCATCGTAAGCCGCCTGCACTTCCTTGAAGTGCTCCTCGGCGGTAGGATCGTTGGGGTTCAGGTCCGGGTGCCAGCGCTTGCACTTGGCGCGGTATGCTTTTTTGATCTCGTCATCGCTTGCGCCGCGCGAAACGCCCAGCACCTCATAGGGGTCTCTCATGGATATACTTCCTCACGTCTCATTTCGCGCAGCCACAGCGCCGCGCAATGTTTATAGTCTACCGTATTGCCGTGGAAAAATCAAGACAAAGCCGCCATTCAGCCACGGCTGCGGGCCTGCTTGGCTGTTTTGCAGTTGTATTTGAGCCATACGCCGGAGTAAAGGATGTTGCGCAGCAGGTCTGCGTCCTCCACGCAGGGCAGGCGTTCAAAGCTCTGGGCACACTGCGCCAGCAGCAGCTCAAAGATCTCTTTCATCTCTTCCTCATAGCCGGGCTGCTGACTGAGTACTTTCAGCGGATTGTAGGCCCCCTTGCGCTGGTCATGCTCCAGATCGTCATAGGCATCCAGCAGGTAGATGAACTTGCCCAGATGGAAGCCGATGCTGCGCAGCTCCGGCGACCAGTGATCCTGCCGGTAGTCGAACAGCTCTGCCATCAGCTCGCCAAAGCAGCCGGACACGGCATCCAGATCTTCGCTCCCGGCAGCTTCATATTCTGCCAGCCTGTCCAGACAGGTGCGGATGGCGCTGCACTGACGGGGCCAGCGGCTCTCGGCAGCCTGCTTACAGCCGGTAAGCAGCTTTTCATATCCAAGGCCCAGCAGGCTGCGGTCGTCCGTCCACTTATCCTCGGCGTTGTAGTAGTGCAAGGCTACGCTCAGATCTGCACAGTAATCGGTGGGGGAGGCCGCCCGCCATTCCACACCGCCCAAGGGGTGGATGGGGCACCGGTCGTGGCCGGAAGAAGCTTCGGTCTCGCCCTCGTACAGGCTGCACAGCAGCAGATTCAGGAAGGTGAGGTCATAGCTCAGCGTAAAGCGGCCCCGCAGGCCGTGCAGTGCGTCGATGCGGCGGCACAGCCCGCAGTAGGCGGTGCGGTAGCGCTTTTGTGCTTCGTCCGAAAGCGCGGCTTGATTGGGCACAACATAACCAAACATGGCCGCTCAGCTCTTTTTGATGAACTGGGTGCCGCAGCGCGGGCAGGAGATCTGGATGCGGCCGCGGCCACGGGGCACACGCAGCTTCTGGCGGCACTTGGGGCAGCGGTAGTAGTGGTAGAGCTTGCGGTTGGCCCACTGATCCTTCAGACCGCGGAACTTACGGTCTACGCGGTCCTTCAGGGCATAGTACTGGTAGTTCTCCTCCGTGCGCTTGGAAATGTTGCGGCTGAGCGAGCGGTAGTAGCACAGCACCAGCAGCACCAGACCCAGCCATGTGAACAGGCTGAAGCGGGTGAGCAGCGAGATCAGCAGCAGCACGATAGACGCGAGGCTCAAAAACTGGTTCAGGCCATCGGTACCGTAGCGGCCGATCATAAACTGACGGAATTTTTCTCTCATAACTCCTGCATCCTTTGTTTTGGAATCAAAGCGGGCGCACCCGCCGTTATTTTACAGTTCTTAGGATACCAGTCAACCATGATGAAATTTTGAACAGAGTGCAAATCTATCATGAAGGGACGGAAATTAAGCTTCCCGGCAGCGGATGGTCACCACGGCATCGGTATCCAGCGCACCTTCCATGCGGCAGTGCAGCACGGCGCGGCCCGCTTCGCCGGTGGTGGCAAGGTAGGTGCCCGCCATGCCGCCGCGCAGCGGCACCACGCTGGGACCAATGATCTTCAGCGGGCCGTCCACGCTCAGCTGAACGGCTTCGCCGCAGTAGGGCAGCAGGCTGCCGTTCTGGTCGATGGCGCGCAGGCTGACAGCGGCGCAGTCCCAGGTGGGGCCGTCGGTGAGGATGGGGTTGTGCACGGTGCATTCCAGCCGGACGCTCTGCACCGGTTCCCGCACCACGGTGCGCACGGCGCGGCCATGCCACACGGCTTCAAAACGGTAGGCTGCGCACGGTGTGCCCAGCACGCCGATGTATTTGTAATACATGCGGACTACCTCGTTCCAGCTCAGCCGCAGCGAAAGCATCCGCGCCTTGGAAAGCGGCGAAAGCTCCATGGCATCCCGGCGCATCTCGTTCAGGATGGCGGCTGTCATCTGGGCGGAGGCCTGGTCCATGCCCTCGTACTTTTCCAACAAAGAACCCACAAAATCGTTGATCTCAATGGGCGGATGCGTCATGGCGGCAAAACGGCCGTGCCGGTCAGGCGTGAACTCGGCAATGTAGTCGTTGCCGCGGTACAGCCGCACGCTTTCGGCGTTGGTGAACACCCAGCAGGCCGTGGGAACGCCGCCGGGCAGGTCGCCCAGTGCCATGCCGGAAGAGACTTCCAGCACGATGTCTGAGGGGGAACGCGGCGTTTTCTGGCTTGCATATACCGCCGCCGAAAGCTTCGGGTTGCGGAACATATCCATCACACCGTGGTAGCAGATGCGGTCGCCGCTGCCAAATTCCCGGTGGGTGTTGTAATCGGCCATGCACCAGCCAAAGCTGCCGGCCACGCCCTGCTGCGCAATGGAATCGTTGATCCCGGCGGCATAGCGCAGAGCCTGCACCAGCCGGTGAGTCTCGTCGTCAAAGGGCTTGGTGGGCAGCTGCTGCCCGCCGAATTCGCTGATGAGGTAGCCCTTGCGGGGATCGGAAGTCACCGCGGCGCGGGCTTCGCAGGCGGCACCGCGCCCACGGTAAGAGTAATCGTTGTAGGCGTAAACATCCTCCAGCAGCTGGCTCTTGCGGTGGTTCCGCGCGCCTGCCGTGGGGCGGGTGGGGTCCAGCCGGTGGATGGCCTCGTTGGTGCGCTTATAAAACGCTTCGTCGTCGGCGCTGCCGTTTACACGGGCACCCCACAAAAAGATGCTGGGGTGGTTGCGGCACTGGCATACCATTTCGCGGCAGTTCTGCAAGGCCTGCGCCTTCCAGCTCTCGTCGCCGATGTATCGCCAGCCGGGCATCTCGGTGAACACCAGCAGGCCCAGCTCATCGCAGGCATCCAGAAACGCCGGGCTCTGGGGGGAATGGCTGGTGCGCACCGCGTTGCAGCCAAGGTCTTTTTTCAGGATCTGAGCATCCAGCCGCTGGATGCTGTCCGGCATGGCATAGCCCTGATAGGCGTAGCTCTGGTGGCGGTTCAGGCCCCGCAGCTCCACGCGCTGACCGTTCAGATACAGCCCGCCTGCCACGAACTGCACGGTGCGGAAGCCGAAGCGGATGGTCTTTTCGTCCAGCACACGGTCCGGCAGACCGGCAGAGCCGGGGCGGATCAGCTGTACGGTGAGGGTGTACAGGGTGGGATGCTCGATGCTCCACGGGTGCACACCGTTCAGCACGCCGGTGATGGGCAGGGAAAGCTCGCCACTGTAGGTGGCGCGGCTGCCGGAAGGACTGCGGATCTCGGCCTGCAGTGTGCAGCCCACCGTCTCACCCACGGTGGAGGTATAGATGCGGAAATCGCCCTCGGCCTTTGCCTCGATGAACACATCCCGCAGGTAAGCAGGCTCCTTGATGTCCAGACTGACGGCACGGTAGATGCCGCCGTAGGTCAGGTGATCGATCTGCCCACCAAAGGGCGGAATGTTCAGATCCTCACGGCTGTCGCAGCGCACAGCCACCACGTTTTTCTGACCCAGATGCAAAGCGCTGGTCAGATCTACCGTGAAGGCGGTGTAGCCGCAGGCGTGGTGGAACAGCCGCCGCCCGTTGCAGAACACGGTCGCGTCATGGGCAACGGCACCAAAGGTGAGCAGAACAGTGCGGCCTGCCCACTCTCTGGGTGCAAAAAACTCCCGCCGGTAGCCGCACAGGCACTGGTATTCATTTTCGTTGCAGTAATTGTAGGGCAGCACCCGCACAGTGTGGGGGATGCGCACCGGTTCCAGTTCCAGTCCGCACTCCGGCCGCACCAGTGCCGGGTCGAACCGGGGCGTGAACAGCCAGCCTTCGTTCCAATCGTAGTGTTCCATACAAGGGTCTCCATCCTGCTAAAATCACTTTACATCTTATAGTAACACAAACTTATGAACGAAAAAAGAAGCGGAAGGCGCTTTGAAAAAGGTTTTTTGCTGTTTTTGGCACGAAATGGCGTGGACTGCAAAGAAAAAGAGGCTCAGAGCAGCTTACGGACTGTTCTGAGCCTCTGGATCAGAAATTGATTTTCCGATCAGCGGATAAAATTGGTCATGGGGCGCTTGGGATTCTGCGGGTGTTCAAAGCCTGCGGCCCTGCCTGCTTCGATGCAGTGCAGCAGCCATGCCATGTTGCGGCCCAGCTCCTGCATTACGGCGCAGCCCTCGGCATCCTGCAGCACCTGCTCGGCGTTGGAGCCGTGCACCATGGCCCAGTAGGAGCCGTTCACCAGCGGCATGTGGAAGAACTGCGGGTACTTTACCAGCTGGTCCAGCGTGGTGGTGGTGCCTGCACGGCGGGCCGAGCAGCAGATGGCGGCGGGCTTGTAGGCCAGATATCTGCCGCCCGCGTAGGCAAGGCGGTCCATGAAGCTGGTCATGTTGCCGGATGCGGATGCGTAGTGCACCGGGCTGCCGAACACAAAGCCATCGGCAGTTTTGGCCTTCTCGATGGCCTCGTTGACCACGCCGCCAAACACGCAGCCGTTGCCTGCGGCACAGCCGCCGCAGCCGATGCAGCCGCCCACGGGCTTGCCGCCGACATGCAGGATCTCAGTGTCCACACCGGCATCGTTCAGTTCCTTTGCAATGAGCGAAAGGGCGGTATAGGTGCAGCCTTTTTCGTGCGGGCTGCCGTTGATGAGCAGAACTTTCATGGGAATACTCTCCTTTTATGCCAGAATGCGCCGCAAAAGCCCGGCGCTGCCGATTTTATTGTAGCACAAACCGCCAGACGGCGCAACGCGCGGCCCTTGACAAGAATATGCAGTTGGGTGATAATAAAGTGATACAAAAAACGTGTTTGCAGCCATATCTTCCGGCTGCAAGGAGGAGGAAAGAGAACATGCGCGTGATCGCAGGAGAAGCCCGGGGCCGCAGTCTGGAGGCCCTGCCGGGGACCGACGTGACCCGGCCCACCCTTTCGCAGGTAAAGGAGGCGATGTTCAGCATCGTCCAGTTCGACCTGCCCGGCGCACGGGTGCTGGACCTGTATGCGGGCAGCGGCCAGCTTGGCATTGAAGCACTGAGCCGCGGCGCGGCGCGCTGCGTGTTTCTGGACGAGAACCGCGAGGCGGTGAACATCATCATGCGCAACTGCAAGGCCTGCGGCGTGTTCGACCGCAGCCGCGTCAATATCGGCGAGGCTGCGCGGTATCTTTCCGCCTGCCGCGAGCAGTTCGACATCGTACTGCTGGACCCGCCCTTCCGCAATGGTACACTGGAAAAGATCCTGCCTGCGGTGGATAAATGCACCGCGCCCGGCGGCATCGTGCTGTGCGAGAGCGAGACCGGCATCGTGCTGCCGGCCGAGGCTGGCGGCCTGACCCTGAAAAAACAGTACAAGTACGGCAGGGTGCTGCTGTGGAAATACACAAAGCCCATGCAGAACACAGACCCTGCCGAGAACGAACCGAAGGGAGAAGCACTATGAACGTGAACGAACTTTTGGATACCATTGAGGATGCACTGGAGGAAGGTGCCAATGTGCCCCTTTCCGGCGGCAAAAAGATCGTGGATGTGGAGCAGATCCGGGATTATCTGGACGAGATCCGCGCAAACCTGCCCGGCGAGCTGCGGCAGGCCCAGCAGATCGTGAACGACCGCGCTCAGATCGTGGAGACGGCCAACGCACAGGCGCAGGCCATTGTGAAAAAGGCTGAGGAGCGGGCGCGCATTCTGGTGAGTGAAGCCGAGATCGTGAAGGCTGCACAGCAGCGCGCCGGGGAAATCACCACTGCAGCCCAGAACGAGGCCCGCACCCTGCGCCAGACCGTGACCGACTATTGCGACAACATGCTCAAGAACACCGAGGAAACAATGGTGGAAAATGCGGCACAGGTAAAGAACGTGCGCGCAAATCTGCGCCAGAACGCCAAGAAAAACGGCTGAAGACAGCCTTTTTCACACACAAATTACACATACGGCAAAAACCAAAGTTCCTGCAGGCAGAAATGACGGCCGACAGGGACTTTTTTTGTTGCATTTTGCGGCAAAAACGGGAGCACAAACCCTTGCAATCAGGGGCCTGATTTGTTAAAATAAAACTGTGTCATCGGGTAAAAGTGTGCGCTGTGTGCACAGTGCCCGGAACACGGAAAGCTTATGAACTGAGAAAGGAGGCCGCAGCGATGGAACTTGAAACACAAGCAGCCTTTGACCCGGCCTCGTTTGAGCATATCCCCGTTCTGCTGAACGAGTGTCTGGAGGGTCTTTCCATTGATCCGGCCGGTACCTACCTTGACGGCACCGCAGGCGGCGCGGGACATTCCCGCCAGATCGCCTTGCGGCTGGACGCAGAAAAGGGCGGCAGGCTGATCTCGCTGGATCAGGACCCGGACGCGGTGCAGACCGCGCGTGCCCGCCTTGCGGGCCTGCCTGCCACGGTGGTGCAGATCAACTTCCGCTATGCCGGACAAGCTCTGGAAAGCCTTGGCATCGACAAGGTCAACGGCGCGCTGCTGGATCTGGGCGTTTCCAGCCATCAGCTGGACGATGCGGCCCGCGGCTTTTCCTACCGTGCGGATGCACCGCTGGACATGCGGATGAGCCAGCAGGGCGAAACGGCAGCGGACCTTGTGAACACCGAGAGCCGCGAAGAGCTGGCACGCATTCTGCGGGATTACGGCGAAGAACCTTTCGCATGGCAGATCGCGGGCAGGATCGTGGAGGCAAGGGAGAATTCTCCCATCGAAACGACCCTGCAGCTGGCAGACATCGTGGCCAGCACCATGCCCCCGGCGGAACGCCGCAAAAACAAGAACCCTTCCCGCCGCACCTTTCAGGCGCTGCGCATTGCAGTGAACCATGAACTGGATGCGCTGGAAGAAGGCTTGGATACTATTTTTGATCACCTTGCGCCGGGCGGCCGGCTGTGCGTGATCACCTTCCACTCGCTGGAGGACCGGCTGGTGAAGAACAAATTTCGCCGCTGGTCCACCGCGTGCACCTGCCCGCCGGAGTTTCCGGTGTGCGTATGCGGCGGCAAAGCCAAAGCGAAGCTGATCACCCGCAAACCCATTGAAGCAAACAGTCAGGAATTGGAAGAGAACCGGCGCAGCCGGTCCGCCCACCTGAGAGTTTTGGAAAAATGCTGAACGGCTGGAGCCGTTGTGTGAGGAGGAGAGCAAACCATGGGTCAGGCAGCATATGATTATAACGCGGTACGCCGCAGAAAAGCCCCGCAGACACAGCGCAAGGCAGATCTGCGGGTAGCAAAGGGCGGCAAGCGTCGGCTTTCGCCGCTGCAGGCAGCGGTGCACAACGCCATGCATCTGGTAGCAGCAGCACTGCTGGTGGGGTTTGCCATCAGCCTGCTGTGGAGCGAGTCCAAGCTGGTGGAGCTGAACGACCAGATTCAGGACGCAAAGGCTCAGCTGGTCAGTGAGCAGAGCCAGTATACTTACTATAACAGCACCCTGAACAGCAAGACCAACATCACCAGCGTGGAAGAGACGGCCGGCAGGCTGGGCCTGATGAAAATTGATCAGAGCCAGATCACCTACATCCGTTTGGGCGAGAGCGACACGCTGGAGCGCACCCAGTCCGCTGTGCGGCAGTGGACCGACTTTATCTACAACGGTGCCGTGAACATTCTTGGCACTGTAAAGTGAACCAAATACGGGAAAGCGTGCGGCAGCGCACGCTTTTTCGGTTTATACACCCTGTTTGCAGGACAGTTCCAAATTTGACAAAAGCGCGGCAGAAGGCGGCAAATGCCCGCTGCCGCAGGAGCATACCATGTGGAAATTCTTCCGAAAATTCATCAAAAAATAAAAGGCCCCTGGCCGGAAACCAGCACCGGTGCCCGCATGAACCCCAGAACCAGTCTGATCTGCGGCGGTCTGGCCCTTGTGGTCATGGGCCTTGCTGCGGCCCGTGTGACCTACAGCCTGTATGATATCCAGATCAAAAACGGTGACACCTACCGCCAGCTGGCCGCAAAGCAGCAGCTACTGGATACCACCATCAAGGCCACCCGCGGCGAGATCTACGATACCTCCGGCATCACGCTGGCCTCCACCAGCGTGGTGTGGACCATCTGGGCCGACCCGGACAACAGCAAAATCTTATATACCACCACCGGCAAGGATGAGGAGGCGGTGCGCACGCTGGACACGGCCATGTGCGCCGAGGTCAGCCGGGAACTGACCCTGCGCCTGCTTTCCGGCGACGGCGAAAGTCTGGACGCGGTGGACACTTCCTCGGAAGCGTACCAGACCCAGTACCAGAAGGTTTACGATGCACTTTCCAAGACGGACACCAAGTATCAGGTGCTGGCCACCAAGGTGAACAACGCTGTCAAGCTGTCCATCGAATCCTACGTTTCCCAGTTCAACAAGGCACACAAGCGTGCCACTGAGACCTCCCGCAAGGGCAACATCTCGGTCGGCAGCGAGAAGAGCTTCCAGCGCAATTACCCCTACGGAGCGTTTGCAGCGGCAGTGCTGGGCTTTACCGATGCGGACGGCATTGGTACTTACGGTCTGGAAAAATCCTATCAGTCCACGCTGGCCGGTGTGGATGGCCGCACCATTACCCAGCGCAATGCCTACGGCAACGCCATTGCGGACGAGAATGCCACCACCTTTGCAGCCAAGGATGGCTCCAATCTGGTGCTTTCGCTGGATGTGAATGTGCAGGAGATCGTGGAACGGTATCTGAACGAAGCCATTGCAGCCAACACGGTGGAGAACCGCGGCTGCGCCATCGTGATGAACGTCAAGACCGGTGCCATCCTTGCCATGGCTTCCAAGCCGGATTTTGACCCCAACGACCCGCTGGACTACAGCGCAAATCTGGATTACCTCAACGAGCTGGTGCGCGCTGAGCCGGAGCTGTACGGCATCTACAAAAAGGATGAGAACGGCAACCGCATTCTGGACGAGGAGGGCGATTACTCCGGCTACTTCCGCGATATCCAGTGGAAAAACAAGGCCATCACCGAGTTGTACTACCCCGGCAGTGTGTTCAAGGTGATCACCTCGGCCATGGGCGTGGACTCCGGCCTTGCAAACATCAACACCACCTTTACCTGCGCCGGTGCTTACGGCGTGGCAAAGGAGACCTACCACTGCGCAGGCCACAAAGCCCACGGCACCATCACACTGGCCGAAGCTCTGCGCCAGAGCTGCAATATCTACTATATCCAGCTGGGTCAGCGCGTTGGCTCCCAGACCTTCTATAACTACTTCGATGCCTTTGGCTTTACCAGCCGCACCGGCGTGGACCTGCCCAGTGAGACGGGCTTCATGCAGTATTATAAGGCCAACCAGCTGGGCGAAGTGCAGCTGGCTTCCTCGGCCTTTGGTCAGGCAATGGCCATCACCCCGCTGCAGATGTGCACCGCTGTGGCCGCAGCCGTCAACGGCGGCTATCTGGTCACGCCCCATGTGGTGGATAAGATCACCGATGCAAATGGCAACGTGATCGAGGAGATCGGTGCCAATGTGCGCCGTCAGGTCATCAGCGAGAGTACCAGCAATGTGATCCGCCAGTTCATGGAATATGAGGTGGGCAACGGCACCGGCGGCGGCAAGTATGCCTATGTGTCCGGCTACCGTATCGGCGGCAAGTCCGGCACTTCCGAACAGTTGAACATGGACCGCCGTGCCGACGGCGACTACAAGAAGGTGGCATCCTTTGCCGCTGTCCTGCCCGCCGACGACCCGGAGATCATCGTCTATGTGATGCTGGATGACCCCAACAACGCCAGAACGGACTACTCGTCCCTGCTGGCAGCGCCCGTTGTGGGCAACATCATCAGCGAGATCGCACCCTACCTTGGCATTGCCGCCGACGGCGAGGATCGCAGCCAGACTGTGGTCACTGTGCCGAATCTGGTGGGCACCGAGTGGAGCAGTGCGCAGGTGCAGCTGAACATCAAGGGCCTCAGGCATCAGCTGGCCGAAAGCACCACCAGTCAGGCGGCAGCAGCTGTCACCTACCAGTATCCGCACGCGGGTGCAAAGGTGGCCTACGGCACCACCGTGTACCTGTATACCGATACCTATGAGGGCAGCCATACCGATGTGCCGGATGTGACCGGCAAGAGCGCGGACTTTGCCCGCCAGATGCTGTCTGCCGCCGGATTGAACTGTGTGGTGGAGGGCAATGCGAACGGCACCGTGCAGGCCCAGAGTGCAGACCCCGGTTCCAGTGTGCAGCGCGGCACCATCGTGACCATTACCTGTGGATAAGAGAGAGTATCCTGTGATCCTGAATAAACAGAGAGGGGACATGAACAATGGAAAAAATTTCTGCAAGCAAGCTTCTGGCAGGGCTGGTGCCCGCAGACTTCATCCGGGAAGAGGTGCAGGTGGAACTGGTGACCACCGACAGCCGCGAGGTGCGGCCCGGCTGCATTTTTGTAGCGTTCCCGGGTGAAAAATTTGACGGCCACGATTTTGCGGCCAAAGCACTGGAGAACGGTGCTGTTTATGTGGTGGTGAACCACCCGGTGGAGGGCGTGCCTGCGGAAAAGGCCATCCTCTGCCCGGACAGCTACCACGCCATGATGGTGATGGGCGCGAACTACCGCAGCCAGTATCACCCCAAGATGGTGGGTGTGACCGGCAGCGTGGGCAAGACCACCACCAAGCAGATGACCTACGCCGCCCTTGCAGGCTTTGGCGAGACCATCAAGACCGAGGGCAACCAGAACAATGAACTGGGCATGCCCCGCACCCTGATGCGGCTGGAAAGCAGCACTGAGTATGCCGTGATCGAGATGGGCATGAGCCATGCGGGCGAGATCGACCGTCTGGCCCGGGCCGCACGCCCGGATGTGGGCATCATTACCTGCATCGGTGTGTCCCACATCGGCAATCTGGGTAGTCAGGAGAACATCTGCAAGGCAAAGCTGGAGATCTGCAACGGCCTGCCGGAGGGTGCACCGCTGGTGCTGAACTATGATGATAAGTTCCTGCGCGCCGCAAAGCTGCCCGCCCACGTGAAGCCGGTATGGTTCAGTCTGGCAGATGAGAACGCTGATGTGTGTGCACTGTCCATCCGGCAGGAAGAGGACGGCATGAGCTTTGTGCTGGAAGATCAGGAAGAGGGCACCTTTGTGGTCAAGATCCCGGCCATGGGCAAGCACAATGTGGCAAACGCTCTGGCTGCCTACTGCGCCGCCACCCGCTTGGGCTGCGACCCGCGCGGTGTCATCAAGGGGCTTTCCAATTTTGAGCAGACCGGCCGCCGCCAGAAGGTGGTGCACAGCAAGGGCGTTACCGTCATTGAGGATTGCTACAATGCCAACCCCGACAGCATGAAGGCCGCGCTTGCCATGTTCAAGGAATTCCCCTGCAAGCGCCGCTTTGCCCTGCTGGGCGATATGCTGGAGCTGGGCGAGCTGTCCCGCGAAGCCCACGAGGAGCTGGGCCGTCTGGCTGCGGAGAGTGATCTGTACTGCCTTGTGACCTACGGCGAAAACGCAAAGCGCACGGCTGTGGTGGCTGCGGCCAAGGGGGTCAAGACCCTCCATGCCAACAACTACCGCGAGGCAGCGGATGCTCTGCTGAACCGGATAGAGCCGGGCGATGCCCTGCTGGTGAAGGCAAGCCGCGGCATGGCGCTGGAAAAAGTGCTGGAAATTTTCTACGCAGAGCAGAAAGATGCCGAAGAATAACCCTTTGGCATGAATTTGGAGATTGAAAAATGATTCGTTTCGCCTTGGTCGTCGCGTCGGTGCTGGGTTTTGTGCTGACTGCGGCGCTCGGCAATATGATGGTGCCGCTGCTGCGGGAGCTGCAGCGTGCGGCACGCGGTACACAGCCGGACAGCGATGCCCCGGACAGCCCGGTGCCTACCATGGGCGGGCTGTGCCTGATGGTGGGCACCCTTGCCGCTGTGGGCGTGGGCTGGCTGGCCGCATGTGCTGCACAGCCTTCCCTGCTTGGCAGCGACCGGCAGATGACCTCCCGCCTGCTCATTGCACTGCTGGGGTCGCTGGCCTTTGGCGCAGTGGGGCTGGCCGATGATCTGGCCCGCATCCGCAGCCGCTACCCGAACGGTTTGGGCCTTGGCCTGCGCCGCACACAGCGCCTTGCACTGGAATGCATCGCTGCAGTGCTGGTGCTGGGCCTGCTGGCACTGAACGGGTGCCTGCCCACAGGGCTGATCCTGCCGGGAGCAGGCTATGTGGAATGTGCGCTGGCACCGCTGCTGTGGGCTGTGCTGCTGGTGGCGCTGGCCGAGGCGGCCCGCGTGGCCGACGGTGCCGACGGCACGGTGTGCGGCGCGGCCTTTGCGGCCATGCTGGGCCTGATGATGCTGGAAACGCAGCTGGGCTGGTTTCCGCTGGCAGTATTCCCGGCGGCACTAGCCGGTGCACTGATGGCCTTTCTGCTGTGGGATTTTCCACCGGCAAAGCTGCACCCCGGCCGGTGCGGCTGCTTGTATGCAGCGGGAGCCATTGGCTGCATTCCGCTGTGCATTGGCTACGCAGAGCTGAGCATCCCGCTGGCACTGCCCTTCTGGGTGGAGGGCGGCATGGTGCTGCTGCAGGTCCTGTTCTGCCGCTGGAAGGGCAGGCCGCTGTTTGCGGCGGCACCGCTGCACCGCTGGCTGGAAAAGCGCGGCATGAGTGCAGTGAATATTTTTTACAGCCTGTGCGCACTGAGCGTGTGCGGGCTGGCGCTGGCCGTGTGTCTGGCACGCTGGGCCTGAGCGCCTGATTCTGAGAATAAGGGGGCGTGGCAATGGCAGCCACCCGCAGACAACACAAAAACCAAAAAGAAAGTGCATGGGTGCCGCCGCTGCAGCGGGACCCGGGACCGTGGAACCGGCTGCTGCTCAACTGGCTGGCAACGCTGGCCATTATCATGGTGTTCGGCCTTGTAATGCTGTACAGCGCAAGCTACACCACCGGCTACCTGCGCATGGGCGACAGCCTGCACTACATCAAGCAGCAGGCTATCTGCATGGCCATTGGCATTGGCTGTATGGTAGTCATGAGCTATGTGGATCACCGCTTCCTGCGCTGGGCGAGCAAGCCGCTGTACTGGGTGGTGCTGGCCATGCTGGCCGTCACGCTGACCTTTGCACCGCTGAACGGCTGCCGCCGCTGGATCCGTCTGGGCGGTCTGACTCTGCAAACCTCTGAGGTGGCAAAGTTTGAGATGATCCTGCTCTCGTCCCATCTGGCGGCAAGTGCGCCGCAGATCGGCCGGTTCAGCCCGTCGCTGAGAGAAAAAATCAAGCCAAAGGATTGGTTGTTCATCCGCATCGTAAGGCAGCTGATCGTGCCGGTGCTGCCGCTGGTGCCGGTGGTGCTGCTGCTGTTTTTAGAGCCGCACATGTCCGGTATCCTGCTGACCACCGCCATCGTGGGCACCATCCTCATGCTGACCGGCTGCGGCGGTGTATTGACATGGTGCGGGGCCGCAGCGGCGGCTCTGCTGCTGAAACCGGCCCTGACGCTGGTGGAATCCATTGGCTATCTGCAGGACCGCCTGAACACATGGTCCGATGATCTGGAAGCGCTGAACGACCAGACCAAGCAGAGCTTGTACGCCATCGGCTCCGGCGGACTGAAGGGCCTTGGCCTTGGCAACAGCGTGGAAAAGCAGCTCTGGCTGCCGGAAAGCACCAACGACTTCATCTTCAGTGTGGTGTGCGAAGAGTTGGGCTTCATCGGTGCGGTGCTCATCATCGTGCTGTTCATACTGCTCATAGCGCAGGGCCTGATAATCGCCTATAAGGCCGAGAACCAGTTCTGCACCATGGTGGGGATTGGCATTATGGCGCAGATCGCCTGGCAGGTGTTCTGCAACATCGCCGTGGTCACCAACACCATCCCGAATACCGGCATCAGCCTGCCGTTTTTCTCGTCCGGCGGCACCAGTCTGATCTTGCTACTGGCAGAAATGGGCGTGATGGTGAACATTGGGCGCAACGGAGAGCGGGCGGCGCAGCAGAGGGCAGCGGCCCACGCACAGCGGCAGGCTGCAAAGGCTCAGCGTGATGCGGAGCTGAAGGACCGTACCATCAATCTGGACGATGCCCGCCGTGCGCGCAATGAACTGTAACGACTGTTTTGAGGGCGCAGGCCAGTGGGGAGCTCCCCGATGACCTGCCCAGATGCACTAATAATAGAGGAGGAATCGTCATGCGAGTTCTGATCGCTGCCGGCGGCACTGCCGGCCATATCAACCCGGCACTTGCCATTGCAGGTGCTATCAAAAAGGCAGACCCTTCTGCCGAGATCCACTTTGCCGGCCGCAAGGAGGGCATGGAGTATCGTCTGGTAGGACAGGCGGGCTATCCCTTCCACCATATCGAGATCACCGGTTTCCAGCGCAGGCTGTCGCTGAACAACATCAAGCGCAACATCGTTACGCTGTGGAATCTGGCCCTCTCTGGCCCCAAGGCAAAGGCCATTATGAAGGAGGTCAAACCCGATCTTGTGATCGGCTGCGGCGGCTATGTGTCCGGCCCGGTGGTGCGATGTGCCGCCAAAATGGGCATCCACACCGCCATTCATGAGCAGAACGCATTCCCCGGCGTGACCAACAAGCTGCTGGCACCGGATGTGGATCTCGTGTTTGCCGCCGTGCCTGCTGCTGTGGAAAAGCTGGGCGCACCTGATAAGACCATCGTGGTGGGCAATCCGGTGCGCCCGGAGGTGTTCACCAAGGCAAAGGACCGCGATGCCATCCGCGCTGAGCTGGGCGCGGGCGACCGCACGGTGATCCTTTCCTTCGGCGGCAGCCTTGGCGCACGCCGCGTCAACGAGGTGGTGGCCGACCTGTGTGCATGGGAACAGCACGAGAAGAAGCCGGTGCTGCATCTCCACGCTACCGGCCAGTACGGTGTGCAGCTGTTCAAGGATCTGGAAAAGGAAAAGAACTTCGCGGAGGGCGACGGCCTTGTGGTGAAGGAATACATCAACAATATGCCGGAACTGCTGGCTGCGGCAGACCTTGTCATCAGCCGCGCCGGTGCGCTGACGCTGGCCGAGCTGGAAGCTGTTGGCCGTGCAGCCGTGCTCATCCCCAGCCCCAATGTGGCTGAGAACCACCAGTACTTCAACGCCATGGAACTGCAGAAGGCCGATGCTGCTGTGGTGATCGAGGAAAAAGACCTGACCGGCGAAAAGCTGGTGAGCACGGTGTCCGACATGCTGGCACAGCCCGGCAAGCTGGCTGAGATGGGCAAAAATGCCCGCAGCCTGTCGGTGGATGACAGCCTTGACCGTATTGCAGACGCTCTGATGAAACTGGTGCAGAAGTAAACAAAACCTAAACCGGAAAGGAGGTGTGCGCCATGCAGCAATACCGCAATAACAGAAACAACGGCAATATCTACGACCTGCGGAAAGACCTGCAGCATACTCCGCCGCCTTCACAACAAAAAGGATCTTCCGGCAGTGCGGACGGGCGCTATGGCTTCAACGGGGAACCGCTGAGCTTTGCGCCGGACCGCACCGCCAATGGTACGGTGCGCCGCACCCGTACCGATAACAGCATCGAGTTCCCTTCGCAGCCGCGCCGCACCGAACAGAGCGGCACCCGGCGCACCAGCGGCCAGAACCGGAACCGTACCGCGCAGCGAAGCCGCACGGCCCAGCCGGAACAGCGTGCATCCGGCACGGCCCGCAAGCCGCAGCAGCGCCGTTCACAGGGGCAGAAGCCGCGCAAGACAGCGGCTCAGGCAGCGCAGCAGCGCTACAAAAACCAGCGTCTGCGCCCGGCACAACAGCAGCCACGCGACCCGGTACAGCGGGAAAAACGCAAGAAGCGCCGCCTGACCCGCGCTGCACTGAAGCGGCGGCGGATGCTGCGGCGGCTGATGGCCTTTGTGACCCTGCTGGCCGTGATCGCCGCCGGTGTTTACCTGACCATGACCATGCTGTTTAAGATCGGTACCATTCAGGTGCAGACGGCGGACGGCACCGTGGTGCAGGAGGTGGGCGGCTATTCCAGCAGCCAGATCCTGCAGGCACTGGGTGTGCAGACCGAAGAGAACATTTTCAGCTTTGACCCCGCCGCCAAGGAAGCGGAACTGGAAAAGCAGTTCCCGCTGCTGGAATCCATCAGGGTGGTTCGGGATTACCCCAACACGGTGGTGGTGCAGGTGACCGAGGCGGTGCCTACCTATGCCATGCAGACGAAGAGCGGCTGGCTGACCCTCTCGGATCAGTTCAAGATCCTGGCCTGCGAGTCTGCCCAGCCGGAAGAACTCAAGACCCTATACGGCGGCGAGCCGGTGTCGGTGACACCCGGCGACCAGCTGACCTTTGCAGCGCAGGCAGACCCGGCGGCATCGGATGCATCCGGTTCGGCAGCAGCTTCGGCAGCGGTACAGACGGACGACCGTCTGGATGCGCTGAATGAGCTGCAGGCAAAGCTGGAAGAGTATGGGATGCTGGACGATGTGACCCGCATGGAATTTGCGGACACCGACCAGATGGCATTTTTGTATCAGGATCGTGTCAGTGTGCTTCTGGGGACACGGAACGATCTGGATTATAAGCTGGACCGCGCACGCTATGTGCTGACCAATGCCGACGGCAAGGGTTGTGCCCCTACCGACACCGGCAGACTGGATTTCAGCCATGTCAGCGCGGGCAGCACCCGTAAAATTTACTTTGCACAGGGCCAGCCGACCCTGCCCTCCGGTTATGTTGTGCCGGAAAAGACCGTGCCGGAAGAGTCTGACACCTCTGCTGCCGAGGATACTGCGGCAGACGGTGCAGAGGATGCCGCTGCGGCCCAGCCTGCGGACGATACGGCGGCAGCTGCGGAAGAAACACCGCTGACCGACCCCGCCCGCATGACCGCAAATAACGAAGAAAACCCCATGTGACAAAATGTTTTGAGGAGCGTGTGCAGTATGAAACTGGAACAGTTACTGGAAGGCGTGCCCTTTACCCTTGCGCAGGGCAGTCTGGACACCGAGATCTCGGATATCATCTACGACAGCCGCAAGGCGGCACCGGGCCTTTTGTTCGTGTGCATCGTGGGCACCCAGCGTGACAGCCATGAGTTTGCCGCCGACTGCGCGGCAAAGGGTGTCAGCGCACTGGTCATCCAGCACGACATCGACCTTTCCGCCATGCCGGGCGTGACCGTGGTCAAGGTAGAAAGCAGCCGCTATGCCATGGCTCTGATGAGCGCGAACCTCTTCGGCAACCCGTCCCGCCAGATGACCATGATCGGTGTGACCGGCACCAAGGGCAAGACTACTACCACCCACATGATCAAGAGCGTGCTGGAAGCTGCAGGCCGCAAGGTGGGCATGATCGGCACCAACGGCATTTATTATATGGGCCGCCACAAGGAAACTGCCAACACCACCCCCGAAAGCTACGAGCTGCAAAAGACCTTTCGGGAATTTCTGGATGCAGGCTGCGACACCGCGCTGATGGAGGTTTCCAGCCAGGGCCTGATGATGGACCGCGTGGCCGGTGTGCACTACAATGTGGGCGTGTTCACCAACCTTTCGCCGGATCACATCGGCCCCGGCGAGCACAAGACCTTTGAGGAGTACCGCAGCTGGAAGGGCCAGCTGTTCAAGCGCTGCGACGTGGGCGTGGTGAACATTGACGATGAGAATACCGAAGCCCTGCTGGAAGGCCACACCTGCCGCCTTGTCACCTATGGCCGCGCTGAGCAGGCGGACTACCGCGAGACCGGCTTTGAACTGCTGCGCACCCACGATTTTCTGGGCGTGAAGTTCCATGTGACCGGCAAGGACGAGATGGACGTGAAGGTGAACATGCCCGGCGAGTTCAGCGTGTACAACGCGCTGGCAGCTCTGGCGGTGGGCAAGGTGCTGGGGCTGCCGGATCAGGCCATCCACGACGGCCTTGGCAAGTGCGTGGTCAAGGGCCGCGTGGAGCTGGTGCCCATCAGCAAGAAGTTCACCATCCTGCTGGACTACGCTCACAACGAGGTGTCCACCGAAAGCCTGCTCACCACTCTGCGGGCCTACAAGCCCCACCGTCTGGTGGTGGTGTTCGGCTGCGGCGGCAACCGCTCCAAGCTGCGCCGCTATGGCATGGGCGAGATCTGCGCCAAAATGGCCGATTTCTCCATCCTCACTGAGGACAACAACCGCTTTGAAAAGGTGGAGGACATCCTTGCTGATATCCGCGTGGGCATGAACAAGGGCAACCCGGACGCAAAGTTTGTGGAAATCCCCGACCGTCTGGATGCACTGCACTACGCAGTGGATCACGCGCAGGAGGGCGACCTGATCGCCGTCATCGGCAAGGGCCATGAGACCTACCGTGACCGCGAGGGTGTCAAGACCCCGTTCCTGGAGCGGGAGCTGCTGGAAGAGTATGCACAGCAGATCGGGCTGGAATAACAGATAAAAAAATAACGCCGTGTCGAATGTTCAGACACGGCGTTATTTTTTGTCGGTAATTATGCTTTCAGCTGCGGAGCCTTGTTCTCCGGCAGGAGATTGGTCATGCTCTTCAGGCTGATGCCGATGGTGGAGAGATTATGCAGCATGGCAGAGGAGGCCGGCTGCAGGATGCCCAGAGCACCCAGCGCGATGAGGGCCGAGTTGAAGGTGAGCACGAAGCGGTAGTTTGCGTGCACGCGCTTTTGCAGAGAGTTGGCGATGGCCTTGAGGGCCACCAGCTCCTCCAGACTGTCGGCCTTGATGGTCACGTCTGCGATCTCGCGGGCGATGGCAGCGCCGGAGTTGATGGCAATGCCAATGTCGGCAGCGGACAGGGCGGGGGAGTCGTTGATACCGTCGCCGATCATCACCACGGTGTGGCCCTCGGCCTTGGCCTGCTGGACGAAGTTTGCCTTGTCCTCGGGCAGCACCTCGGCAAAGAAGCGGTCCACGCCCACCTGCTTTGCAATAGCAGCGGCGGTGCGCTCACTGTCGCCGGTCATCATGACGGTGTTCCGGATGCCCAGCGCACGCAGTCCGTTCAGCACAGCGGCGGCTTCCGGGCGCAGCGGGTCGGAAATGCAGATCACACCCACCAGCTGGCCGCTGGCTGCCATGTACAGGTGCGAATACGCGGGCTTGAGGGCATCGAACTTCTGCTGCTCGGCTGTGGGGATGGTGCACTTTTCATCCTCAAAGACGAAGTGGTGACTGCCAATGACCACGCGCTGGCCGCCCACGCGGCTTGCAATGCCGTGGGCCACGATGTACTCCACCTCGGAGTGCATCTCCTCATGGGAAATGCCGCGTTCCTTGGCGGCACGCACCACGGCGTTGGCCATGGAATGGGGGAAGTGCTCTTCCAGACATGCGGCCAGCTGCAGAACTTTGCGCTCGTTGCAGCCGGAGAAGGGCACGACCTCCACTACCTGCGGGGTGGCACGGGTGAGGGTGCCGGTCTTGTCGAACACGATAGTGTCGGCCTGAGACAGCGCTTCCAGATACTTGCCGCCCTTGACGGTGATGTGGTAGCTGCCGCACTCGCGCATGGCGGAAAGCACGGCCAGCGGCATGGAGAGCTTGAGCGCGCAGGAGAAATCCACCATCAGGCAGGAGATGGCGCGGGTGGCGTTGCGGGTGAGCAGATAGGTGACCACCGTTGCGCCCAGACACCATGGCACCAGCTTGTCGGCCAGCACCAGCGCACGGTTCTCGGTGCTGGACTTGAGCTTTTCGGATTCCTCGATCATGGCCACGATCTTGTCGTAGCGGTTGGAACCGCCCTCGGCCTTGGCGATAAAGACGCACTCGCCCTCCTCCACAACGGTGCCGGCATAGAGGGTGGACCCCTCTGCCTTGCGCACCGGCATAGCTTCGCCGGTCAGGGCAGCCTGATTCACCATGGCTTCGCCTTCCAGCACGGTGCCGTCCAGCGGGATCATGTTGCCGCTGCGCACGACCACCTCATCGCCGGAGCGTACTTTGGTCAGAGGCACCAGCACTTCGGTGCCCTGACTGCGCACCCACACCTTGTCCACGTTCAGGGCCATGCTGCGGGCCAGATCGTCCAGACTCTTCTTGCGGGTCCACTCTTCCAGCAGAGAACCCAGATTCAGCAGGAACATGACAGAACCGGCGGTGCCAAAGTCGCCGCGCAGCAGCGAGACGCCGATGGACAAAGCGTCCAGCACCTCCACTTCCAGCCTGCGGCTCAGCACGCAGCGCACACCCTTCCAGAGAAAGCGGATGGAGCGGAAGGCGGTGTAGGCAGCGTCAAGGGGTGCGGGCAGGAACAGCTTGCGCAGGCAGCGGCCTGCCACCAGATCGAACATTTTATCCTGATATTCCCGGTTCAGCCTGCGGCTGTCGGCGGAGGTGACCAGAGCGTCATACTCGGCCACATCGAACTTGTAGCCTGCCAGAATGGCAATGGCGGCGGTGCGCTTGCCGGTATAGGTAATGACCACATCGCCGGTGCGCTCGTAAACGGCGGCATGGACGATGGCATCTTTGTGGTTCAGATATGCTTCCAGCACATCGGCACGGTGCAAAGTCATGCGGACGTTTTCCACATGCACGCGCATCCGGCCTTTGCCTTCATGCAGAATGGTACATTTCATATATCAAATATCCTTCTCTATCTTTTTGCCGCAGCGTCAGGCTGCTATACCCTGCACGCCTGCGGCCCCACTCTCACAAAAAAGAGCCGCCCGAAGGCGGCTCGAAAGCCACGTTGGGGCTTTCAATGCTTTACGAACCGAAAATTACTCAGCGGTCTCTTCGGTGGTCTCCTCGGCGGCATCCTCGATCACAGCAGCCTCGGCTTCAACAGCACGAGCCTCGTTGATGGCCTTTGCATCGGCCAGAATGTCACCAGCCTGCTCCTGGACCTTGCTGACGGTCTCCATGGTGGAGTCCTTCATGCGCAGCACGGCAGCAGTGGTCTGGGTGTAGACCTTCTTGGCATCCTTGCTGGACAGCAGCTTGAAACCGGCAGAACCGAACAGAGTGCCGGCGGCGAACAGTGCGATCTTCTTGATATCCATAGTAACTTCCCTACCTTTTCTATTTCCTGTCAGAGGCCCTGCACCGCAGGACCTGTAAGATGAATATACCGGCCCAAAAGCCGGAGAACAGGGTGGACATTTCCCTTCTGTCGAGCCTATTGTAGCACAGAATTTACCATTTTCAAGCTTTTTCTTGAATGTTAATACATGTAAACTTTTTACGATGTGTAGTTAGAAAAAGCTATCTCTAACGCGTTTTTTAAGACAAACTACAGTTTGTAAATGGAAACTAACCGGCAGATGGGACGAGAAAGAATTTCCAGTTTATAAAAAATCCTGGTTTGGAAATGCGGTTTGCCGCTACGGCCCTTCTCTGTGAAAAAGCAACCCGGAAAAATCCGCAGACTTTTCCGGGTTGCTAAAATAAAAATCGTTTTCCGCTGAAGATGCCCAGAGCGACGCGGCGGGCATTTTAAACCGTTTTGCTTTACAGGATGCGCACCCGGATCACGGCGGGGATGGCAGCCAGCTTTTCGGCCAGCGTCTTGTCCACAGCACCGGTAGCATCCAGCATGGTGTAGGCCATGTTCTTTTTGCTCTTGTTCACCATGTTCTCGATGTTCAGGCCGGCTTCGGTGGTCAGAGCGGTGATCTGGCTGATCATGCCCGGCTCATTTTTGTGGATGATGCAGATGCGCTTGCCGCCGGCTCTGGGCTGGTTGACCTCCGGCATGTTCACCGAGTGGATGATGTTGCCGTTCTTCAGGTAGTCGCTCAGCTCCTTTGCGGCCATGACAGCGCAGTTGTCCTCGGCTTCCGGGGTGGAAGCGCCCAGATGCGGGGTGCACACGATGCCGGGCTTGCCCAGAATGGCCTCAGACGGGAAGTCGGTCATGTAGCCGGACACCTTGCCGGTCTCCATGGCTTCCAGCAGGGCTTCGGTGTTGACCAGCTCGCCGCGGGCATAGTTCAGGATCTTCACGCCGTCCTTGCACAGGGCAAGGGTCTGGACGTTGATGGTGTCCTTGGTGGTGGGCAGGTAGGGCACATGGATGGTGATGTAGTCGCACAGGGGCAGCATGTCGTTCAGGTTCACGCAGTGGTGTACCTGACTGCTCAGGTTCCATGCGGCGTCAATGGAGATGTAGGGGTCGTAGCCGTAGACCTCCATGCCCAGCTCAATGGCGCAGTTGGCCACGCGGGAGCCGATGGCACCCAGACCGATGACACCCAGCGTCTTGCCCTTGATCTCGTTGCCCACGAACTGCTTCTTGCCCTTTTCCACGGTCTTTGCCATGGCGGGGTCGCCGGTCAGGCCCTGACACCACTGGGCAGCAACAGCCACATTGCGGCTGCCGGCGATCAGCATGCCGATCACCAGCTCGGCTACAGCGTTGGCGTTGGCACCGGGGGTGTTGAACACTACGATGCCCTGCTCACTGCAGCGGTCCAACGGGATGTTGTTCACGCCGGCACCGGCGCGGGCGATGGCCAGAAGATTGTCGTTGAAGGCGGTATTCAGCATGTCGGCGCTGCGAACGAGGATGCCGTCCGGGGCATCGGTGTCCACAGCCACGTCAAACTGCTTGTTGTTCAGCTTTGCCAGACCCACCGGGCTGATGGCGTTCAAAGTTTTGATGGTGTACATAGTCCAGATTTCCCTTCTATTATACAGGAACCCTCTCAGTCACGGCTTGCGCCGTGCCAGCTCTCCCGAAGGGCGAGCTTAGAAAGCGGGTTCGATCAAGTTGTCCCTCTGATAAAAAGCTCCCCCCTCGGGGGAGCTGCCGAACGAAGTGAGGCTGAGAGGGTTTTATGCGTTCTCCTTGCGGAACTTCTCCATGAAGTCCACCAGCTTGTCCACGCCCTCGGCGGGCATTGCGTTGTAAATGGAAGCGCGCATACCGCCTACCAGACGGTGGCCCTTCAGGTTCACGAAGCCTGCTTCTGCAGCTTCGGCGCAGAACTTCTTGTCCAGATCTGCATTGGGGCTGGTGAAGGTGACATTCATGGTGCTGCGGTAGCGGTGCTCCACAGGATTCGTGAAGAAGCCCTGACCGTCCAGATAGTCGTACAGCACTTTGGCCTTGGCTTCGTTGATCTTCTGCATGTTGGCAAGACCGCCGATGTCGTTTTCCAGATACTTGAGTACCAGACCGGTCATATAGATGCACCAGCAGGGGGGCGTGTTGTACATGCTGTCCTTGCCCAGCAGGGTGGTGTAGTTCATCATGGTGGGCACATTGTCGGCGGCATGGCCCAGCAGGTCGTCGCGGACGATGGCAATTGCCATGCCGGCGGGAGCTACATTCTTCTGCACGCCGAAGTAGATGCAGCCGTACTTGGTCACATCCACGGGCTTGGAGAGGATCATGGAGCTCATGTCGGCTACCAGAGGCACACCCTCCACCTGCGGCACCTCCACGAACTGGGTGCCGAAGATGGTGTTGTTCTGGCAGATGTGGATGTAGCTGGCATCCTTGTCATAGTTGATGGCGTTCACGTCCGGGATGTAGGTGAAATTTTTATCCTTGCTGGAAGCAACAATGTTCACCTCGCCGAACTTGGCGGCTTCCTTGGCGGCAAGGTTCGAGAAATTGCCGGTGACAAGGTAATCTGCCTTGCCGGTGGTCATGAAATTCAGCGGGACCATGGCGAACTGCTGAGTGGCACCGCCCTGAAAGAAACCGACCTTGTAGTTGTCGGGAATGTTCATTACCCGGCGCAGGGTGGCCTCGGTGTCCTTGATGATGGCATCGAACCACTTGCTGCGGTGGCTCATCTCCATCACGCTCTGACCGCTGTCGCCATACTCGAGCAGCTCTGCCTGTGCCTGCTTGAGCACCTTCTCGGGCAGCATGCTGGGGCCTGCGCTGAAGTTGTAAACTCGTGCCATAATGAACTCTCCCTTTCCTGTATCGCACAGCACCGCGGTTTTCTGCGGTGCGTTCTGTTGATTGCTGTAGCCGTAGTATACCGGTTTTGCAGGGATGAAAACAAGAGCATCTTTGCACAAAGATACGGCGCAAAAGCCCCTGTGCGGGCACAAAGCACACAAATGTCCTTGATAGAAAAACAAAACAAAGACAAATGTAAAATAGAGCTGAAAAAGCCTGATTTCATCGGCGTTTCCGGCTCTTGCGCTTTGGCGCAGAAATTGGTATAATAATAAAACAAAGACAAACGTAAAAGCAAAAAAGATGTCAAAAGGAGGGAGAACAGCAGGATGTACGGCATCCCGGACAGTGTAAAGCCGCTTTCGGCGGCAGAGGAGCAGGTCATGCTTGCCGTGTGGGCCTGCCGTGCGCCCGTCACCCGACGGGACATCGACGCAAAGCTGCGCGCAAAGGGCTGGGCACCGGCGACCGTTCTGAACTTTCTTTACCGGCTGGAAGAAAAGGGTTGGGTGAAAAGCGGCAAGGATGGCAACCGCAATACCTACACTCCGGCCATCACCCAGCGCGCCTACAACGTGTGGAGTATGCGGGAACGGCTGGATACCCTCTTTGGCGGCGACCTTGCGGCGGCGGTGCACGCGCTGGTGAGCGAGAGCGGCTGCGGCCAGAGCGAGCTGGAACAGGCCATGAAGGTGCTGGAGGAAAAGCATCTGGAAGCGGAAGAATATGATCTGTATGACCCTTATGGGTAAAAAGGAGAGCGGAAGATGGATTGCAAACTGCGTGCCAAAAACTGCGGCGGCTGCCCGATGCTGGGCATGGACTACGCCGCACAGCTGAAACAGAAAGAAGAGACCGTGAAAAAGCTGCTGGGCAGATTCGGCCCGGTGGAGCACATCCGGGGCATGGAAACGCCGTACCACTATCGGAACAAGGTGGTCTCCACCTTTACCACCGGCTGGGGTGGAAAACTTACCTCCGGCATCTACGCGGCAAACAGCCACAAGGTGCTGCCGGTGGAAAGCTGCCTTTTGCAGGACGAAGTGCTGGATAAGACCATGCTGGCCGTGCGTGCGGCAGCGGGCACCTGCCATTACCAGCCTTTTAATGAGGATAAGGGCACCGGCCTTCTGCGTCACTGCCTGCTGCGGCGCGGTGTTATGACCGGGCAGGTGATGGTGGTGCTGGTAACGGCCCAGCCGGTGCTGCCGGGTGCCAAGAACTTTGTCAAAGCCCTGCTGACCGAAGCCGGAAAGCAGGGCGTGACCATCACCACCATCGTTCAGAACGTGAACGACCGCAAAACCAGCGTGGTGCTGGGCGATATGGAAAAGGTGCTGTACGGCAAGGGCTTCATTCTGGATACCCTCTGCGGCAAGACCTATGCCATCAGCCCGCGCAGTTTTTACCAGATCAATCATACCCAGACCGAAGTGCTGTACGGCCTTGCGGTGGACGCGGCGCATCTCACCGGCAAAGAAGTGGTGCTGGATGCCTACTGCGGCATCGGAACCATCGGCCTGACCGCCGCCGACCATGCAAAGCAGGTAGTGGGCGTGGAGGTGAACCGCGAAGCGGTGCACGATGCCATAGGCAATGCAAAGCACAATGGCGTGAAGAACGCCCGCTTCTTTGCCGCAGATGCCACCCGGTGGATCGGCGAAGCCGCTGCGGCTGGTGAACGCGCAGACGTGATCTTTATGGACCCGCCGCGGGAGGGCTCTACGCCGCAGTTTATCGAAAGCGTGGCCCGCATGGCCCCGAAACGTGTGGTCTACGTGAGCTGCAACCCGGTCACGCTGGCCCGGGATCTGGAGCTGCTGACCCGGAAGGGATACAAAGTGGAGAGCAGCACGCCGGTGGATATGTTCCCCCACAGTGAGCATATCGAGACGGTATGCGCATTGTCCAAACTGGATATCTACCAGAAGATTACGGTGAATCTGAAAATGGATGAACTGGATGTGACTGCTGCAGAGACCAAGGCTACCTATGAAGAGATCCGGGAGTACGTCAAGGAACACACCGGTCTGAACGTGAGCGACCTCTATATTGCACAGGTCAAGCGCAAGTGCGGCATCAAGGAGCGGCAGAACTACAACAAGCCTAAGGCTGAGAACCCCAAGCAGTTCAAGTGCCCGCCGGAGAAGGAAAAAGCCATCCGGGAGGCACTGAAGTATTTTAAGATGATTTGAAATAAAAAAATAGACGGATGTCTGTCAACTGGCAGACATCCATCCGTTTTTATGATAATCTGTTATGATCGCAGTTCCTCAAGCAATGCCGTGCATCCTTCCAGTATATCCTGCCATGTGGCTTCAAAATCTCCCGTGAACCATGGGTCTGCCACTTCACGGGGATGATCCGTATGCGCCATCAGCAGCGAGACTTTATGCTGTGGGTCTCCGCCGACAAGCCGCAGGATGTCGCACAGATTACTTTCGTCCATGCCAATCAGATGATCATACCGTGCATAATCCAGCCGGGTCATCTGCCGGGCGGTCTTGCCGTTGCAGTCGATGCCATGTTCTGCCAGCTTCTGCCGTGCAGGAGGATAGACCGGATTTCCGATTTCCCATGCACTGGTGGCGGCTGATGCGATTTCAAATTGCTCGGATAGTCCTGCCTTGGACGTAAGGTCTTTCATCACATACTCCGCCATCGGGCTTCGGCAGATATTTCCGAGACAAATAAATAAGATCCTGGTCATGCCGGGTCGTTCTCCTTTTGGCTTACAAAAGCATAGCCGCCGTGGGTAGTGCGGATAAAGCTGCCGCAGCCGGCCAGCTTCTTTCGCAGATTGGAAACGGTATTTGCCACGACCTTTAAGGTGTCGTCACAGTTTTGTCCCCACACAGCACGGAAAAGCTCTTCTTTTGAGAAGATTTGTCCTTCGTGGGAGGCAAGCATCAGCAGCAAATCGAACTCCAGTCGTGTAAGGGAGACTTTTCTGCCGTTGCACGACACTTCGTGGGTCATTCCGTCCAGTGTAAGCCCCGGAAGAACCAACTTCTCCCATGAATCAATGGATATTTGCTCTGCCTCGATGTGCTCTCGTTCCAGAAGCATCCGGATCTTCTGCTCCAATTCCGGGTCAGGCTGTCGGGTCTTTATAACGATCATGGCAAACTCCTGCGTGTATTTTACTCTGCGGCGGTATCCATTTCCCGGAGCAGGTTTACCATCTCGATGGCACTGACTGCACAGTCATAGCCTTTATTACCTGCTTTGGTGCCTGCCCGCTCGATGGCCTGTTCGATGTTTTCGGTGGTCAGAACACCAAAGAGGACGGGAACCCCGCTTTCCAGCGAGACCGTGGCAATGCCTTTGGAAACCTCATTGCACACATAGTCGTAATGGCTGGTAGAACCGCGAATCACGGCACCAAGGCAGATCACAGCATCATACTTTCCGCTTTTTGCCATTTTAGAGGCAACCAGTGGGATCTCAAAAGCACCCGGAACCCATGCAACATGAATATCAGCGTCCTGCACATCGTGCCGGAGCAGACCATCCATTGCTCCGCTCAGAAGTTTGGATGTGATAAATTCGTTGAATCGGGCAGCTACGATACCGACCTTGATATTCTGAGAAACCAGCTTGCCTTCAAATGTTTTCATTTTTAAATACCTCTTTCGTTGTTAATATTCCAGAAGATGCCCCATCCGTGCCTGCTTCGTTTTCAGGTAAAACAGGTCATACGGGGTCGCCGTCATCTGAATGGGTACGCGCTCGGAGATCTCCAGCCCAAACTCGGAGAGCTGATATACTTTGTCCGGGTTATTGGTAAGCAGGCGCAGGCTTTTTACGCCAAGTTCCCGGAGAATCTGTGCGCCGAGATAATACTCCCGTTCATCTCCATGGAACCCCAGAGCGAGATTGGCTTCCAGCGTATCCATGCCCTGCTCCTGAAGTTCATAGGCACGCAGTTTGTTGATCAGACCGATGCCCCGGCCTTCCTGCCGCATATAGAGCAGGATACCCCGGCCTTCTTTTTCGATCTGCGTCATGGCAGCGGCCAGCTGCTGGCCGCAGTCACAACGCAAAGAGCCAAATGTATCTCCTGTCAGGCATTCCGAGTGGACGCGGCACAGAATATCCTTTCCATCGCCAATGTCACCTTTTACCAGTGCAATGTGATGCTCTCCGTTCAGGCGGCTCACAAAACCATAAGCTCTGAAGGTGCCATACTTGGTGGGCAGGTTCACTGCCGTCACCTGATCGACCAGTTTATCGTGACACTTGCGGTACTCCTGTAAATCACGGATGGTGATGAATTTGATCTGGAAACGCTCTGCCAGCTTTGCCAGTTCAGCGGTGCGCATCATCGTGCCATCCTCCCGCATGATCTCGCAGCACAGGCCGCATTCTTTCAGCCCTGCCAGACGGCACAGGTCAACGGTTGCTTCCGTGTGACCGTTGCGCTCCAACACACCGTTCTTTTTTGCCAGAAGGGGGAACATATGGCCCGGTCTGCGGAAATCTTCTGCTTTTGCGTGATCGTCCACACAAGCCATCGCCGTAATGGAACGCTCTGCGGCAGAAATGCCCGTAGAAGTAGAAACGTGGTCGATGGACACCGTAAATGCCGTTTCATGGTTGTCGGTGTTATGCTGCACCATCTGCGGAAATTGCAGCTTCTGGACGAAAGCCTCGGACATCGGCATACAGATCAGACCTTTGCCGTGGGTCGCCATAAAGTTGATGTTTTCGGTGGTGGCAAATTCGGCAGCACAGATGAAGTCCCCCTCGTTTTCACGGTCGGGGTCATCCGTTACCAGAATGATTTTTCCTTGTTTCAGATCTTGCAAAGCTTCGGGAATGGTATTGAAGTTCATCGTAAACTCTCCTTAAAAGCCGCAGCGCAGCAGCATTTCTTTTGTGAGCGTGTTTTGCTTCGGTGTTTCTGATGGAAGCAGCCTCTCGATATATTTTCCAACAACATCGGTTTCCAAATTGACAAAATCCCCTTTGTGCCGTTGGTTCAGGTTCGTCTGACGGACGGTGTGCGGTATCGTGGACACGGAAAAGCCCGTAGGTTCCACCGCAGCCACGGTCAGGCTGATACCGTCTATTGTGATAGAGCCTTTTTCAACGACATAGCGAAGGATCGCAGAATCTGCATGAATGGTGTACCAGATAGCCGTATCGTCTTTTCGGATATTAGCAATGCGTCCGACGCCATCCACATGGCCTGCTACGATGTGTCCGCCAAAACGTCCGTTGGCCGGCATGGCACGTTCCAGATTGACAGCACTTCCAACGGTGAGCTGTGCAAGTGCAGAGCGGTTCAAGGTCTCGTGCATGACATCCGCAGCAAAGCTATCCGGGAAGAGCTGCCTGACGGTCAGACAGATGCCGTTGACGGCGATGCTGTCGCCGATCCTGGTTCCTTCCAGAACCGTTTTTGCACGAACAGTCAGTACGGCGGAATGCTGTCCCCGATTGATGGATTTTATTGTTCCGACTTCTTCCACGATTCCGGTAAACACGGGTACTCCACCTCACTTTCGATCAGGAAATCTTTGCCAAGCTGTTCCAATCGGCTGTTCTTCAGGCGGAATGCAGCATCCGGAAGCGGGACACCTGCACCCTCAATGGGTGCTTTGGCATCCCTTCCTCCGAACAGCTTCGGGGCAATGTAAGCCTGTACCTGCTGCACGATGCCGCTTTCCAGTGCAGACCAGTTCAAGGTTCCGCCGCCTTCCAGCAGAATGCTGTCGATCTGCTCCTGCCCCAGCTGTTCCATCAGTTGCAGAAGATTCACATGACCGCAATGCGCTTCCAGACAAAGGACCCGGCACCCGGCCTGTTGATATGCCGCCTGCTTCTCCGGGTCGCCGCAGCAGGTCGCAAGAATGGTCGGAACCTGTTTGGCGGTCATGACCACCTGTGATTGCAGCGGTGTCCGCAAATGTGTATCACAGATGATCCGGACGGGATCACGGCCACCCTCTATCCGGCAGGTCAGCAGCGGGTCATCTGCCAGAATGGTTCCGACTCCCACCATAATGCCGCGGAATCGGTGTCGCTGCCGTTGAACATGAGTCCGGGCAATTTCCCCGGTGATCCATTTGGAAGCGCCTGTGTATGTGGCGATTTTTCCGTCCATCGTCATGGCGTATTTCATGGAAACGAAGGGGCGTTTTGTGGTGATATAGTGGAAGAACACCTTGTTCAGCGCATCGCATTCCTCTTGCAGAACATTTTCGGTCACATCTATGCCGTGTGCGCGCAGGATTGCAATTCCTTTTCCAGCCACCAGCGGATTCGGGTCAGCAGAACCCACGACCACCCGGTGAATGCCCGCGTCCAGAATCGCATCCACGCAGGGCGGCTGCTTTCCGTAATGGCAGCACGGCTCCAATGTCACATACAGGGTCGCTCCCTGCGGATCTTCGGTGCAGGATGCCAGCGCATTGCGCTCCGCATGAGCCTGACCGTATCTCTGGTGCCAGCCCTGTCCGATGATCCTGCCCTCTTTTGCGACCACGGCACCCACCATCGGGTTGGGAGATGTCCATCCGCAACCCTTTTTTGCAAGCTGCAAAGCCAGACGCATATACTCTTTGTCGTTCATCGTGTCGCCTCCAAAAGAAAAAGCCCTGAACAAAAACGTTCAGGGCAAGCCGAAAAGACACAAGGAACCTTTATGACAAAAAAAGAAAGCTCCAGAATGCAAACGCATCCCAGAGCAGCCTCCACAAGCGCAGAACCGTGCGGGCTCTGCGCTTGGTATCTTCTTTCATCCAGACTGTACTGTCGGCTTCGGAGTTTCACCGAATCATGCCTTACGGCTCGTGGGCTGTACCACCGGTAGGGAATCGCACCCTGCCCTGAAGATTTCTGATTCAATTACAGCGGCATTATAGCACGGCTCCTTTCGGATTGCAAGGGCATTCTGCAAACCGGGACGAAACCGGGATGAAGCGAATCGCTACAACAATAAAATCACATCGTCCGTAGGACAATGTGAACGGAGAATCCAAAGGGGCGCGGGTCGCCAGTGGCGACCTCAAAATGCGTTGCATTTTGAAGCGCTTGACCGAGCCGACAGGCGAGAGCAGCGCCCTTTGGCACACGACTTTGCTTGCAAAGTCTATTCCGAACAAGACGGTACGAATGGGAGGTGCTGGAAATGGCAGCAGAAAAGACCAAGGTCTACACATGAAGGTAGATACCACTGCTGCCATTGAGCAGGAGATCGCCGCCTATGAGAAGCAGCTGCGGCAGCACTACTCCACAAAATCCCGGCTTATGGAGGAAATCGACAGCCTTGACCCGGACGACCGGCACTTTATCGCCCGAAAATCCGACCTTGACGACCGCCTTTATAAGATGTACGATAAAATCGAAGAGGTGGAAAATGGACTGATGGATGCCCGGGCAAAGAAGCAGACCATTGAAGCCGACAAAATCACAGGCGACAACATCTATAAGATCCTGATTTGCTTCGACAAGCTTTATGCCACCATGACCGAGGCGGAACGCCGCAGACTGGTGGAGATTTTGATCGATGAGGTGCAGATCTACCCGGAACGCCAGCCTAACGGACAGTGGCTGAAGTCCGTCCGGTTCAAGCTGCCTATCATCGACCATGACCTTGAATTGAGTTTGGACAATCAGGATCGTGTCGAGGTCGTGTGTTCGATGGTTAGAGTCAAAAAGCATTGATCTAATGTGAAGTAGGGTGAACCGTTTTATGTATTCTGTTACACAGCGTATAAAAATAATCCGGCAATATGAAGGAAAATAAGTAGGCCTGTGCGGTCTGGTGAAAAATAACAACACAAATAGCACAGAGAAAAGGAGCATCCCATGAACGCAAATATCAATTATGATGAGATCCCGGATACCAGTGCCGTGCAGGAGGATCTGCTTGCGGCGCTGAGCAGCCAGCATGTGACCGTGCACACGAATGAGGAGCCGGATTTCGACTACATGGAAAACGGGGATGTGGCTTTTGTGGTCAAGAACCCGCACAATGATGAGAATTTGCTCATTGAACTGGGCGGCGAGTTCTCGCTCTTCTTCGGCCTGTGGCATGGGCAGTACAAGGCCGTGGAGTACGACTACGACCGCATGAAGAAGGACATTGCCGCGATTCTGGCGGGCAATGCCGGTGCGCTGAGCCTGTATGCCGACGGCAGGTGGCAGGGCAGCGCTCTCTGCCCGGAGAAGGTGTCTGCCGATGCCGACATGGAAAAGCTGCTGGAACGCTGCTGGCAAAAGCAGGAGCCGAAGGAAAAACTGCTGGCACAGGGCGGCAGGGTGGAACTGCTTTATTGGGACCCGGCGGAAAATAAGAGCTTTATGATTCCGGCAAAGAACTAAATTATAACAAAAAAGGACACACCATTGTGGTGTGTCCTTTTTGTTATACGATATGCAGCTTAGACCTTCTCGATGGTGATGCTCCAATCAGCGGTCATGGCCTCGTCCGGCTCCAGCACTTCGTGCTTGCCTTCCTCATTGACACTGTTGGCCCAGCCGTTCCACGGCTCCATGCACACAAAGTTCTCGGCATCCTGCTGCCACAGCACAGCGTGGTCGAAGCTGTCGTCGGCATCCACAGTCACCTTGTGGCCGCTGCCGCTGTCGGTGAGGGTCATGGGGAACTGCACGCCGGTCAGCAGGCGCACGCTGTTGTCCGCACCTTCCTTGCGGGTGAGGGTGATCTTTTCCGGGGCAGCGGGCTGCTCGCCCTTGGCGCTCTCGGAACAGGTGGCGCACTTGATATCGAAGTCCACATTCTCCAGCTTGGAAGCCTTGAAGTAGGGGTGGAAGCCGAAGCTGAAGGGCATGTTGGTGTCGCCCTCGTTGATCACAGTCATGTTGATGGCGGCAGTGTTGCCCTCAAGGTTATAGTTCATCAGCACGGTGAAATCGAAGGGATAGAGGAACTTGGTCAGCGGGGTGGACTCCAAAATCAGGGTCACGCCGTCCGGGCCGACACTTTCCACATCCCATGCGCACAGGTCGGCAAAGCCGTGGTTCTCCATGGGGTATGCCTTGCCGTCAAAGATGTGCACGCCGTTATCCGGCAGGCCGCAGTTGGGGAACAGCACCGGCACGCCGAAGCGGGGGCGGTTGCACTCGGAAAAATTGGGGTGGCGGGTCCAGATATACTCCTCGCCGTTCAGGGAGAAGCCGGTGATCATGCCGCCGCGCTCCGGGGTGATGACCAGCTCGGTCTTTGCCTCAGCATCGGTGATAACGTACTGCTCATAGCAGGCACCGTTTTCGGTGACGTAACGGGTGGTGATCTGATTCATAGTTCAGTCCTCCTTATGTTTCTGGTTCTGTGCCAGTTTTTCAAAATAATAATCAATGCCATAGCGGATGAGATATTTTATGACCCTTGCAATAACGGCCACGATAGCGGCAAAAATGCCGCCGTAAAGCAGAAACGCATAGATCATCATGCGAGTGGTCATAGCCATAAAAACACTTCCTTTCCGTTTTCATGCACAAAGAGGCTGCCGTACAGCCAAAGTGCCATACAGCAGCCTCGAAACGATTACAGAACGACACCGTCCTTGAAGATGGAGATCTCGCGGAAGCCGTGCTTCTCGGCCTTGGTCTGCTCACCGCTTGCAACGCGGATGACCAGATCCAGCAGATCCTTTGCGGCCTCGTCGATGGTCTTTTCGCCATCGGCGATCACGCCGGTGTTGAAGTCGATCCAGCCGGATTTCTTCTGGGCCAGCGGGGTGTTGGTGGAGATCTTCAGGGTGGGAGCCGGGGCCGAGAACGGAGTGCCGCGGCCGGTGGAGAACAGGATCAGGTGTGCGCCTGCGGCGGTCATGGCCGTGGCAGAAACCAGATCGTTGCCGGGGCCGTACAGCATGTTCAGGCCCTTGGTGACAACGGGATCACCGTAGCCGATCACGTCCATGATGGGGGCGGTGCCGCCCTTCTGCACGCAGCCGCAGCTCTTGTCCTCCAGCGTGGTGATACCGCCCTGCTTGTTGCCCGGAGAGGGGTTATCGTAGACCACCTCGTTGTGGCTGATGAAGTAATCCTTGAAGCCGTTGATCATGTGCTCAGCCTTGACAAAGACGTCATGGTTGATGCAGCGATCCATCAGGAAGCCCTCGGCACCGAACATCTCGGGTACCTCGGTCAGCACGGTGGAACCGCCGCGCTGGCCCATCATGTCGGAGAAGCGGCCGATGGTGGGGTTGGCGGTGATGCCGGACAGGCCGTCCGAGCCGCCGCACTTCATGCCCACCACCAGATCGGACACGGGGATAGGCTCACGCTTGAACTGCCCGGCATAGGCAGCCAGCTCCTTGAGGATATCGCGGGCAGCGGTGAACTCGTCGTCCACCTCCTGACAGGTGAGGAACTTCACACGGTCGTGGTCGTACTCGCCCAGCTCTTCCACGAACTGATCGTGCTGCAGGTTCTCGCAGCCCAGATGCAGCACCAGAACGGCGGCAGCATTGGGGTGGCGCACCAGCGCAGCCAGCAGCTTGCGGGTCTGTGCATGGTCGTGGCCGGTCTGGCTGCAGCCAAGGGATGGGTGAAGGTGTACAGGCCCTCGATGGAGCCGGTGACCAGATCCTGATTGTCGGCAACGATCTTCTTGGCGATGTCGTTGACGCAGCCCACGGTGGGGATGATCCAGATCTCGTTGCGGATGGCGGCACGGCCGTCCTTGCGGCGGAAGCCCATAAAGGTCTCCGGCTCGACCTTGGGCAGGGGAGCCAGATCCGGGCGGGGTTGTAGCTGTACTCTACCTCACCGGACAGGTTGGTGTGCACGTTGTGGGTGTGCATCCAGCTGCCGGGAGCGGCATCTGCGGTGGCGTGGCCGATGGGGAAGCCGTACTTGATCACGTTCTCACCGTTCTTGATGGGCTTCACGGCCATCTTGTGGCCCTGCGGAATGTCCTCCAGAGCAGTCACAGAAAGACCGTCCACTTCCACCAGCGTGCCCTTGGCAATGGGGTGCAGAGCAACGACCACGTTGTCGATGGGGCTGATATGAATTGCCTGCGGCATAGTAGTTCTCCTTATCGTATCGCACAACAAAGGGCTGCTGCCCAAAGCAGCAGCCCTTTGTGTGCGGGTAGTTGGTTTTTCAGGTCTTACAGGCAGCTCTTGTAAGCAGCCTCGGCACCCTGAGTGCGGATCATTTCCTAGATCAGCCAGCACAGCGGCCTCGAGACCCTCGATCTTGGTCAGATCCTGATCCCACATCTGGGTGTTGGTCAGCACAGCGTTCACCAGCTGAGCAGCGGTGTCGTCCTTGTGTGCATAGTAGAAGTCCAGTGCCCATGCGTCATCCTGGATCTTGTAGGTGTTGCCGGCAGGACGCTTGCAGATCAGGCCGTCGGCGGTGCGCTCCTGAATGTCGCTGGAATAGAAGGCAATGTAGGCTGCCAGAGACATGGTCAGGCACTTGGGCAGCTGTTTCTGCTCCTCGATGTAAGCCAGGAAGGAAGGCATGTTGCGGGCCTTCCACTTGGAGGTGGAGTTCAGGGAGATGCTCATCAGCTCGTGGTTGACGAAGGGGTTGTTGAAGCGGTCC
>ENA-OQJB01000068-OQJB01000068.1-human-gut-metagenome-genome-assembly--contig:-NODE-68-length-58169-cov-3.905069_pt1 | contig 58169 bp, 64 predicted proteins | sample MGYA00242599_ERZ504765 | MGnify/ENA primary metagenome ERZ504765 (study PRJEB26092, sample SAMD00036354) | human gut metagenome | host: Homo sapiens | study: EMG produced TPA metagenomics assembly of...
AAAAATCGTACTTCCGTAGGAGATTTCTATGAGAATCGGAATTATGGGCGGAACCTTTGACCCGATTCATATCGGACATCTGCTGCTTGGTGAATTTGCCTATGAGCAGTTCCATCTGGATGAAGTCTGGTTTCTGCCCAACGGAAATCCGCCTCACAAAGAAGTGGAAGATACAGAAGAAGCGCTTGCACACCGGGTTGAAATGGTACGGCTTGCTGTGAGAGAAAACCCGCATTTTCAACTTTCCCTTCACGAGGCAAAAAAAGACTGTCATTCTTACACGTATAAAACTCTGCAGGAATTTCATGCGCTGTATCCTGAAAATGAATATTTCTTTATTCTTGGAGCGGATTCTCTCTTTTCCATCGAACAATGGAAATATTTCAAAGAGATTTTTCCATCCTGTACCATTCTGGCAGCAATGCGGGATGATAAAGATTCTTTTGATATGCAGCGTCAGATTCAGTATCTGGAAACGAATTACCAGGCAAAGATCGAACTTTTACAGGCACCGCTTCTGGAGATTTCATCGACAACGATCCGAAATCGTGCTGCCCAAAAGCGTTCGATCCGCTATATGGTTCCGGATTCTGTTGCAGATTATATTCAAAAACTGCAATTATATACCAAAAGAGAAGAGGAGAGGTCATGACAACTGAATTAACTGCCATCCGCAAAAAGCTTGAAAAGAAGCTGAAAGAAGAACGTTATATCCACACTCTCGGCGTCATGTACACCGCTGCTTCCATGGCTATGCGCCATGGAGCGGATGTCCAAAAAGCCATGACTGCCGGTCTTTTGCATGATTGTGGAAAATATTGCGACGTCAATGAACAAATCCTGCTCTGCAGGAAGCATCACATTAAACTGTCAGATGCCGAACTGGAGGTTCCTGCGCTGATCCATGCCAGATTGGGTGCCTATTTTGCAGAATACGAATACGGCATCACAGATTCGGAGATCCTGGATGCGATCACCTATCACACAACCGGGCGTCCGGCCATGACCATGATTGAAAAAATCGTCTATCTGGCAGATTATATCGAACCCGGAAGAAAAAAGATTCCGGGGCTGGCCGAAGTGCGAACTGCCGCATTTGATGACATCGACACCGCTGTCTGCATGACAGCAGAATCAACTCTGGCATTCTTAAAAAGAGCCGGAAGAAAAGTAGATCCTATGACAGAAAAAACCTGTCAGTATTATAAAAATAAAGCCGCAATATCCCTGTAAAGGGATATCGGACAATCCGGAAAGGAGAACAAATTATGGAACAGTCAAAACTTATGGCACGTCTTGCTTATCAGGCACTGGACGATAAAAAAGGCGAGGATATCCAGGTAATTGATATCTCTCAGGTTTCCGTCCTTGCAGATTATTTTATCATTGCAAACGGAACAGTGAAAGCCAGGTACGTGCACTGGTAGACAACGTGGAAGAAGAACTTTCAAAAGCCGGATATGAAATGAAACAGAGAGAAGGATATGGCTCCGGAAACTGGGTGCTGATGGATTTCGGCGAGATCATCGTCCATGTTTTCGACAAAGAAAACCGTCTGTTTTATGATCTGGAACGTATCTGGAGAGACGGAAAGCATGTAGATTTTTCTGAGTTGTAAAAAGAATAGAAGATCAGTAAAAAAGCGGGAATCAGTCTGATGTAAGCGTCGTCTGATTCCCGCTTTTATAATAATGTATCCGTCTACCGGAAGAAGCGAAATACTCCAATGACTTTTCCGATAATGGAAACATCTTTTACGATGATTGGATCCATAAAATCATTCTCCGGCTGAAGGCGGATGATTCCTTCTTCCCGATAGAAGGTCTTCACAGTCGCACCATCCTCAATCAATGCAACCACCATATCTCCATTTTCTGCCGTATGTTCTTCCTGAACAAGAACCATATCTCCATCCAGAATGCCGGCATTGACCATGCTTTCTCCTTTTACCTCCAGAAGAAACGTCTGCTTATTTGGCATCATCTCTACCGGTATCGGGAAGTAGTTCTCAATATTCTCCTGTGCCAGAAGCGGCTCCCCGGCAGCCACACGCCCGATCAGAGGGACATTGACAACCTCTCTTCTGAGAAGATTAAATTCATCGTCCAGAATCTCAATCGCTCTTGGCTTCGTAGGATCTCTGTGGATATACCCGTTTCTCTCCAGTGTCTCCAGATGAGAATGTACGGAAGACGTGGACTTCAGATTCACTGCCTCACAAATCTCACGTACTGCCGGTGGAAACCCGCGCTCTAATATCTGTGATTTGATATATTCTAAAATCTCTCTCTGCTTATCTGTAATCGTTCCTTTTGACATAATAACCCTCCTGCAAGTTCTTTCCGACTCATTATTTAGTTCATTTTATCATAGCACACTGCAAAAATCAAACATTTGTTTGGAAACTATGTTCGATTTCTATATTTTCTTATGATTTTTTGTTTTCTGCTTGACCATCGTCTTACTCTATAGTTTATTGTAGATAAGGTGACTAAAACAGACATACTTTTTTTAGGAGGTAATCTACTTATGCAACTTATTCTTCACTACCTGAAGCGATACAAGAAGCTGTTTGTTTTAAATATTATTTCCGTATTCGGATTTGCACTTGTAGAGCTTGGCATTCCGACGATCGTATCTGAAATGATCGATAATGGGATCATGAATCAGGACAAACAGTATTTAATCCGCATGGGAATCGTGATCGCAGTGATTTCTTTGATCGGTGTATCCGGAACGATCCTGCTTGGATACTGCTGTGCCAAAATTTCCACATCTGTAACACGGGATATCAGAGAAGATGTATTTCAGAAAGTACAGACATTCTCACACAATGAGATGAATCAGTTTGGTATCGCTTCTTTGATCACCCGGACAAACAATGATGCATTTCAGATCATGACGTTTTTGAATGTGATTTTACGGACCGCACTTTTGACACCGATCATGATCATTGTCAGCTTCACTCTGACGATCCGTTCCTCTTTGAATCTCTCTTTGATCATTGCATCCACCGTCCCTGTAATCATCCTGGGCGTTGTGATCGTAGGAAAAATATCGGGACCGCTCAGTGACAGACAACAGAATTCTCTGGATCGTATCAATCGCATCTTCCGTGAAAATCTCACCGGAATCCGTGTGATTCGCTCTTTTAACAATGATGGCTACGAATCCGAACGCTTTGACAGTGAAAACAGCTACTTCATGAAACAGTCTCAAAATCTGTTCAAGCTGATGTCTTCCACAGAACCGGTCTTTTTCCTTTTGATGAATCTGGCCGCTTTGTGTATCTATCTGACAGCAGCAAACATGATCGATGCACAGACTCTGCAGGTCGGAAAGCTGGTGGCTTTCATGGAATATCTGTTTCATGCTATGTTTTCTGTCATGCTTTTCTGTATGGTTTTTATGCTGTATCCGAGAGCCAGCATCTCTGCAAAGCGAATTATGGCCGTATTGAATACAGAAACTTCAATTGAAAATCATCCCGGGAATGCTCAGACAGATTCTGGGTCCGGTGAACACAGCGTGATCTTCGAGCATGTGGATTTCGTTTACCCGGATGGAGAGGAAGCTGTACTGAAAGATATTTCTTTTTCCGCAAAAAGCGGAGAGACCGTTGCCTTTATCGGAAGCACAGGTTCCGGAAAAAGCTCCCTGATCCAGCTAATTCCAAGATTTTATGACCGCGCTTCTGGAAATATTTACATTGACGGTCAAAAAATCGAAGATCTGGATATCAATGCTCTTCGAAGTAAAATCGGATTTGTTCCGCAGAAAGCACACCTGTTTTCCGGAACAATCGAAGAAAATATCCGCTTTGGAAAACCGGATGCCACAATGGATGAAATCATTCATGCCGCAAAGATTGCCCAGGCATATGATTTTATTATGGAAAAACCACATCAGTTCCAGGAACAGATCGTTGAAGGAGCAACCAATGTCTCCGGCGGTCAGAAACAGCGTCTGTCGATCGCCCGTGCTTTGATCCGAAAGCCGGAGATCTACATCTATGACGATTCCTTTTCTGCTCTGGATTTTAAGACAGATGCCCGACTTAGAAAAGCTCTGAAACCGGAGATTAAAAACGCCATCGTCTTTCTTGTGGCACAACGGGTTTCTACGATTCTGGACGCAGATAAGATCGTAGTTCTGGATGAAGGCAAAATTGCCGGAATCGGAACTCACAGGGAGCTGCTTGCATCCTGTCCGATTTATTACGAAATTGCAGCTTCCCAGCTGAGCAAGGAGGAATTGACTTATGCCTGAGAATAAACTGACCTTTCGAAACTGTATCCGTGAACTGCTCGGGTTCGTCCGTCCATACCGTATCAGGTTGTCGATCGCACTGTTTATGATCATAGTGACCAATCTGACATTTGCCCTGAATCCTATGATGGAAGGAAAGATCACCACGCAGCTTGCCAGTGACGGTGCGAAAATCCTGCAGGGAGTCCCGGGAGCGCACGTTCAATTTTCAATCCTGTTCCGTTTTATGGGGATTCTGTTGTGTCTGTACATCCTAAAGACGATCTCACAGCTGATTACATCAGTTTTCCTCACAGACGCCATTCAGAAAACTATGCATGACATCCGCAATGCACTGCAGAAAAAATCCAGCGTCTCCCGGTCAAATATTTTGATGACCACGCATTTGGAGATATTTTAAGCAGTGTTACAAACGACGTCGATACACTGAGTAATGCACTCCAGCAAACGCTTTCCCGCGTATTTGCAGCAATCCTCACCTTCCTGTTTGTCATCTTCATGATGTTTTCCATCAATGTCTGGATGGCACTGACAGCACTTTTGATTATTCCTCTGACCATACTGATCACATTTGGATTTGTAAAACGTTCACAAAAACTGTTTGATCTGCAGCAGGAGATGGTAGGAGAGTTGAACGGAACGATTACAGAATTATACGGCGGATTTAACGAAATTCTCCTTTTCAACCGACAGAAAGATTCCTGCAACAGATTTTCTGCAGTCAATCAAAAGATGGCAGATGCCGCATTTAAGGCTCAGTTCCTTTCTTCCTTGATTTCGCCGTTTGTATCCCTCGTCACCTATCTGACGATTGGAAGCATTGCCGTCATGGGAAGCTTTTTTGTCATAAACGGTTCTGTCACCGTAGGGAATCTGCAGGCATTTATCCGTTATATCTGGCAGATCAATGATCCGTTATCCCAGGTATCTCAGCTGTCTTCCCAGGTACAGTCCGCCTATGCTGCCATGAACCGGATTTTTACGCTGTTAAATGAAACAGAAGAGGTACAAAAAGGCAGTGTTAAGATTGATGTCTCCCAAATTCAGGGAAACGTAACATTTGACCACGTGCAGTTTGGTTACACAGATGAACTTTTGATGAAAGATGTCAGCTTCTGGGTACAGTCCGGACAAATGGTTGCGATTGTCGGGCCTACCGGTGCCGGAAAGACCACGCTGATGAATCTGCTGCTTCGTTTCTACGATGTGAACGGCGGATCCATCAAAATTGACGGAATTGATATCCGGGACATGGACCGAAGTGATCTTCGCAGCCTGTTTTCTCTCGTTCTTCAGGATACCTGGCTGTTTTCCGGCAGTATTTTTGAAAACATCCGTTACGGATCTTTGACTGCCCGAAAAGACGAAGTAGTTGACGCAGCAAAAATGGCAAATATCCACCATTATATTTCTACGCTGAGCCATGGCTATGACTCTATGATCAATGAAGAGTCCAACAATATTTCTCAGGGAGAAAAACAGCTTCTCACAATCGCAAGAGCTATTTTAAAAAACCCGAGGATTCTGATTCTCGACGAAGCTACATCAGCAGTCGATACCCGTCTGGAACGGATGCTCCAGGACGCAATGCAGAAAGTCATGGCAGGGCGAACCTCTTTTGTCATTGCCCACCGGCTTTCAACGATACGCAATGCCGACCTGATCCTGGTCGTAGATAACGGAAATATCATTGAGCAGGGAACGCATGAAGAACTCTTAAGAAAAACGGTACCTATCAGAAGCTGTATCACTCCCAATTTGCAAACCTGGAAACCATAACAGCAGAAGAGTAGTCTTTCCAAAAAACAGATAATAACCTAGTTGACAAACATACGTTCTGGTGATATACTTCTTTGTGTAGTAAGAACGTATGTTCTTTTTGCTTGTTTCATTATGTTCAGGGGGATTTTACAATGAGAAAAAGAAAAGATGTCAGCAGTTATTACACTTATTTTATTTTGCGGGTGCTTTTTATTTGGAAGCTTTCTGTCTTTTGCACAGAATTCAAGAACGGAAGAGCCTGTGCAATTCAAATGCTACAAAAGCATTGTAATCCAGGAGGGAGACTCTTTGTGGAGCCTTGCAGAACGCCATATAGACTCAGAATCTGAAACAGCTGTGAAAGAATACATCAAAGAATTGAAACAGATCAATCAGCTGGAATCTGAAACCATACAAACCGGAGAACATTTGATCATCCCGTATTACACAACAGAATTTCCACAATAATTGTTTTTATATCATACAGATATCATTTACACCCCATGTAATTGATATAAATTCACTCCAAAAAGGAATGCTGTCAGGCAGATAGAGCTTATCTGTACTGCAGCATTCCTTTTTATAAAAGCATTGAAAGTATGAATCACATACTTTATAATATATCCATTAACAAAAAAGATCAAAACAGGAACAGAAAGAAGGTAAACAAATGTTAATAGAATGTCCGGCAAATACACGATTACAAGATTATCTCTTACAAAACGATATCCACATTTTGACAGCCTGCGGCGGTCGCGGAAACTGTGCAAAATGCGTTGTCCGGATTATAAAGGGACACGCCACAGTAAATACAATGGATCAAATATGGTTCTCAGAAGAGCAGCTTCTTGCCGGTTATCGGTTAGGTTGCCATGTATATGCAAAAGAACCGCTTACAGTAGAAATTCCCAATTAACTGCTCAAAACAGCAGTGTTTTCAGTCGTTTCAATCTATACGACAAATACTGATTTTTCCAAAAGATTAGCGTTTTTTTAACAACTACTCCAGAATGATCCTGTTTTGAACCTGTTGTGGGTTCTGCAATGGCCATTCAAAGATATCATTGTTGCCTATCTTTCAATATGTTATAATAACTTCATAAATAAAAAAGAACGAGGCGTTTTATTTTATGGAATCAAATCAGACAACTGAGCGAAAAACTTATCATGAACAAAAATATATTGACAATACGTTGCGTCTGCGGGAAATCTTAAAAACACTTCCGGCTTTTGCAAAAGATTATTTCCGTGCTGCAGAACCTACCACCTCTGCAAAAACAAGAATTTCTTATGCATATGATATCCGAGTATTCTTTCACTTTCTGATGGAAAACAATCCTGTATACAAGGATTATACCATCGATCAGTTTACCCCGCAGGATCTGGAGCAGCTCTCTCCTGTCGATATCGAAGAATATCAGGAATATTTAAAGGTTTACCAAAATCCGGAGGAAAAACAAATTACCAACACGGAAAAAGGACTTGCCAGAAAGATGTCTGCCCTACGCAGCTTTTACGGCTACTATTTCAAGCATCAGATCATCGAGAAAAATCCAACACTGTTTGTCGATATGCCAAAGCTGCACGAAAAAGCAATCGTCCGTCTGGATACGGACGAGGTGGCTTCTCTTCTGGACTTTGTAGAACACGGTGGCGATGAGCTCACCGGACAGAAAAAAGTTTACTATGAAAAGACTAAAAACCGGGATCTGGCGATTATCACATTGCTCCTTGGTACCGGAATCCGTGTATCAGAATGTGTGGGACTTGATATCCAGGATGTTGATTTTAAAAATAACGGGATTACGGTCGTCCGAAAAGGTGGAAATGAAATGGTCATCTATTTTGGCGAGGAAGTCGAACATGCCCTGAAACAATACTTGTATACAACGCGGGAAGCTGCCACTCCTCTTCCGGGACATGAAAACGCACTGTTTTTATCCACGCAGCGCCGCCGTATGGGAGTCCAGGCAGTTGAAAATATGGTGAAAAAGTATGCCCGCCAGGTGACGCCAAATAAAAAAAATCACCCCTCATAAACTGCGGAGTACTTATGGAACTACACTTTACAAAGAGACCGGTGACATCTATCTCGTCGCAGACGTACTCGGACACAAGGATGTCAATACAACCAAAAAACACTATGCAGCAATAGATGAGGACCGCCGACGCATGGCTGCAAAAGCTGTCACTTTGCGGGAACCCTAAGAGAATTGACAAAAGAAAGGATAAATCTTATGCAAAAAGAACGTACAATCGGAACAACAACTTTAAAAACTCCATATATCGGAATGGGTACCTGGGCAATTGGCGGAGGCACCTGGTGGGGAGAAAATGATGATGCACTCTCCATTCGCACCATCGAGGAAGCAATTGATCGGGGAATCGTATGGTTCGACACTGCTCCGGTCTACGGGATCGGACACAGTGAGAACGTAGTTGGCAAAGCCATAAAGCAAAATCGTTCCAGGATCCTGCTCTCCACCAAATGCGGGCTGGAATGGGATCATGAGACACCTTGCTTTCATAAAGTCATGGAAGGACGCAATGTTTACCGTGATCTTTCCGCCGCTGCAATTCGTAAAAATCTGGAAGACAGCCTCCGACGTCTGCAGACAGACTATATCGATATTTACTATACACACTGGCAGACTCCTGACTTTTCCCTCTATCCGCTGGAAGAAACGATGGATACTCTTCTCCAGTTGAAAAAAGAAGGGAAGATCCGTGCCATCGGAGCCTCCAACGTTACTGCCAAAATCATCGAAAAGTACTGCTCTCTTGGACAGCTGGATGTAATTCAGGAAAAATACAGCCTTCTGGATACACATATTGCGGATGAATTGTTACCTGTATGCCAGAAACATCATGTTTCCATCCAGGCGTACTCGCCTCTGGAACAGGGACTGCTCACAGGAAAAGTGACACAAGACACGGTGCTTTCTCCGACAGATGTGCGCAACAAAAATAAATTCTGGGCACAAAAGTCCCGTCTGCACATATTGAACGTTTTACAGAAATTAACCCCGTATACTGAAAAATATAGTTGTTCCCTCAGCAACCTGATCATCTATCTGACTGCAGCTTCTCTTCCGGACTTGCATGTCCTCTGCGGCGCAAGGAAACCGGAACAGATCATCGACAATGTAAAAACACTCTCCCTGAATCTGGAAGAAGCTGACCTGTCAGAAATGAGTCAGTTATTTGAACAGCTTCGAAACTCTATCAGATAAATTTTAATGTCATACGATGGAAAGAGACCTCGCAGATTTCTTTACACAAGACTGTATAGGTGTCTTTCCATTCCCATGATATATAAGGAATCAAAAGTCTGCAGATTCTTTCTGTAAACCGTTTTTTTCATACTCCTGATCTCCATGCATTTCCTGCCCGAAAAAAGTCAGCAGCTTTATAAGATAGATCAGATTTTCATACTCGTCCCACTCCAGTTCTTTTCTGAAAACTCTTCGTTCCCACAACTGCTTTATAAGACCATTGTATATCGTCATGATCTTCTCCGTCCATTCTCTGCTCATTTCTTGAAATACGGGTACTGTTTTTTGAAGTCTGCTATAATTTTCATACACAATAGCTGCATTCTTCTGAAACTGTTCCACTGCTTTCAAAAATCGAAGCAGCAATTCCAAAAGTGTTCGATTCTCATATTCCCAGAACGGCTTTCCTGAAATCTCTCCTCTTTCCAGATCGATTTCAAACAGCTGGATGCTCTCTGAAAAAGTTTCCTGAATATCGTTTAAACGCTCCTTCAGCAGATCTTCCTTTTTCGAAAAGTAATATGTCAAATTTCCCACTGCAATTCCTGCCTCCGCTGCAATCTGCCGCATAGATACCTGTTCATATCCCTCTCTTTCAAATAGCCTCTTTGCACAATCGCAGATTCTTTCCCGCATTAGCTCTTTTTGATCCTGTGCTTTCATTCTACTACCCTCTCTGGTTGATTCCTTTTTTGTCAAAGCCACTATAACATACTCCTTTGGAAAACGCAAATTTCTCATTTCTCGAATTAGTACATAGTACTATTTATTTTTCTATTTATAGTACAGCGTACTACATTCTGTTTTAAAGGAAAATGCCGACAAATCATACTCCTTCATTGTAATTCCATCTCTTTCACCTTATAATAGGAACATAAACCCAAAGAAAGGACCTTTACCATGGAACTACAGAAGTTATTAAGCTATACCCGAAAAGCGGTTGATGAATACAGAATGATTGAAGAAGGCGATCATATTGCGGTCGGAATTTCCGGCGGAAAAGACAGCCTCACTCTGCTCTATGCACTACATGGACTCAAGCGCTTCTATCCGAAGAAATTTGAACTCAGTGCAATCACCGTAGATCTGGGATTTGAAGATTTTGATCTTTCTCCGATTCAGGCACTATGTCAGGAACTGAATATCCCCTACCGAATCGAATCTTCTGATATTTATGAGATTCTTTTTCATGTCCGTAAAGAATCCAATCCCTGCTCTCTTTGTGCCAAAATGAGAAAAGGCGCCTTAAATCAGGCAATTAAAGAAATGGGATGCAATAAAATTGCCTATGCCCACCATAAAGATGACATTATAGAGACAATGCTGCTCTCCTTGATCTTCGAAGGACGTTTTTATTCATTTTCTCCGAAAACCTATCTGGACCGTACTGATCTGACTGTTATTCGTCCAATGATGTTTGTAGATGAAAAAGACGTCATCGGTTTTAAAAACAAGTATCAGCTTCCGGTAGTGAAAAGCAAGTGTCCTGTTGACGGATATACAAAACGTCAATATGTCAAAGAACTTCTCCGTCAGTTAAATCACGAAAATCCAGGTGTCCGCGAAAGGATGTTTCATGCAATCCTTGATGGAAATATCGAAGGCTGGCCCGAACGGATCATTCATCCAAGAGCATAAAAAGTCCCCCTGCAGTAAAAGTCTTTATCTTTTCTGCAAGGGGAACTGTTTTTAACTTCTAAAGAATTTTGTCATCTCTTTGAATCTGCTCTTTCAGCATTACATACTGCTCGATTGCTTTTGCTGTCCCTTCAATTCCAAGTTCTGAACTTGAGAGACACAATTCATAGCTTTCAGAGTCTGACCATTTTTTATTCGTGTAATAATTATAATAACTTGCACGCTTTTTATCGGTTTTAATGATCATATCTTTTGCCTTAGCATCCGTAAGATTATAAATTCTTGCAATCCTGCGGATACGTGCATCCAGATCAGCATGGATAAATACGTTCACCACATTATCATAAGATTCCAGAGCATAATCTGCGCAGCGTCCTACCAGAATACAAGGTCCTTCATCCGCAATCTTTTTAATCGCATCAAACTGTGCAAGAAATACTTTATGGTTGATTGGCATATCGGAGTAGGATCCGCCCGAATACCCCATAGAATACGTATCCATCACGAGAGAATACAAAAAGCTGTTCGTCGGCTTTTCATCATGTGTTTCAAAAATTTCCTCACAGATACCACTTTCTTTCGCTGCTCTGCTGAGCATCTCTTTATCATACAGCTTGATTCCGAAATAATCTGCGATCTGATACCCGATCTCCCGTCCTGCACTTCCGAATTGTCTTCCTATTGTAATAATCGTGTTCGTCTTCATATTACTCCACGCTCCTTTTGCCTGTCATATTCTTGAAGTTTCTATACGCTCATTATACAACAATCTGCACCAAATAACAATAAAAAGACTGCATTTATCCGTCATTCAATACAATTTTCAAACAGAGCTTTCATTTTCAGGGGTTGCAGCGATTACACGGAGAGTACCCCTGATCGATCAATTCTTCCCTTGTTTCTGATGTTTCTTTTCGATTCTGCTGCTTTGTATCGCGGATACTGCTACAGTCTGGTTTATGGAATTTTTTTGTATTTGTGTTGACTACATAGGTAACTTCTTCATCCTTTTTTTCGCTTTCTGCAGTTTCACTCTCCCTGCTTTCTCCTGTTGCATAATCAATCCAAATCCCCGGCTGCACATTGTAGACAAACACATGAAAACGAATTTCTTCATCTTCCACAGAAGCTGCCTCCATAATGACTCCACTGGCTACCAGGTTATCGCCTTCATAAACCGGTGTCACACGGTACAGGACATGATGATTCGTCTCATGGACATAATCTGCCACCTGATTCTCAAACGGGAGCATTCCCTCCACATTAAAATATCGTGTTCCTGTGATAAGATTTTTTTCATTCGCATTCTCTTCGGCAAGCTGAAATCCGATCAGATGCGCACGATTATACAAATATTTCCCATCTACACAGTCATATTTCACTGTATGCCATCCAGAAGGCTTGATCATGCCTATTTTCCCCCGTTCCTGAGTCGGCATGATCTCCTGACAGATATTGGCATAAGCAGCCTGACAACGCCCCAGTGCATCCAGATCGCTGTATTGTTCAAAAACTTCCGTCGTATACTCTGACTCCTGAAAATCAGGTATGTTATTGTTTAGCTCCACATAAGGTGAGCCTGTATATTCCGGAATATTCTGTGCCGTATAGGTTGTCTTATTTTCACTTGCCGTAACCAATTGATCTTGCCCGGAGACAGCATTATTTTGCTGACATCCACATATGAGCATCACTGTCGCAAGAATCGGAAGCAGCAATTTCTTTATCTGCATAACTTAAATTCCTTTCTTTCTCTTTTCATACCTATTCGATCACAAGCTGATTGAATGAAATCTTTTCACTGACAGCCTCTTTGGCAAGACTGTCTGCACGTTCATTTCCCTCTACGCCGGTATGTCCTTTTACTTTGATAAAATGAAGCTTCACGGATGTGCCATTCATAAAATCGCGATATTTCTGTGTTCCTGCCTGTTTTGCCGCCCAATCTCCGGTCACCCAGGATTCAATGCCCTGATAATCGTAAAATATCGAAAGCTCTGCAATTTTCCTTTTTTCCGCTTCTTTTACTGCTTTGATACATCCCAGAAGCTCTCCTGCCACATTGTGCATTTTCGCAAGATCCGGATGATCTCCTGACCCCTGCAGAACAACTTCCTCCTCGTCAGACAGTTTTAAAAAACCCCCAAACCCGTAAACCCCCTGAAAATAAGATCCATCCACATAGGCATATGGATAGGCAGTATGAGAAATATGTGTCTCTTTTGCCTTCGCGCTCTGCCCCGGATGAAGAAAAGACTGTGCCTCCTCTTCTGTCACAAACCCTTTAAAGACCGCCCCCGGATAGCCCGTCACTTGTTTCTGACATTCGCTCCAGGTACGATAAATTCCCGGTATCCTTCCTTTTCTTACTGCATAATACTTATTCTTCGCCATCTTTTTTCTCCTTATGTTTCATTTTTTGAAATACCGGCACATACATGCACAGTGTCACGATCATAATGCCCATCATTATCATAATGATTCCATTGACTACAGCAGCCTCAAGCTGTGAAAACAAAAACAGGACAAGAAGTCCTGCAAACAGAACTGCAGTACAGACCTTGCCAAACCACATCGCTCCATCCAGCATCTTTCCTTTCTTCAGGAATATGAGCCCCATAACCCCCATGTAACCTTCCTTGACCAGCATCAATGCAATCAGCGCCCACATCATAGGATAGCGGGTTGCAAGGCAGATTGCCAGTGCTGCATGCGTAAGCTTATCAGCGATCGGATCCAATGCCTTTCCCAGCTCTGTCACCATATGAAAGCGCCTTGCAATCTTCCCGTCAAACAGATCTGTCAGGCTGGAGAGCAGAACAACCAGCGCTGCATACAAATATTCGCGTTCCGTTTCTGCCGTGATATACAGGTAACAAAACACCGGAATTAACAGAATCCGAAAATATCCCATCAAATTCGGAATCGAAAAAATTCTTTTTTACTGAATCGTTTCATTCTCTTTTCACCTCATATGTATTTATTTTTCTATTATATAACACAAACATGTGTTTGTCTCCCTAAAAATCAAAAAAGGAATCGAATGTGCACATTTCTGACATATCCGTTTCCTTTTTCCTAATTCCCTGTCTGCTTTCTCAATTTTTTAAGAGTTCTTCAAAATATTCCGGCAACGGGGCATCAAACTGCACATACGCTCCCGTAGAAGGGTGTACAAAGCCAAGGATCCTTGCATGCAGCGTCTGTCCCTGCAGTCTGAACGGACACTTCGCCGGTCCGTAAACCAAGTCTCCCAATATTGGATGTCCGATGCTTGCCATATGAACACGGATCTGATGTGTCCTTCCTGTTTCCAGTTCACATTCGATATGCGTGTAGTTTCCAAAACGCTCCAGCACCCGATAGTGCGTCACTGCCTCTCTTCCATGTGGTGCATGAACGCTCATCTTCTTGCGGTCCGTCGGATGTCTCCCAATCGGTGCATTGACCGTGCCGGTATCCTCCTTTAAGTTCCATGAACGATTGCTTCATATCTTCGGGTGATCGAATGATCTTTGAGCTGCTCGGCCAGAATCTGATGTGCCCTGTCATTTTTACAGACCAAAAGAGAGCCTGTCGTATCCATATCGATCCGATGTACGATCCCTGGACGCATCACACCATTGATCCCGGAAAGATTTTCCCTGCAGTGATACATCAAAGCATTGACCAGAGTCCCTGTATAATGCCCTGGCGCCGGATGTACGACCATTCCCTTAGGTTTGTTTACCACAAGCAGATCAGTGTCCTCATAAAGGATGTCAAGAGGAATCTCCTCTGGCAGAATATCCGGCACTTCCAGTTCCGGAATCTGAAGTTTCACCTCATCCTCACTGCCCAGCTTATAATTTGCCTTTACCTGCTTTCCATTGACTTCAACCAATCCATCTTTGATCAGTTTCTGAATATAGGAACGGGACCTGTCCGGCATCTGCGCAGACAAAAATTTGTCGATCCGCTCATTTGTCACTGCCTCTTCTGCTGTAAAAAAACGTTCTTCTCTCATAATCTGGAGCCTTTCTTTTGCAGTACCCAGTCAAATTCCTGATCTTTATAATAGAAAAGAATCAGGATTCCAAAAAGGATGCAGCCAATTACTACATAACAGTCTGCCACATTAAAAATCGGAAAATCAATCAGGTTGAAATAGCAGAAATCCACTACGTAATTCCTTGCCAGACGATCGATCAGATTTCCGATGGCGCCGGATGCCAGAAGGATCGCACATACTCTTAACGGAACAAATCTTCTTTTCTGCGGAATTCTCCCGTAAATGAAGACGACCGCAAAAAAAATCAACAATGCTCCAACTGCAAATACAATCTGCCGATTCTGCAGGATTCCAAATGCAGCCCCACGGTTTTCCAGATACCGAAACTGAAATACTTCCGGTATTATAATCAAAGGATCCTGATCTTTCAGATAGGTAACCGCCAGCCATTTTGTAAATTGATCTGCGGCCACTGCCAGAAGAAATGCAAATAGTGCCCACAGATAACTTTTCCCTGTTTTTTTCTTTCCTCCATTGTATTACTCCTGCCTCTGTCTTTGTTAAATATATTTATAAACAGATACATAAATTCTGTTCTTTTTCGTCTTTGCTCCCGTTCCATTATAACGGAATTTGCCATATCCTCTGACGGATATCACATCATTTTCTTTTAATTGATAACTGTTCGTTGTGATCAGTTTTCCGTTCACAAACACTTTTGCCCCTTCTATGAGACCCGAAAGCTTTGTCCGTGATGCAGAAAATGCAAGCGAAAGCAGACTGTCCAGACGAACAGACGCCACCGTTCCCCGGATTTCCTCATATTTGGGTTCATACTGAAAATCCTCTCTTGAAATCTCTTTTACCAGAACCTGTGTATGCCGGACTCTGGTCAATTCCTCCATCAAAAAAGACTGTAATGTGCGATGTACAAAAACAACCGCATCAGTTCCATCTACAAGGATATCACCTATCTTTGCACGTTCGATACCCAGTCCTAAGATCGTCCCCAGATAGTCTCTGTGAGTCAGCTGCTCTGCATATTTCGCATGCAACGGAGAAATCCTTAGAATATCAAATGGATAGTCAACCCATTCCTCCTCGCTGCACCATGACATTTCTCCACGCAAAGAAAGAGCATCAGGGAGAAATGCCGCCATCTGACGCTCTGCCAAGCCATATCCGCCAAAAGTGACAAACTTTGTGTAAAGTCTGTCCTTTGGCATCGAATGTAAAATATTCAGTTCATTCAAATTCAAAAAATCCGAATATGTAACGATATCGCGACTATATGCCAGATTTGACAGCTCTGACAGCCGCTTCTCCAACTGTTGTTCTTCCTTCTGCATATGAATAAATCCTAGTATCTGCCTCTCATGCTTGGTTTTTCCATGGAACCGCCGAGAAGATCCTGCAGATCTCCGGAAATATCTACATTCGTCGGTGTCACAAGGAAGATGTAATTAGAAATCTTCTGCAGATTTCCGCTGATCGCAAAAGTCGCTCCTGAAATGAAATCAATGATACGCTGTGCAATCTCAAGATCCATACCTTCCAGATTCAGGATCACAGTACGTCCTGCAAGCAGTGTCTCGGTAATCTCACGAGAATCATCTACAGAAGTCGGTTTTACAACACAGACCTCCATATTCACACCTCTTCTGGCTGCAGGCTGACGCATTGGTGTCACTTTATTTCCAGAGGATGGAGCAAGATGCTTGTCCTCGTCCATATCGAAATCATCAAAATCATCACTTCTGCTCTTCTTGTTTCCGAAAATTGAACGATGCGGTTTTTCATCGAAATCATCATCTTCAAAATCATCATCATAAAAATCATCATCATCGTATTCGTCATCATTCAATTTCATGATATCCAAGAATTTATCAAATACACCCATGTTTACACTCCTATCTTATGCCGTACCCTTTTTGCATAAAGTTATTTTAAAATTGAAAACGTACTTTCTTATCCGGAAATTAAATCTGATAATTTCTGGCACCAAAGATTCCAGTGCCTACACGCACCATAGTCGCGCCTTCTTCGATCGCAACTTCGTAATCATTGGTCATCCCCATTGAAAGTATGCTTACGTTAACATTATCAATGTTTTTATTCATAATGTCAACAGATAATTTATGTAAATTTGCAAAAACAGGACGATTGTCCTCTGGATTTTCCACAAATGGTGCGATTGTCATCAGCCCTTTTACGCAAATATGTTGAAATTGTGAAATTTTTTCAATGAAGGGAATGACTTCGTCAACTTTCAGCCCAAACTTACTTTCTTCCTGTGCAACATTTACTTCTACCAGAATATCCTGGACACAATTCTTCTTTGCAGCCTCTTTTTCGATTGTTTCTGCCAGCTTCAAAGAATCCACGGAATGGATCAGTGCCGTTTTTCCGACAATATATTTTACTTTATTTGTCTGAAGATGGCCGATCATGTGCCACTCTATATCCTTTGGCAGAATCTCATATTTTTCTGTCAGTTCCTGCACTTTATTCTCGCCGTATACATGTATACCAAGTTGATATGTCTCTTCGATCATTGATACAGGCTTTGTTTTGCTTACAGCGATCAGAGTCACTTCCTCCCGTTTTCTCCCTGCACGGTCACATGCCGCCTGTATACGGTGTTCCACCTCTTTCAGTTGTTCTTTCAACATGTTTCAAGCTCCTTTCCCACTTTAAAATACCACTTCATCCTCTTTTACGTCTTCTCCATCCTGTACGATATGATCATAATTTGACAAGCCGTAAGAATTACCTTCTTTAATAATATAATACTCATCACTCTCACACAGGATCTCAACTGCATTGAATACCGCGTATCCCTGATTGATATTATAAACGCCACTCAACTCTGCCGTTTTTTCTACTGTCATTGTCTCTGATGACTCCGGTTTGATTAAGGTAGTTCCTGCTTTCAGACTCTCCGGATTCACATAGTTTGTCCCGTCATCTGATACATAATAAATCTCAACCTGCTGAAATACCGCGCTGTCCTTATCCTGTATCATCACTCCGGAGTCCGAGCTGTTGCCTCCGGTTGTAATATAATCCTGAGGTATCGCATAACATGATTTTTTGATCACCGAGCTTTTCGGAATCTTCAGTCCGCTCTGATCTTCCAGTATCAACTCTACATTCAAGTAGCGCTTATCTGCATACCGGATCATGGATTTATCAAAATCGAGACACCCATAATATTGTTTTCCTTTTTTCAAAATTGAAAAATCTGCCCATACCGTGTCATTCTCATTATCAAGCCGCACTTTCACAGAATCTGTCTCAGACAGCTCTTTTGCTGTTTGATCCTCCAATGGAATCACAACCGACCAGTCTTCACTGGTGACAAGCTTATAAATCGGTTCTCCGCTTGCTATTTCCATGTTGTCTTCCAGATTTGTACTCTTGTAATTGCTTTTATCAAAATCTGCATCCGTAAAATTGTCTTTTGTCAGACCTTCTTCGCCGTCATATGTCAGAACCATCACACCGTCCCTTGCAGCCGGATATGTTTTTACATCCTGCCCACTCGCAGCGATCACTGCGTCAAGCTGTGCTGTTTTCGTCTGGTCGGATGCATTCTGAAGAGTTTCTGCAACATCTCTTTTCAGACTGTAGACAGAAGAGAATTTCTGTGATGTAAAATTTTCATTAAAATCCTGTGCTTTCAGAACGATCGTTTCCTGCTCCTCTGCGCTCAATGCCGTCTCACCTTGCTCCTGAGACTCTGAAACATCCAGCTTCTGCGGCGAAATCGCGCAAATGTTCATGCCTGTCCTGATTTTACTCTGTCCACTCTGATAGTAATTGACATACCCGTCACTTTCCGCATTTACCAGGGTTTCCTCTCTGAGAATCAACCCCGTATATGAATGATCCTTCAAAATACTGCCTTCCCGTACTTCATACACCGTGATCCGTTTCTCTGTGGCATACGCCACCACCGCAACGACCAGATAAATAAAAATCAGTGCGAAAATCAGCGTTTCCGATAATTCAATTCTCTACTTTGTTTTTATATTTATTAATACTGATTGAATTCTTTTTGTTTTCTGGCAAACTTGATACCTCCTTGAAATCAGTCTTAATCCCCTCTTAAATAACTTGTTAATTATAACATTTCTGTATGTATATTTCCAGTTTTTGCGGAAATAATAAAATTATCCCATAGAAAAGGAGGGAACAGTATGAAATGGCTCGATAATACAGCTCTTGTAATTGTCATCATCGGAGCAGTGAACTGGCTGCTTGTCGGAATCTTCCAATTTGATCTGGTGGCGTTCCTTTTTGGAAATTTAAGCTGGCTTTCCAGAATCATTTACACTCTTGTCGGCTTGTGCGGACTCTATCTGATCAGCTTTTTTGGCAGAATCGGGAATTCAGCAAGTGATGTGTAAGTTTCACCCTCTTACGACTTTATATAAAAACGGCAGTTCCATGCGAACTGCCGTTTCAAGTCTTTATTTTCCATTAATTCCCGAACTCATTAATCTTGTCATATTGTCATAGAGAATCGATTTCTGAGACGCTCCCATCACAATCGAAATATATGGACGCCCCTGCTGATCCTGCTCATACAGCACCAGACAAGAACCTGCTTCATCCGTTGTCCCGGTCTTCCCGCCAATCACCTTGACTCCTTCCGGCGCTGCAGCGTCTCCGGATGCATAATAATTGGTAGGCTCCCAGGTCATCGTATACGGTACTCCGGATGCCGATGTAAGATTCGCAGTATAGGATGTCTGCGAAATCATCTCTACAAACTGCGGATTCTGCAGACAGGCATTGAACATCAGATATAAATCATATGCCGTTGTGTAATGATCTTCGTTCTGCAGTCCGTGAGGATTTACAAAATGTGTCCCGGTCGCCCCAAGGTTTCGTGCCTCTTCATTCATCTTATCCACGAATGCCTCCACACTTCCGGATACATGCTCTGCGATTGCAACGGCACAGTCATTCCCCGAATAAAGAAGCAATCCATTCAGCAAATCTCTCAAAGAAAGCTGATCTCCTGCCTGAAGTCCGCATACCTGCTCATCTTCGGCAAAATCAGTCGCACGCTCACTGGCCGTGACTATATCATCCAGATTCCCATATTTTAATGCCACATACGCTGTCATGATCTTTGTTGTACTGGCCGGATATAACGGTTCAAAAATCTGATCTGCATAGAGCACATTCTTCCCCTGCACATCAAACAGACCCACGGCATGAAGGGATGCATCCTGTGTGTATCCTTCCATTGCCACATCTGCATCCGTTACACACAGCTGGGAAGCAAACGTTTCCGCTTTGTAAAGACTCTTGCGATAATGTGTCTTCTCATATTCCGAAACAAAATCCTTCGCGTTGTCATGCAGGATCAGCATCAGCGTACCGATCAATGCCAGAAACAGCAAAACTGCCACAACAATTCCTGCAATTGCGCCTTTTCCAATTCCGGTTCTTTTTTGTACTTTTTTACTCCTGCTTCGCTTTTTACTTGTAGATTTCACGCCAGTCCAAATCTCCTCTGTCCAGGGCCAGAACCAATGCCTCTGCTGTAGCAATGTTCGTAGCCATCGGAATGTTATACATATCACACAGTTTTACAATATCATTTACATTCGGTTCATGCTTCTTTGGTGCAAGCGGATCCCTGAAAAAGATCAGAAGATCGATCTCATTATGCTCGATCTGTGCTCCCAGCTGCTGATTTCCGCCAAGATGTCCCGGCAGAAACTTATGAATGCTCAGATTGGTAACACTTTCTACCAGTCTTCCAGTTGTCTCTGTCGCATACAGGTTATGCTTACACAATATTCCTCTGTATGCAATGCAGAAGTTCTGCATCAGTTCTTTTTTGCATCATGTGCCACTAATCCTATGTTCATACACTTTCGTCTCCTCTATTGATATTTTTTAGGCTGCAGGCCGACATTCAGAACCAACCCGATTCCTGCAAAAAAGCAGACAAGGGATGTCAGTCCATAACTTACAAACGGAAGGGATATTCCTGTATTCGGAAAAATTCCTGTCGCCACACTGATATTGATAAATGTCTGAATCCCTACCAGTGCGCCAACACCCCCGCAGATGATGCGCCCTCCGGTGTCTTTTGCCCTTAAACCTATCACAATACATTCTATCACAATCAATAATAACAAAATTATGACCACACAACAACCCACAAATCCTAATTCTTCACCAATAATTGCAAAAATAAAGTCTGTCTGCGGTTCCAAAATAAAATTTCCGTTTTTTACTGATGTTGTAGCATCGCTGTTGTATCCTTTCCCGTTCAACTGCCCGGATCCGATCGCCATCACGGAATTCAGCTGCTGATATGCTTCCTCCGTGGCATATGCCTCCGGTTCCAGCCATGCCAGAATACGCTTCTGCTGGTAATCCTTTAAAAACGGTTGATTCGGCTGCACCACAATTCCGATCACCAAAGCGATCGTAGGAATTGTGATCGCCAGCACTGTGCCAATGAATTTATAGCTCAGACCGGCCATAAACATGATCACACAGAACAATGCTGCAATACAGATCGTTGCCGAAAGACTCGGCTGCTTATATACAAGGAGCAAAGATGGTATGATCAGACCGATTGCTTCCAGAATCGTCTTTTTCTTATTGATCTGTTCTTCCCTGTCAGCCAAAAATCTGGCAAAAACAAGATCGTGATCAATTTTGTCAGATCTGAAGGCTGAAACTGCACAAATCCAAGATCCAGCCATCTTGTCGCACCATTTGCCTCTGTCCCAAGAAAAATAACAGCCAGAAGTAAGGCAATATTTACCACATACATCAGCCAGTAGAAATTCAGGATCCACTTGTAATCGATCAGTGAGATCACAACCATGGCAAGCAGACCTAATCCCACGCCCATGATCTGTCTGGGCTGATACTCTGCATTTGCACTCCCCACCATAAATACGCCGATCACAGAAACTGCCAGTACCAGCAAGATCAGAGTGAATTTATAATCTTTCAAATTGTATCGCTGTTTAAGATTTAAAAATTGAAGTTTCAATTATTTTCTCCTGTTATTTTAATATGTATATCTGAATGTGTTATCTCTATCTGAACCGCTTCCGGTTTTAGTTCTATGTATTTTGAAATCGTATAGTAAATGTCTGAAGTCATTCTCTCAGACATATCGGGTGTACACATAAGCCGATCCGCAATGAGCAGATTCCGGAGTCTGTCTTTCGCAATGTGAACAGATGGTACACTCATATCTGCCCCTCCTAATTCTTTTTGAACAGATCTCTGAATTTCGAGAACAGTCCTTCTGATCTTCCAAAGTCAGTAATCGGAATTTCCTCCCCGAGAAGCCTGCGGCAGATATTTGCATATGCTTTTCCTGACATGCAGTCCTCTCCCACGATCGGCTCACCCTGGTTTGTCGCGATCACAACCTGCTCATCATCCGGGATCACACCAAGCAGATGAATCGCCAGAATCTCTGTCACATCCTCCACGGACATCATGTCTCCCCGCTTCACCATGTCGATCCGCAGACGATTGATGATCAGATCATTGTTTTTAATCCCGTGCGCTTCCAGCAGACCGATGATGCGGTCTGCATCCCGGATCGCAGACACTTCCGGTGTTGTCACTACAATCCCTCTGTCAGCTCCGGCAATCGCATTTTGGAACCCCTGCTCGATTCCTGCCGGGCAATCCAGCAAAATATAATCAAACTCCGTTTTCAGCTCTTCGATCAGTTTTTTCATCTGTTCCGGAGAAACTGCGGTCTTATCCTTTGTCTGTGCCGACGGCAGCAGATACAGTTCCGGAAAACGCTTATCCTTAATCAGTGCCTGTTTCAGACGGCATCCGCCTTCGATCACATCCACAAGATTATATACGATCCGGTTTTCCAGGCCCATAACCACATCCAGATTGCGAAGCCCGAGATCGGTATCGATCACCACTACTTTTTTCTGCAGCTGCGATAACCCAATCCCTATATTTGCTGTTGTCGTCGTTTTTCCAACACCGCCTTTTCCCGATGTAATGACAATCACTTCTCCCATGTCTATTCTCCCTTTCACACTTAAGTTCATATTTGTCTACAGCGAATCCAGAACAAGTCTGTTTTCACCCATGACTGCTATCTGCGGGTGCTTAAAAGACTGTCTGCAGATGGCAAGCAGCGATCTGCCTGCTTTGACATCTCCGATACGCATATATGCAGGTTTCATGGATAACGCGGCCACATAGGCTTTGTCATCCCCGCAGGCTCCTGCATGAACAGATCCTTCCAGTCTGCCAAGAATCACAACGCTGCCCTTTGCGATCACTTTTGCCCCATACTCCACATCTCCGAGTATAAGAACACTGGTATCTGATTCCAGAATCTGCCTTTTTCTGAGAGTTCCCCGATAGAACTGCCCGTCCTTTTGCCGAACATTCGTCATTGTGTGTTCTATCACGCTTTTGTATGCCATTTCTTTTGTCTGATTCCGGTCTATGATACAGACCACATCAATCCCGGCTGTTTTCGAGATCAACTCTAATAACTGATCCTCTTCTGCCTGTGAAAGCAGGCGGTCTTTAAATTCGACCGCCATCTTTGCTCCTTCAAAAATTTGATCGAAGCCTTCAGCTTCCGTTCCATCTCCCGAAGCAGTTTGGAAAATTCCGCCTGTGGATTCAGATGGATCTCCAGACCGTACCGGCTGCTTTTGAGCATTACCAGCTTGTCCATACACCTCACATCCTTTTTAGTCACCGGCTGTAACAGCGCCAAGCTGTGCTGCCTTTCCGGTAACAAGTTTATCGGAATCTGATATCTTGTAATAACTCTTGACAATATCTCTTCCGATTTCTGCTGTATAAGCGGAACTATATCCATTTGCAATTCGCACGGCAACTGCGATCTCAGGGTTTTCTGCCGGTGCAAATCCGACAAAAAGTACATGGTCCGGATGGATCTCACTCTGCTGTGCAGTACCTGTCTTACCTGCCATGGAAATCTCCATTCCGTTGAACTGGGACATATCCTGAACCATGGCGATCATTCCCTGATGAAGCAGATTCCATGTATTGTCACTGATATCATCGATCGTGTTTGTCACTTCCGGCTCATATTCTTTGATCACTTTACCGTTCACATCTGTGGTCTTATCAAGCAATGTCAGCTTATATACAGTTCCTCTGTTTGCAACTGCAGCCACATAGCGGTTCAGCTGACTGACTGTAAAGTTATTTGTTCCCTGACCGATCGCACTCTGTACCGAATATTCATCCGATATCTGCGGTTCGCTCTCCGGAATCTCTACTCCGGATTTTTCTACCCAGTCCAAATTCTTTTGTCGTATTTTGCAAGTGTGTCTGTGCCTTTATTGCTGTCGTATTCTTGCCCGTTCATGCCAAGCTCGTATCCGATGTTATAAAAATAAATCGTTACAGGAATCACGAAGTGCAGTCACAACATTCTCATAGCCATGAGCACCCGGATATATCCAGCATTTTGGGTTCGGTGTGATTTTATCGAAAAACTCCGGTACAATAAAAATGTCGTATCTGCTGTCACAATCCCTTCTGTAAGTCCTGCCGCTGCTGTCAGCATCTTGTACGTAGATCCCGGCGCAGTACGCTCCTGCGTGGCATTGTTATAGAATGGTCTGGACAGACCGGTAACCAGCTGATTGTAGTATTTCGAGTCCATGGTATTGGACAATCGGTTATTGTCATAGCCCGGATAAGAAACACATGCCAGCACCTCACCGGTATTGGGATCACTGACTACCGCGGATCCCGTACAAGGCTCCAGAGCCAGCTGTCCCGGAGTAATCTCCAGATTTTCAATTTTCTGACACAGCCAGGTATACGGATTGACACTTCCGTTATTCAGACCATTGTACGCAGCCTCATCCATCGGAAGTACCCCCTGCTCATATACCATGGCACAGATCTGTGCCCCACTGATACCCTCTGATTTTATAAGATATTTATAGAGAAGTTTGTCGAAATCTGCATCTGAATTCAAATATTCTTCTAAAAATTTCAAAAATTCCCTGATAAATCTCTCCGGAATCAGAATATTTCTGCTCTGCCACTTCCTCTGACAGCTTGGATGTATCGATCCAATTCTTCGAAATGGCATAATTTAAATACTGGTTCAGATTGATCGTTTCCTCTTTTGCCCACGCAAGATACGTCTCATCTTTTGTATCCACCAGATCCATATTTAAAATCCCAGTGTTCTTAGCAAGCACGGTATCACATACATAATCCATATAGGCCTGCATTTCTTTTGACAAGTCCTTGTAGGCTGTTGCACCCGCATTATTCAATTCTGCCAGAATCTCCTGGATCACACTTGCCTTACGGTTGGTAAAAATTTCATACACTGTTTTTTCCACTGCTTTTGCATCTGCCGCACCGAAATGCGTCTCATCCAGAATCTCGTTCGCAATAAATGCATTGTAGGCATCATCTACCGGAATGATAATCTCACTTGAATCATTTGTTGTACTCGGATCGTAATTCATTACATTACGAAGTTTTGACCTTACGATTCCTGCCAGCTTTTCCTCCAGCAGTTTATAGGTCTGCTCCTGAAGATCCTTATCAATTGTCAGATATACATCATTTCCTGCTCCGGGATCTTTTTTGCTTACCGTATCCGTTACTTTCCCGACATTATCCGTATAATAGCTGATCTCACCTTTCGTTCCCTGAAGCACCTCATCCATGGTCTGCTCCAGTCCAGATTTTCCGACAATATCAGAAAGTGAATACTTTTTCTTCTGCTCTTTTGTCAGCGCATCATATTCCCCCTGGGAAATCTTTCCGGTATAGCCGATGATCGACGCAAAATACTTGCTGTCCGTATACCGGCGCAGGGAGTCCTCTGCAATATCTACCCCATCCATCTGATCCAGATTTTCCATGATCGCCGCCACCGTCTCATCGCTGACATCGGATGCGAGCACTGTCGGAATATACTTCTGGAAACTGTTGAGTCCGATGGCATAACGCATGGTCACAAGCTTTAAAACATGACTCTTGTCCAGATTTTTATCATCGATCCCATACCCGTACGTATCATCTGTACAAAGATAATGGATCACATCTTCCGCAGACTGCTGTTTCTGCGCGTCTGAAAGTTCATCAATTGTTTTCTTTCCATAAACATCTGCAATAAACCGCAGTTTTAATGTCTCATCCGTCTGCAGAAACTGATAGTTTCCCGCAGAATCCAGAACAACGCCAAAGTCACTGATCACAGAATCGCCATGCGCTTCTACAATCTGCATAACTTTCTCCAGAATTCCGTTGATCGTATCATTTTTCTTGGAATCATTGGTAATATTGTCCTCAAATGTGACGGAATAGGCAAGCTCATTATATGCCAGAAGATTGCCGTTCCTGTCATAAATATTGCCTCTTGTTCCTGACAGTTCTCTTGTCTTTTTGATCTGCAGCTTGTAGTTGTTCAGATAGTAGTCTCCCTTTACGATCTGAAGATAAAACAGTCTGTTCACCAGGATCGCAAACATTATTACGCAGAATGCAAGGATCAGAACAGTCAGCCGGGAATTTACGATACGATGAAACACTTCTTTGATTTTCTCAAACAAATTTACTTGCACTCCTTTTTCTTCTGCTTCCAGTTTCTGGTTGATCCACAGGATCAGCTGATACAAAATGAGCGTAACCCCAACTGTATAGATCAGTTCCGGAATGATTACATGCATCAGATAATAAACAAAATCAAATTCACCTCTGAGCATGAACATCAAAAAGTAGATCAACAGCCCGTATACAAACTCGCTTCCTGCGATCAGCAGTAACGGAAGCTTGATGTCTTCGTCAAAATAAGTTTCACTGAACAGGCCATTCACATAGCCGATCATCAGATAGATCAGTGCATACAGCCCCAGCACCGTTCCAAACTGAATATCGATCAGAAGTCCCGAAAAAATCCGATCCACATTCCTGTTTTCGGCCCGCGCATAAAACCATAGGCAGCTGTCACAATCAACAGCAGATTCGGCTTCACAGATGCCAGTTCCAGAGATGGAAATAAGGTACATTGAAGAAGATAACATGCCAGCATGATCACAACCGTGATCACAAATCGTTTTAATTTGATCTTTTTCATCTTGGCAGGCTCCTTTCTCTACTCACTCTGATCTGTTCCTGTCATTTCCGCCTTTGTCGTTGTAATGACAAGCACCTCCTGCAGATTTTTAAAATCTACCACAGGAGTGATATAGCCGGAACGGGTCAGATTGTTTGCATCTACATTGATCTCGCTGACATAACCGATCAAAAGTCCCTGCAGATATTTATCACTGATGTGAGAAGTGACGATCTGCTCCCCTACCTCTACATCATGATCATTATTTTCCATCTGTTCAAACCGGATCTTCCCTTCTCCGATCAAAGAAAGGTCTCCTCTTACGATACATTTGTCAGAAGTAGAAAGTGCCATACCGCTGACGTTGCTGGAATCATCAATAATCGCACGTACCGTTGCCCAGGTCGGACCTGTCTGAGTCACGATCCCGACGAGTCCACTTCCTGCCAGCACATTCTGATCTACTTTGATGCCGTCATTACTTCCCTTATCAATCGTAAATGTACTAAACCAGTTTCCGGAGTCCTTCCCGATCACACGGGCTCCCACTTTCGGATATTCTGCATAAGTCTGATCCAGCTTGTACAGATCCTGAAGACGGTCCAGTTCGTATTTTTCCTCCTGAAGATTACTGTTTTCCGTGGTCAGCTGATCCACCTGCTTCTGAAGTTTTTTATTTTCTTTTTTCAGCTGTTTCAATGTCTCAAAATTTTCACTGACATCTCCGATCCATGTGCCGATCTGACTGATGCCTTTCTGCATGGGAATCACCGTGATATCAGCCACTCCCCGGAAGGGCCCTTCTACCTTCTCTGCAAACACAGAAAAAATCATCAGTAAAACGCAAACCAGACTCGTTCCCAGAAGCCAGTACTTATTTGACCTGGATTTTTGATTTTTTTTCTTCATATTATCTCAACCACCTATAATCTTCATCTGACATCTCGTATGCCAGGTTTCTGTAATGTTTATCGGAAATGATCGTGCGCAGTCCCTTCACTGCACATAATTCAGGATTCTTGTGTGCAGTCACAAGAAGGCCGGTACTCTGTCGCAGATATGCCGGGAGACCATGCGAACGTGCAAGACCTCCTGTCAGATAAATCCCTGATTTTAAAATCTCACTCCGGACATCCGGCGGTGTACGCTCGATCATGGACTGGATCGCTCTTACAATCTCCGAAAGAGAATCTTTCATTGCAGCCCGAACCAGACCATCCGAGATCTGCCTGGCCCCTCGGAACTCCCATTGCCAGATCTCTTCCCGCCACTGTCAGCTTCCTTCGGTTTGTGTTTTTAAAATACCGCACTGCCATCTGAGCTGTTCTGCTGTAATCCGTCCGATCAGAAACTCCTTATTGTGCCGCACACTGCCCACGATTGCTTCATCTAAAGCCGCACCTCCCACAGGCAGCAGACGGCTCAGCACCGTTTTTCCGCCCGAAAGAACCGAAAGCTCAGTTGTCTCACCGCCAAAATTGACCACAAATATGCCTTTTGCCGAAAAGACATCCAGTCCTATCCCCACTGCATCCGCAATTGCACGATCGACAATCCGGACTGTTTTTGCCCGTGCAGCTGAATGATGCACCAGATCATAAAACGCTTTCTTTTCCACTTCTGTCACATCCGTTGGCGCTGCGATCACATACTCTGCTCCGTTTGGGTATCTCCCTTCCCGCTTCAGCAATGCGCGCAGAAGATACTGCATCTCATGAAAGCGGGCAATCACGCCGTGATGCATGGGAAATACCACCTGAATATTCTCAGGTGCCTTCTCATACATTGCATAGGCCGCATTTCCGACCGCAAAAATATCTTTTTCATCCCGGATTGCAATCACATTTTTGGCACTGCGGATCCGGTCTCTTCTCTTATCATATATCTTGATCTCATATGTGCCCAGATCCAGGCCATATATATTTCTGAACATGCGTCTTGTCCCCTTATTGCAGTTCTTATCGTACCAGTCCCTTTTCTCTGAGACTGACATAACAATTATCCCCGATCACGATATGATCTAACAGTTCCACACCGATCAGCCGCCCCGCCTCCTGAATCCGTCTGGTGATCAGCACATCCTCTTTACTCGGTGTCGGATCTCCACTCGGATGGTTATGCAAAAGCACAATGGACACTGCATTCTTCTGCAGTGCCTCCACAAACAGCTCCCTCGGTGAAATCACTGCTGAATTCACGGTTCCCTTCGAGATATCCGTCTCCCCGATCAGTCTGGATTTTTGTATTCAAAAGCAGCAGTTTCATCTGTTCCTGATTTGCATGTCTTAAATCTTCCATATAATATCTGGCAATGGACGCCGGGTTTGAAAAATTCAGTCCCTCCTGTGCGGTTGCTTTTGCAAGACGTCTGCTAAGCTCCGCCAGACACAAAATCTGGATAGCCTTTACCTTCCCGATTCCTTTGATCTGCATCAGCTGTTCGTACGTCCACTGGTGAAGATTCAGCACACCCTTCTGCGAAAATACAGGATGTAAGATCTTATCCGCCAGCTGAAGCGCATTCTCTCCTCTGGTACCTGTACGTAGCAAAACAGCAAGTAATTCGCTGTCCGTCAAATTACTTGCTCCGAACCGCTCACATCTTTCATAAGGGCGCTCTTCACATGCCATTTCTTTCATATTTGCTTTTTTCATAAAAATATGAATGATAACACAATACAGTGATTTATTTTAGCACAATTTAAAAATCATGTATAGGTCTGACCTCTTAAATTTTTATGAAGATTCTATGACCCGATCTTGTTATATTTTTTCAGCACCGCCTCTGCCACTTTCATTCCATCCATGGCAGCCGAGGTGATTCCTCCTGCAAATCCTGCGCCTTCTCCGCATGGGAAAATCCCCTTGATCTCACTCTCCATATTCTCATCTCTTGGAATTTTCACTGGAGAAGACGTACGGCTTTCTACACCTGACAAAAGCGTATCTCCATCTGAGAATCCTGTGATCTTATGTTCAAACTGCCGCATTCCCTCCTCAATGGATTCTGCCAGCACTTGCGGGAAAATTCCACGCACATCTCCAAACGCATATGCCCCTTTCATCTGAGGCTCTACGTTTCCAAACGAAGTGCTGATCTGATTTTTGCAGAAATCTTCCAGTCTCTGAACCGGGATTTTTCCGCCTCCCGCTCGAAAGGCACGTTTTTCGAGCTTTCGCTGAAATTCCATTCCTGCAAGCGGATGTTCACTTCCGTAATCTTCCGGAGTCACCGTCACGATAATGGCGCTGTTCGCATTTTCTCCTGCTCTTGCATGATAACTCATTCCGTTGACAGCCAGACGTCCTTCTTCGGAGGATGCATTGACTACATATCCTCCCGGACACATGCAGAAAGAGTATACGCCTCTTCCATTTTCCAGTTTTGCTGTCACTTTATAAGGCGCTGCAGGAAGTCCCGGCACAGACTCTGCTCCATATTGAGAGGCATTGATCATTTTCTGCGGATGCTCGGCGCGCACACCTACCGCAAATGATTTTGCCTGCATTGGAAGATTCTTTTCATAGAGCATCTCAAATGTATCTCTTGCGCTGTGTCCCACTGCAAAGATCACGGTATCGGTCTCCAGCTCTTCCTCCTGATTGACCTGCACTCCGACAAGTGATGTCTCATCAAGAACAATATCCGTCACCTGACTGTGAAACCGTACTTCTCCTCCGGCTCCACAGATCGCAAGCCGCATATTTTTTACCACCCGGATCAGAATATCCGTTCCGATGTGGGGCTTCTGTTCGTATAAAATCTCCGGCGGTGCCCCGAATCTTACAAAGGTTTCCAACACAAAACGATTTCGCCCGGATGTATCTTTGACCAATGTGTTGAGCTTTCCATCCGAAAAAGTTCCGGCGCCTCCCTCTCCGAACTGTACATTCGACATTGGATTTAAAATCCCGCTTTTCCAGAATTCCTCTACATCACGCTGTCTTTCCTCTACACAGGCACCCCGCTCCAGAAGGATTGGTCTACATCCTGCCAAGGCAAGGATCCATGCACAAAACAGACCTGCAGGGCCGCTTCCTACAACAACCGGACGCTTTTTCGGTGTTTCTCCTTCCAGTTTTGGCATCTGATAGTACACATCCTGTGTCTTCTGAACATTCTTTGGATGTTTTTTGAGTACCTCTTTTTCTTTTTCACCTGTACATCGATACTGTATACATAGTACAGTTCCGGCTTTTTCCGCGCATCTATGGACTGTCTGCGGATTTCAAATTTCTGCAGCTCTTCCGGACGGATCTTCAATTCCCGTACCAGTTTTTTCTTAGCTGTTCTTCGCTGTGTCCTACTTTTAATTTAACTGATTAATTCGTAACATCTGCTGCCTCTCTTCCTGCAATCCATCCGCTGGACCATGCCCACTGCAGATTATATCCGCCGCAGATCCCATCCACATCCAGTATCTCTCCGGCAAAATAAACGCCCGGTACATAACTTGACTCCAGGGTATCTTCCTTCACTTCTTCTGTAGAGACTCCGCCGCAGCATACCTGAGCCTGTTCAAACGAATTTGTCCCTTCCACATTCACCTCAAACTGCTGAATCAGACGGACAAGCGTTCTTAGTTCTTCCTCAGAATATGTTCCCACCGGCTTTTCTTTGGAAATGCGACTACATTTGACCCACAGAGCAATCATTTTTTTGTGAAACAGCCCGGTTAAGAATTCTTCTGCCGTCTTTTGCGGCCGAAGTCTCGCACGCTCTGCCAGAAATACTGTAAACTCTTCCTCAGACATCTGAGGCATAAAATTTAAGACCGCTGTTACTTCCTGTTTGTTGTAAAGCGCCTTTGCTGCAAAACGACTGACCTGAAATACCGGAATCCCGGAAATACCATACTGCGTCAGCTGAATTTCTCCGGTATCCCGACAAACACAGTCCCCATCCACATATAAAGATACACATCCCTGTATGCGCACTCCGGCGATACTCTGAAAGAATTTTCCCTTGCATTTAAGCTGTACCAACGCCGGAAGTACCGGGACGATCCGGTGTCCCATTTTTTTTGCGATCGCATATCCGGAACCATCAGAACCTGTAACAGGAGCCGCCTTGGATCCTGCTGCCAGGATCACCCGGTCTGCGGTCACATTCCCATTTCCGGTTCGGATGACAAACCGGTTCTTTTTCGGAATGATTTCCAGAACTTCTGTCTCTGTGTGCACTTCCACACAAAGCCGCTCCATCTCCATGCGAAGGGAATCTAAAACCGCACCGGCCTGATCCGAGTTTGGATAGAGATATCCGTTTCTGTTTTTCGCATATACACCGATGTTCTGGAAAAACTCCACTGTCTTTTTCTCATCAAACTGTGTGATGACCCGCCACGGAAACTTAGGATCATCACTGCGATAACACTGAGGTGTCTGTACAAGATTTGTAAAATTGCATCTTCCGTTCCCGGTGGAAAGGATCTTCTTTCCCACCCGGTCTTTATGCTCCAGCACAACTGTATGTGCGCCGTGCTCTGCTGCCGAAATAGCCGCCATCATCCCGGCTGCTCCTGCGCCGATCACAACAACTTTTCTCATGGTCTCTCCTTTTGGTTTTATTTTAATCGTTCCAGTTCAATCACTCCTGCATCGATCATATTCTGCAGTGATTTTAAAATTCCAAGCTTTGCATGCGGCCAGGTCAGTCCGCCCTGGAAATAAACTGCATACGGTGGTTTAATCGGTCCATCTGCACTTAATTCAATAGAAGAACCCTGCACGAACGCACCTGCCGCCATGATCACATCACTGTCATATCCCGGCATTGCCCACGGTTCCGGACTGACATAGCTGTCCACAGGCGCCGCCGCCTGAATTCCCTTACAGAATGCGATCACACCCTCTGCACTGCCAAGCTCCACGGCCTGGATAATATCATGTCTGGACTCTGTTCCGTTCGGAATCACTCCATATCCCAGTCTTTCATAAATATTTGCCGCAAACACCGCACCTTTTACCGCACTGTTGACTACAGTCGGCGCCAGGAAAAATCCCTGATAGAACGACTGCATGACACCGAGAGATGCTCCCACCTCTTTTCCGAGTCCCGGAGAAGTCAGACGGTATCCGCAGTTCTCGATCAGATCTTCTCTTCCCGCAATATAGCCCCCGATCGGCGCCAGACCGCCTCCAGGATTTTTGATCAGGGAACCAACGATCATGTCCGCTCCCACATCACTTGGTTCAATCTTTTCTACAAATTCTCCATAACAGTTGTCCACCATACAGATCACATCCGGCTTGATCTCCTTGATAAAGGCGATCAGCTCTCCGATCTTCTCCACGGAATAGCTTGGTCTTGTCTGATATCCCTTGGATCGCTGGATCGTCACCAGTTTCGTCCGCTCATTGATTGCCTCCCTGATTGCAGGATAATCAAAATAACCGTCTTCCAAAAGCTCCACCTGACGGTATGTGATCCCATACTCTGCCAGAGAACCTTTTGACGGGCGAATCCCGATCACTTCCTCCAGCGTATCATATGGTTTTCCCACCGGCGAGAGCAGTTCGTCTCCCGGACGTAAGTTTGCTGCAAGGGCAAGGGCAAGGGCGTGCGTTCCACAGGTAATCTGCGGACGAACCAATGCCGCTTCTGTATGGAATGTACTGGCGTATACCTGCTCCAGTGTGTCTCTTCCCATATCGTTGTAGCCATACCCGCTGGCGTAGTTGAAACACCCCTCACTGACCTTATTTTCCTGCATGGCATGGAGCACCTTTAACTGATTGTACTCTGCCACTTCATCCATCTGTGAGAACCGTTCCTTTAATCCCGCCTCTATTGTCTGTCCAAACTCGTAAACTTCCTTCGAAATCCCCAGCTTCTCATACATCGTCTCTGTCATACACTCTCTCATTTTATTTCCTCTTCTTTCTGTGGAAAGATCTCCCGAACCTTTAATTCTTTCAGAATTCTCTCCAGTATCTTTTCTTCCTGATATCCATATTCCTGCTTGTTGATCCAGATCACATCCCGTTCCCGTTTAAACCAGGTGATCTGACGTTTTGCAAAATGTCTGGTATCTCTTTTGATAATTTCTTTTGCCTCTTCCAGCGTACATTCCCCGTCCAGATAAGCAAAAATCTCTTTGTATCCCAGCCCCTGCATGGACACCATCCCTCTTGTATAGCCACGTTCTTGAAGCGCCGTAACTTCTTCTACAAGTCCCTCCTCAAACATAGCATCCACTCTTTTGTTGATTCGCTCATAAAGATTGGCCCGGTCATCATTCAACACAAAATAGGCAGAATTATAGGCAGATTCTTTTTCCCGTTCTTTGGCATTGTGTTCGGAAATCTTTTCACCGGTCTGATGATAGAATTCCAGGGCACGGATCACACGTTTTACATTGTTGGCATGAATTTCAAGCGCCGCCTTTTCATCCACCTGCCGCAGCATCTGATGCAGCTTTTCTGCACCTTCTTCCTGTGCCAGTTCTTCCAGCTCTTTCCGGTAGGAATGATCCTCCTCATTGTCTTCAAACGAAATGTCATACAACAGAGCCTGGATATAAAACCCGGTTCCACCTACAACAATAGGGATATGTCCTCTCTGATAGATCCCATCCAGCGCTTCTTTTGCCATCTGCTGGAATTTCACCACATGGAACTCTTCCTCCGGCTCCAGCACATCGATCAGATGGTGCGAGATCCCTTGCATCTCTTTTGACCGAATCTTTGCAGATCCGATATCCATATGCCGGTAGACCTGCATGGAATCTGCGGAAATGATTTCTCCGCCAATCGCTTTGGCAAGTCCGATTGAAGCAGCGGTTTTTCCAACCGCTGTAGGACCGGTCAATATAATCAATGGTTTCTTCATCTATACAATCCTCTTAAATTTCTTTTCCAGTTCCCGCTGTGTCATTGCGATGATCGTCGGACGTCCATGCGGGCAGTGATATGGATTCTCCAGCAATAACAGTTCCCCGATCAGTGCGTCCGCCTCCTGCGCGGAAAGCCGGTTATTGCCTTTCACCGCTGCTTTACATGACATAGATGCCACTTTCTCATCAATAAGCTCCGGTGTCATGGAGGTGCTGATCCCATCTGTCAGATCGTCCAGCATTTCCAACAGCAGCTCTTTTTTGGCGATTCCAAACAAATTGTCCGGAATGGCGCGCACTGCATATTCCTCTCCGCCAAACGGTTCGATCTCAAATCCGATCCTTGTAAACCGGTCCATATTTTCATTCAGCACCTGCGCCTCCTGCATAGACAGGCTCAGGATGATCGGCGGACTTAAATACTGAGCGGTAAATTCTCTGTTCTTCATCTCTTTTAACGTGCGTTCATATAACACCCGCTCATGAGCAGCATGTTGATCAATGATATACAGACTGTTCTCAAATTCCACCAGCCAGTATGTCTCAAATACCTGCCCGATCAGCTTGTACTCTGCTTTCTTCTCCCGTTTCAGAAGATGCTCCTCAAACAAATTTAACTGCTCTGCTTTTTCTTCTGTTACAGGCTTCGTTTCATAGACAGGTGTTTCCCGGATCAATTCCGGCTGTTCTTCTGCCTGCTTTTGCGGCTGCTTCTCCACTTCCTTTGCACGGGCAAGTGCATCTTTGATTCTCTCCGCCTGAGCCTGCGGCCGGAAGATCTGCTTCTTTTTTTGCGACTTCTGCCGAAGAATTGCGCTGATGATAGGAAAGCACTCTCTCCTTCATCTTCTTCATGAAATATGCTTCGTCATGGGGCTCTTCTTTTTCTTCTGGCTTTTTCTCCATTGGCTGCGGTGCTGTTTTGGGCTTTAATAAAAACGGACTTTCGCTCTTTGGCTGTGAAATTACTTTTGGAGCCGGCGCCTCCACCTGAGGAATGAGTTCCGGCTCCAGAAGGGTTCTATGAACCCCCTCATACACAATATTATAGACATCCTGCTGCCTCTGAAACCGCATTTCCATTTTGGTCGGATGCACATTTACATCGATTTTCTCACCATCCACCTGAAAGTGGATGACTACGAACGGAAACTTGTGCTGCATGAGAAAGTCCTTGTATGCATCTTCGATTGCTTTGGAGAGCATCGCATTTTTCACATACCGCCCGTTTACAAAATAATTTTCAAAATTCCGGTTTCCTCTGGTGATCACCGGTTTTCCAAGATATCCTTTCATCACCAGACCATCCATGGAATAATCCAGTTCGATCAGATTTGCCGCGGCCTCTCTCCCGTAAATGCTGTAGATTACATCCTTTAATTTTCCATTTCCAGATGTCCGCATTTTTGTCTGTCCGTTATTGATAAAAGTAAATGCAACCTCCGGGTGAGAAAGTGCAAGGCGCATGAGCAGATCCTGTACATGCCCGGCCTCTGTCATCGGTGTTTTTAGAAACTTCCGTCTGGCAGGCACATTATAAAACAACTGCCGCACAAGGAAGGTCGTCCCGTCCGGTGCCCCGGCATCCTCCAGACTCTGCTCCACTCCGCCTTCGATCACATAGCGGGTTCCAAATGTATCCTCCTTCGTCTTGGTGATCAGCTCCGTCCTGGTCACCGCAGAGATACTGGAAAGTGCTTCTCCCCGAAATCCGAGTGATGCAATATGTGCCAGATCTTCCACTTTGCGGATCTTGCTCGTGGAATGACGCAAAAATGCATTGCGGATATCTTCCCGTTCAATCCCGCTTCCATTGTCCGTGACGCGGATCAAAGAAATCCCTCCATCCTGAATCTCCACGGTAACGGAGGCAGCTTTTGCATCAATGGAATTTTCTACGAGTTCTTTGACGATCGACGCCGGCCGCTCAATCACTTCACCTGCGGCGATCTTATCTATTGTAATCTGATCTAAAACCTGAATCTGCGGCATCTGTGTTCTCCTTTACTTTCTACCAGCGGTTCTTTAGTTTATTCTGCAGACGATAAATGGTATTGAGTGCATCGACAGGCGTCAGATTTCCCACATCAATGCTCTTTAATTCTTCCAGAACGTCATCGTCTTTTACCGTATCAAACAATGACATCTGCGCCATATCCACCTCGTCATATTTTTTCGTCTTCTGTTTTTTCTTCTGCTCTTTTTCTCTGGATGCGATCTCACTGACTCTGGTCGTAATATCCTCATCACTCAGCTCTTCCACGATCTCTTTTGCGCGTGTGATCACAACATCCGGAACTCCCGCCAGCTTTGCCACCTGGATTCCATAGCTCTTATCCGCTCCGCCTTTTACGATCTTGCGAAGGAACACAATATCGTCTCCCTTTTCCTTTACCGCAATACAGTAATTGTTGACATTGTGAATCTTGCCCTCCAACTCTGTCAGCTCATGGTAGTGTGTCGCAAAAAGTGTCTTCGCACCAAGCAGTTTGTTGTCGCTGATATACTCCACGACTGCCCAGGCAATGGACAATCCGTCAAAGGTACTGGTTCCTCTTCCGATCTCATCCAGGATCAGAAGGCTCTTAGATGTGGCATTTCTGAGAATATTGGCAACCTCTGTCATCTCTACCATAAAGGTACTCTGTCCGGATGCCAGATCATCGGATGCCCCCACACGGGTGAAAATGCGATCCACCAGACCGATATTAGCACTGGATGCCGGAACAAAAGATCCAAGCTGTGCCATTAAAACGATCAGCGCCGCCTGTCTCATATACGTAGACTTTCCAGCCATATTCGGTCCCGTGATAATGGAAATCCGCTGTTTTTTATCATCCAGATAGGTATCGTTGCTGATAAACATATCGTTTGGGATCATCTTTTCCACCACAGGATGCCGTCCGTCCTTGATATCGATCACACCTTGTTCATTGATCTTCGGACGCACATAATTGCTGCGTTCTGCCACCAGAGCAAGCGATGCAAACACATCCACTTTTGCGATCGCTTTCGCAGTCGTCTGGATGCGCTCCACCTGGGCAGCGATCTGATTGCGGACATCACAATAAATCTCATATTCCAGCGCATACAGTTTGTCTTCTGCACCAAGAATGGTATCTTCCAGTTCTTTTAATTCCGGGATAATGTAACGCTCTGCGTTGGCAAGTGTCTGTTTCCTCGTATAATAATCCGGAACCATATCCTTAAATGAATTCGTCACTTCCAGATAATATCCAAACACTTTGTTGTACTTGATCTTCAGATTTTTGATCCCGGTCTTTTCCCGTTCTTCTGATTCCAGCTTTGCAAGCCAGTCCTTTCCTTCTGATTTTGCGCGGCGCAGAGTATCCACCTCTTCGCTATAGCCATCCCGGATAATCCCGCCTTCTTTCATCGCAAGAGGCGGCTCTTCTGCAATCGCTTCTTTGATCAGCGCAGAAATATCCTCCAGCGGATCCAGTTCTTCTTTTATCTCCTCCAAAAGAGGGGCACGCAGATCCTCCATAATACAGCAGATCGGCGGAAGCATCGTCAGAGAGCTTCCAAATGCAGTCAGATCCCTCGGGTTCGCAGAACCATATGTAATCTTCGTCACCAGACGCTCCAGATCGTAAACCGGTGAGAGATATTCCCGGATCTCTTCTCTGCAGATCGCCTGCTCTTTCAATTCCTCCACAGCATCCAGCCGCCGAAGGATTTCTTTTTCTCAATCAGCGGCTGCTCCACGTACTTTCGCAGCATACGCGCACCCATTGCTGTTTTTGTCTTATCAAGCACCCAGAGAAGAGAGCCTCTCTTCTGCTTTTCGCGCAGTGTTTCACACAGTTCCAGGTTTCTTCTTGTGGAACTGTCCAGCATCATATATTTTCCTGTCGTATATGCCGTAATATGTGTCAGCTGAGCCAGGGAATTTTTCTGAGTTTCGTATAAATACTGCAGAAGCGCCCCGGCACTGATGATCCCACAGTCATAATCTTCGAGCCCAAGCCCGGCAAAAGATGCTACTTTGAAATGCTCCAGCAGTTTCTGTCTGCAGACCGCATCATCAAAATACCACGAATCCAGAGAGTAGATTGTAATTCCCAGGCGGTCTTTTAAATCATCCAGATCCATGCCGCTCATATAATAAGACTCGTTACAGATGATCTCAGACGGCATAAAACGATAGATCTCATCCAAAAGCTTTGCACTTTCCTCCAGCTCTGTTACAAAATAATCTCCGGTCGTTACATCCGCGATGGAAAGCCCATACCGGTCTGCAATGTAGACAATACACATGATATAATTGTTCTTTGTCTCATCCAGTGCCTGGGTGTCCAGATTTGTCCCCGGTGTCACGATCCGTACAACCTCACGCTTTACGATTCCTTTCGCCTGTTTTGGATCTTCCACCTGTTCGCAGATCGCCACTTTATACCCTTTAGACACCAGCTTGTTCAGATATCCTTCCACTGCATGATATGGAACTCCGCACATGGGAGCTTTTTCTTCCTGCCCGCAGTTTTTTCCGGTCAGTGTAATCTCCAGTTCCCTGGATGCAGTCAGGGCATCCTCAAAAAACATTTCATAAAAATCGCCTAATCTATAAAATAAGATGCAGTCCTGATACTGTTTTTTTGTCTCGATATACTGCTGCATCATTGGTGTTAATTCTGCCACACGTTTTTCTCCTTTGTGTATTTTTTTCTTTGCCATTATAGCATCTTTGGAAATTCAGTTCAATGTACCAGATCCAATTTTGTCCGCCTTCCAACTTCCTAAAGCACGTGAAAATGTGGTTTTTCTTCCCCGTATAACCAATAAAGAAGATACCCGGAGAGCAGAATGCCGATCACGCACAGTGCGGAAAAAATAATGGTAAACGGCAGACAGATCTGACCGAACAGCTGCCATTTTCTTCCTGTATAATCCCATACATTCCATCCAAGCCACTGATTCACGATCATTCCCGTGATAAATTCCGCTGCTGTCACAAAGATTGTACACCAGAGCACCTGTTTCCATAACGGCTCCCTCCATCCGGTCCAAAGTCCCTGTTTGGCACAAAATAAAAGACAGATTCCTCCAAGCACGAACATACTCCAGTGAGAAAATCCCCGGAAGAAAACTTCAAATCCATAATAAAGACTGCCTCCCAAAGCCCATAAAAATAAATTTTCGCTCCATTTTTTCACAAAAAGCGCCCTCCCTGTCTGCAGGTCTTTTCGACTCATACAGATAGTTTGGGCGTTTTTTGCCAGATTATACCCGGATGGATGCTACCATTTCACCGAGATAATAAAATCCTTTGCAAGTATCAAGACGGACATCCACCAGTTTTCCAACCAGATCTTTCTCTCCCGGGAAATGAACCAGGAGATTATTGCTCATTCTTCCTGTCACAAGTGAATCATCATGATCATTGACTGACTCTACAAGCACACGCTGTACCGTTTTGGTATGCACACTGCACACTTCGGCGGAAATACTCTGTACTTCTTTTAACAGACGGTCAAAGCGGTCTTTGACAATCTCTTCCGGAACCTGTTCCTCCAGCACTGCTGCCGGAGTTCCGGTCCGTTTTGAATAAATAAAGGTAAATGCGCTGTCATAGCGAACCTTTCGCACCACATCCAGCGTCTCCTGAAAATCTTCTTCTGTCTCTCCCGGAAATCCGACAATGATATCCGTTGTCAGGGAAATATCCGGAACTGCTGCTTTGATCTTCTCCACCAGTCCAAGATAGTGTTCCTTTGTATAGCGCCGGTTCATCTTTTCCAGGATCCGCGTGCTTCCGGACTGCACCGGAAGATGCAGATGCTTGCAGATTTTTTGGGACTGCGCCATCACCTCGATCAATTCATCGGAGAGATCCTTCGGATGGGAGGTCATAAAACGGATACGCTCCAGTCCTTCGATTTTCTCGATTTCCTGTAAAAGCTGTGCAAATGTCATCGGTTCTTCCAGCGTCTTTCCATAAGAATTGACATTCTGTCCCAGAAGCATCACTTCCACCACTCCGTCTGCAACCAGGCTCTCGATCTCCCGGATAATATCTTTCGGATTCCGGCTGCGCTCCCGTCCGCGCACATACGGCACGATACAGTAGCTGCAGAAATTGTTGCATCCAAACATGATATTGACCCCTGATTTGAATGAGAACTTCCGCTCACTCGGAAGATCTTCTACGATCTTGTCTGTGTCCTTCCAAATATCGATCACCATCCGATCAGATTCCAGTCTTGTGGCAACCAGCTCTGCGAATTTAAAAATATTGTGCGTTCCGAAGATCAGATCCACAAACCGATAGCTTTTCTTTAACTTCTCGACTACTTCCGGCTCCTGCATCATACATCCGCAGAGTCCGATCAGCATATGCGGATTTTCTTTTTCACACGGTTGAGCTGTCCCAAATGTCCATATACCTTCTGATTGGCATTTTCACGCACCGTACAGGTATTGTAGATTACGAAATCTGCCTGATTCTCTTCTTCCTCTTCCACATATCCAATCTGCTCCAGAATTCCGGTCAGCTTCTCCGAATCCCTTGCGTTCATCTGGCAGCCAAATGTTGTTACATGAAAGGTCAGCGGACGTCCCAGGGTTTCCGCCTGGGTCTTGACAAGACGGCGTGCTTTTTCCATAAAATAATACTGGCGCATAGGTTCCTCTGCCGGAGCCGGCTGTTCCAGATCGATTTCAGTTAAAATCTCTTCTATCTTCTTCGTTTGTTTCTTCTCCAACATGAATTGTCTTCCTCTCTATCTCTTCGTATATCTTAGCATTCCATATGAGCTTTCATTATAATCGAATCCATTTGGTTTTTCAAGATAAAACAATCCTCTGTTATCCTTTCGGAATATAATACACTTGTATCTTTTGCGTAATCGGATTTTTCGTGATCTGCGCATGGATTCCAAAAATTTGTAAAATATTTTCCTCGGTAAGAATCTCTTCGGGTGTTCCCGCTTTGATGATCCTCCCCCGATCCATAAGTAAAATTCTGTCGCAGTACATGGCTGCAATATTCAGATCATGAACGGAAGAAAAAATCGTCGCATCCTGTTTCTTTAAGATCTCCATCAACAGATATTGAAACCGGATATCCAGATGATTCGTCGGCTCATCCAGGAGAATCAGTCTGCTCTCCTGAGCAAGCGTTCTTGCCATGAGCACCCTTTGTTTTTCTCCTCCGGACAAGCTGAAAAAGAGCGGTTTTCGTATCCTTTCAGTCCCACTTCTTCTAAAAAACGCCTGCAGATTGCAAGATCCTCTTCTGTTTCCTTTTCTAAAAACCTACGATGTGCATAGCGTCCATACATAACCATATCAAGCACTTCCAGATCAAATTCGGTCTGATTTTCCTGTGCGACAACTGCTGCTTGTCTTGCCATCTCTTTCGCTGACAGCGAAACAACATCCTTCCCGTCGATATAAACGGTATCTTTCTGTGGTCTGTACGTTTTGTATATGTTTTTCAGCAACGTTGATTTTCCGCAGCCATTGGGACCAATCAGCCCGACAAAAGTGCCTTCCGGTACTTCCAGAGAAACATCCTGCAGAATCTCGGTTCCATCAATACTGTAGTCCAATCCGCGAACTGTCAAAAAGCTATGGTTCATGTGCTCTTCCTCCTTCCCCTGCGGATCAGATACAGGAAAAACGGTGCGCCGGACAAAGCCGCAATAATTCCGATTGGGAGCTCCTCCGGTGCAACGATCACCCGCGAGAGAAAATCTGCCAGTACAGTAAACAATCCGCCCAAAACAATTACAAACGGTAATACTATCGTATGCCGTGATCCTACCATTCTTCTCGCAATATGTGGAACAACAAGCCCGATAAAGCCGATCACTCCACTGACAGAGACCACAATTCCGGTCAATACGGCAGCCATGATGATCACAACCATTTTGATTCTTGTTACATTGACTCCCAGATTCTCAGCAGTGCCATCTCCCAAAAGCAGCATATCCAGTTCTCTTGTAAAAAGAAGAATGATGCAGACTGTAATCAGAAAAGCAGCTGCAACATATTTGACTTTCTCCCAGCTTGCGCCACTCAAAGAACCTACCATCCAGTATTGTGCTGTCTTTGTCTTATCCGATCCGGTATGATACCCGTAAATGATCAGATTGGTGATCCCGCTAAACAACGCAGAAGTCGCAATCCCCGCCAGGATCAGCTGTGTCGAAGTAACGGTTCCCTTATATGTTGCAATCGCCATGGATAATACAATTGCCAGGGCCGCTCCGCAAATTGCTCCAAACATGGTTCCGTATCCGCCTGCAAAATGAAAACAGCCTGTGATGATGGCACATACCGCTCCTGCTGAAGCTCCGGAAGAAATACCAAGTACATAAGGATCTGCCAGAGCATTTTTTGTCAACGCCTGCATCAGTACTCCACACACAGAAAGTCCGGCACCTACAAACCACGCAAGCACAACTCTTGGAAGTCGGATATTCCAGATAATTGTTTCCATATTGGTTTCCCATGTCGGGAAAAATATCTCCCGCCCTGACAGATGGTTCATAATAATACGAAATACTTCAAAAGGGTGAATCTTGACAGCTCCAAAGGAAACGGAACAACCTACCGCTAAAACACTGCACACAAATACAGCGCAAAACAGGGACAGGTGCCTTACTCTTTTCTGTCTTTTATTTAATTCTTTCATGTAATAGAAGAACTCCCTTTCCTATTGAAAACAATCTGGATATAACTGCTTTGCAATTTCTTCAACTGCTGCTGCTGATCCGGCAGAGCCCTGCATGTCTGCACAGCATGCAGAATAGATTTTTCCTTCTTTGATTGCCCTTAAATCTTTTGTTGCAGCATTGGTGCGAAGAAATTCTGCCTTTTCTTCTACATCTCCATCATAGTCTAAAAGGAGGATTGCATCCGGATCACGTTCTACCACTTCTTCCCAGGAAGGGGTTGCCCACCCGGCTTCAATGTCATTAAAAATAGAGATGGCGCCTGCCGATTTCAAAATATCTCCCGGCATCCCCTGGCATGCTGTAAAAGGGGCATCTTCTCCCGAATCATAGACAAACACTTTTTTCGGGTTCTTGTATGCATCTTCTCCAAGCGCCTCTTTCACATCCTGAAGTGTATCCTTCATTTTTTGTATTTTCTGCTCTGCAGTTTCTTCCACTTGAAAAATCTTGCCCAGTGTCTCATAGTCTTTGTACAAATCTTCAAATGTGGCACTGTCTGAGCATACATATGGGAAATACATGGCAATTCCATTTTCGTCACAGAATTCTGTACTGAAATTTTTATCTGAAAATACGGAATCCCAGCCGATCAGAAAATCACAGCCTGTAGCAAGCAGTTCTTCCTTTGAAACAGATGACAGGTTCACTCCGGGTTCTGCGATCTGTGGTACAGAATCTCTTGCAGGATATTCCGAGACAAGACTCCAGCAACTCCCTTTCGTGTATCCGGCCATCTGCTCCTCTAAGCCCAGATCAAAAAACAAATCTGCCATCTGATCTCCGGAAGCAACCACATGATCCGGTTTTTGCTTAAAGGTATACTCTACATTTTTTCCCAGCCCGGATCGCTCCAGATTCAGCTGAATTGTAACCGGTTCATAATTACGATCTTCTGATTGTACCGATTTTTCTGCATGAGCTTCTTTTTATCAGTTTCTGTATCCTTATTGCTTCCACATCCGGAAACAAGAGATATCGTCGCTGCTGCACACAGGATGCAGCTTACTATTTCTTTTTCTATAAACTTTGACCTTTCTTTATTCAATTTTATCCCAGTTGCTCTATTGATAAAAGGTCATGATCAGGTCTTCATCTACCTCGTCCCCTTTCTCTTTCTTCTTATCAAGAAATCGTAAGATGACTTCAGCAAGTCTTAGGGCTTGGCATCTCCCGCCATTTCACCTTCTCACAGAATTCTCTGCAATGGTATCTGAAATTTTGTCCGCCTTACCTCAGGGATAAGCTGCCAATGAATTGCACATTGTTCCTTATTAAGCCAAAACACTGAAGCCGTCTGCACATTGCATGCAGTCCGAAGTATTATAGCATTAATTTCCTGCATTTATCCAGTAAAACCTTCTAAGTTTATAAAATTTCAAAAGACAGGGATATTTCCCTGCCTTACCTTTCATCCACTATTCAAACTGATTTTTTTCTGCATCGTATCTGTAGTCGATCATGCCGAGTTTTTCCTCCAGCACTTCTCTTGAAACGTCCATATCATCACAGAGAGCATCCAGGCTTGGATAATAATCTCTCAGTTTTGTATTTACCACGCTCAGAAGAAGTATCGGATCTTTCGGTAATCCTGTCAGCATTTCCAGCACCTCTTTTCTGTCATCACATATTCCATCCGAATGTCATGTGCCTCAGCAGGAATCTGATCTGCCATCTGCACCTCAAACGCAAGTCCAAACGTATGGCATCCTTCCATTTTCTGAAGATACGTGTCGTAAAATCCTCCTCCATATCCGATCCTTCTTCCCGCCGGATCGAACGAAACGCCGGGAACAAGCATCAAGAGATCCGATTTTTCCAGGCAGCAGTCTGCCCCTTTTTTCTCTTCTTTCGGCTCCAAAATTCCAAACGCTCCTGTTTCCAGATCATTCAACGATTCTATGTAGTAAAACTTCATCTCCCGTTTTCCGGTCACTTTAGGCACTGCGGTTCTTTTTCCCGCTCTCCACGCACTTACCAGAATTTGTTCTGTACACACTTCTTTTCCCATAGATACATAACACCAGATTTCTTTCGCCTGCACAAATAAAGGATGGGAGACAACCTGCTCTGTGATCCTGTCACTGTATGTCTCCCACTCTCTGTCTGTCAGCCGGTCTCTGGCGCATAACATCTGTTTTCTAATGTCCCGCTTTGTTTCCAAATTTCTCTCCCAGATTGACGATTGTACCGTCTTTTTCTTCCACATCAATATTATTGAGCTGACTTCTCAAATTGCGTTTGAATGCATCAATATATTCCTGCCTGAGAATCTTTTGTTCTTTCTTTTCCGCATCAGTCAGTCCTTCTGCTTTTGATTTTCTATACAGTTCATTGATTCTTTTTACCTTTTGTTCGTCCATAATCTTATCCTTTCCCAAAAATTCTTTCTCCATCTTACACTATTTCTCGATTTTCGTCTACCCCGCTGTTTTTTAGCTGGAATAATTTTCCAGAAATGCGTAAAGTTCCTCCTCTGTTTCAACATATTTTTTTTGCTTTACACTTGTCTGCACTTCTTTCGGCAGTTCTTCAAACGGAATGTCTGTAAATTCATAAATTGTAGATTGATCAGACAGATAGACGACCACATAGCCATGCAGTTCGGCCAGATAATATCCTTCATTTTTTTCTGCTTCTCCTTTCACAGCAACACTTCTTTGCTGTTTATCCTGCTGCCGCGCCATCTGCCTGTCCATCACATACTGGTAACTCACCTGATATCCGATTCCGAGCAGACTGACAAACACAAACAAGGCCACAAAAAAGCCAATACAGTATTTCTTCTTCATAAAAGTCCGACTCCTTTTTTCATACAGTATTGGCTCTTTGTACCGGTTTTATTCAGTTCACTTGATTTTGTCAATCCAGATATTCAATGTCATCATCATCGTCCAGGTCTCTCTCCTGTGGGAAAATCTTAAAACGTTTGCAGACTCTTAAGATCCGTCCGCCCATTGGCAGTGCCAGCATATCTGACTCGGAAAGCGTTCCTACCCGGATCACCGCCACTGCGTACACCAGCATGGCAATGATGATAGAAAGTCCATTTGCCAGAAATCTTCCCGGCATCAGGGTGCTAAGAAGCTTGTTGGACACAAACGCCGCCACTCCCATGATCAAAGCTGCCAGAAACGGCTTGATATAACAGGTCTTGAAATCCTGTCTGAATCCACTTGCCTTATATACATCTTTCATATTCAGTACACACATACAAAAACTGAAGATCACATTGCTGAATACGAGAGAATAAATCCCCCATTTGAAAACAACCAGCATCACGAGAACGGCCATAAGATGGATTCCCAGTGAAATCAACGCATTCTTTGCCGGTGCAGTCAGCCGGTCCAGTCCCTGCAGAATCGAGTTTGTAACTGTTGAGGAACTATACAGCACAACTGTGATCGCCCCTGATGCCAGCATCAGTGCAGGCTCCGTTCTGGAATCTCCGTAAAGGAACTGCATGATCGGCGATGCCAGTACCACAAATCCCACAAAACAAGGAATCGCGATCAGCATGGTAAGACGGATCGTCTGATTGATCTTATTCTGCATCTGCGTCCGGTTTCTGGAGGCAACTGCCGCTGTCAGTGCCGGAATAACAGATGCTGCAAGTCCGTTCGCCATCGCAAGTGGGATGTTGATCAACGTATTGTATTTTCCTGTGTAAATTCCCTGTGGAATGATATATTCTTTCAAGGTAACTCCCTGTGCTGCCATGATCTTTGCAAACAAGGTCAGGTCAATAATCTGATTGATATTATAGATTGCCGTACTGAACAGGATCGGGGCGATCGTCAAAAGAAGAACCTTCAAAATCTGCCCATATCCATCCTGATGTTTCGTGCGGTCTCTTCTCATCTGCCGCATCATCACTTTTTGAAACAGTACAAACACAAACATCAAAAACAACAGTGCGACCAGTGCTCCCGTAGCCGTTCCCACCGTTCCTCCTGCTGCCCCATAGGCCGGTTCAAGCAAAGGATTGTCCTGCTTTTTCGCAGCTGCCATCCCCACTTTGATCATGATGCTGGCTCCTACGATATTGACTGTTGCATTGATGATCTGCTCCAAAACCTGGGAGATCGCAGTCGGAACCATAGTTCCCATTCCCTGAAAATATCCGCGCATTACACCGAGCACTGCCACGATAAACAGCGCCGGAGCCAGCACCTTGAGTGTATAGACACTAAGCGGCGATTCCATCAGATGTCTGGAGATCATATCTGCCCCCAGAAAGATTGCCAGTGCCACAACTGCCCCCACGGAAACCGCAAACATCATTGCACATTTAAAAATTCGAAAGGCGTTTCTTGGCTGGTGCATCGCCATCTTTGTGGAGACCAGCTTGGATACCGCGATCGGAAGACTGAAGGAGGACAGCATCAGTGCCATCGCATAAATCTCATATGCATATCCGAGAAATCCGTTTCCCTCATCTCCGATAATATTGGTCAGCGGAATCCGGTACAATGCCCCGATGATCTTTACAATCACTGCCGCCGCTGCAAGGATTGCTCCCTGTATCAAAAATTCATTCTCTTTCGACTGTTTTTTTCTTCTTTTGTTCTTCTGTATATCTGCCATCCGTCTCCTCCGTCACGCCCTTAAAATCTGGACTTTTTCCATGATCTCACGCTGTCTTTCTTCCATGACCAGACGCTCCTCTTCTTCCATATGATCATATCCGAACAAATGAAGCATACTGTGTGCGATCAGAAATGCAAATTCCCGTTTCGGTGAGTGTCCATAGGCCTCTGCCTGTGCAAGTACCTTCTCCTTGGAAATAACAATGTCACCAAGCATCAGTTCTCCAGATTCCGGATTAAATGCTTCGGCCTCCTCTTCCACAAACGAGAAATCTCCCGGAGTCTCATATTCCAGCATCGGAAACGACAAAACATCCGTTGCCCGGTCGATCTGACGAAACTCCTCGTTCATCCGGTGGATCTCATCGTCTGTGGTCAGCAGCAGATTGATCTCTGCTTCATAAGGACATCCCTCATATTCCAATGCGGCTTCCACCACCAGATCTGCCACTTCTTTCGTTTCAAACGGAAGTGTGATTTCTCCTTCTTCTTCTAAATACAAACTCATGATTTTCTCCTTTTTGTACCGCCCTTTGTACGGGTGCTCTTCTTTTCATACTCTTCATATGCCTTTACGATCTTCTGTACAAGCGGGTGCCGCACCACATCCTTGCTCGTCAGTGTGCAGATGCTGATCCCCTCCAGATTTTTTACCACCTTGACTGCTACATCCAGACCGGAAACCGTTCCTGCCGGAAGGTCCTTTTGGGTGGCATCTCCGGTGATCACGACTTTGGAACCAAATCCGATCCTTGTCAGAACATTTTCATCTGTGCCGGCGTCGTATTCTGTGCCTCATCCAGAATGATAAACGCATTGTCCAGTGTTCTTCCTCTCATATAAGCAAGAGGTGCAACCTCGATCAGACCTTTTTCTGAATTTTTTGCAAAACTTTCCGCTCCCATGATCTGATACAATGCATCATAAAGAGGACGCAGATAGGGATCGATCTTGCTCTGAAGATCTCCCGGAAGAAATCCCAGTTTTTCTCCTGCCTCTATCGCAGGCCTGGTAAGGATAATACGGCTCACTTCATTTCTCTGAAACGCTGTGATCGCCATAGCCATGGCAAGATAGGTCTTTCCGGTTCCCGCAGGTCCCAGCCCAAACGTGATCATTCCTTCCCGAATGGCATCTACATAACGCTTCTGTCCCAGCGTCTTCGGTTTGATCGGTTTTCCCTGCAATGTGTGACAGATCAATTCCCGATCCATCTCCACCATCGCCTCCTCCTGATCCTCATAGACCAGTGACATGGCATAATCTACATTCTGTTCCGTAATCTCATTTCCTCTTTTTGACAGAGCAGCAAGCTGATCCAATACCCGCCTTGCCTTCTCTGCATTTTTATCTTCACCTAATATCTTCACTTTGCCTTCTCTGGCGATCAGTGTCACATGAAACGTCCGCTCCAGCTTTTTTGCATACGCATCAAACTGCCCGAACACATTTCTCTCGTGCTCCGCCGGTATATCAATCATCAGTTCTGAAAGACTCATCCTTCTTATTCCTTTCAATCTCTAATATTTCTGTATCTGCTTTTTTTGCAATGTCTTCATTCAGGTATAAGCTCCCTTTTGCAACCGCAGATTTTTTGCCTATGTGTATTTTAACACTATTTCCCTGTATTTGAATACCTTTTTCCTTCAATTCCTTTGAAAAATTGTTTGAAGTTTTTCGCTCAATTTCTTTTGAATTTCTTCATTTGTATATCTTTTTCTTTATCTGGTATGATTTTGCAACTTTTACCCCATAAAATAGTGGAAGATGAAAAATTTTCTCCCAGGGTCACCTGACGTTTCATCACATATTGTTCACTTTTCGGAAAAGAATTTTTCACACTTCCAAGATGACATTCCCAGTTTTTAAATTCCACAAAAACCTGCATCCGTTTTTGGTTCTGATACCTCTTTTCTTCATAGTATGTGCTGATTTCATCCTCATATTCTGTCTGCGTGTCTGCCCTAATATCCGCATCTGCCTGCTCATACTGATATTCTACCACCTCTTTTGCATCATTGCACACCTCGATTCTGCCTGACACAAGGATATCCCCCTTTTTCACCTGATCCCCGACATGCACCATGGGAACTCCGGAACGTGTCACCATCTTTGTGATCACCCCGTCCTGTTCTGCGATCAGATCACAGGGTTTTTCTTCCTTTTGCACCTCCTGAAACGTATCTTCATTCTCCTTGATCTGTATTTTCAGCCTGCTTCCATCGATGGAGGCTGAGACCCACACAATATCATCATATTTCTGCCGAATCTTCCGCACGATATCCGCGCAGTCTACCTTCCCTTTTGGCATGGCAGGTGTGATCTTCTCCTGCTCCAGAAATTGAAGCAGTACTTCATCCGTCCATTTTTCATTTCCTTCAAAATGGATATCCCAGATAAACGAAGTGTAGAACATCAACAGGAGTATACAGAGCACAGCTCCTGCGAGAAACCATGTTCTGCTCTGACATCTTGTTAGAAAAAATGGCATGCCGAAGCGTTCCACTAAAACGACCTTCGTGCGCGTTTTTCTCACGATCGGACGGATTTTCCGAAAATCCTTCAGCTTTACATACATCTCATAAGAATTTTTACAGGGCTGAAGTCCCCAGATATCGATCTGATGATGACTGCACAGATTTAAAAAACGCTCCGGGGAGTATCCCTTTATTCTGATTTTTACATATCCTCTCAAAAAACGCAGGATTCTCTGCATTGCTGTTTACCTCACATTTCATATTCAAGGGTATGGATCTTCCCTGTTATTTTCATCTCATCATTCAGATAGTACTCAATCTGCAGTCCCTTTCCGTGTACCTGGATCTGCCCTTTTTTCGTCTGTACCCGGATCAGCTCTCCTGTATATTCTAAAATTCCGCGGTAATTTTCAATACTGATTTCCCCGTTTCCGATCACAGTCACGACAGATGCCCCTAACACCACATCCTTTGGCATATTTGCAGCCGCCGCAAACCGTTCTCTTAACTTTTCTTTTTCTGCTTCTCTTTTCATATTCTGCACTGCCGTTATACGCCTCTTATCCAAAATGTATGCAGAACCTCCTCTTCCTATTCGTTTCCTGTCTTTCCCGGATTTTTTGATTTTCCGCTGAACCACTTTCATTTTCTAAGATTTTCTTGCTTTACCACGCTAAAAATGCTAGAATAGAACGAACGATATTTATATTAGAAAAGAGGTATGATCTATGAATTATAAAATCACAGGATACAAACCAGCAAAATTATTTCACTTTTTCGAAGACATCAGTGCCATTCCTCGTGGCTCTGCCAACGAGAAAGCAATCAGTGACTATCTCGTGGCATTTGCCGAAGAACGAAATCTGTGGTATCACCGGGATGCACTTTTCAATGTGATCATCAAAAAGCCTGCAAGCGCAGGGGCTAAAGAAAAACCGGCCGTTATGCTGCAGGGGCATACGGACATGGTATGTGAAAAACTCGCAGGCGTTGCACATGATTTTACAACAGACCCTCTGGATCTGATCATAAAAGACGGCGTACTCTCCGCAAACGGCACTACCCTTGGCGGGGACAACGGAGCTGCCGTTGCATGCATGCTTGCGATCCTAGATGACGATACACTGACACATCCGGCACTGGAATGTGTGTTCACTACACAGGAAGAGATCGGATTGAACGGAGCAGAAGCACTGGATAAATCCCTTCTTTCCGCTCGTACCATGATCAATCTGGATTCCGAGGACGAGGGAGTTGCCACAGTCAGCTGTGCAGGAGGACTTCGTTTCGCTCTCACCCGTCCAATCACCCGCAGTAAAAAAGAAGGGATGCTGCTCCATCTGGAGGCGACCGGACTTCTGGGCGGACATTCCGGAACAGATATCAACAAAGAACATCAGAATGCCAATCTGTTGATGGCTCGTATGATCAATCATCTGTTCCACAATACCGATGCCCTTTTAGTTGATTTTAACGGCGGTACAAAGGACAATGCCATCCCTCGTGAGACATCCGCAACTCTGTTCTATTCTGATGAAGTTGCTGCAAAAAATGCGGAAAATCTGGCTTTGGCACTCTCTGCTGACTTTTCATCCGAGATCTGTCCGTATGAGCCGGCATTTCAGTTCCTTGTAAGCACAGAAAACGGAACTGCAGATGTGATCTCTGCCGAGGATGGAAAAGCCTTTATCACGGCAATGTGTCTTGCGCCAAACGGTGTACAATTCCGCAACATGAACCTGGACGGTTTTACAGTCACTTCGTTAAATCTCGGAATTGCAGCAACTGATGAGACAAGTGCATCCCTTGTATTTGCACCACGTTCTTCTGTTGCCACACTGATGAGCGCACTCAAAGAAAAGCTCTGTCTTCTGGCAGAAACCTTCGGTTTCGAAGTCAGCATGCACGGCGAGTATCCGGGCTGGAGTTTTGCAGAAGTTTCTCCGATCCGCGATGTTTTTGTGCAAAGCTACAAAGAACTGTTCCACGATGATCTGAAGATCGAAGCCATCCATGCAGGTCTGGAATGTGGACTTTTCTCTGATGCGATCCCTGGACTAGATGCCATTGCAGTCGGCCCTACGATCCGCGGATGCCACACACCGGATGAACATCTGCCGCTGGATTCTTTCGAACGGTTCTATGAGCTCTTGACAGATGTCTTAAAAAAACTTGCATAGACTTGTTACTGTAACCAGTAACATATCCTTATTTTTGATATTATGACATCCCCGCGTTCTCTGGGGAATGCAGGGATGCTCTGATATAATAGATTTTGCTGTAATTTCAGATGGATTGGGAAAGAGATTTTGAGAAAAGAAAGGAAAAATTTATACATGTCTGATAACAAAAATAATTTCAAGCCGTATATCCCGGCCGACCGTGTCGTACCGGAGTTTACGGTAACCTCTCTCCTGATTGGTATTCTGCTCGCCATCGTTTTCGGTGCGGCGAATGCATATCTGGGTCTGCGTGTCGGTATGACGATCTCCGCCTCTATTCCGGCGGCGGTTATTTCCATGGGAATCATCCGCGTCATCCTTCGCAGAGACTCCATTCTGGAAAATAACCTTGTCCAGACGATCGGTTCTGCCGGTGAATCCGTTGCAGCCGGAGCAATCTTTACGCTCCCTGCTCTTTTCCTGTGGGCAAAAGAAGGAACGATCGATTCTCCGAGTATGATCACAATCTTTCTTGTTGCATTAGTAGGTGGTCTTCTCGGTGTTGCTTTTTATGGTTCCTCTGCGTCAGGCACTGATCGTAGAAGAACACGGCACACTTCCGTTCCGGAAGGTACTGCCTGTGCAGAAGTTCTTCTTGCCGGAGAAGAAGGCGGAAGCAAAGCAGGTACGGTATTCTCCGGTCTGGGAATCGCTGCCGCTTACAAATTTATCGCAGACGGACTGAAAGTCTTCCCAAGTGAGATTGGATATGACATCAAAGCCTATGCCGGTTCTTCTGTTGGAGTCCAGGTACTCCCTGCACTGGCAGGTGTCGGTTACATCTGCGGACCGAAGATTTCCAGCTATATGCTGGCCGGAAGTACATTGAGCTGGTTTGTACTGATGCCTGCCATCGCACTGTTCGGTGCAGATGCACAGGCAATTTTCCCTGGGACCGATCCGATTGCCCAGATGGCTCCAAGTGATCTCTGGGGAACTTACATCAAATATATCGGTGCAGGTGCTGTTGCGACCGGTGGTGTGATCAGTCTGATCAAGAGCCTTCCGCTCATTGCGAAGACCTTTAAACAGGCAATGCAGAGTATGAAAAAGAAAAGCAGTGCCTCCACGTTGCGTACAGAGCAGGACATTCCGATGCCATTCTTACTTGTTATGATCCTGGTGATCGGAATTGCCATCTGGCTGGTGCCGGCATTCCCGGTTAGTCCAATCGGCGCTCTGATCGTTATTGTATTTGGATTCTTCTTTGCAACCGTTTCTTCCCGTATGGTAGGACTCATCGGATCTTCCAACAACCCGGTATCCGGTATGGCGATCGCAACACTTCTGATCGCCACATTACTTCTGAAAGCTACCGGTACAACCGGAGTGGAAGGTATGACTGGTGCCATCGCAATTGGTGGTATTATCTGTGTCATCGCAGCGATTGCCGGAGACTGTTCACAGGATTTGAAGACCGGATTTATTGTCGGTGCAACTCCGAAAAAACAGCAGATCGGTGAGATGATCGGTGTCGTTGTTTCTGCTGCTGCGATCGGATTTGTATTGCAGCTTCTGGACAATGCATGGGGATATGGATCTGAAGCGATCCCTGCTCCACAGGCAACGATGATGAAAATGCTGGTAGAAGGTATCATGAGCGCAGAACTTCCATGGTCACTGATCCTGATTGGTGTCTGTGTAGCAATCGTCATGGAAATCCTGAAAGTTCCGGTAATGCCGTTTGCAGTCGGTATGTACCTTCCATTCAGCTTAAATGCCGGAATTATGGCCGGCGGACTTGTCCGTCTGTTCATGGACAAACGAAACGTCTCTGAAAAAGAGAAAAAGGAAAGCGTGGATCACGGAATCCTCTTCACATCCGGTCTGATCGCCGGAGAAGGATTGATGGGTGTCATCCTCGCAATCTTTGCCGTTGCAAAATTAGATAAGATCATCGATCTCTCCAAAAAATTCTCAATCGGAGAAATCGGAAGCTTAATTGTATTTATCCTGCTTTTATTATATCTCGCAAGAGTATGTATCAAAGGCGGAAAGAAAAGCGAATAATTTTTATTCCATTCACTGAAACAGCAGAAAACAGAAGATACGGCCTGTCGAAAGACAGGCTGTACTTATTCTTTATTATTTTAAAAAGGAGACATTATGTCAAAGAAAAAGAAGATTTCAAATCAGAATTATATGGATTTTATTGTCATCAAAAATCCTGAGATCGAGTATGAAACAAACGACAAAGGTCAGGTTACGGTCATGATCGAATGGAGAGGATTTTATCACCGGATCGCACAGCGCTTTTTCAAACGTCCAAAGGTAAGCGCGATCAAGCTGGATGACTACGGCAGCTTTCTCTGGCAGTCAATCAATGATCAGAAAACCGTACATCAGCTCTCACTGGATCTGCAGTCACAGTTTCCAAAAATGGAAAAACCACTTGCCCGTCTGATCCGGTTTCTGGAGATTTTAAAGGATCATCATCTGATCGAGCTAAAGGAGGTTTATTGATATGTCTTTTCTTCAATATATTCCCTTTGTTCTGTTATTCGCCGCTGCCACCGCTCTTATTTACGGCTGGGGACTCTGGCGCAGTCAGAGACAGCAGCAGGACTTATCCAACCTGCTCTTTTCAAAGGGTGTCTCCAGAATTCAGAAAGCTCTGAAAAAACAAAAACAACTGTCACGTCAGGAATTAGAAGAAGCAGTCAAAGATCTGTACGCAAAACAGCCATTTTCCAGTGAACGTATCCAGATCACCGATCCAAAACAATTTTAGATTCTCTGCTGCCTTATATGCTCCGGCAGCATCTGATATCTGAAATCCGCCAGAACCATCAAACATATTATATGATTCGAAAATAAAATGTCCGAACAACCTTTCAACAAGGTTATTCGGACATTTAAAATTCTCTCTGATGCTAAATCAACAGATATTTCAATACAAACAAGACTGCCAGTACATACATAACCGGACTGATCTTTTTCGCTTTTCCTGTCAGCAGATTCAGGAATACATAGGAGAGAACTCCCATAGAGATTCCTTCAGAAATGCTATAGAAAAACGGCATTGCTGCGATACAGATAAATGCCGGGATTCCCTCGGCTGCATCTGCAAAATTAATATCTGTCACTGCACTCAGCATGTAAAATCCTACAATCACAAGCGCCGGCGCTGTGGCGAAGGATGGAATTGCCAGAAAGATCGGTGACAAGAACAAGGACAGACCAAATAAACAGCAGTCGTTACTGCAGTCAATCCTGTGCGTCCTCCTTCTGCAACACCGGAAGAGCTTTCTACAAATGTCGTTGTTGTAGAGGTTCCGAGTACTGCTCCTGCTGTTGTTCCAACTGCATCCGCCAGGAGCGCTCCTTTGATCCTTGGAAGCTTTCCGTCTTTATCCAGCATATTTGCCTTAGAAGAAACTCCGATCAAAGTTCCCAGTGTATCAAACAAATCTACAAACAAGAATGCAAATACGATCACAACAAATTCCAGAATCGGCACGCCTTCTAAACTGAATTTTGCAAAGATCGGAGAAAGACTTGGAATGCTGATTCCTGCACTGAAATCAGGAAGCAGTGAATAAAATCCAAGCTCCGGATTCGGAACATACAGTCCGGCAAACTGACAGATAATTCCTAATACCCATGTAATCAGAATTCCCCATAAAATATTTCCTTTTACATTTTTGACTACCATGATTCCGGTAATGATAATTCCGATGATTGCCAGCAGCACTGTGATCCCCACATCATTCATGCTTGCCGCTACGAAATCTTTGCCCCCTGCTGCCGCAGCCAGATTCTTATTGTATCCATCTAAAGAGAACAGACTTAAAAGCGTAGAGCCTCCGATCACAACCTTCGCATTTTGCAATCCGATAAATGCGATAAACAGGCCGATTCCGACCGACACCGCCTTTTTCAGATTATACGGGATTGCATCAAAGATTGCCTCGCGCACACTCAGCAGTGATAACAGAATAAAGATAATACCCTCTACCAGTACTGCTGCCAGCGCGACCTTCCAGGAATACCCCATCTGGAGTACAACCGTGTATGCAAAGTACGCATTCAGTCCCATTCCCGGCGCCAGTGCAAACGGATAGTTTGCAAAGATTGCCATACATAACGTACCGATGAACGCTGCCAGAGCTGTCGCTGTGAAGACCGCTCCGTGATCCATTCCTGCCTCTGCCAGAATATTCGGGTTTACAGCCAGAATATAGGCCATTGTCATAAATGTTGTGACACCCGCAAGAATCTCGGTTTTGACATTTGTGTTGTTTTCTTTCAAGTGAAAAATTTTGTCAAGATTCATAAATTTTCCCTCCCTTTTTTATTTTTGACACAGAATTATGTACACAAGTCAACTATACGTTATATCATGCCGGGTGTCAATTCATTTTTTACAAAATTTTAACACTTTCTTTATTATTGTTGTTAGTTTTATATATATTTTTTCTGTTTTCTATGTATTTTTACTGCAAATCTTACAATTCTATTGTAACCTGTTGCTTTGCTTCTGTCACAATCTCTTCCGGGAATTTCATGAATTTCAACAGCTTGATTGCATTGCCGGATGTCACAGCTCCCGGATACAGCCTGTAATCAAAATAAATATCATCCTCTCCGATCCGCTCTGTAAAATGATAGTTTTCATAAGTACCTTCCAGTAATACTGTCAATTCATAATCATGGGACGCAACCATCACAAGACAATTCTGTCTCTGCATATAATCCAGAATCGCTTTGGATGCCGCAATTCGCTCTTTCGTGTTAGTTCCTTTCAGGATCTCATCAATAATGCAGATCGTCAGCTTCTCTTCTGAAAAGCTCTCCAGCATTCTTCTGAGATATTTCATTTCTTTCAGAAAATAACTCTCCCCCTTCATGATGTCATCCCTCACTGCCATGGAAGTCATAATCTGTCCCGGATGCATCTGAAACCGCTTTGCCGTGCAGGTACAGATTGTCTGGGCAAGAATGAGATTGATCGCCACTGCCTTAATCCATGTCGATTTTCCGGATGCATTGCTGCCTGTGATAATACAGTTTCGACTCCAGTCCATGGAATTGCTCACCGGTTCTTCGATCAGAGGATGATACATCTCTTCCATGTGTACAGATCTTTCAGAATGAAACTCCGGCTCAGTATAAAACGGAAGACTTTTCCGAAAAGATGCAATACTGATTGCCGCATCCAGGCGCCCGATCTCTTCAAACAGCTGCAGATAACTCTCTCGTTTGTTCTCCAGCCATTTCACACTCTTTTCATAAGATATAAGCTGCCAGAGTGTAATCCCGAACAGGTAATCCAGAAACACCCCCTGATCGCTGGAATAGCTG
>ENA-OQJB01000069-OQJB01000069.1-human-gut-metagenome-genome-assembly--contig:-NODE-69-length-57457-cov-3.906820_pt1 | contig 57457 bp, 43 predicted proteins | sample MGYA00242599_ERZ504765 | MGnify/ENA primary metagenome ERZ504765 (study PRJEB26092, sample SAMD00036354) | human gut metagenome | host: Homo sapiens | study: EMG produced TPA metagenomics assembly of...
GATTATTATCCACCTGCTCCGCCACCCCTCGAGGGGCGGAGGCTGGATTTTGTAGACCTGCCGCCGGGACCACATCCGCCACCGGGGTTTCACGGACATAGGATACCATTTCTATATCACCCGCGACGGAGAAATACACCGCGGACGCCCCTTGGAAAAGGTGGGAGCGCATTGCAAGAACCACAACCGGCATTCTATCGGCATCTGCTATGAGGGCGGACTCTCGGCGGACTGCACACCTGCCGATACGCGTACTCTGATGCAGAAAGGGAGTCTGCTGGCACTGCTGCGCGAGCTGCGCCTCCTGTTCCCCAAAGCGTTGATAGTGGGGCATCATGACCTGAATCCCGTGAAACCGTGCCCCTGTTTTGATGCTGTGAAGGAGTACCGCTTTTAAGGGAAGCTTTTACCAAAGATAGGATTTCTAAAGGGAACTGTTTGTTTTCAAAGAGGCTTCTTCAAAGATAGCGTATCCAAGGATGATTTTACCAAAGATAGCGTTCCTTTCCTCCGCTTTGATTTCCTGACTATCCATTCAACTAATCTTTTCATTTAACAATAATAAAAATGAACTATCTGATAAACCAACTCATGACCGTAGACAAAGCTTTCTACCGTCATTATCTGGAAATGCTGCTCACCCTGAACCGCATCCAAGCCCTCACCCCCTGGCAGATGTCCATGCTGCTGTGGAGAGCCAAGATTTTTCATATACAAGTGCTCTATCCCGAACTGCTGCGCATCAGCCTGTGCACGGAGCAGGAAAAGGACGAGATACGCTTTATGAAGGGATGGAAACTGAAAGCACTGGAGAAAATAATGCCTGCATGGCAACGACGGCAGTGCGAGGAGATCAGAAGGGAACGGTGGAGAGGCTTTTAGTGGTCAGTGTATATCCGGAACGCAATGCCACGCAAAATGCTCTTGTTTACGAGCATTTTGCGTGGCATTGACGTATGTCCTTAATATCTTCAATAGTTAACCCACTATCCATTTCTCTATATTACGACTTTTCTTGCTGAAGTTCACCCCTACCTTAAACAATTTGCGCCCGTCCGTCTCGAAAGGTCGGGCATACTGTTTTTCATTGATCTGTCGCAAGGCTTCCTCCGCTGTACCGTTTAACTTGAATTCCATTACGTAAATAAATCTGTCTGTCTGCAGAACCAAATCCACGCGCCCCTCACTGGTATGATATTCCACCTTTACATAAAATCCTACTAACTTGAATACAATGAAAAGTACATTCTGATAGTGTAACTCCAAGTCGCGTATCATCTCGTAGGGCGTATCAGCAAAGAAGCTCTGAAGGCGGCGGAAAAAGGAATCATAGTCACCACTTTCCACTTCACGGGTAAATTTCAGGATTTCGAAAGGAGACTCCACTTTGGTAACCGTTGTATAATAAGGCAGCAAAAAACGCATGAATCCTTCCTCTACCTCCCGGTTAGGAAAGCCTAGATAATAGATACCGAAACGCTCATCATACCCCTTGATCGTAAGATACCCGCTCTGATAAATCACCGGAATAGGATTCGTGGACTCGGAATCAATACTATTCAGCACCTGGATATCCGTTTCCTCGTGCGCCATCCGTTCCAAGTCATAATGATGTTTTTGCAGCAACCTCACCAGATAAGTCGGCGTACCGGTCTCAAACCAGTAGTTTCCGAACTCCTTCCGTTTGAAGGCATTAAGCAGGCTGAAAGGATTGTAAATACCGATGGAATTATGTGTAAAATGATAACCGTCATAACACTCTTTCAGTTCGGCACAGATTTCATCGTATGTCCTCCCCCGTTTTTCAGCAAATTCATGAAGTTCCGGCTCCAGCCAGGTTTGAATTTCCTTGTCACTGACCCCACAGATATCAATAAACTCATTCCACATGGAAATATCGTCCAAGTTGTTCAAATCGCTGAACACACTGACCTTGCCAAACTTGGTAACCCCCGTCAGCAAAGCGAACTTGATGCAACCGTCCATTGTCTTCAACACTCCATAGAAGGGTTTCAGTATGCTCCGATATACTCTCTGAAGCTCCTCATTGCCGATGGCTTGCAGCATGGGCTTGTCATATTCGTCTACCAGAATGGCAACCCTCTGCCCCGTCTGCTCGTAAGCACGTTTTATCACGCCTTTGAAACGGAGGGCGAGGGATGTCTCGGAAGGAGCGGAACCGTAGACAGCTTCCCAGTTGGTCAGAAAATCATTCAGCATATCGCTCAAATCCTCCGCTGTCTCATATTTTGAGATATTCAGATCGATATGCAGGACGGGACGTACTGTCCAGTCTTTCTCCAGTCCGGCTATGGCCAGTCCTTCAAACAATTCTCTCTTGCCTTGGAAATAGGCTTCCAGAGTAGAAACCAGCAGACTTTTCCCGAAACGGCGCGGACGACTGAGGAAGTAATAACTGCCGGTCTTTACCATTTTGTAGATCAAGGCCGTCTTGTCAATATAGAAATAGCCTTCCTTGCGGAGTTTCTCGAAATTCTGGATACCGATGGGATATATCTTATCACTCATAAACTATTGTTCTTTATAGGATAACACACAAAGGTACTTAATTTATTCTTAATTCCAAGTTTTTTCAAAACAAGGAAGAATACGCATACAAAAGAGGCGCACCTTCATGGGTACGCCTCTCTATCCTGTTCCTGTATTGTCTGATACAGGCTATTTCACTTAGTTAAAGATATAACGGACACTGAACTGTATGGAATACGTAGAATTGAAACTGTTCAGATTGGAATACGTATCAGTCAGTTTCTTTCCTCCGTTCTTCTGGAACTGGTAAGCACCACTCTTATAACTCAACAAGGAAGTATTGTTCACCGTCTTATAAATTCCCCAGTCGCTGTTCAGCAAGTTCAGGAAGTTCTTGATATCCACTCCGAACTGCAAGGTATTGCGCTTGCCCCCTACATTGAGGAAGAAATCCTGATTGAACTTCAAATCCAGCTGATGATGCCAGGGCATGATGGCTCCTCCGCGTTCGGCATACTTGCCTTTACGGCCTTTCAGGTAACTGTCCTCATTAATGTAAGCCCAGAAATCATCGCGCTGCTCCTTGGCGGAATAAGTCACCTCACCCGTCTTGCTGTCAGTATAATCGGCGAAGTTCCACTTATCCAGCGCCTCACGGGATGCCGGAATGTACAGCAAGTTGTTTGAGCCGTAATCGCCTACAATGTTTCCGGTGAATGTATAGGAATAACGGGCGGCGGAATATCCCCCGGCATAGCCCATGTTCATACCCTCATAAATCAAAGACAAGGAGGAAGCGAAATTCTTGGCGTATTTAATACGGTAAGCCGCGGAAGCCAGCACACGGTTGGGCGATACATACGTACCATAGCCGGTCTCCGTGTCATTGTTTCCGTTGACAGAGTAACGGTTGTTGTAATAAGCCGAGTTCACCTGGTCGCCGATGCCGTCGCCATACGACTTGGCATAAGAACGGGTGTAGGAAGCGGAAAGATGCAGGCCGAAATCAAATGTCTTGGCCAGTGAGGCGGTGAGTGAGTAATAATAAGCGCTGTTTCCCGCATTGGTGATATAATAAGCGTCCGTCTTGTTCGAATTGGAGTACTCAAACATTCTGCGGACATCACCCGGAGCTATCTCCTGCTCTCCTTTAAACTTACGTCCCAGGTTGGTCACAGTAGCCGGATTGAACTCTTTGCTGAAAATACCTTCCAACGTAAAGTCAATATCTCCGGGAAGTTTTGCATCCAAAGCCAGTGAAGACTTCCAGGTGGCGTTCATCTTCAGGTCGCGGTCAATGATGGTGGCTCCGGAAGGTGCGGCGGGATCAGTAGCTGCCGGAAGGTTCAGGTTAGGATCTTTCAACATATCGGCCACGCTGGTGTGGAAGCCCGGCTGTCCGTACTTGGCATCCTTCTGCTCGTTATAATAATAGGTGCTTTGTCCGCAATTGGCATTACCTACTGCCGAAACCAGCCATACGAACGGCAGACGGCCGATGAAGTAACCGCTACCGCCGCGCAATACATACTTACGCTCGCCTGTAAGGTCCCAGTTGAAACCGATACGGGGGGAGGCGGTCAGCTGGTAGGATGAAGGCAGCTGGTCTGTGGCGTAATGATATCCGTCAAAGTCAATCTGTGCGAAATTTTTGTTATAGTTGTTCTTCAGCTCCGGATAAATGGGCAGTTCGAAACGCACCCCGGCAGTCAGTCTGAAGTTGTCCGTGATATTCATCTGGTCCTGCAGATAGAAAGAAAGCTGCTGGTACTTCATGTTCGCCAGGAACTGGGAACCGTCCCCGGTGTTGGAATACGTGATACCGAAGGCAGCCGGAGCTCTGTTGTTCACAAAATCATCCCAGGAGGAATAGACATAATAACCGCTTCCCGCCTGCATGAATCCGTTCACTGCCTTATTGGACTCAAACTGGATACCGCCCATAAAGTTATGGATACCGCTGGAGAAATTGAACTCATCGGTAATGACAAAAGTCTTCACCTGGCGCAAGTTCCCTTCTGTAAAGGGGTCCGGACCGAATGAGGTATACAGCGAGCCTTGGTCAAGGATGTCCACCGTAGGGAATGTCCCCCCTTCGTATGTACGCGGTTCGTTCTGATAAGAATAAGTGAAACGCAGGGCGTTATTGATAGCCCCCACTTTGAGTTCCATTCGGAAGCGATGGAGGTGAAGTTCTGTTCCTGCATATAGCGTGAGCTTTCAAAGTACAGACCGGTGTTTGATGTACGTCCCGAACTGCTCTTGCCCGCGCTGCCGTCTACTCCGCCCGGATAAATGATTGAATCTTTAAACGGGGTGGTGGAAGAGGAAGGGTTTGCGGAATACTTGGAATGGGTATGGGTGAAACGGAAATTAATCTTATTGTTGTTGTTGATGTTCCAGTCCAGACGGCCCATGATCTTGTAAGAAGGGGTTTCCAGAGAGTATCCCTGATAACGTCCCGGATTGTAGTTGTATTTTTCCGACAGGTATTGGCTGATGTTGTTCATCCCTACGAAGGTACGGTCGCCTACCGTTGTGGTGTTCTCGAACGGACGGTGCACAATGCCGTTGGTGCTCCATTCGTCATTGGCGCCGCTACGCGCTATGCCCGACGGGCCTGCCTGCACATTATCCTGATATTCGCCGTTCACGAAGAAGAACAATTTGTTTTTAATGATCGCACCTCCCAGAGAAGCTCCGTAGGTGGTGCTGTGGTCACGGTTGCGGGTCAGTTCATAGTCCTCTACCTTGTTTCCGGTGAGGTGGGTATTGGAAGTGTACATATAGGCTGTACCTTTGAACTCATTCGTACCACTCTTTGTCACGGCGTTGATGGCACCTCCTGTAAATCCGCTCTGACGGACATCAAAGGGGGTGGTGGAAACGGAAATCTGTTCCAAAGCATCCAGAGAGATAGGCGAACCGCCTGCCGGCAAGTTCGAGCCGATACCGAAGGCATTGTTGAAAGCGGCTCCGTCCACAGTGACATAAGACTGGCGGTAGTTACCTCCACCCACTGAGAAACCGCTACCGATATTGGCTCCCTGAGGGGTCAGACGCATGATATCGTTCATGCTGCGGCTCACTGTAGGCACTTCCGACATTCTGGCCGCATCGACATTGGTTACCGCTCCGGCGCGGTCTGATTTCATGTTGCTGCTTTTGGAAGCGGTAATCACCACTTCATCCAATAATTCGGTAGATTCCTTCAAGTTCGCATCCAATACGTAATTCTCTCCCAACTGGAGGTTGATGCTCTTGTAAACCACTGATTGATAACCTACATAAGAAACTTCTACTTTGTAAGGGCCGCCGGCACGCATGCCCTGGATGGAATAACGGCCGTCCACATTGGTAATGGCCCCATAATGGGTGCCGGACGGTTCGTGAATAGCCTGAATCGTTGCGCCGATAATGGCTTCATTGCTTTGATCAACCACCTTACCACTCATTGACGAAGTGGTGACCTGGGCGTTAACAGCAGCAGCGATTACCAACATAACCACCGCAAAAAAGATCGCATTCTTTTTACCATAAACTTTTTAATTAATTAATATTATAATTAATGTCTTAAAAGACGTTGCAAAGATAGCTAATAGAAACGATATACAAGCTACAAATCGGTTACAATTTACAGTGATTGGTCTGGTTTCTTCCGCTATCCGCGCCCCAGAGAGAGTACACAACCCAAGAGGGTTCAAAACTTAATTCTAGCCAAGAGGTTTTGATTTGAAACTTGAACCTCCTTAAAGGCAAAAAAAAGAGTCGTATCATTACTCAAAACGGAGCTTGATACGACTCTTTCAGGTCTTGTAATTACAATCTGTTACTTTTCGGAATGGTCATTTTAGTTTGGACCTTATCAGAACAGGGAGGCCCCCATCAGTCTTCCATCAGCTTGCGGTAGCGCACCCGTTTCGGCTCCTCATTGCCCAGACGCTTCATCTTGTTCTCTTCGTATTCCGAATAAGATCCTTCAAAGAAGAATACCTCGCTGTTTCCTTCGAAAGCCAGGATATGGGTACAGATACGGTCCAGGAACCAACGGTCGTGGCTGATCACCACCGCACAACCTGCAAAATCATCCAGACCTTCCTCCAGCGCGCGCAGCGTGTTCACGTCAATATCATTGGTAGGCTCGTCCAGCAGCAGCACGTTACCTTCTTCCTTCAGTGCCATAGCCAGATGCAGGCGGTTGCGCTCACCACCCGAAAGCATTCCGCAAAGTTTCTCCTGATCGGCTCCCGAGAAATTGAAACGGCTGAGGTAAGCACGCGCGTTGATATCCCTGTTGCCCAGACGGATCAGCTCGTTTCCACCGCTGATTACCTGATAAACAGATTTTTCCGGGTCAATATCCTTATGCTGCTGGTCTACGTATGCCAGTTTCACGGTCTCTCCTACCTCGAAAGTACCTTTATCTACGGTTTCCAGTCCCATAATCAAGCGGAACAAAGTAGTCTTACCGGCGCCGTTAGGACCGATTACGCCGACAATGCCGTTAGGGGGCAGCATGAAATTCAGGTTATCGAACAACAGCTTGTCACCGTAAGCTTTCGCCACTCCTTTGGCCTCAATCACCTTGTTGCCCAGACGGGACCGTTCGGAATAAAGATTTCCAGTTTCTCTCCTTTCCTTCACATCCTCGTTCAGCAGCTTGTCATAGGAGTTCAGACGGGCCTTTCCTTTCGCCTGACGGGCTTTGGGAGCCATGCGCACCCAGTCCAGCTCGCGTTCCAAGGTCTTGCGGCGTTTGCTTGCCACTTTCTCTTCCATCTCCATACGTTTGGTCTTCTGTTCCAGCCAGCTGGAGTAATTTCCCTTCCAGGGAATTCCTTCGCCACGGTCCAGTTCCAGAATCCATCCGGCTACGTGGTCCAGGAAGTAACGGTCGTGGGTTACGGCAATCACCGTACCTTCATATTGCTGCAAATGCTGTTCCAGCCAGTCGATACTTTCCGCGTCCAAGTGGTTGGTAGGCTCGTCCAGCAACAGGATATCCGGCTTCTGCAACAGCAGGCGGCACAAGGCCACACGGCGGCGCTCACCTCCCGAGAGGTTCTTCACCGGCTGGTCTTCGGGCGGACAGCGCAACGCATCCATGGCGCGTTCCAGTTTGCTGTCCAGATTCCATGCGTCCGTAGCGTCAATGATGTCCTGCAACTCAGCCTGACGGGCAAAGAGTGCATCCATCTTCTCTGGGTCCTCATAGTATTCGGGAAGCCCGAACTTGTTGTTTATTTCTTCGTATTCCGCCAAAGTGTCCACAATGCTCTGCACACCTTCCATCACTACCTCTTTCACTGTCTTTTCATTATCCAGATGCGGTTCCTGTGCCAGATAGCCTACAGAGTAGCCCGGCGAGAACACCACTTCTCCCTGATAACTTTTCTCCAGTCCGGCGATGATTTTCATCAGCGTTGACTTACCTGAACCGTTCAGACCGATGATACCGATCTTAGCACCGTAAAAAAAGGATAGGTAGATGTCTTTCAATACCTGTTTGTTCGCCTGGAAGGCTTTGCTTACGCCTACCATCGAAAAGATAATCTTTTTGTCGTCTGCCATATTCTTTATATTATTAATTTATTTAAGTTGCTATATTTTTACTCCGACAGCTGGATAAACCAACATTTGAAATCATCATCCTACTGTTTTTCCTCCATTTTTCTGTAATACCACGGATGTGTAAAGAACTCATACATCAGCAAAAGAGTGACACAGATACCGATACATATCCAATAAATAGTATCAGGATGACTTTCGGTCCACATATTCTCAAACAGAAAACCACTCAGCATACCTACTTCCCACATCAGCTGATAAGTATTGTTTCCCGTACCCCGTTCGCAATGCATCGGCAGACTAATCATCTTTATAAAAAACCGTGACACGGTAGTACCGATCCCCGTGCCCAGCAATACACCGGCTATATAACTGTTCATCAAGCTGTTGGAAAAAGCAAGCAACAACAGTCCGCCTATCATCGCGGCCTGCCCCAGCTCCACCTCCGAACGGCCGGAAGCATAGGAAAGCACATAACGCAAAAGCAACAGGGAGATGATAAAACCGATCAGGATGCAAATGTAAAACAACTCATTGTAAATGTGTGCTATCAAAATGCCGAAAACAGCGGAAAGCATCATCATATTCAGTGCCGGCCACAGAGTACGAGGCAACAAAAAACGGTCCAACGAGAACCATGAGGTGCGCAGCGGAGCACGGAAAGGGACATCCACCGCCAGAATCAGAAGCAAAGCCAGTGTGCCCAAAGCGACACAGGTATAAACAACATGGTGAAAATTCCAGTAAGGATAAATGTAAATTCCCAACGCAAGACCTGCCACCATTCCAAAACGCCCCACCCACGAAAAGGCGATATTCGCATCCGTGCGGCGGCGTGAGGCGGTGACGTCAATCACCAGCGTGCTACCCGTAGTCATGGTAATGACACTGAACAGCCCCCCCTGGACAGCCCGGACCAAGGCTATGAACCCTACAGTCGCAACGTATGGATACAGCAGGCTGGACGCCACGAACAGAAGCATCGCGACCAGACAAACACTTTTACGCTTGAACGTATCGATAAGATAGCTGTTGAACGCTCCCGGAAGAAACATGGCCAGTCCGAAAACAGCCACAGCCGCTCCTGCTTCCGCATAGCTGCAATACCAGTGCCGCACCATCCATAAAGGCAGTGCGGGAAGCATCATGTATAGCGAGGCATAAAGCAAAAAGTTCGAAAGGGATAGCAGAACCATATTCCCGGTCCATAGTTTTGCTTTCTCATACGGAAAGAAGAAGTCATCATACATATCAGCAGAAACTTTGTTAATATTGTTCGTCTTCGTTAGGAAAATCACCTTTTTTCACATCATCCACGTATTGCTGTATGGCTCCTGTCATAACAGTATGCAAATCGGCATAACGACGGAGGAAACGGGGACTGAAACCGTTGGTCATACCCAGCATGTCGGATACAACCAGCACCTGTCCGTCCACAGCGCCTCCGGCTCCGATGCCGATAACGGGGATAGTCAGTTCCTTGGCCACACGTTCCGCCAATGATGCGGGGATTTTTTCGAGCACCAACGCAAAACATCCCGCCTCTTCCAGCAGATGCGCGTCACTCAGCAGCTTTTCGGCCTCTTCCTCGTCCTTGGCACGTACAGTATAAGTTCCGTATTTATTGATAGACTGCGGCATCAGTCCCAAATGTCCCATGATGGGAATACCCGCAGCGATGATTTTCTTTACCGCATCAATGATTTCTACGCCACCTTCCAGCTTCAATGCATCGGCATGTGTGATCTTCATCACTTTGATCGCATTGGTCACCGCTTCGTACTCGGAAGTCTGGTAAGTACCGAAAGGCAAATCGACCACAACGAGCGCGCGTTTCACTCCACGAACCACGGATTTCCCGTGATAAATCATCTGGTCAAGGGTGATGGGAAGTGTGGTCACATTCCCCGCCATGACATTCGAAGCGGAGTCTCCTACCAGTATGACATCGATGCCTGCGCCGTCTACAATCTGCGCTGTCGTGTAATCATACGAAGTAAGCATAGAAATCTTCTCGCCTCTCTGCTTCATTTCCACCAAACGGTGTGTCGTTACTTTGCGTGTATCGCCTGAAATATATCCTGCCATATTTACTTTAATTTATAAAAAACGGCTGCAAAGGTAGATGTTTTAGTTGACATTACCTCATTATATCCTTCATTTTTTCGAAACTAAATCCATTAAAGTCCTGAATAACAGCCTTTGCCTTATCGCGTATCTGCTCTTCAGGGTTGGTAGTAGCCAATCCTATCACGGTCATTCCTGCCCGATTTCCTGCCTCAAGCCCGTGAAATGAATCCTCGAAAACCACACAGTTCTCGGGCACGGTATCAAAGACAGTGGCTCCTAATAAGAAACATTCGGGGTCTGGTTTGGAACGAGTGAACATTTCGGCTGTGAGGATACGGTCCACACTTTGTTTCAGTTCCGGATGTGCTTTATATGCGTTGTTCATCTTCATTTCATTTGAGCTTGTGACTATCGCTATCTTTACCCCGTTGGCTCTCAGCTCCTTCATAAAGCCCTCTACGCCCGGGATATAATTAAATAACATATTTTCTTCAAATTTGTTCAAATCTTCTGTGATTTCACGCTGAACGTCTTCCATTCCAACGAAATATTTGTTATAAATTTGTGTCAATGTCTGCCCTTTTATCATCCGGCCGAACTCGGGTATCTCAGGATGGTATTTCCGTCCTTGTTCATTCCAGAATATACTATACTGAGGTTCCGTATCTACCACACCCCGTCAAAATCGAATAAAGCTGCAATGCTTTTTGTTGAATTCATATTACTTTTAGTTTGATTTAACGCCGCAAAGGTCTGAATAATCCTCCATATTCCTAACTTTGCAAAGCTTAAAAATAATAAAAACGCGAATGAAAGAAAACAACCCGCACATACTGGGTACAGAAAAGGTAGGAAAGCTGCTTTTAGAGTACTCTATCCCTGCTATCATCGGAATGACACTGACATCACTGTACAATATTATTGATAGTGTATTTATCGGGCATGGTGTCGGCGCCATGGCCATATCGGGCTTGGCTATTTCTTTTCCGCTGATGAACCTGCTGGTGGCGTTCTGTACACTGGTCGGGGTGGGTGGCGCTACCATTTCTTCTATCCGCCTGGGGCAGAAGGATACGGACGGCGCCGAGAAGGTGCTGGGAAACGTAACGGTGCTCTGTGTGATAAATTCTATTTTCTACGGAGGCATCACCTTGCTGTTTCTAGACCAGATTCTGTTCTTCTTCGGGGCAAGCCATGACACGTTGCCATACGCCCGCGACTTTATGCAGATTATATTAATAGGAAGTCCTGTCACCTATGTAATGATCGGGCTGAACAATATCATGCGTGCCACCGGTTATCCCCGAAAAGCGATGCTGTCCTCCATGCTGACAGTGGGGTGCAACATCATTTTGGCTCCTGTCTTTATATTCTGGCTCGGCTGGGGAATCCGCGGAGCAGCCACGGCAACCATCCTTTCACAGTTTGCCGGCATGATATGGGTGCTGAGCCATTTCATGCAGGAAAAAAGTTATATCCGTTTTAAGAAAGGGATATTCAAATTAAGGAAACGGATCGTAGAGAATATTTTCAGTATCGGCATGTCGCCGTTCCTGATGAATGTCTGCGCTTCGGCCATTGTCATTATATTCAACAAGAGCCTGCTGCTCTACGGGGGCGATCTGGCTATCGGAGCATACGGCATATTAAACCGTCTGCTGATGTTGTTTGTAATGGTTATCATGGGACTGACTATGGGAATGCAACCGATTGTGGGCTATAATCATGGGGCACACAAATTCGGCCGGGTGAAGCAGACGTTGAAATATTGCATGATTGCAGGGGGGTGCATCACTTCGCTGGGATTTGTTTTCAGCGAACTTTTCCCTAATTTGGTTGTTAATATGTTTACAGACGATAAAGAACTTACAGCATTGGCACGCACTGGGTTGCAAATCGGAGTCCTGATGTTTCCTTTCGTGGGAATACAAATTGTGATTTCCAGTTTCTTCCAATCTATCGGGAAAGCGAAAATTTCTATCTTCCTCTCCTTGTCCCGCCAACTGTTGTATTTATTGCCCTGCCTGCTGTTGCTGCCTCATTGGTGGGGACTGAACGGCATTTGGCTCAGTATGCCTGTATCCGATCTTTTAGCATTTATCACAGCCTGCCTGATGCTGGCACATCATATTAAAAAATTAAACAAGATCACAGAAGTATGATATTTAATGCAGAAAACATTCTCTTGATAGGTTCTATCCTATTGTTCGTAAGTATTGTAGTGAGCAAGACCGGCTACCGGTTCGGAATCCCTACGTTACTTGTTTTTTATTGGTCGGCATGCTGTTCGGAAGCGACGGCCTGGGACTCCAATTCCATGATGCGGGCGAGGCACAGTTCATCGGCATGATGGCCCTTAGCATCATTCTGTTCTCAGGGGGTATGGATACCAAATATTCGGATATCAAGCCTGTATTGCCACAAGGCATACTGGCTTTCCGACCTTCGGCGTGTTGCTTACTACTATTTTCACCGGATTCTTTATTTATTGGATTTCCGGGTTCTCGAATGTCAGCATTACCATGTCCCTGATGACGGCCATGTTGCTGGCGGCTACCATGTCCTCTACGGACTCTGCTTCCGTATTCAATATCCTGCGCTCGCAAAGCATGAACCTGAAACATAACCTCCGCCCGATGCTGGAACTGGAAAGCGGAAGTAATGACCCTATGGCGTATATGCTTACTATCGTCCTGATACAATTCATCACATCGGCAGGCATGGGGGCAGACGATATTCTGATTTCATTCCTGATTCAGTTTGCTGTGGGTGGCGCCTCAGGATTCCTGCTGGGGAAAACTAGGCGGTAGTAATCATCAACAAGATTGACTTGAAGAACCAGTCGCTCTATCCTATCTTGCTGCTGAGCTTTATTTTCTTTCTACATTCACCATGACCGACCTGTGTAAAGGAAACGGCTATCTGGCTGTCTATATAGCAGGAATGATGGTGGGTAACGCACGCATTGTAAACCGTAAGGAGATCGCTACTTTTATGAACGGCATGACCTGGCTCTTCCAAATTATCATGTTCCTGAGCCTGGGATTGCTGGTGAATCCCCATGAAATGTTGTCCATCGCCATACCGGCAACCTTGATCGGCATTTTCATGATTGTACTCGCCCGCCCGCTCAGTGTCCTGCTCTGTCTTCTTCCCTTTAAAAAGATGAACATCAGCTCACGGCTGTTTATTTCCTGGGTGGGATTACGCGGAGCAGTACCTATCATATTCGCCACTTATCCGGTAGTGGCTGATGTGCCGGGATCTACCCAGATTTTCAATATCGTATTTTTCATTACCATATTGTCTTTAGTGGTTCAAGGAACGACCATTTCATGGATGGCCAAATTACTCCATCTGGATACACCACTGGAAAAAACAGGAAATGATTTCGGAGTAGAGATACCGGAGGAAATCAATACAGACCTCCGCGATATCGTACTGACGGAGGAAATGCTGGCAAAGGGAGACAGGCTGATGGATATGAATCTGCCTAAAGGTATGCTGGTGATGCTGGTAAAAAGGGGGAACGAATTCATGATCCCCAATGGCTCTCTGCAACTGCATGCCGGTGACAAACTGCTGATTATCTCGGAAAGCAAAACGAAATAAAAAATTTGCCCATGTGCCCACGTGCTGCGCTATGGTCCCGCATGGCAATTGGCACATGGGCAAATTCGCACATTATTCAACTGAGCAACAGCATGATATTCAATGCGGAGACAATCACCGCAATGGTATAAAGCACGAATGAACTCCACCGGGAGTTGGCATATTTGCCCATCACCCGTTTGGAAGAGGTCAGTCCTACTTGCAGGAACACCGTGAAAGGCAGCTGGATACTCAGAATCATCTGAGAGATGATAAGTCCGTAAAAGGGATTCTCAATAAAGAAAATAAGAACCAATGCTATCCCCAAAGAAATCAAAATACCTACCTTGGAGTGAATATCCTTGATATGATAAGACTCACCGAAAATACCCGCAAAGATAGAACCTGCCGCCATGCCACTGGTTATGGTGGAGGAAATCCCCGCCATCAGCAATGCCAGGGCAAAAATGATTCCGGCATGGCTACCCAGCAATGGGTCAAGCAACGACTTCGCCTGCTGCAACTCTTCCACCGGAGTCCGGGTACGGAAGAAAGTAGCGGCTGCCAGTAAGATCATGGCACTATTGATAGCCCATCCCACAATCATGGAGAACAAAGTATCATAGAACTCATATTTCAATACTTTACGAATGGAACTCTCGTCCTGCTTGTTGTACTCGTGGCTCTGTATCACCTCTGAATGCAAGAAAAGATTATGCGGCATAACCACTGCCCCAAGCACACTCATGATAATCAGCATACTGCCTTGGGGTATGTCGGGAACCACCCAGGAACGGACCGCCACAGGCCAGTCAATATCTACCAAAAACAACTCATACAGAAACGAAAGGCCGATTACGGATACAAAAGCAATGATGGCTCTTTCTATCTTTTTATATGAATTGGAAAAAAGCATAATGACGACAAACATCGTAGTAAGAACAGATCCCCAGGCTATGGGAATTCCTAAAAGCATCTGCAAGGCAATGGCTCCTCCCAATATCTCCGCCAGCGAAGTGGATATGGAGGCCAGTACCGCGCTGCCCAAAATAGGACGGGATATCCACTTGGGACAATACTGCGTGGCTGCTTCACTCAGGCACAATCCCGTCACAATGCCCAGGTGGGCCACATTGTGCTGCAACACAATCAACATAATGGTAGACAGGGTCACCACCCACAACAACGCGTAACCAAATTCGGAACCGGCTGCAAAATTCGAGGCCCAGTTTCCCGGATCAATAAAACCTACAGTAACCAGTAATCCGGGACCAATATATTTAAAGAAATCAAGACCACCCAGATAACGCTTGTGGTCCGTACGTTTTAATTCATCTATAATGCGAGACATGTTTTACTTTTTTTGTTTGCACAAACTTACTAATAAAAAACAAAAATCCATTTGCTTTGTTCAAACTTATAGTTTACTTTCGCTTCAAAATACCAATTTATAATGAAAAGAGAAACAGTTATAATAGCGGCCCTAGGCATCCTTACTTTGGCAGGATGTAATAATAACCACCGTTCACAAGTCCGTAAATTCAAACAGACAGCCGAAAAGACCAACCGGTCCTGCCCCACACGTATGAACGAAACGATTACACTGGACAGCACCCGTTATAATGAGAAAGATAATAGTGTGAGCTATTTCTACAGTGTTACAGGAGAACTGGACAACGCCACTTATATGAACACCCATTATGCCGCCTTTAAACAAGCCCTGCAGAATGCAGTAGACAACTCGGTGGAAATGGAAGAATACCGGAAATTCGGTACTTCCATCCGCTATATCTATTATTCGGGATCAAGTAAAAAGCAACTGGCTGCATTCTCCTTCAATTCCCCCAAATAGATTCCGTTTCAGCCCATCCGGATGCATGATACCACGCTATGGAAGACTTGAAATAATTGTTCCAAAGCAAATATTTGGGAGTGGTGAATGAATTGGGGATATACATACCCATTCCACTGTAGTTATCCCCATCTATTCTGTACAAGGATGAGGTGGGATCATGAGTATAATCTGTATAAATGACCGTCTTCTTTAATTGTTGCGTAAAATCGTCTGGAGCCATTCCTCCACACAATTTTTCAATAAACTGTAACATATCATAGGCATATCCTTTGAAGTTGCTGCTGCCTTTGCCATATTGCTGCAAATCAGCTATATCCACGTTCTTCAGGCTATCCTGATTGGACAAAATCACACTTCTGACCGCTTCCGCCAAACCTTCCATCTGATTGCAATCCACTGCCGAAATGGTTCCCCAACCATTATAGTTATAATAATCTATATAATCTTTACAGATTGGCTTCAAATACTCCTTGATCGCATTTTCATACAAATAAGGCATCACACTTGCATAAGGAAATCCGGCTGCCGGTATATCAAGTACAGAAGCGATGCAATATTTGGCAGCATCCTTCAGCTCATAATACACTTCGGCACACCCCATCATACACGCATCAAACAAGACAAAATCAAACTTTTGAGGATTTACCGTACGCAGCACTTCCGCCAATTCCGGTATCAACGCTGTGTCACTGGAATACCGGCCGCCATCTTGACCTATAGAACGGGTGCCGGTAATAGTGGGCAACCATCCTGAACCGTGAGAACCAAAGATTATTCCATAACTTTCCGACGGATAAACACTCATCATATCACCTATCACTGTCTGCATGACGGTTTTCTCCGTCGATGTCTGAGGGGGATATTTTTTTCTGATATTGCCAATACTTATCAAGTCGTGAACCGACATGTCCTGATCCGCGATCATCGCATTGACCGCTTCTTTGGACATACTGTTGATCCCCCTTGACCATTAGTCACATATTCAACGATACAAGGCTCCGGCCAACTGATATCCGAAGCCTCACCATCCCAATATACCAACAAAGCAGCCGAATCCTTCATAGCCTGAAGCCCCTGCATCATCGTCCGAATATTATTACGCAAATTGGAATTCAAGCTGTTATCCGCCCAAAAGAAAGCCAGGACCGTTCTTCCGGCATGTTGCTGAGGAATCACGATTGTTTCCTTCTCGCAAGAGAAGAAAAAGCAGGCTGTTAAAAATATAAATAGAATCTTTTTCATAAGAAAAGGATCACTCTTCCGGTTTCTTGAACTTGAATGCATTGGGGTTCACTTCGCGAATCAGCAAGGTCTTTCCTTTTTGATACTTGATCTTCATCTTATTGATGGTCTTCTGCAGTTTCTTTCTGCTGTTCGAGAAATAAACAAAGCAAGTGCGGTTCGTCAGCCCTTCCTCGTTTTCCAAATAATTTTTCAGCTGATAACTGTATTGTGAGCGTTCCGGCAACATCTTGTTCTTATCCAGCCTTACACTGTCCAGCAATTGGATTTCCGTGAAATAAACCAATGAATCTGTAAACGATGCGGATACACCTACTATATAAACGGATTTACCTTTACTTCCTTTCAATGAGAATGCCGAGCATACCATCAGTACCAATAATAAAGAGCACAGAATCTTTATGGATTTCATAATTCTAATTTTATAATTTTATTAGAGGACAAAAATAGTTATTTACGGACAAATACGAAAAAGTAATAGATTAATTAACTATAATAATTTGCTGATGTGCCCATTACCATGTGGCACATAGCGCAGCCAATGGGCATTATTGGTATATTATGAACAAAAGCACAAGACGGGAGTAACCTTCCATCTTGTGCTTTGTTTTCTTTTCGGAAACCGAATCTTTCTTACCCTAAATAAGACTTAAGCAGCTTGCTACGCGAATTTTGTCTCAATCTTCTAATGGCTTTCTCTTTAATCTGGCGTACGCGCTCACGAGTGAGGCCGAATTTATCGCCGATTTCTTCCAACGTCATTTCCTGCGTATTAATACCGAAAAACATCTGGATAATATCCTTCTCCCTTTCGGTCAGCGTAGAGAGTGCTCTATCAATTTCCCTCGCAAGTGACTCATTAACCAAGGAACGGTCTGCCATAGGCGAGTCGTCGTTCACAAGCACATCCAACAAACTGTTGTCTTCTCCTTCCACAAAAGGAGCGTCTACAGAAATGTGGCGTCCTGAAACCTTCAACGTGTCCGAGATTTTGTCTACAGGTATTTCCAGTTCATCGGCCAGTTCTTCCGGAGAAGGACGACGCTCGTTTTCCTGTTCGAATTTAGAGAAGGCTTTGCTGATCTTGTTCAACGAGCCTACCTGATTCAACGGCAAACGGACAATACGTGACTGTTCTGCCAATGCCTGGAGAATAGACTGACGAATCCACCATACGGCGTAACTGATAAACTTGAAGCCTCGGGTCTCATCGAACTTTTCAGCTGCTTTAATCAATCCCAGGTTGCCTTCATTAATCAAGTCAGGAAGACTTAACCCCTGATTTTGATACTGCTTGGCTACAGACACGACGAAACGCAAGTTGGCACGTGTCAGTTTTTCCAATGCTACCCGGTCGCCTTTACGGATACGCTGAGCGAGCTCTACCTCTTCCTCTACAGTAATCAGGTCTTCACGGCCTATTTCCTGTAAATACTTATCCAGAGATGCGCTCTCTCGGTTAGTGATACTTTTGGTAATCTTTAATTGTCTCATTCTCTATAAAACAAATTTGGGATGCAAATTTACAACATTAAATGGAATACATCCATTTTTGTTTGAAAAATATTAGCTAATAAATCAAAAAAGACTATCTTTGTCCTTCTTTTCCTAAATATTTTGCGAAAATAGGGTTATATCTTTCTCTTTATTGATCTTATCAGCTTACTTAATAGAGATTATTCCATGATATAGCGTAAGGATGGATCCTGTCAACAGCTCTTATCTTATCGTGAAACAGAATTGATTTATGTCCTCCGTTTTCCGGCCGGACGGGAACGCAAACACCTATGACGCAAATTAATAGTTACACGACTCTACTATCGGATAAAAACATACTAAAAATCAAACTTGTGTTCCCATCATCCCCGAAATTCCGTTTACAATGCTTCTTTCCAGCATATCAATCCTGTTTGACTATAAAATCAGGATGCACGGAAGTGTCCCTTACCGTGCATCCTCTAAACTTTACCTATTGAAACTTTCTACCTTAAAAATATCCTTATTCCTGTATCAAATCTACTGCATAGTTCGCACGTTTACCTGACGGGAACATACCGCTCAAGAACAATACCTGATCCGGTGACTGGGTAGCAGCTTTCAGCACATCTTCCAAATCATTTACTGATTTGACAGGTTGTCCATTTGCCTTCAGGATGATGAAGCCTTTACGGATACCGGCAGCTTTCATTTTACCGTCTGTCACACCTGTGACTTCCACACCATATCCCAAGTTCAATTGTCTCTTCAATTCCTGAGGAACTTCACGGAACGCTGCGCCCAAGATATCCATGCCCGCACTCTTCACCACTTTCGTTGTTCCCTGTGCATTTTTCAAAGTCATCTCGATATCCTTTTCTTTCTTGTCACGCAACACCTTGACGGTTACTTTGTCACCCGGACGGTGTTTAGCCAACCCTTCCTGCAACTCTGCAAAGTTCTTCACACGTTTTCCGTCAATACCGATAATGACATCGTCCACTTTCAAGTTACCAGCCGCAGAACCTCCATCAATCACCTCAGCTATCAGCACACCATCGGTAGCACCCAGTTCCTTCACTTTCTTCTTGATTTCTTCCGGCATCATCTGCTGGTCATCATTAATCGGAGTACCCTTGATACCCAATACCGCACGCTGAACGGTTCCGTATTCTTTCAAATCGGCTATTACCTTTTTCATAATACTGGTAGGGATGGCAAAACCGTATCCGGAATAAGCTCCTGTCGGTGAATAAAGCACCGAGTTGATACCTACCAACTCTCCTTTTGCATTGACCAATGCCCCACCACTGTTACCTTGGTTAATAGCTGCATCCGTCTGGATGAATGACTCCACACCTTGATTATATACGCCCAAAGAACGTGCCTTGGCACTCACAATACCGGCGGTTACTGTAGATGTCATATTAAACGGATTACCTACAGCCAATACCCACTCGCCCACTTTCAAAGCCTCCGAATCGCCTACGGGAATAGTGGGAAGTTCATCCGCTTCAATTTTAACCAACGCTAAATCCGTGCTGGGATCTGTGCCGATTACACGTCCTTTATATTCACGTCCGTCATTCAGTTTGACACTGATCACATCAGCATTATCAATTACATGGTTATTCGTTACAATATATCCATCTTTCGAGATGATCACTCCGGAACCGAATCCCACTCTTTCAGGAGTCTGCACCTGACGCTGCTGACCGCCGCCTCTGCCATTCCCAAAAATATCACCAAAGAAATCATAGAACGGATCACGAACGGTAACTGTCTGAGTTTTTGATTCTTGAGTTGACTTTATATGAACTACTGCATGCACTGAATTTTCCGCCGCCTGAGTCAAATCCACCGGTTGCATTTGGGTGGCGTCCAGCGCGGCAAGTCTTGTATTCGGATTTTGTTGGAACACATCATTAAAGGCCACGCTTTTGTTTGGCTCGGGTTTCAACATAGAATAAGTCGTTACTCCTGCTACACCTGCGCTGACTGCTACAATTGCTGCTGCGCCTAGTACCTATTTTAGTTGTCTTGTTTCTATAACTTAATATCTATTAATTTGTTAATTTCAAGTTTGGTTTAACATTTCTGACGCTAATGTAATGACAAATATTGTACGGTTGTACCGTTTGTCAGAGATTTTTTTCCTCTTTTAACACAGATAGATAAGCACTTAACAGGGGTTAACCGCAGAATCTGCCAAATTTGCATTCATTATCAATAGCTGACAGACAGCAAGATGACACAGGATACAACTTGCCTCATAGATAGTTATGTCTTGCAGGAAATACTTGCCTCCCGCTGGAATACATCCATATACACCCCTATAAAAGGGCATGTCCGTGACCGGTCTTTCTAACTTTACTTTTTCAACTGGTTCAATACCCTTCTCGCACTATCCGAAAGAAGAACAACAGCTCCTGCCAAAATAGCAGTATCTTTAATGACCAGACGGCCGGCGCCCGTCAGCAGAGGGAACCCCTGTTCGCCACTTCCCAAATCGGGGACCCACACCTCAGGCGTTGTCACAAGGAAAGACAAAGTGCCCAGTGTCATGACAATAGCCAGTCCGGCCCCTACCAAACCGATTTTCGGAGAGAAGATACCTAAAAACGTCAAGATACCGATTCCCATAATCAAAATACCCAATCCATGAGAAAACCCATAAGTATTGTTCTCTTCATGCCACTGGTGCTTCGCTTCATCGAATTCGCCTTCTTTCAGCTTATATTCTTTATATTCAGGAGCGTCCTTGGTATAAAAGAAACTCATAAAGGGACTGTTCGCCACAAAAGGCACAATTCCTTCGGCTTCATAATTCCAGAATTTCAGACCGCCAATCCATACAAAAATTACAAGGATTGCCACACGGATAAGATTGATACCCAGTTTTTGGGCAGATGCTGCTATTGTTAAAAACGCAACAAACAGAGATTTTAATTTTGTCATCATTGCTTTCATTATTAAAAGATTTAACTTCCTGGTGCAAAGGTCGGCAGTTTTCCCTCTCCAGTAAATGGCAATTCCCCCATATAGGTTGGCAATTATTCCCGTTTCTCTCTTTTCCGGTATTCCGAAAGGCTCTCCTTGTTCATTTTCTTAAAGAACCGGCTAAATGTAGCCAAATCCTCAAATCCCAGAATCTCACTGATTTCCTTCGCACTCTTGCCCGTATAAAGCAACAGGCGCTTGGCTTCCGCATCCACGCGTTCATGAATGACACGCAAAGGAGAAGAAAGCCTGTAAAGGGAAAAGAGATTGGAAATGGTCTTGGGAGAACGACACAACATATCAGCATAATCCTGCACTTGCTTCTTCTCCTTAAAATGACTGTCAACCAGCACATAAAACTGACGAATCACATCAAACGTGTTCTCACGCCCCGGGTCTACATCAAACATTTCACGGGCTATGCGGGTACAAGTGATAATGAAACGTTTCAGAATAATACGCAACATTTCTTCCTGCAAGTTGTCTTGTATTTCACACTCCCCTCTGAAAATATCGACAATACTGTCAAGACGGGCCGACTGGGAAGGCGAAAGCTTCAAACGCATGACACGGGAAGAACCGTTAAACAGGAATCCGTTACAAGACACCTCGCTGTCATGCCCGTAAATACAATAAAAGTTACTATTGAATAGAAAAGTGAGGTATTCACCGTCCACTCCCCTTATCTGCACATGATGCAAAGGAGTGAGCGAAATCATTTCCTCTTTTTCCAGATGCATCACCACATGATCCACTTCCACATCCAGCGTTCCATGCCGCACCCATATAAATTTATAAAGACTCCCGTCACGTTGCAAAAAGGAGTTTTCATGGAAACAGGAAGTCATTGCTATATTTCCATTCAATTTAGTACTTAAGTGATATTCCATAACTACCTTAAAATAAGATAAGGGGATAAATATAAAGCTATTTCTTCAGATATAAAAGAGATAACGCAAAAGATATTTCTCATCCTCCCTCTTTTCCTGCCTTTCACCGGCATTTTAAATCATTGCCATATAAGTTGGCCAAAGTTCCCGTTTAAAATGTTCACACCTGGACATACAGGAAGTTCCCCACTTCAGTGCGTTTCTTTTAATATTTGTTAAACATTTATTTTTCTTCGTTCCACTCCCTGATTTAATAGTACATTTGTTTCATCACAAGCATCAGAGCGATATATTTAAAGAAGAGTAGAAAACAATAATGGATAAAAATCGTAGGAGAATCCGTATAGGCTATATTCAATGGCTGCTGATATATACCTATATATGTACCATCTTCTCATTCACCTGTGAAGCTGCCAATGCACAGGATCGTACCGGGAACGAAGAATATGTGCTGATTTTAAACAGCTATAACGAATCTTCTCCATGGAGCAACAGCATTACCACCCCCATTGTCCATAAACTAGCCGGAACCAAAAATATAGACGCCTACATAGAACATCTGAATTTATTCATGGTAGGCGATTCTGCTAAAATAGAAAAGTTTTCAGAAACACTTTCCTCAAGATATGGCTCCACCCCTCCCCGTCTATTGGTATTTGTAGGAAGCATGAGTCTGATTTTCAGAGAAGAGATACAAGCTTTATGGGGTACCGTACCTACTATTGTCTGCGGGGCAGACCCCTATGTGTATCCTGAAATATTCTACAGGCAGAGAGATACAGTCACTCCCAAAGAAAAGACACACATGAGCGAACTGGCCCAAGAATACAATTTCACCTACATGCATACCCCTATCTATCTGGAAGAAAGTGTGGAACTGATGCTGCAAATGATTCCCGGCATGAAAAGACTCATCTTTTTGGGAGACGGGATTTATCCCAATCCCGAATATGACCAACGACTGCGGGAATTGATCCAAACAAAATATCCGCAACTGGAATATAAATACATCTCTTCACGCACCAATACTCTGCACCAGTTATATAATGCTGTACGTAAGGCAGACAAGACTACAGGCATTCTGGTATCCACTTGGTTCACCGAATCCTTCACCTCGGACAGCTTTCTGATAAACGCTTACAGAAGCATTTCCAGCATCTCCGCCCCTCTTTTCACCATCCGCTATGCAGGTATGGACGACGGAGGTATGGTAGGAGGATACATGTACAATGAACAAGCCTTCACCAAGCAATTATTGAAAACAATTGACGACATCCTCGGTGGAAAAAGAGCCAGTGACATTCCTTTCTATGAGCCTCAGGAAGCACACCCCACCTTCAACTATACCAGACTCATAAATAAAGGGCTCGACCCCAAGCGATGCCCCGATGACACCATTTTCTATGACAAGCCTGTCCACTTTCTGAACAAATACAAATGGTTTATCCTGATTGTGCTCATGGCCTTCGCACTGATGGCTGTAACACAACAAAAACGCATTCAGATGCTGAAAGTCCTGAGACGAGCCCAACAAAATGAAATAGAAACAAACGCACAATATATCAACCTGGTGGATAATATGCCGATTCTTTACATGAAGGAACAAGTAATATGGGATAAAGAAGGAAATATTATAGACAGCATTTATCAGGATGTCAACCGTTATTTCGAACGATGTTTTTTTAAAAAATCCGATATAATAGGGAAAAGGGCCTCCGAAATCTTTCCCGAATCTTTACCGGAATTCACCCATTTCATGAGTATCACCTTGAAAGAAAAGAAATCGATCACATTCCCATATTATTTTAAAACCGTCAACACCTTCTATGATGTTGTCCTGAATTGCTCCACTGAACCGGATATGGTCGATGTGTTCTGCATGGACAGCACCGAGTTGCACAATGCACAGCAAATGCTAAGCGCCACGAACCATAAACTTTCCATGGCACTGGAAGTAGCCAACATTGTACCTTGGAAATGGAACTTGAAAGACCATACCATCTTGTGCGACCTTAACCGCCCCATTGCCATGGCAGCCATGCCGGGCAGCATCAGCGAAGATCAGTTGAGCGTATCGGACAAACAATATTTCGCCAAAATTATCAAAGAAGACCGTCCACGCGTGATACAGGCCTACCGCGACCTGGCAGACGGAAAAATAGAGAAAGTGAAAGAAGAGTACCGTGTACTGGCCAATGATGGAAAACATTGGAAAATAGACTGGGTAGAAGCACAAGCAGCCGTAGAAACAAGAGACAAAAACGGAAAGCCGCTGACTTTAGTCGGTTCCTCACTGATTATCAACGAACGGAAAACAATGGAAAACGAACTGCTTTCAGCCAAGGACCGCGCGGAAGAATCCAACCGGCTGAAGTCCGCTTTCCTTGCCAATATGAGCCACGAAATACGCACTCCGCTAAATGCTATCATCGGTTTCTCAAACATCCTTGCTACTGCAGAAGAGGAACAGGAAAAGCAGGAATATATCAATATCATTGAAAGTAACAATACGTTACTGCTGCAATTAATCAGCGACATACTGGACTTATCAAAAATAGAGGCCGGCACACTGGATTTCAGTTATTCCAACGTGGAACTGAATGATATCCTTTCCGAAATAGAAAGCGTGGTCCGTTACCGGACGGAAACCAGCGGCATTCAACTGATTGCACACAAAGGACTCCCCTCTTGCCCCATAAAGACAGAAAAGAACCGCCTGATGCAAGTTTTGAATAATTTGCTGAACAACGCCAGCAAGTTTACCTCACAAGGAAGCATCACCTTCGGCTACGAACTATGCGGCAGAGAACTTTATTTCTATGTTAAAGATACCGGTTGCGGCATTCCAGCCGACAAAGTGAACTCCATATTCGGACGTTTCGTCAAACTGAACTCTTTTGTACAGGGTACAGGACTGGGATTATCCATTTGCCAGACGATTGTAGAGCACATGGGAGGACGCATCGGCGTAGAATCTGAAGAAGGAAAAGGATCCACTTTCTGGTTCACCATTCCCTACCAGCCCGCTGATACGGATAACAAAAAGGAAGACAAACATCAGCCCATCTCCGTGCAGAAAGACAAGCTGACCATTCTGATCGCCGAAGACAATGAGAGTAATTACCGGCTGTTCCAATCTATCTTGAAACGAGAATATAACCTGGTTCATGCTTGGGATGGAAAAGAGGCGGTCAATTTGTATAAGCTCCATAATCCTCAGATAATTCTGATGGATATCAATATGCCGGTGATGGATGGCTATGAGGCCACCCGGGAAATACGAAAGCTATCCTTGGATGTGCCTATCATCGCCGTTACCGCTTTTGCCTATGCCAGTGATGAACAACGGGTTATGGAAAATGGCTTCGACGGCTATATGGCCAAGCCCATCAGCGCCCCACAACTGAGACAACAGATTGCTGCCATATTACAGAAACGCATTATCTTATTATAACCTCCGCTTTTTCCATTATACCCGGCTGAAATCCGATGTAGAAACCGGTTTGAATCCGCAACTATAAACAAGAAAACAACCGAAAGCGCCACAAGGATGGAGAATTAAAGATGATTATAACATAAATGCAGAGTTAATTCATCGCTTCAGCTCCATTAAGTCTTTTTTCAGTACCATTAAAGCATTTCTTACGGTTACCTTTTACAGACTACGACAGTAGTCCGTATGTTTCACTACGGCAGACCGTACAGTCCACTGTAGCAGACTGTACGGTCCACTGCCGAAGACTATAGTAACAGTCCGCACAAAAAGACTTAACAGTCCGCATGACAAGGCCTGATATACCCGACAAAAAGTATTAATCCCCCATACCTAAAAAAACTCCCCCTTGCTCACCTTCACAGGCTATGCAAGAGGGAGATTCTACACTAACTCTTAACCTAATAAATAAACGACAAAATCATTCTTTATATCTTAAGGCTCCGGCTGGCAGTTTCTCACCTTTCTCACCAAAGCTCTTCAATGCGTTTTCCGATTCAATGGTTACTTTACTTTCATCCAACATTCTCCGGTCAAGGCCGAACACGTCTATAAAGAAATCATAAACCGCATTCCGCTTGTTCGGACCGAAATCATGACGTTCTTGCGGCAAATGTACATTGCTCACCTTGTCCGTCGCACCATAAAAACCGTAGATGCGTTGCAAGTAAGGATATTCCAAACGAGGAACCGTGGCTGTCCAGTCTCCTCCGTCGGAAACCACCAGCATGGGACGCGGAGCAAACAGGGCGGCCAGTTCCGCATTGCAAGTTCCTCCACCTGCCAGCTGGATGGGCTTGCCACTTTCACACGGGCAACCGCCATCAAAGTGAGAAGCCAGACTGACCACAGGGGCAGCAGCTGTAAAACGGTCGTCCAAAACGGTAAGCAACACCGTCTGCGTTCCTCCGCCGGAACCACCGTTCACGCCGATGCGTGCAGGATCTATATCTTTACGGTTTGCCAGCATATCATCCAGTATCAACAATCCGTTCATAGCCTGAATGGTGTGCGCATCACTGGTATGGTGCGCTTCCGCACCCACCTGCAAGGCGGATTCACCCCATCCATACAAGTCATAATCCACACAAATAGCCCCCATACGCGCCAATGTAGCCATACGTTGCTGTTGGTCCTTCCGGTAACGTCCCTGTCCAAAATGGCCATTGGGGCAAATAATAAGTGCATGTTTACCTTTGGAACGCGGTGCATAAACCGAACCGCAAACATAAAGCCCCGGCAAGGTCTCCAATGCAAAATTCTGCACGGTATATCCATCGAATTTCCGTACTTTCGAGAGAATAGGCTTTGCATCCTTCACTGTTCCTTTCAGCATATCATCCAATCCCAGACGTTGGCGCACTTCCTTTCGGAGTATCTCCCTGCGCTGTTCCCACTGATCTTTATCAGTATACAAGCCACTAAGATATGACAACATTTTTTCTCCATCAACATCCGTGCGGCGTGCATACTCGTATGGTTTCAACTTGTACACGGTATCACTTTGCTTCACGAATTTATAATCGAAAGGAGAAAGCACATTAGTCAGGGTTTCTTCCAATGAATAGGGACGGATACGGAAATCGGCATACGGAAGGATACGCCCCACCGTATCAATATCATACTTCAAGCGGACCTGGAAACGGGCGGCAACGTCATTCAACACATCGGATAACGGACGTGCGAACCGGGTCTCATAAGTTTGTGCAGACACAGCGGAAAAAGAGAGTGCCGCCATGCACAAAAGCATCTGTTTTTCATCGGGCAGTCTATTTTATTTCTTTACCATCCACATACACATCATCCAGCACCAAGTCCTTACAATCTTCAAAGACACAGCGTTGCTTGGCATTCTGAATATACACATCACGCATCACAATACCGGTAATAGGCGCTTCGGGCAGGCCCACCACCATAATGGGGGTATTCACATCACGGACCGTCACACCCGAAACATAGATGTTACGAAATTCCGGAGTGCGGTCACTCTTCGGTTCGGCAGGCATCTTGCTATATTTCAGATTGAGAACAATAGCTTCTTTCTTGATATTACTCATCACAATATTGCTTACACGGATATCCTCCACAATGCCTCCGCGGCCACGAGTGGATTTCAGACGAATCCCTCGGTCTGTACCATCAAAGACACAATTGCTGATGGTCACTTTCTTCACTCCCCCACTCATCTCGCTGCCGATAACCACACCACCGTGTCCGCTCAACATGGTGCAATTGGTAATGGTGATATTCTCGCAAGGAACACCCAGTTTACGCGCTTGCAAGTCACGTCCGGATTTGATGGTGATGCAGTCATCGCCTACCGAAATGTGGCAGTCGCTGATGTGTACATTCTTACAAGACTCGGGGTTGATGCCATCCGTGTTGGGGGAAGGCACATTGTGGATGGTAATGCCTTTAATGGTCACATTGTCGCAAAATTCAGGATTTACAGTCCAGAAGGGAGAGTTGATAATCTTCACGCCCTCTACCCGTACATTCTTACAACGGATGGGATGTATGAAAGGAGGACGGAAAAAGCGACGGTCCAGTGTGCCATGCCAGTCTTCATTGGTTTCAGCGTAAAGGGCTTTCAGGTCGTTTTCCTTCTCGAACATGGGCTGGTACTTGTTGATGTTTCTCTTGCCGTTATCTCTAAGGTCTACCAGTACACGGAAAAATTCAGTCCACCATGCCTTACCCTGTCCATCCAGAGTTCCTTCTCCCTTGATGGTAATATTTTCTGCATCCACGGCGTAAATCAACGGTTGGAAACTTTTCATCATGATTCCCTCGTGACGCACTTCCACATAAGGGAGGAAGTCGTCAAAGTTCTCCGAGAATTTCAAGGTGGCTCCTGCTTCCAATTCTAATGTAATATTACTTTTCATGTGGATGGAACCGGTGAGATAAGTTCCTGCGGGGAAAAAGAGTGTTCCGCCACCATTGGCATTCAAGCGGTCGATGGTAGAATTAATCAATGTCGTGTTTAATTTCCGGCCTTGTATATCGGCACCGGCTTGCTGCATATCCACACGCTCGGCATGCAGAAAAGACAAACTGCAAACACATAACAACAGACTTAAAAAGGTACGTTTATTCATATCGTTCATTAATTGATTTTAGTTTTACCAAACACCCCCAGGGGGCTTTTCCTATGAAAGCTGCGTTTATTTCTTAAAAGAATAAGTTCCGCTTTCCACTATCTTCGGCTCTTTCTCATCGGGAAGGAATACGCGTGCCGTACACCCTACAGGTATCGTTACTTTCAATGTAAAGACTCCATTCTCGCATGTCCAGTCTACCGCGACTTTTCCGTACAAGGTTTTGGTAGAGGCACGGACGTATGTCAAATCGCCTACCGGACGGGGACGTATTTCTATTTCCTTCATTCCCGGTTTTCCCTCAACGGTGCGGATACCCGCCAGCGAGTTGAAGAACCATTCGTCAATCTGTCCCATCATAAAGTGATTCCACGAAGAACCTTGTCGCGGATCCCATTGCTCGGTCAGCGTGGTAGCTCCAAATTTCAGTTGGAAACCATACCCCGGGGCCTCTTCATGGTTATGCATGGTGTACATCAGCTCATTCAGTCCGTTACGGGCTAGTGTCTGGAACAAATAACGATTTCCCACATCACCAGTAGTCAGCCGGTTACCATGACGTTTTATATCCGCTACCAAGTTATCAAGTACCGCCTGTTTATCTTCGGCAGGAACCATTCCGAGAAACAACGGCAGGGCATTACTGCACTGACTTCCCGTACCATACTGACGAGTATCCTTATGATAAAACTCCCGATGGAATGCTTTATTAATTTCTTCACCCAAATGAGTGTAATATGCTACATCATACCTATTATCCAGCATACGTGCCGCCTCCACCAAATAGCGAACAACCATATAATAATGGGCGGTAGCTACTAAAGGAACAGGCGTATTACGAGAAAATCCGGCCCGGAAATCTCCATAATCATACCAATCGCCCAGTCCGAAAGAAACGATTCCATCATTGGCACGAGTAGTCATATAATCAATGTAACGACGCATTCCGTTATAGTATTTTCTAATCAATGAATCATCCCCATACGTCTCATAATACATGAAAGGCAATACCACAAAGGTACATCCCCATTCGGGAGATTCGGCAAAAGCATCCATACCGGGACCCTCGAACACCACATATTCCGGAGCAGTGGTAGGAACCGCGCCGTTGGCATGCTGTGCATCGGCTATGTTCTGAAGAGTCTGAGGAACAAAGCCTGTCAAGTCATAATTGTAAAGCAAACCGGGACCACACAAATGATCTTGTTCCAACCAACCCAGTTTCTCGCGATGAGGACAATCGGTAAACACGGACTGCATATTACTTCGCACCGCCTTCTCTATCAGCCGATGGGCCTCATTGAATATACGATTGGAACATTGGAATGTGGATACCTTAGGAGCCGAATTATAAACAAAGCACGATTGTATCTTCTGGATCACCGGAAGATGCAAGGTGTTTTTTTGCCCTTTCAGCACAGCGCCTTCCACCTGAATATACCGGAAACCATAATAAGAAAAACGAGGATGCCAAGTTTCCACTCCTTCCCCTTTCAGGATATATTCATAATAATGTTGTCTGCCGGTCTGACGCTGATTGCAAGCTCCTTCGTCCGTCAGGGATTCGGATACAAGCAGAGTTATTTTCTGCCCTTTCTTTCCACGGACGGTAATTTCGGGGAAACCGGCCAGGTTCTGTCCCATATCCAGCACAAAGGCAGACGGATCTACTGTCCGTTTGGTTGACTTGCAGGCAGCTGTTATCTGTTCAGCGGTGAGCTTGGTCACTTCCCGGATATCATAACGCTCCATAATCTTCACCGGTTGCGCTATCTGCGGACGAAGCACCCCTTTGGGGGCTTCCTGAATCACGACAGGACGCCAATCCTGCTCTTTAAAACCGAACATGTTCCAGCCTTTCTGCTCACGGCGGGCGTCATAATCTTCTCCGCCATAGATGCAATTGAACAGTACGGGACTGAAATCGTACTTCCAGTCCTTTCCGGAAACAATCGTTTCACTGGTTCCGTCTTCATAGTTCACCACCATCCGGAAACGAAGCGTGGGAGCGCCGAAACTGATTTGCAGTTTACGATAGCGGCCGCCTTGCACATTGTAAAATCCATTTCCCAGCAGGACTCCGATAGCGTTACCGCCTTTCTTCACTTGCGAGGTGACATCATAAGTATTATAATAGACACTTTTGTCATAGTCGCTCCAAAGGGGGGCAAATTCGCTGTCTCCCACTTTTTCTCCATTCAGCGAAAATTCATAAAAGCCCAAGCCACATACATACGCTGTGGCGTCTTTCACTTTCTTTGCCACATGGAACTCGCGACGCAGATAAATACTTTTCTTTGCCAAAGTATCCACAGCAGCCCAGGCGGCCTTTGCCTCAGGCTTTTTCAGTTCACTGCCATGATATTTCCGGCCTTCGGGTATGCGGGCATCCTTACGGGTAATGGCCCCAATCCATTCACTGCCGGCGAAAGCTGCTTCGGAAGTCAGGATACTGAAATCAGAAGGCGCACTCCATGCCGAAGGCGTATCAGCCTCATCCCAGACACGGACACGCCAAGTATAATGCCTGTCCTTCTCCAAGGCCGCATCCGCACAGGAAACCAACTGGCTTCGAGCGGATTTTACTTTGCCGCTGTTCCAGACTACTTTTCCTGCCCATACATCCCGAACCTCTATCTCATAAGCAGTCTGCCGCGTGCCATTTTCCGGCGAACTCATCTGCCATCCCAAACGAGGGGCATCAGAGATAGTCACTCTTCCTTCGCGCATCTCACACGTCAGGCGGGTAATAGTTATGTCTTTCGCCTGCACGGAGAAAGACATAACTAACAAAGCGGCTATTAAGAATTTTCTGTAATTCATTTTTCTTTCAACAGTCTATTTATTATCTTAAGACATCCCCTTTATTCAAAATTATAGCACATTCTCACAAAGAACACGGGTCAATGTATCGGCATGTCCTACTTCCTTTCCATCCACATAGATATGCAGACCTTTTCCACGCTGGTAACGGCTGCCGTCTTTATCCCACAAAATAGTGAGGTTACGGCCATGATACAACACATTATCCAAACAGAAATAATCCCATTTTCCTTCGGGAATCAACGGATTCACCTCCACTGTGTTATCCATGCGCGGACGGAGTCCTATCAAACCGGTAATCATCAAATCATTAAAAGTAGAATGATTGTAATAACGGCTGCGTTCCTGATCCCCTTTCAACCAATAACCGGTTACCTCATCCAGATACTCGCCGATGTAGGGACGCCCACGATGATGTTGCGACTCCACATAGCGTTCCATTTGATGGAAATACACGCTGTCTGTCAATACAGTCTGAGGATAATTATTCATGAAATTGGCCATTGCGGTCAAAGTCTGTGCAGATGCAAACGGCCAGATAGCCCCATCCCATTCACACTTACCTACGCCATGCGTACGGAACTCAGGATGACGGCGCTCGGCAGTGGTAAGTCCGTAAGGTGCGGAAAAACCTTTCTCGTCCATCACTTCCTTCCATGCCACATCGTATTGGGAAGAAGCATCCGGCAAATTGAAATACCAAGGGATATAGCCGATAGCCTCGCGTACTTCGGCGGACGCATCTCCACGCATCGTTTCAAAGAAATGATGGTCTGTGTTCCACAACTTATCCTGTACCAACGTTTTAATGGAGTCGGCTTTCAATCCATATTTCATGGCCATGCCCTCATCTCCTGTCATGATGCCGATAAGAGAGAGCGCTTTGGCGTTGCCATACATATAACTGTTGATAGTAGGACGGGCATATTGTTTACGACGACCTCCACTGATAGATTCCTCCATGCCATCCTGCACATCTCCCTGCCAGTAAAGTCCATTGGACAGGCGGTTTGTCTTTTCCCAACGGGCATATTCCGCTTCCAAATCCTTTACCATATCCAACAAGAATTCCTTGTTTCCATCGACCATGTAACGTCCCAGTACCGCATCCGCATTCCACGAGCTGAACTTGGTCATTTTGGCCATCGGGCCTCCTTCGTTACCCCGATACCAAGTATGGATAATCTGATTCAAGTATTCCGGATTACGCAACCAGCGGCTCTCATAAATATGATGACCGATGGCACAAGCTATCAGATTGTATTTATCGGCATACGAACGGTTTACCAAGAATTCGGTCATACCATAGCCCACCGGAGTTTCCTTGATGTGTTTGCGCAGCGTCCACCAACGATAATAATACATTTCCTCAAAGTTCTTTTGAGAGCACTCGAAAAGAGGTATGTTTTCTTCCATCCATTGAGATGCGCGGACATTGGGAACAGCCTGGGCTATATTCTCATCCTCCATGCTGTTGAAATAATCCACGTAGGGCTTGAAATCCTTATATTTCAAGAAAGCCGCACCGGCATCCTTATCGGCAGAAGTCGTCTTGAAATTGGCTATACGATAGGTGCACAAAGGTTCTTGCTCACCTGCATTCGGCAGAATGCCATACCAGTCTGCCGGGGTATCCACCGTAGGATAAGTCCGTTGCGCTCCGGTGCGGAACATCACTCTTTCAATGGCCGGAACGGGAGCAAAGAACATACGTTGTCCTGCTTTCTTTCCATCCACGTAAACGGTTACCATACGGTTAGCAACAGAGAGTTCCACTTCTACCTTATACGTCTTGCCCGGTTCATACTTCAACAAATTACCAAACCGCGCACCTCCTTTGGTACGGAAAAGTCCGTCGGAAGTCAATTCCAGACGGGAACAGGCAATACCGTTTTCATCTAGGAATTCTATTTGCAAAAGGCCCTTATCGTTCTGCTCCGCCATCAGTTCGAAAGAAACTTTAAGCTCTTTTGTAGCAGGTATCTTACGCTCCACACGGGCATAATCGAACAAATCCTTATCTTGCAGCACCAACCATTTTCCATCCAATGATACGGGAGCCCACTGCAAAGAATACAAATTCCAGTCGGTCAGTTCATTCAAATCTTTATAGTTGGCAAAATTATCGTCAGCATGTGCACTGGCATGTGCGCGGACGGGCACAGGGATATGAGAAACCCACATGTCCTCCTTGTTCACACTGTAAGTCACCCACAAATCACCATCGGGAGGAGTTCCGTTACCTTCCTGAATACCCCGTACATACTGAGGCCCGAATGATTTATAATTACCTCCGTAACGCATCGGTGTAATTTCGCCATGCACCAAATTCAAGGTCGTATATTCCAGCCCGTCCTTACTGAGCGAGATAGCCAGCGGCCAACGGAACTCGGAAGGATTATACACCGTGGCGTATGTACCGTCACTCAAACGCTGCCCCCAAATCTTCGCATTACTGTTAACAAACCCTTTCGCACGTTCCACCGGTTGCGCCCACGTATTCCCACCATCCTCGCTGATGGAAGTCAGGGCATGTTTCCACAAGCTTACCAAACGACCGTCGGGCAAAGTATAGTCACAATACGCTTTGTATTCTTTGTGTAAAGGAATCAACGGGTCATTACGGTCAGCTTCCTCCACCCACTGCATACGGTAACGAGGATTGTCCAGAATCTCCTGACAGGCTTTTACGAATTCCTTGTCTTTGCTGCGTTTAAAATAAGGATAGGATGTATTCTTTTCATTAAACGCATGGTTATAGTAAATGAAATAAATGGGACCGAACGAACCGTCTTTCTTAATCTCGCGAACCACACGGCCTATTCCGTTCCCGTCATTCGGGTCATCTTTCTTGTCCAGAGCTACGCCATAGTTTCCCATAGCTATCAATCTACCGCTTTTTGATACATAGAAGCCTACACGCTGATGCATGATGGCATCCAGATCTTTCGCCTTGTCTGTGCGTCCGGGCTTGGTATAGCCATCGGGAACCCGGTAGATAGGGAAAAGAGTCACCGGATTTGTCCAGTGGTATCCATCTTTTGAAGTCATCAGGAAAGTCTGTGAGGGAGGAATATGCTCGTCTGATGGATCGGAAAGATAATGCATATAGAATTGTCCGTTCCAATAAGCCAACATGGACTGATGATTGTATGTCCATCCATTGCCGTTATCGGGTGCAGGATGTTCCCGGTTGGCACGCATCACCTGAATATTGTGTACTCCTACCACAGGTGATAATTGTCCGTCATGATAGGTAGGGTTAGACAGCTCTGTGCCTGTATAGTGTACTCTATCTTGAGCCGACACCGAAAGTGCCAGCGAACAGGCTGCTGCAAAGGTAAAAAGTTGTTTCAGTTCCATTTATTTACTTCTATGTTGTTTTTCCATCTATTAAAATGAGGTTTCTCTTCAGCTTGATTGGCCTGCAAACAAGCAAAGCTCTACAAAATTACGAATTTCTTCGTTTCCCGATAAAAGCTCCGGGCTTTAAAAAAAGACGAAAGCACAAAGCAAATGTACTCTATAAAATAATGCTATTTATAAAAAACGTCTTTTTGTTAAGGAATTTGCATAAAAGAAGCTTTTTTACTATCTTAGCAGCATGAAGTTAACAGTTTGATAACTTTTCTACGAGAAATATGTTATTTATAGTATTCACTTTTTTAACAACCGTTTGCTTATGAAACAAAAGAATAAGATGTTATCCACCCATGGCATTAAAACACTATTCGAAACCCGATTAACCCAACTCACTTCATTGGCTTCAGAAAGCCAGGATGAAACAGCTTTCAAAAACAAGCTGAACGATTATCTATTATCCGGTCCTATTTACAATCCTGCTGCCGCAAGGCAAATTAAAAGACTGATAGATAACGATGGAAAAACCATTTACGAAGCCTCTACAGAACAGGAGATTAAAATAGAAACCATCTCACTGCTTTGGAAGTTTTTAACGAATAGTATCATCAATGAAGAGATTTCCGTTGATTTATGGATTGACCTGTATCACCAGTTTGACCGGCTTTATCACGAAGAGGAGGAACTACCTGATGAAAAACAAGTGCAACAATGGATGAAACGCTGGCCCAGCGGACTGAATGAGGATGTCCGGGCTATCCGCCGACAAAACAAAGAGCGTATTATCTCCCTTCTTATCCAGAAAATAGAAAACAGACACGCGCCCTCCAGTCGCTATCTTTTTCCCGAAGGAAGCACGGAAGAGGACAAACGCCAGCTGGTCTGCCAATGGTGGAACGAAGCCCGTTTTCATCTGGCAATGGCCATAAAAAGCCCTACCGAACTGAACCGAATGCTAGGCAACTCCCTATCCGAAGAGACCTTGCAGCTTTATCACAAAGCACGCAAGAAAGGAATGCCTGTCTTTATCACCCCTTACTATCTGTCTTTGTTGAATCCTACGGGGAAAGGATATGATGATACAGCCATACGAAGCTATATTCTGTACTCTCCCCAACTGGTGGAAACATACGGTAACATCCACGCATGGGAAAAAGAAGATGCTGTGGAGGACGGAAAGCCTAACGCTGCAGGATGGCTGCTGCCGGACGGACACAACATTCACCGCCGTTATCCCGATGTGGCCATTCTTATCCCCGACTCGATGGGACGTGCATGCGGCGGCCTGTGTGCATCCTGCCAGCGCATGTACGACTTCCAAAGTGAACGTCTGAACTTCAACTTCGAGGAATTGAAACCGAAAGAGAGCTGGGACAAGAGGTTGAGAAAACTGATGGAATATTTCGAGAACGACACTCAGCTCAGGGATATCCTGATTACGGGAGGCGATGCATTGATGAGCCAGAACAAGACCTTGCGCAATATATTGGAAGCCGTCTACAAAATGGCTGTCCGCAAACGAAACGCAAACCTGCAACGCGCCGAAGGAGAGAAATATGCGGAACTGCAACGAGTACGCCTGGGCAGCCGGCTCCCGGTATATCTGCCCATGCGAATCAATGACGAACTATTGGATATCTTACGTGAGTTCAAAGAAAAGGCATCTGCCGTAGGGGTCAGACAATTTCTGATTCAAACGCATTTCCAGACTCCACTGGAAGTAACACCCGAAGCGCGTGAAGCTATCCGCAAGATACTGGCAGCCGGGTGGACTATCACCAACCAGCTAGTATATAATGTGGCGGCTTCCCGTCGCGGACATACCGCCAAGCTGCGCAAAGTATTGAACGGATTGGGTGTATTGTGTTACTACACTTTCTCGGTAAAAGGTTTTGAAGAGAACTATGCGGTATTCACACCGAACAGCCGTTCCTTACAGGAGAAAGAAGAGGAAAAAAGATGGGGAAAACTTTCCGCAGAGCAAGAAAAGGAGTTTTTGAACCTGTTGAGAAACAGTAAAGACCGTGCGGCAGCCGTACAGCGTTTCTGCACCTTCCATCAGATTCCTTTCGTAGCAACAGACCGCAGCGTACTGAACCTGCCGGGTATAGGCAAGAGCATGACTTTCGTAACTATCGGTATGACAAAAGAGGGAAAACGGATACTGGAATTTGACCATGACCCAACCCGCCAGCATAGTCCGATTATTCATCAGATGGAAAAATATACATCAAGGAAAACAAGTCTATCTGGCAATATATGCTGCAATTGCAGGAAATGGGCGAGAAGAAAGAAGAATATGCCAGTCTGTGGAAATATATGGAAGGAGAAACAGAACACCGCTTCCCCTTATATAATTATCCCGATCCGGGATTCCGGATTACAGAAAAGTATAGTCACTTGTCAGTAGTTGGTAATAAATCAATCTGTTAATTTGTCAATGTGACAATGTGCTAATGTGCCATGCGGAACAAAGCGTACCCCATTGACATATTAGCACATTGACAAATCAGCAGATTATTCAATTCGTAATCTTGATCCCCACAAAATACGTTCTAGGCTGTGTAGGCCCATAGAAATAACCCGAGTCACGATAACCACCTTTGTCCAAATCCTTTTGGAAAGCATTAAAAATATTCTGTACTCCACCGTTTAACTGCAATTTGATATGGTCATTCAATACAAATGTGTAATTCAGTTTCACATTCAAATCAAAGAAATCAGGAGTATGCACCATTTCATCTTTAGCGATATATTGTCCTATATATTCCTCGGGCAACTCTGTCGGTGCGAAATGCGGCACATGCATCCGGCCTGTGTACACACCGGACAAGGAGCAGTCGAAATTCTTGAACGGAGCAGATGTCAATGTGAAATAACCGTAATAGTCAGGAGTACGGGGCATCCGCTTCACCGGCGCTACCTCAGGATTCTCACTCCATGCCTCCAGCTCGGTATATTCGCTGCGCTGCACCGTGAAGCCCACCTGTAAAGCCGCATCACGTCCATGTGCAATCTTTCCGTCCAGATTCACGCCATACACACGTGCCCCGTTACCGTTGCGACGCTCCTTCACCTTGTTACCGTTCTCGTCATGGCCCATATCCTCCAGAACAAACACGTCATCCAATCCGGTATAGAACCCTTCCAATAACAAATTGGTCTGGAAATGACCGATATTCGCCGTCCAGTCAATGGAGCCGCTGATGCTGTTGGAATGCTCCGGTTTCAGCCCTTCCGCCAACTTGATAAGCACGCCCTCACCTCCTACTGCGGTAACATGCAAATCCTCATCGTATGCCTGCGGCGCACGGAAACCGGTAGACCAGGTAATACGTGCCTGTAGTTTGTCACTCGGTTTGTAGAGCAGGTTCAGACGGGGGCTGAAGATAGGATTGTCAATCAGGTTATGGTCATCCAGACGGAACCCGGCCAGGAATACAAACTGATTCATTTTCCATTCGTTCTGCACAAAAGCGCTGGCAATACGCACATCCTGTTTCATATCACGGTGATAACCGGTCATAACATCGTGCAGGGAGTTGTTCTGATACTCCAACCCGGCGGTAAAAGTAGCAGGAGAGAATAAAACTTTCTCAAAATTACCCACATACATGCCACCTGCCACCCAAGTCAGGTCTTTCGTCTTTCCGTATGCATTCGCATCCTGTTGCGCACCATAATAACTGTTACGGTCGGTATGCTGGATGGAAGAATAGAAAGAAAGCTTATGCTTGTATTCTTTCCAAAACAGATCATAACTCAATCCGCCACTATTGATGACATGCTTGGTCTGTTCGGTGATATCCGTTTCGTGCGGCTGCAAATCAAATTTATTCCCTCCGCGACGGAACTCATTCGTGGTATGATATTCCAGACTGATACGGCTGAACTGCGTAGGACGGTAATAGGTACGCAGCCCGAACGTATTCATGTTCAGCTTTCCCAACTCCGAGAAACCGTCCCCGTCCGCATCATACGGATTACGGTTCCGATAAGACTGATACAAAGCGATGCCATATGTATTGTCTTTTGACACCAAAGAGGCGTTGGCTCCCATATACTGTTCCCACACCTTGCCGTTCATATTGGACATTGTTGAAGAAACTTGAAATGAATTGTTGATGGGGTCTTTCGTGATGATATTGATGGTTCCGCCCACTGCATTAGCACCAAACAAGGCCGACCCTCCTCCGCGGACAACCTCTACACGCTCTATCATATTCACCGGAATCTGCTCCAAGCCATATACACCGGACAGAGCACTGACTACCGGACGGCTATTGATAAGAATTTGCGAATAAGGTCCTTCCAGCCCATTGATACGTACTTGAGGGAAGCCGCAGTTCTGGCAGTTGTTCTCCACACGCAGCCCCGACTGGTAATTCAAGGATTTAGCCAAATCGGTAGAGTTCACCGATTCGAACAGCTTGGCATTCATCACATTGACTACCACCGGAGCCACCTTGCGACTTGTCTCATTGCGATTGGCCGATACAACCACCTCGTCCGTCATAATACTTTCATCACTCATCAAAAAATGAACATCTACCGTGAAGTCGTTACTGACGGTCACTTTCTTTTCCTGTGTCTCATAGCCCAGTAGCTGAACCCTCAATGTGTACTTTCCTGCCGGAACCTTCTTGAAACGGAACTCACCGTCCTCGTTACTCACCGTACCCTGCCCGGTTTCCACAATCAATATGGCAGCATACGGAAGGCTGTTCTCCGTGCCTTTTTCCACTACATGACCTGAAATCACATTGCCTTCCTTCACAGGATTTACATCTTCTGCATACGCATTGATACCCGCACCCATCACCATGAGCACGAGTAACAGAATATATTGTTTCATCTATTTTTTTTCTATTACTAAAATGTTTCGGTTTATTCAATAAAGAATGTGTGTAGCCCTATGGCAAAAACACATTCCCATCTGTTAAAGGGATTGCCCGAATGTATTCCATCAACAGATATACCTTTGTTTCAGCAATGAAAAGGAGGAGCGCGCAAATGGATACATTGCGCGCAAAGCGCTTTCGCGCGGAAAGTATTTATCTTATATTCCAAAACATACAACAAAGGACGGAATACAGTCATCTCGGCCTGAACCTCGGCCTCCAAAGTATGAATAGTGCTCAGATGAGCAATAGAAATAACCTGTCCTGTGGTATGCGTATGGTGTTTGCCGGACGAAGGATGAGAGTGCACAATCATCACCCCGTTCACAATATGAACGTGGGTAAACAAGGTGATGCTTACCTGATACGTTAAAAACAGCGTCAGCAGTAATAACGGGGCTATTATGTACCTTCTCTTGCTCAACTATTATTTCTTTTCCTCGCCAAACAGCAATTGATAGTTCTTTTTTTGCGGCAGGCACAGTCCATTCCTCCGGAATAAACTTCCACTGGTGCATGGCATGAGGATGCAGCACTTTTTCCTGCTCAATATATTGCATCAGATAATAACGCAAATCCTTATCGGTTGCAAAAATAATACGTTTTGCCAAATCTTCCTTGGAAATTCCTGCTCCAAGGGTCAATAAATCTCCGCCACCGTTCCCACGGTAAGAATTCAAAGCCACTTTATAAACCTTATCCATACTGAAGGGAGTCCCGTCCGACATGCTTTGAATCGTGATTTTCTCTCCTGCCGGCTTGGTCACGTCCACCGTATAATTAATACCTGCGGCAGAATCAAAGTTAAAGCTGAAATTCTTGAAATTAGCACGCTTTCCCTCCTCTACCGGCTCCTTGAAAAGCATCAGGTGGTCCTCGGGACTCTTCATCTGATTAGTCCAGATGGCGTATGCCATTTCCAGGAAATCTTTAATTTCCTTGCCCGAGAGTTCCATCACATACAGCATGTTCTCGTACTTGTACAAATTAAACATATCACTCACATAGATGTCTCCTTCTTTAATCTCTGCCCGGAAGGACAACGGAGCACAGAAGGACACTTCAGCACCCGAAATTTCCAATTGCAACTGATGAATCAGGTCTATGAAAGGAGAAGAACCGAAATAAGCATCCTTCGCTGTGATGGTACGTGAAATAGTACCGATTTTACGGGATACGAAGTCATTTACAGCCTTATATTGAGGAGCGAATTTATCCATAAACTCCTGGCTGACAGGATACTTGTTCATATCCGCCAATCTGCCCTCCACCGACTTCGCCACCACTTTCCCGTCTTTCTTTGTTACGGTCAGGGTCACATCCGAAACCACATTGGCATTGTTTGCCGGATCAATGACCAACACACTGTCTCCTGCCACATTCTGCACCTTTACACATTCCCTTGTATGGTCGTGCCCCATCAGCACCACATCAAAGCCCGGGACCCGTTTGGCAACATCCATAGAGGCATCTTCCACCACCTGTCCCAACACGTTGCCCGACTTTCCGGCATGAAACAATCCCACAATGACATCGGGGTTCTCTTTTTCCTTTATAATCTTCACCCACTTACGTGCGCAGGGCTCCATTTCCTCAAAATGCAGGCCACTCCATAACTTCTCCGGCAACCATGAAGGAATGGCCGGAGTAATCATACCCAGAACCGCTATCCTCACTCCGTCACGCTCCAACACCTCGTAGGGTTTCAGATAAGGTTTTCCGGTGGCATTGTCTATAATGTTAGCCCCCAGTACCGGAAAATCGCACTGTTTTATCCAACGGTCGTACACCGCATGCCCGGTCTCTACGTCATGATTACCCATATTGCCTACCACACATCCCATATAATTCATCATATCCGCCGCCACATGGGTAGACACGGTATCCATAAAATTATAATAGTAAGCTGTAGGCTGACCTTGCAGGATATCCCCATTATCCATCAACAGGCAATTATCCCCATATTTCTCACGCTGCTCTTTCACAAAGGAATGAACACGGGCAAGACTTCCACTCCATTCTTTCCGTTCGATAAAGTTATACGGAAAGAAATTCCCGTGCACATCACTGGTTTCTATAATCTTGATAACCACTTCTTTCTGATTATTGGATGCAGACACCTGCATACCCGCCCACAACAGCAGGGCGCTGATACATATTCTATATTTCATATCTCTATTCTTTTCTTTTTTAGTTAAAGGATGCGTGAATCAAACCGGGCGCCTTCGGTATAATCCTTGTCCACCCATATCTTACCTCCCAAATTCTCGACTATCAGCCTGCTGATGGCCAATCCCAGCCCTGTACCTTGGGAATATTCATTCAATTTCTCGAAACGTTCAAAAACCCTGTCGCTCTTATCGGACGGAATACCGCAACCGGTATCCGACACAGACAATTCCAACTGTTGATGCTGTTTGTCTATGGCAATCGCCAATTTAATAGAACCGGACGGGGTAAATTTAGCGGCATTGGACAACAAATTAATCAATACTTGCTTCAGGCGCTGGGCATCCGTCTTGATAACCAGCGAAGCTACAGGAGTTTCGAACAGAAACAAAGCGCTGGTCTTGCGTCCATACTCCGCTGTAGACAAAGCCGTCTGACACAACTCTACTACATCACATTCCTCCCATACGAATTTTATTTTTCCGGATTCCATGCGCGAGATGTCCAGAATATCATTTATGAGGTGCAACAACAAATCGGAATTCTTCTGAATGATATCACAATACTGCGCCTTCTCGGCAGGAGAGGAATCATCACTGACCAACACGCTGGAAAATCCCACAATAGCATTCAACGGAGTGCGTATCTCGTGGCTCATATTGGCCAGAAAAGCTGTCTTCAGCCTGTTGGATTCTTCCGCTTTCTCCTTGGCTACCAACAACTCCTCGCCAGACACTTCCAGATGATGTTTCAAGTGGTTGATACGGATAATATAATATATGGCTATCAAGAAACAGGCTATCAGGAACATGAACGCCGAAACAACCCCTATGACCCAATATTTATACTGCTCATAAAGCGAAGGAGTCTTGTTCACCAACACCGCTCCCTGAGGAAGATTCAATGAATCCAATTTGAATTCATGCAAACGCTTTATATCAAAAGTATAGTTTCCGGGAATAGTCACCAAGTCCACCCCTTCTCTATCTCCTTTATCCAAAAAATCATAAGTAACCGCGCCTATATTCTTTCCTACCGCATGGTATTCGGGAGTATATCCTCCCAATGCCCAATGTCCCAATCCCACAGATGCGATAGTAAACACAGGCAGGGTAGGATTCGCATCACGCAGCATATAAGTCGTATTACCAATAACATAACTCTCCGTACAGTCCACACGCCATGTTCCCAACAATACACACGTATTTTGAGGCAATCTGCGCATCCTTTCACTCACTTCCATAAAGGTTTCCGTACGACCGTCCAGCCAAATCGTCTCTAAATCAGGGTACTTCTCCATCTCCTTTTTAACCAAGGCTTGCATAGACAGCCCGCCATAGGTATTATCCGATATAAATGCCACACGGCGCATATCAGGATAAAAGCGACGCATCAACTCTATGTTTTTATCGACATCATATTCATATACATAACCGGCAACAATATTATAATCGCCGAAATCCGTATAAATATTCTTACTTTCAGGTTCCCATACCCGTGTGTCGATACTATCATCAGGCAATACCAGTCCGTTGACACTGACCATACCACAGATGGACGGAGTCTTTTTAGCTATCTCCGTGTCTTGTGAAATATAAGCCGACCATGCCTCCTGCCCCAGCAATATAACCAGTGACGGACGGTTTTTCCCTTATACTTACCAAGGATGGAGGCCATACGCGATTTCCACAGATAAGCCTCGGACAAATTCTTGCAGTTCATACTCTCTATGATCGGAGTATACTTGCCGCCACGCTGTCGGTATTCATCCATAAAAGCAGACAGGTTGTCAGAAATACTACGAGTTTCGGGGTTATAAGAAGTGACAATAAGGATAGGCCCTTCCAGAGTTGTTTCCGCCTTCACAGGACACAGAGCAACCACAGGAAGCAGCAGGACTAATAGCATAAAAAACCTGAATATGATTGCCAATCCCCTCATTTCCTTTAGAATAATTTCTAAAAATTCGCTGCAAAGATAATAAAATAAAAACAGAACACAACCAATTGGCATGTATTTTGTTTCCCTTAAAGCAGATGAAATTTAACAAATATATAATATGGCTTACATAGACTATTACAAAGTATTGGGAGTGGACAAAAGCGCCACCCAAGATGATATCAAGAAGGCTTTCCGTAAGCTGGCCCGCAAATACCATCCTGACCTGAATCCGAATGACCCTGGGGCCAAAGATAAGTTTCAGGAGATAAATGAAGCCAACGAAGTACTGAGTGACCCGGAAAAACGTAAGAAATACGACGAATACGGTGAACACTGGAAACATGCCGACGAATTTGAAAAACAAAAGCAACAATATGGAGGAGCCGGTGGATTCGGAGGATTTGGCGGAGCCGGAAGCGGATTCGGTACGGACGGTAACGGCAGTTACTGGTATTCCGGCAATGGAGGAGAAGAATTCAGCGGTGCACATTTCGGTGGCAGCACAGGTGGCTTCTCTGATTTTTTGAAGAACTGTTCGGACATCGTGGCGGTGCAAACGGCAGACGAAGTGCCGGATTCCGTGGACAGGACTATAATGCTGAATTACAACTTTCATTGCGTGAAGCCGCCGAAACACACAAACAAGTGCTTAATGTAAACGGAAAGAACATACGTATCACTGTTCCGGCAGGTATAGCCAACGGACAGACTATCAAATTGCGTGGTCATGGTGCACCGGGAGTAAACGGTGGTCCTGCAGGCGATCTGTACATCACCTTTGTCATTCCAGACGATCCTGTATTCAAACGTCTGGGGAATGATTTATATATCGATGCTCCGCTTAGCCTCTACACCGCCGTACTGGGTGGTGAAGAAACCGTGGACACACTGAACGGCAAGGTAAAACTGAAAGTAAAACCTGAAACCCAGAACGGAACCAAAGTCCGTTTGAAAGGCAAAGGCTTTCCTGTTTACAAGGAAGAAGGCAAATTTGGCGATCTGATAGTAACTTATAATGTCACCATTCCTAGCAACCTTACCGAACATCAGAAAGAGTTGTTCCGCCAATTAAAAGATAGTAGCAATTAAAAAAAGAGAAGGATTATGCAGAGCGATTTAATTATTATCAACGATTTTTGCGACCGTTGCCATGTGGACCCGTCGTTCATTACGGAACTGGAAGAAGACGGACTGATCGAAGTCCGGGTGATTGACGAGGAACGCTACCTCCCCGCATCCCAACTAGCGGAGCTGGAGCGTTACACGCATTTATATTATGACTTGTCCATCAATATTGCAGGAATCGACGCCATCCACCACATGCTGGAACGTATAGAACTTTTGCAACAGGAAGTGCGTTCATTGAGAAACGAATTGGGATTCTACCGCTAAATTCCGTGTCCGGAGAGGGAAAGTGAAAACAGCACCCACTTCTCTTTCCGGCACAGTTCATTTATTTTAAATATTCTTCCTGTTTTTACCGTTGTTTCTATACAATAAGCAGGAGTGCCGAACCGAGCATCACTGATTTTCTCCTCTTTTATTATATATACCAAGAAAAAGTAATGGGCTGTTCCGCTCTTTCTTTGTTTTTTCATTTATTTTCTTACTTTTTTCCGCTTTATTATCCTACGTTTAACCTAAAATCGCTATCTTTGTAAACTTAAAAGCAGCCGGCCGGTCTGCCGCTGACGCCGCAAAGCGAAAGAGGAAAGTCCGGGCAACGCAGAGCATCCTACTTCCTAACAGAAAGCCATCTGCGAAGGTGGAGTAACGTAGAAGAAAACAACCGCCACAATTCCTACGGGAAACGGGGTAAGGGTGAGAAGGTGGGGTAAGAGCCCACCAGCCGCATGGTGACATGACGGGCTGTACGTCTTAGGAGTTGTAAGGTCATGTAAACCGACATTATGAGGGTTGCTCGCCCCACGTCGGAGGGTAGACCGCTAGAGCCTGTTGGTGACAACAGGCGTAGATAAATGGCAGGCACTTCGCCGCAAGGCGAGGAACAGAACCCGGCTTACAGGCCGGCTGCTTTTTTTCATATATCCTAATAAAGAGCTTATGAGTACCATGAACAAGGAAAAACTGAAAGGTCTGCAATCGTTTCTCAAAGATGATATATGGCGAGTGACAGAAGACGAGGTTAGCAAATCCCGAGGAATACTCTATAATGCAATAAAAATCGCCACTCTTTCTATTCGTGAGTTCACTCAGGGACGTATTTTGAATAAAGCATCCGCACTGACATACAGCACCCTGCTTTCTATCATTCCCATTCTGGCCATTCTATTCGCCATCGCACGTGGATTTGGTTTCTCCAACCTGCTGGAAACCCAGTTCCGTAGCGGTCTTGAAGGACAGAGTGCGGCTGCCGAAACCATTCTCGGCCTGATTGACTCTTATCTGGTGCACGCCAAAAGCGGGGTTTTTATCGGAGTGGGTCTGGTAATGTTGTTCTGGACCATTTTGAGCCTAACCTATAACATAGAACGTACCTTCAATTATATATGGCAAGTGAAGAAACCCCGTACGCTGTATCGCAAAATGACGGATTATTTCTCCATCCTGCTCTTGTTACCCCTACTTATCGTACTTTCCAGTGGTCTTACCATCTTTATGTCCACCATGGTGAAAAACATGGAGGACTTCGTATTACTGGCACCCCTGATGAAATTTCTGGTACGCCTGGTTCCTTTCATCCTGACTTGGGCCATGTTCACGGGGCTGTTCGTCTTTATGCCCAATACTAAAGTGAAACTGAAATATGCCATCATTCCGGGTATCATCGCAGGCACTGCCTTTCAGGCTTTTCAATACTTGTATATCGGCAGTCAGATATGGGTATCAAGATACAATGCAATCTATGGTAGTTTCGCCGCTATTCCAATGTTCTTGTTATGGGCGCAAATTTCATGGGGAATCTGCCTGTATGGCGCAGAGCTTTGCTATGTGGCACAGAATCTTCGCAACTACAGCTTCAGCAAAGAGACGGCAAATATCAGCCGCCGTTATCACGACTTTCTGTGCATCCTCATCATGTCTCTGATATGCAAACGATTTGAAACGGAAGAGACTCCTTATACCGCCGAGACACTCAGCGACGAACATAAAATCCCGATAAGACTCACTAAGAAAATCCTATACGAACTACAGGACATGCACATGGTTTACGAAACTTCTATGGACGGTGACGATGAAAGCATAGGCTATTTGCCGTCAGTAGATATCAACCGGATGAACGTGGCTATGCTGCTGAACAGACTGGACATAGCCGGAACAGAAGCCTTCAAAATAGACCGGGAACGATATAGCGGTCCTTGGGAGGCATTGACCAATGCCCGCGAAGAATATTATAAAAGCACCAGTAAGATATTGCTAAAAGATTTATAATTCTGATATTTGTTTTACCACAGATTGCACAGATTCTTTTTTGTTCAAAAGCCGATGCGGATAATTCCGGATTTCCACAAAGAACCTTTTTTCATCTTTAACAATCATCTGTGCAACCTGCGGTGAAAGAATCAGGAGAACTGCATCATGCGGCTTAAATATTTGCCGATGATATCAAACTCTATATTCACAATGCTTCCCACTTTAAAAGTATGGAAATTGGTATGTTCGTAAGTATAAGGAATAATGGCAACCTGGAAAGTATCCTCCGTAGGGTTACAAACGGTCAGACTCACACCGTTCACCGTAACCGAGCCTTTGTCCACCGTGATGTAACCGCGCTTCGCCATTTCCTTGTCAAACGCATATCTGAAAGTAAAATACCAGCTCCCTTCAGCATCCTTTATATCCATACATTCGGCAGTCTGATCCACATGCCCTTGCACAATATGACCGTCCAGCCGCCCGTTCATCATCATGCTGCGTTCCACATTCACTTTATCTCCCACTTTCAACAAGCCGATGTTGGAACGCTCTATCGTTTCTTTCATGGCGGTAACCGTGTACGTGCCACCCTGCAAACTGACAACAGTCAGGCACACGCCGTTATGAGAGATACTCTGGTCTATTTTCAGTTCGTCCACAAACGAACATTTCAAGGTGAGGTGCAGATTTTCCTGCTCCTTTACAATACGCACCACCTCCGCATATTCTTCTACAATCCCTGAGAACATAAGTTTTAGTCTTTAATTAAGTTTCGAGAACAAAGATAGAACAAAAAACACAAATATTCGAAACTTACCGACTATTAATGATAAATGACCGGCAATTCGTCACTAACTTACCTTTTTTACATATTCAGAACAAAAATAGACTGTCCAATTCTTTTTTATTATATATTTGCACTTTATACTTTGCAAACTTATTAAAAACAAACCATGGACAGCACAAAGATTGTTGGTGAAAAAATAAAATCACTACGTGAAACAAAAGAAATCAGTGTAGCCGAACTGGCCGTACGCTCAGGCCTTGCCGAAGAACAAATAGAACGAATAGAGAATAATGTAGATCTTCCTTCATTGGCTCCCCTCATCAAAATAGCCCGTGCGTTAGGGGTACGTCTGGGCACTTTTCTGGACGACCAGGAAGAACAAGGAGCAGTAATCTGCCGGAAACAAGAGAGTGAGGATACCATCAGTTTCTCGAACAATGCAATGGACCTGCGTACACATATGCGCTACCACTCACTGTCAAAATCAAAAGCGGACAGGCATATGGAACCATTCATCGTGGACGTAGAACCGACAGAGGAAACCCACTTTTCGCTCTCCTCGCATGAAGGCGAAGAGTTTATCTATGTCATGGAAGGCACCATCGAAGTATGCCATGGTAAAAAATGCCATCTGATCAAAGCCGGAGACAGTATTTATTATGATTCTATTGTTCCGCACCACGTACACGGATATCAAGGACAAGCCGCCAAAATATTGGCCGTTATCTATACCCCTATTTGATTTATGATGGAATTAAGCACAAGAACCCTTGGTGACTGGCTTGAACATTGGGCCCTCACCACCCCCAATAAAGAATATATCGTATATTCCGACCGTAATCTGCGCTTCACCTGGAAACAATTTAACGAACGTGTAGACCACATGGCCAAAGGACTGCTAGCCATCGGCGTGAAGCGGGGAACCCATGTAGGAATCTGGGCGGGTAATGTGCCCGACTGGCTGACCTTTCTGTACGCTTGCGCCAAAATCGGTGCCGTGGCCGTAACAGTAAATACCAACTACAAACAGGCAGAACTGGAATACCTCTGCCAGAACTCGGACATGCACACGCTGTGTATCGTAAACGGAGACCGTGGCAATGACGACTATGTAAATATGGTCTACGCCATGCTGCCCGAACTAAAGACCAGCCAGCGCGGATATCTGAAGAGCAAACGCTTCCCCTGCATGAAGAACGTGATTTACATCGGCCCCGAGAAATACCGGGGTATGTACAACACCGCCGAGATTCTGCTTCTGGGATGCAACATAGACGATGACGAGCTGCTGGAAGCGAAAGCGAAGGTGGACTGCCACGACACAGTGAACATGCAGTACACTTCGGGCACGACCGGTTTCCCCAAAGGAGTCATGCTCACCCATTACAACATCAGCAATAACGGTTTCCTGACGGGCGAGCACATGAAATTCACTTCCGATGACAAACTATGTGTCTGCGTACCCCTGTTCCATTGCTTCGGAGTGGTGTTAGCCACCATGAACTGCCTTACACACGGGTGTACGCAGGTAATGGTGGAACGCTTTGACCCACTGCTGGTACTTGCCTCCGTCCACAAGGAACGCTGCACGGCCTTATACGGGGTTCCTACCATGTTCATTGCCGAGCTGAACCATCCCATGTTTGATATGTTCGATATGTCCAGTCTGCGTACCGGCATTATGGCAGGCTCACTCTGTCCGGTAGAACTGATGAAACGTGTAGAAGAGAAAATGTTTATGAAGGTCACCAGTGTATACGGGCTTACAGAAGCTTCTCCCGGCATGACAGCCTCCCGCATCGACGATTCGTTTGATGTACGCTGCAACACAGTGGGCCGTGATTTCGAGTTTACGGAAGTAAAAGTGATCGATCCGGAAACAGGCGAAGAATGTCCCATAGGCGTACAAGGCGAGATGTGCAACAAAGGGTATAACACCATGAAGGGGTATTACAAAAACCCCGAAGCAACCGCCGAAGTGATAGACCGGAACGGCTTTCTCCACTCAGGGGATTTGGGAGTGAAAGACGAAGAAGGTAATTATCGTATCACAGGAAGAATAAAAGACATGATTATCCGTGGCGGAGAGAATATCTATCCACGGGAAATAGAAGAGTTCCTGTATCAGATGGAAGGAATAAAAGATGTACAGGTAGCCGGTATCCCCTCCAAGAAATACGGAGAAGCGGTAGGCGCATTCATCATCTTGCACGAAGGGGTGGAAATGAACGAATTCGATGTACGTGACTTTTGCGATGGCAAGATAGCCCGTTACAAAATTCCTAAATATATCTTCTTTGTTGATGAGTTCCCTATGACGGGCAGCGGAAAGATACAGAAATTCAAGTTAAAGGATGTGGGATTGGAGTTATGCCGGAAGCAAGGCATCGAGATTATTTAATTCAGCCTTCTCCTTGCATTAAAGAGCAGAATTAAGTTACACAGTCACGGAGAGGAATACATTGCACGGATTCTTCTCTGTGGTTCTGTATTGGGTATCGGAACCGGACAGCAGATGTAAGCCTCACGTTATTCCATAAAAAAAGGAGCAACGCCTTGCTCCAACCTTTTGTTAACCTTAAATCTAATACTATGAAAAACACACATACAAATATACGCACTTTCCTGCTATCTGCAAATTTAAGGAAGCGTTAAGGAGAAATTATAGTATTGTTTAATAAAAGCAACAAATCCTTTAACATTTCAAGTTAATGCGAATGGTTTCTTTTAACAAAACAAAAAGGCTGTCCCGTAAGGAACAACCTTTCTATATTTTTTATAGTAGACGCTTCTACTTCAGATGCAACTACTTCTCTCAAGCCGATTGCAATCTTCAACCTTTAATCTAATACTATGAAAAACACATTTATATAACACGGCGGCAACAAGAATTGTTCAACCGCAAGTCATTAATAAATGTTTAAATCCCTAACTATACCTTTTCTTCCTTTGGCAAGACCGAATGCCAAGGAATTCCGTCTACAGTAGAAAGGTCCTTGCCAGACTCTATCAAACCACTGATTACATAATCTCTGGCAGTAGGATTCTGGAACGGATACAATCCAAACTCGGGAAGAACAGAAACAAAATGCTCCATGATTTCCGCCTGGATAGATTCATAACTAGGCCAGTTCTTATTGGCCGAGAAACAATAAATTTGTACAGGCAGACCATTCTCCGTAGGAGCCAACGTGCGTACCATCAGCAACAGGTCCTTACTGATAAAAGGATGGCGCTTCAGATAGAGAGTCATATAAGCACGAAGCAGCCCTACATTCGTATCAATGGTTCCATTTACCAATCCGGCCGGATTGTCAGTATTCGCTACCTTTCCTTCGGCCGCCTGTTTCTGCTTTTCTGTGATAAAGTCGGCCAAATCAGCATCAAATTTCTTCATTTTCTCCAAAAATTCAGGAGTACAGGGTTGTATGTAATCCAGTTTCAACGCATACTCGCGCATAATACGCCGTCCGCCCGATTCAGTCATCCCACGCCAATTGATAAATGAACCGGAAACTAATGAATAAGGAGGTATAGTGACAATAGTATTATCGAAATTCTGAACCTTCACAATATTCAGAGTGATATCCATCACCACCCCATTCACATTATTCTGAGGCATCTCAATCCAATCGCCGATATGCACCATATCATTCTCGGAAAGCAGCACCCCCGCCACAAAGCCAAGGATGGTATCTTTGAAAATCAACATCAGCACGGCAGCAAAAGCACCCAGTCCGGTAATCAGATTGAGAGGCGACTTATTAATCAATATAGAAATGATGACAATGATGGCAATACACGAAAAAATCACTTGAAAGATTTGTATGAAACCTTTCATCGGACGATTCTGTAACTGCTCCTTGTTCATCAGCACATTACCCACCGAATTTAACACGGCATTGACCGAAAACAACAAAGCGATAAAGAAATAAATCCAAGTGATTTTTTCACTGGCAGTAAACCAAGTAGAACGATAATCGAACGCAAACGGCAACAAAGCGGATATAATAAGCGGCGGAATGACCGCAGACATTTTCCGCAAAGCATTGTATTCTATCAGCGAACTTAAAAAACTGATATTTTTATATTTCAACACCTTCCGTGTGAAACGCACAGATAAATAATGAAATACAGCTCCTACAGCAAAAGCAATAACTACAATCAGGATCAAGAAAATAATCTCATCCAGTTCATTCAACCTATCGCGCGGGATGCCTATCCATGATAGAAAACTCTTAATCCAAGTCAATAAAATTCGGGCAAATTCATTTGTATTCATAATTATCGTCTTTTTTACTTATAGAACCATCTATAAAAACATTTGTTTAGCTGAGGGATGAAAAATCCTCCCCAGTCTGTCCGAAAACAGTTTCCTGCTTTCCTTTTACTCTGTCATTCCAGCGTAACAAGACTTTCTCAAGGAATCGGCGAAGTGAACCAAGAAGTCAAACAAATCTATTTATTGAATATACCATCTTTCGCACTGGCTGTAGACGGCACCCCAACATAACCTCCCAAATTACAATTAGAAACCCCAATTGTCTTCGTATTCGAAAAACTAAGACCTATCCCTGCTTTATCCACATCCACGTTATCAAAAGTCACATTATAAATAGGCTTTGCCTCTGTACCTTGAAGCACCAATGCAGCTACATTCACCTTTTTGCATTTCAAATCCTTTACATAAATATCATGCACCTCAGTAAAATGATGGTTATCCATCCCCTCGCCTGCATACATGGAAGTTACATAAAAAAGATCCTCCACTTCACCAAACTCACAATTATTCACATAAATATCACGAATAAAACCTCCGCGGTCCGGATTCGTCTTGATAAAAATACCTCGTTTACAATAGCCTCCGTAAGTGCAATTCTCTACGAAAACATGCTGTATTCCCGATGACATCTCACTGCCCAACACCACACCATGAAGCCCTTTGAACTTACAGTTACGAATAATAATATTTTCCGAAGGACAACTGGTTTTCCATCCGTCATTATCCCGTCCGCATTTAATGGCCACATTGTCATCTCCATTATTAAATTCAATATTTTCAATCAGCAAATTACGGGTGTACTCAGGGTCGATGCCATCATTGTTGACCAATTTTGCATCATAACGTATGCCACGGCAGATAATATTCTCCGATTTCAGTAAATGAATACACCAGAAAGGCGCATTCGTAATAAACACATCCTCAATTGTAATATTCTTACAATCAAAGAATTGCACCAGATGCGGACGCAACCAATACCCCTCACCGAAGTTCCGTTCGGCTACCGGCACTTCTTTATGATTCATTTCACGACTAAGCTGCTGCCCTATCTTCTGCTTACTTTTCCAAGTGGCAAAAGTAGTCCCCGCATTTCCATCTATCACTCCTTTGCCGATGATGGAAACATTTTCCAACTGATATCCATAAATAAAAGGACTGTAATTCTGAAGGAAAGTTCCTTCCCAACTGGTTTTCACCAGAGGGAGATAAAAAGCCGGTTCAGATGAAAATTTCAAGGTCGCCCCTTCCTGAAGTTCCAAACATACATTACTTACAAAATGAATAGGACCATTCAAAGATATTCCCCTCGCGGGAACCACAATATGTGCTCCTCCCACTATGGACAGCACGCTTCATCGCTTTATCAAATGCAGGTTTACAATCTTTTTTCCCATCTCCTTTCGCACCAACGAAATAAGTGAAATCTGCTTTTTCGGACGAACGGCTCCTGTAATTTGTGCTAAAATAGCATCACGTTTGGCTGTACGGAGCACATCGTCAATAGCCAAACAAGGATGAAAAGCCCATAGTGCCCATATTATCACCAATAGGCTTTTGTACTTTTGTGTTGTCATAGTCGGTAGTTGTTTTATTTATGATTTTCAGACAAGCCTGACAAAGAAAATGTTCTTTCCTTGGGGCATCCGGACCAAAAGTACAAATATATTCTGATGTAAAAAGAGGAAAATATGACGAATGAGTGGGATTTTTTGTTCAGAAAAGAAGAAAGTTCCGTTTCTAAGGGATAGTAGAAATTTAACGGGAACTACTTCTTATTTTCCGGTTCATACCTTTCTTTAGATTCAGTATATACATCTTCTGCATGCAAAAAGGGTTAACATGACTTTTTAACCGGTTCAATCTTTCCGCTGCCGTGAGGTCCAAAGGATGAAGAAACTGAGAAAAAGTAATAACCCGCCATCGGAATTAAATAACAATGTATCGCATCCATCCCTGTTGCATAAGCCTTTTCTCTTTCCAGGTTAAACCTTTTTATACGGATGTATTCTATCTCCATAGCCCTTGGAGTTATCTCCATAAGCTTTGGAGTTATCTCCAAAGGCTATGGAGTTAACTCCAAAGGCTTGCGGAGATAGAACAAGCAGGAGAAACCCTTAACTATCCAATGGGAAAGGTTTAGAGATATGGACAAGATCTTTTCCATAGCCCTGCTTTTAGATGAATCCTTTTTAAATATTTCCATAAAAAAAGCTGTACCCCCGAAAGAGATACAGCTCCTTTATGTGATTCCGTTGCGATTCGAACGCAAGACCCACGCCTTAGAAGGGCGTTGCTCTATCCAGCTGAGCTACGGAACCATCCTTAATTGCGAGTGCAAAGGTACGGTTTTTATTGAAATTACCAAAAGAATCCGTAACTTTTTTGCATTAACAACCTATTTTTTCTATTCAACATCCAAGCGAAAGGTAAATAGCAACAAATATGAAAAACGTAAGACACTATATATGAATCTATTCCAACCCATTCCACCAAATTCGTATACATCAATGAGGAAAAGAACTGAACTATAAAAAAAGCACCACAAAGTAATCGGCAAAACGAGAAAAGAGACAGGACATCCCTCTTATTATATCCTTATCATCCCGAAAACGTCCCGATGCATAGCCGAAAGCCATACCCGATAATCCCACACCAAACGAAATGAGATAATAAATCCCTTTTTGAAACGGAGAATTCGTGAGAGATCCCGTCACGCTACGCAACATAGTCCATGGGGCAAAAGTGGTGCCAATAATCATTATGATATAAACAAGCAGCATACAACCTGCCAATATCAACGCACGCTTTTCCTTACGGGAAATGGGCTTTCCTCTTTTCACTATTCTCCCCAACGTGCCCCATACCCCGGAATGAACCGTAATGCCGAACCCTAAAAAAGCATCATTACTATGCCCAATGCCGGTGTCTGGACAAAATTCCCCATAGCATGCCTCAATTCCCACCGGATTCCTTCGGGGCTGAGCAGGCTTTGCACCTTCCCCAGCCCATAAATACTTCCTATCCATGAGAACAAGGCTACAGCTACTGTCAGCAGAAAAAATACAGTAGCGGTATGAGGGAAATAATATTTACTCTTCATCCGGTTCCAAATTATCAATATCAAGAATCCGCAACTCGAAAGCACGGGTCACCAAGCGACAGGCATTGACACCATTTCTTTCATCCAATGTGAACAAACGGTTTATTAATTCATTCTGACGTTTCTCTATGGACTTGACCCCGAAAGGCATCCCTTTCAGATTAGTAATCATTTCTTTGGTATACCCCAAGGCCAGATGGCGAAGCAAACGCTCATCATATTCATCAATATCATAATCGATGACAGCTTCCTGCCTACGCTGCTCCTGAGCCACCGACTGCTTGAAACGTGCCACTATTTTCTCCAGAATGGGATAATTGAAAACCAGTCTCTTACCATCCATCACCGCCTGTACATCTGTGGCAGTCAGCAACTCTCCCGTCTTCAGGATTATACCATCCGCACCCGCATTCAGCGCATCCACCCATAACTTTTCGTTCAACACCTCACCAGTGAAAATCAGCACCTTCATATCCGGATAGTTCTTCCGTAAAGAAGAACAGATTTCCACACCGATGGTAGTCGATCCCCCCAAGCCCAAGTCCAATAAAACCATATCGGGCAACTGCACTTTCAGCAATTCCCAAAACTCATTCTCAGTCATGGCCGTTCCGATGACTTCCGCATTTGGAATTTCGTGTCTGAATATCTCTTCCGTTCCTTTTAATTCCAGTTTGACATCCTCTACAATGATGACTTTAAATCTATTATTCTCCATAATATGCATTGTTTTTTTACATTCTACATTCAACGGGCAGGCAGGGTGAACCATACGGTGAACCCTCCCTCAGCGGCAGGCTGCGCATTGATACGGCAACCGCGTCTTCCGGCAAATTCATCATGGTCACGAATCACCTGCTTACAAATAAGGTATTCCGTACCGGTCAGAACTCCTTCCTGCCCCTGCTTCATACGAGACAGATGTGGGTAGAACAACAAGTTCAACTCTTCCTGCGACTTTTCGCGACGCGTATCGCGGAAATCAAACCGCACAAAATCCTTATCCTTATAAATACACAATTCCAAAAGGCCATCCACCTCGTATGATAGCGCTTCATCTATCAGATTCTCCAACATAAACTTCAGCTGAATGACATCTCCCAGTACGGAAACATGTTCCACCTCCGTCCTCAGTTCTACCCGATGCGGCATACGTTTTCCAGCACGTTTTATATACCGTGCCGCATAATCGGCCAGCTCGCCGGCTTTCACAACACCTCTGCGGAAAGTAATTTCTTCCAACTGACGTGCGGCGCATGAACTCAGCAAAGTAAATATATCCTTATAATAACTGATCAACTCACCAATCGTCTCTACTTGCACAGCTTCGTTTTCTCCTGCCTGACGGGTGTTCAACCTGTCGATAATCTGTTTTATCCGGTTAGGATAATAGATTGTCTCATGCTTAATGGTTGACAAGCAATTGTCCAATACCAAATTTTGCACATGCAACTGGTTTTCCTCCCGTATAGCTCGGCGCGCATCATCCTGCGCACTTTCTATATCCCGATATTTCTGTGCCATCAGTACCACTGCATTATATACAATGATGGCTACATATCCGGCCACAAGCTCCAACATCAAGCGGTCGTCCTCACGCTCCACAGGCAAAGCGATTTTCAATGCCAGCACACCCGTGCAACGATTCTCGTTACCTGCTTCCACCCACAAGGGCAAACACTTTAACCTATCTTTCTCACGCCAATAAGATGTCTTCGCGTCAAAGCTACGGGCCATCATCTCACGCATTTCTTCGTTCTCATCCTCCACCGGTGAAAAAGCATAATTCAAGCTATGGTTGTCTTCACTATAAACCGCTACGCCCAACACATCAATGGGCAGCAACTCATTCACCGTCTCAAACATATCATTGACCAGACTTGCAGCAATATCCCGGTCGGTTCTTCCGTCAAGCAAAGAGGCCGAAAACACCTGCTTGT
>ENA-OQJB01000072-OQJB01000072.1-human-gut-metagenome-genome-assembly--contig:-NODE-72-length-55878-cov-4.210651_pt1 | contig 55878 bp, 38 predicted proteins | sample MGYA00242599_ERZ504765 | MGnify/ENA primary metagenome ERZ504765 (study PRJEB26092, sample SAMD00036354) | human gut metagenome | host: Homo sapiens | study: EMG produced TPA metagenomics assembly of...
CTGCACTATTACGGTTTAAATACCGCCTGGGATTTCACTCAGAAAAGACGAGAGTTTTGTGCGAAAATTACTTACAATTACCGGTGTACGTACTTGGAAGGAGCTTCGTGGTGAATCCTGCATCGATGTCGAGGAACTGCCACAGAAGAAGAGTATCTGTACCAGCCGAAGTTTCCCTGACTCCGGTCTGTCCGAACTCTCCAGCTTAGAGGAAGCTGTCGCCAACTTTTCTTCCGAATGTGTCCGTAAGTTCCGTATGCAGCACAGCTGCTGCACAGAGATAACAGTATTCGCCTATACCAGCCGTTTCCGTATGGATCTTCCGCAGTACTGCATCAACCGCACCATCCACCTGCAGGTACCGACCAACGACCTTCAGGAACTTGTAAGCACTGCAGTCCGGGCACTCCGCATGGATTTCCGCAAAGAGGGCGGTTATCAGTACAAAAAAGCCGGTGTCATTGTCTGGAACATAGTTCCTGATTCTGCCATCCAAACCAACCTTTTTGACACCATTGACCGTGACAAGCAATCACGCCTGGCCGCCGCCATAGATGCTATCAACCGAAAGAATGGCCACAACACCATAAAGGTAGCTGTCCAGGGCACTACAGATAAGTCATGGCACCTCAAATGCGAACACATCAGCAAGCAGTACACCACCAACCTCGATGATGTCATTCTCGTGAAGTAAAATATGGTGCTGAATGTAGCTTATTTATTTCATAATTACAGCTATAAGTCAATTTTAATATCTACATTTGTATAGTTTGTATAAAAACAATGATATCCTTGTTGAATTTTTATTTCGTAACGAAATCAAAGTTCTTCAGGAGTATAAGGAAAAAGCACATCGGGAACTTAGCCGGGTACGTGATGAACAGAAAACATTCGGGAAAATAAAAGTAAATACAGAATTATGAATCAGTTACACATAACATTAGAAGAGAATTCACCTGCTATTAAATGGACTAATACACAAGCTGACAGAATAGGGGCAAGAGGACATGTCGGTACTCACTTGGATTGTTATACAACAGTACCAGAGAAGCCTGAATACAATATCACAGCAATGGTTCTTGATTGTCAGAATGAAATGCCCAAAGAGGAAGATATTAAAAGTCTTACCACCCTTGAAAATATGGCTTTACTGTTACATACAGCCAATTTGGAGAGAAACGAATACGGAACGGATATGTATTTCTCCACAGAAACCTTTCTGAGTGAGGAAGTCCTTCATACTATTTTGGAGAAGAAACCGCTTTTTATTATCATCGATTCTCATGGTATAGCGGAGAAAGGAAAGAGACATATAGAATTTGACAAGATTTGTGAAGCTAATGGCTGCCATGTAATAGAAAATGTTGATTTATCATGCATTGGCAATCAAAAGGAAGTTCAGTTGAAAATATTAATCAATATCAATCACCAATCAACGGGCAAACCCTGTGAATTGTATTGTGTGTAGTCCTTTCCCCTGCTTATAACTTTATAAAAGCCTTTGGGGAGCCTAATACCCCTGTATCAAAAATACAGGGGGCAAGGTATCCCTAACGCAAGCATGTATATGTAAAATCACATACCCATTCCAAAACCCCGGCTTCTTTTCCTGGGCTGGTCGAGTTCTTCTTCCAGCTGCTTCTTTCTCTGCGGTGCCTGGTTGATATCTGGAACCTGGAATATTATACTATTTCCCTATTGTTGGTTCTCTTCACGGGCTATTATTTCTTTTTGTCCAATAATGTTTGGGGTAATATATATTTTATTTGCTTTTATCAGATATTCTTCGTAATTTTATAAATTCAGGCAGAGGTTCTGGTAATAGCCTATTACGGAAGACGTGCATGGCTATGGGCGGTTAGGGTAACTTAACCGCTTTTTCTTTTCAAATTTTCTTTGTTAATAGAAAATTTCTGTATCTTTGCTTTGTCATAAGACATAAATAACTTCTTACACTGTCATTCTCATTCATTTCTTCAATTCTTGACAGTAGTAAATCAAAGCACATTATAATTTAAGTTTATAGCTGCATCTGCAGCCTATCTATCGCACCCTCTCCAGGCTGTGATAGATGTTTCCTCATTTATTCACTTTTCATTAATCATTTAATCAATTTCATTATGGAACAGGTATTAATTGGCCAGAATGCCGGCATTATCTGGCATCTGCTCGAAGGTAAAAATGGTGTAGAAGTATCTCTTCTTAAGAGGGAGTCCAAGCTCTCAGAATCTGAGTTCTGGGCTGCTATCGGATGGTTGTCTAAGGAAGACAAACTTTCCTTCTCTACAGAAAAAGTAGGTAAGAAGACAGTGAAGACATACTCTCTGAAAGACTGATTCATTGTGCGCTCATGCTGTAGGCTTGCTTGATTCCTGATGGAATAGGCAAGTCTTTTTTTTACAATAAATTTTATAACACAATACGTTCAAATTATTTAATTTTGATTTTGTGACATAATCAAAATTTACTATTTTTGTCCCAAACCACACAAATTAGCTTATATGGAAAATAAATTTGAACTAGTTGAAAAATATAATATTGATGTGGATGTCTTTATTGAAGAAAACGGTGTAACTCCTGTTGGAAAACTCCCTGACAACCATCTTACCAAAGAGTTTCTTCGCCTATATTTTACTGGACAGATTACAAAGGTCTGGAAGAGATGGCTTTCTGATATATATTATGCGATGACTTCAAAAGGAGAGGAAATCTTTCTTCCTAAAACTAATCTTACAGCCTGGGATATTGAGAAGATTATTAATGACAAGCGTGGCGGAAAAAGAGCAGGTGCGGGCTCCAAGCTAAAGACCGGTTATGTAACGACAACTTTAAGGATCCCTTCTACCCTGAAAGAGAGTTTCAAGTGCTATATCGATATGTATACTCAGTACTTCAAAGGTGATGAAGAAAACATTCCATATTTCACAAACGAAGAAGATAGGCTGAACACAATCAGGGATATGATGAGTGTACTAAAATATGAAGAGCATCTGATATATGAACGTAGAAGAAGAGCTGCCGAGGAAGAGGAAAACAAACATCAGCTCAAAGTCTTTGGTGACGAAAATCAATGATATTATAGCTTTTGAATCTGTAACACAATCAAATCAAATTAGGGTATGCCTGGTTGTTCCTTGCATACCTTTTTATTTCCTAATCTTTTCCCTTGCTGTTCCCATTAAACATTATTCTTCCTGGTACCTCCAACATTTTGTACAAAAGTATCGCTAAGGTAAATTATTATTATATCTCCAGAGCATTCACTGCTATGGAGATATTTTTTAGTACGCTCGGCATGAGTATTAGCTAACGGGTGCAAGTTCCCAATGAGCCCTAATAGCGGGAATCATACAGACAATAGCAAGGGTGTCCATCGTGAGGTGGAATCTGAAGGAAGCTGGCGGCAAACATCTTGTCTGACGAACAGAAACTTCATATAAGGCATATAATTTTTCTGCTTAACTATTCAAAAAAACAGAAAGCTACAGACTGTTAAATCGATATACAGATTTGCACTATGTATGTACGCAAGAAAGAAATAGTTCAGGTTTTAAGAGTGTGATTGTTGTTAGCAAAACGAGTGGTAAGTATAAAGAAATAAAACCATTAGATGTAGCATTTATTGATGACGAGATAAAATTACTTTTCGATAAAGTATCGACATGGATTAGTACATTCGGTGGTCAACATTGTTTTTACGGGTAATGTAAATAGTGTTTTATATATACGGAAAAAAGAAACTATTTGATTAAAACTATTACTGTTTTAATTTACCATATTATATTTGTTCAAAAACATCAGTAGTATAAAAGTATAACTGTATATCTTTGTATAGAATTTTTGATAGGCTTTAGATATAGATTATTTTAAGGTTTAGTTTATTAATTAATAGGTTTAGTTTTTTTTCTTAGGTTTAATTGTTTTCAGGTATATTTTTATTAATGAGGGAGTGAATAAGATACTCTCAGAATTTCATCAACATATCATCAAATATTCATAAAAAGGACTGAATAAGTTCTTTTTACCGTCTAACGCTTTTATAGTTCTATGTTTTAGTTGTATTCTTGAGTTAAACGCTTAGTAGAGTCAGCCAAGTTCACTCTCATTTAAACTTAGGCTTACACTTATAATTAAAATAAACTGACATTTTCTAAAACATTCGTTTTGACATATATAAAATACAATTACAAGAGGAGGAGATATTTTTTCATCCTAAATAGCTATAAAAAATCCCTATTTTTTATTATAGATAGAAATAACTGGTTCTTCGTCAAATTTGGTGGTACTTCTTCTATTGTGAATAAAGAATCTTGGCTCTCAGTAGTTTGCTTCCTGCCCTATTGTACATCTGTCTTTTTACCGCTTTAATTTTATTCACTGTCCCCTCCAGTAATCCGTTACTGAAGGGGATATCAATAGCTGCCTGTACTGCCTCCCAGTCTTTTTCAATACCATATGCAAAGTTCGTCAGTGCCATATTCCGTGTTGCCTTCGCTTTTTCAATCCACTTTCTAATATCCTTATCATAAGTGTTCCCATTAATCATATCTCTGAAATTCTGACACACGCTTAAGAGTTCTTTAATCTGTGGTGAGGACTTATATAGTTCCGCTAGTTTAGGATTATCCGATTCTCCCTTTAGAATGTATTTGCGTATCTGATTCTGTGAAACTCTCTGTGTTTTACTTCCGTTTTCAATGCTCTCATTATGCTCCTTGACTTCCTTCCTCTTTTGTTGATACATTTTTCGCAAGCTGGATGTTATCCTTCCAATAAGTGCGCCACTGATTTTACTCCCCATTTTTTGTGCCAATATTTTTCGGGTAATACAGCCCGCACTAATGATTGTAGCCAGTTCGGATACATATTTAAGAGCTGTCTTCTGTTGCTCATTCAAGTATGCCCCTATTCTCCTGTTGTGAATGAGCTTATAAATGTAGCGACTTTTCTTGCCCAAATGCGCGGCTGTCTGCTCAATGGTCATCCCCTGCATTTTTAAGTTCAGGCTTTCCCTGTATATCTTCAATTTTTCTCTGTGTCGGACATCTCCCATGTTAAATATGTCCTGAAGAATTAACGAAGAAGCCGTGTCTCTGTCAGGATATTCGTATTTGAGCTTTTGCTTGGTCTGACGAATCATTTTCTCTATTTCCGGTATCATCGTGTCCGTCATATTCTTGGTTAGATGGAACCGGTCGCAGATTTGTGTAACACCAGGGATTATTCTGTTTATAGCCTCTGTGAAACATCTTCCACGGTCTCTCGTTATATATTGTATTTGAGGATTCCGGGTGAGCCAGTTATCAAGCGCTTCTCCGTTTCTATCCTCTAACAAAGCAATAGGCATGTGTGTCATCTGGTCTACGACCACACTCATATAATCCTTACCTTTTTTATAGGCAAAATCATCAATACCTACATAAATACTTTTATTATGCATAGGATTATGTTGCCCGCACTGTTGTAGGATGCGTAAGCAGGAAGAGCTACTGGCCGTTATATGGAACAGCTGCAAAAGAGAAGAGGCCTTTCGGGAAGTAAGTTCCAAGCTTATCGATCTGATGCGTTCCTCAACAAGATAGCTCCGTCTACCATACCGACGAGCCAGAAAAGACAACGGTTCGCAGAATATTTTTCGCGGACAAGAAACATTTTCGCAATAATATTTGCCAACCTTTATGACTAACTCCAAAGTATGACCGTAAACTTCAAGATCCTGAATATGACGGGAGTAATAACTGTGTAATCGGTGACTGAAATGTCCGCAATAAGGACAGGAAGCCCCCTTGCCAGCCGTATGTAAAAAGACCGTCAATGAACCAACAGCTTCAGAGATACCATCTTGTTGCAGATTATCGTAGCCAGGACTGAATCTGAAATCATGGAATAATCCCCTATTTGTAGGAGGATTTTCTTTTTTTGATGTATATTTGTACGTTGTAGATATGGCTTGTTGCATTGTAACTCTTAATGATGTGGTGTCTTTAAAGTTACTAAAAAGCAAACATATCTACAACTTTTTATAGGATTAAGAAAGAAGAAGAGGAAAACCATCGAAATAAAAAAGAGATTACCACCAAATTTGACGAAGAACCGTTTTTTCAACTTTATAGAGGAAGGATTACGCATCAAAATTAGGGTCACAACCGTAATCATAAACCAAATTCACCTCTGTGCCCTCCGTGTCCTCTGTGGTGAAAACAGTGCAAAAATGAACTATTCAATTAAATAACAAACCGAATAATATTTTTTTATTCTAAAGTGAATCTGGTAATGAGCTAACGTCTATACGATACAGTATAAGGTTGGTAGCTTGATAAAAGTTTTTTTTAAGCTAAAAAGTACAAATCTTTAAACTTTATTTCTTTACTTTGTTATTTATAGAGTGAGACTTATAGCGAACTTAAACTAGAAAGATTATGAAAGTAAAGCAGATTTGTATGATGGTGCTACTATGGTTGGGGGTGATTCCGGCGGTGCAGGCACAGACTTTCGACAAATTATGGAAAGAAGTGGAGCAAGCAGAGAAAAAGAGCTTGCCTAAGACTGTGATAAAACTGACTGATGAGATTTATCAGAAAGGGGAAAAAGAGAAAAACTCTCCGCAGATGCTCAAAGCATACGCGTGGCGGATGAAATACCGGGAAGTGTTGAATCCGGATAGTCTTTATGCCGGTCTGAAAGGACTGGAACAGTGGGTGAAACAAACCGACCAACCAATGGACCGTGCTATTTTGCACTCTCTGATAGCCGGAATTTATGCAAATTATGCTGCCAACAACCAATGGCAACTTCGCCAACGGACGGAAATCGTAGGCCAAACGCCTTCCGCGGATATACGCGAGTGGACCGCCAATATGTTTGTAGAGAAAGTGCGGACAAATGTGAAAGAAGCCTTGGCTGACTCTGTGTTACTGCTCAAAACTTCTTCACGCGATTATATCCCTTTCGTAGAATTGGGGAAAACGAGTGAATATTATCACCATGACCTTTATCATTTATTGGCTTCCCGTGGCATTGATGCTCTGTTGCAAGTGGAAAAACTAGGTGGCGGGTACACTGAAACGAACGCCGTAAATCCGGTGAAGCAGGATATAATAGCTATTTACGGAAATATGCTTTCTGCTTATAAAGCAGCCGGATTGAAAGAAGGTTATGTGTTGACCGCACTTAACTATTTGGAATGGAGACGGGGAGCGGAACGGTATATCCGACCTCTCCAAGTAAAGGGAGAGGCTTCAGTATTGACGGATGACACTTACCTGAAAGCATTGAATACATTGAAAAGTAAATATGCTTCGGAGCCGATATGTGCTGAAGTGTACCTGGCACAAGCCCGTTATGCTATTGAAAAGCAACAGCAGGTTAATGCATTGCAACTTTGTGATGAGGCGATTCGTCTTTATCCGGGGTATGACAGAATCAATGCTCTGAAAAATCTTCGGGAAGAAATATTGGCTCCTTATTTGAATGTCTATGCAGCAGATCAGGCTTTCCCGAACGAAGAGATAGAACTAAGAGCCTCACATAAGAATCTGGATGGTTTTACCGTCCGGATTTATCAGGCGAAGAAACTGATAAAAGAACAACATTACTCTGTAATTCGTCCGGAAGATTACCGGACACAGGACACGGTGTTTACATTCAAAGCTCCCGAACTTGGAGCTTACGTAATGCGTATCATACCGGATATTCGTGCAAAGAGAGACAGTGAAAGCAAATTTGACGTAACACGTTTCAAGGTGTTGACTTGTCGTCTGCCGGAAAAACAATATCAAGTGGTGACGTTGGACGGACAGACGGGACATCCTATTTCGAATGCGAAAGTTACGATGTATAGTAACGATGAAAAAGTTTTGCAAGAGTTTACGACGGACAAAGATGGTAAGGTAGTATTTCCCTGGAAATCTGAATATCGTTATCTGAAAGCTTCCAAGGGCACGGATACAGCGATACCGAAGCAAGGTATCTATGCAGGAAGTTACGGATATTACGGTGACGAAGATAAGGTAGCGGAAAATATGACTTTATTGACTGACCGTTCTTTGTATCGTCCCGGACAGACGGTGTATGTGAAAGGAATTGCCTATTCTCAAGAATCAGATACGGCGGATGTGCTTCCGAACAAGGAATATATGGTTACTTTATTGGATGCAAATAATCAGGAAGTAGGGCAGAAGTCGGTACGCACCAATGAGTTCGGCTCGTTTGCCACTGATTTCGCGTTGCCTTCAGCTTGCCTGAACGGAATGTTCTCGTTGAAGGCAGGAAGAGGTCGTACAAGTATCCGCGTGGAAGATTATAAACGTCCGACATTTGACATCACTTTTGAAAAGCAACAGGGAAGTTACAAGTTGGGAGATGAAGTGCAGGTGAAAGGCAAGATAGCATCTTATAGCGGTGTATTGCTTCAGGATCTTCCGGTAAAATATAAGGTGATGCGTTCTACATACAGCCTTTGGCGCTTTGCGGAATCGGTACAGATTGCTTCCGGTGAAGTGACGGCCAATGAGAACGGAGAATTTACGATACCGGTCCGCCTGCAGGAAAGTGATTCTTATAAGAATGATGATAAAGTATATTATCGCTATTCCATTGAAGCTACTGTTACCAATGTGGCGGGTGAAACACAATCTTCTACGGATGTCATTTCGGCCGGAAACCGTTCGTTGGTTTTGCAGGTGGAATTGCATGATAAGACTTGTAAGGATAAACCATTCGACACGATGTTTAACGTGCAAAACCTGAATGGACAACCTGTGGAAGTGAAAGGAAATTATTACTTATATCCTGCCAAAGACCAGGATTTCAAACAACTGGAAGAGAAACCGGTTTTAACGGGAACTTTTACTTCTAACGAAGAAATAACGCTCGATTGGAAGAATCTTCCTTCGGGCCCTTATGTACTGAAAGCATCGGTGAAAGATAATCAGGGCAAGGAAGTGACTACTGATACTAACACGATTCTTTTCTCCATTGAGGACAAACGTCCGCCTGTAGAAACGACGGTTTGGTTCTATGGAGAAAATATGGAATTTGATGCGACTCATCCGGCTGTATTCTGCTTCGGTACGTCGAAAAAGGATGCTTATGTGATGATGAATGTATTCTCCGGTGATAAACTGCTGGAAAGTAAGACGTTGAACTTGTCTGATACGATTGTTCGTTTCGAATATCCATATCAGGAGAGTTATGGTGACGGTGTGTTTGTGAATTTCTGTATGGTAAGAGATGGACAGGTTTATCAGGAACATGCCCGGCTGACCAGACGTGTACCGGATAAGACATTGACTATGAAGTGGGAAGTATTCCGCGATAAGTTGCGTCCCGGACAGAAGGAAGAATGGAAACTGACGATTAAAACGCCACAAGGACAAGCCGCTAATGCGGAGATGCTGGCAACGATGTATGATGCTTCACTGGATAAGATATGGAACCGTCAGCAGAATTTCCAAGTCTTCTATAGTCAGATTGTTCCGTATTCTAATTGGATGAGCGGATATTCAGGAAATAATTCATTTAATTACTGGTGGAATACGAAAAGCCTTAAAGTGCCGGGATTGGCGTATGATTATTTCGTGATGTCTTCCGGTGTAGGAAATGTATATGCATTGTCGGAGTCTTTGGCTGATGGAGTGGTGGTTAGAGGTCTGGCGGTTCAGAGAAAGGTGTCGATGACAGGAAGTGTTACAAGCCGGAGCAATGCGGTGGAAGTGAAATATGTACCGGCTTTAGTCTCCGATGCTTCTGAAGATGTGGAATTTGAGTCAGGATGGGGCCAAACGGGAACACTTGGTAAACTTGATGAAACGTCCGGAAACGAAACACTCCCTGAAGCTCCTGCCAACCTGCGTACAAATCTTGCAGAAACAGCCTTCTTCTATCCGCAACTTCGTACCAATGAACAGGGAGAAATCTCGTTCTCTTTTACGATGCCCGAAAGTCTGACGCGTTGGAACTTCCGTGGATATTCTCATACGAAAGGGATGCTGATGGGAACATTGGACGGTGAAGCTACCACGAGTAAGGAATTTATGCTGACTCCTAATCTTCCCCGCTTTGTACGTGTGGGAGATAAGACTTCTCTTGCAGCTTCTATCTCTAATATGACTGGTAAGCCGCAAGCTGGAACAGTAACTCTGATTCTTTTCGATCCGATGACGGAGAAAGTAATCAGTACACAAAAACAGAAATTCAGCCTTGTTGCCGGAAAGACGATTGGCGTGAGCTTCCAGTTTACCGTCAGTGATAAATACGAAATATTGGGATGCCGGATGATAGCCGACAGCGGTACTTTCAGCGATGGAGAACAACAGTTGCTTCCGGTGCTTAGCAATAAAGAACATTTGGTAGAGACACTTCCAATGCCTGTACGTGGAGAAGAAACCCGTACTTTCTCACTCGACCGCCTGTTCAACCAACAAAGTAAAACGGCAACCGACCGTAAACTGACTGTCGAGTTTACAGGAAATCCGGCCTGGTATGCTATTCAGGCATTGCCTTCTTTGAGTCTTCCTACAAGCAATAATGCGATCTCCTGGGCTACGGCATATTATGCAAATACCTTGGCTTCGTTCATTATGAACAGTCAGCCGAAGATCAAAGCAGTGTTTGAAAGTTGGAAATTGCAGGGAGGTACGAAAGAAACCTTCTTGAGCAATCTGCAAAAGAATCAGGAAGTGAAGAATATTATTCTGTCCGAATCTCCCTGGGTGCTCGAAGCGCAAACGGAAGAGCAACAGAAAGAACGTATCGCCACTTTGTTTGATTTGAATAATATCCGTAGCAATAATATAGCGGCTTTGACCCGATTACAGGAGTTGCAGAACGCAAGTGGTGCATGGTCTTGGTATAAAGGAATGACCGGCAGCCGATATGTCACTGCCTATATCGCCGAACTGAATGCCCGTCTGGCTATGTTGACAGGTGAGAAATTAACAGGTACAGCTCTCTCCTTGCAACAAAATGCTTTCACTTACCTTCATCAATCAGCTTTAGACGAATATAAGGAAATCTTGAAAGCACAGAAAGAAGGAGTGAAATTTACCGGTGTTTCGGGCAGTATTCTGCAATATTTGTATCTCATCGCTATTTCCGGAGAGCAGGTGCCTGCTGCCAATAAAGCTGCTTATACCTATTATCTTTCTAAAGTAGGAGAACTGCTTACTTCTCCTTCGATGGATACGAAAGCGATTGCCGCTATTGTACTGGATAAAGCCGGACGCAAGAAAGAAGCACAGGAATTTGTCGCTTCTCTGAAAGAATTCCTGACCAAGACGGATGAACAGGGAATGTTCTTTGCTTTCAACGAGAATCCGTATACATGGGGCGGAATGCAGATGCAGGCTCACGTAGATGTGATGGAAGCATTGGAGGCGATAGGCGGTAACAGCGATACCGTGGAAGAAATGAAACTTTGGCTGTTGAAGCAAAAGCAAACACAACAATGGAACTCTCCGGTAGCTACTGCCGACGCGGTATTTGCATTGCTGATGAAAGGTGTTAACTTGCTCGACAATCAGGGAGATGTACGGATTGTAATTGCTAATGAAGTGCTGGAAACGGTTGCTCCGAGTAAAACAACTGTTCCCGGATTGGGATATATCAAACGTTCTTTCACACAGAAGAGCGTGGTGGATGCCCGTAAGATTGAAGTGGAAAAGAGAAATCCGGGTATCGCCTGGGGAGCTGTATATGCAGAATTTGAATCCCCCATCAGTGATGTGAAACAACAGGGTGGTGAGTTGAATGTAGAGAAACAATTGTATGTGGAACGTATGGTAAATAATGTCCCTCAATTGCAGCCTATAACAGCGAAAACTGTTCTTCAGGTAGGTGATAAAGTCGTTTCCCGTTTGAGCATCCGTGTAGACCGTCCGATGGACTTTGTGCAGTTGAAAGATCAGCGGGGAGCTTGCTTCGAACCGATCGGCAGCATTTCCGGCTATCGTTGGAACAACGGACTGGGCTATTACGTAGACATCAAAGATGCATCGACCAATTTCTTCTTCGATCATTTAGGAAAAGGAGTCTATGTATTGGAATATAGTTACCGTGTCAGCCGTGCAGGAACTTACGAAACAGGTCTGGCAACCATGCAATGTGCATACGCACCAGAATATGCTTCACATTCTGCTTCGATGACGGTAGACGTTAAAGAGTAACGCAGGACATTTGTAAGAGAAATATTCGGGCACGGATTATGCCGATTTTACGGTTCATTAGATAAACTGAAATCGTAAAATAGGCGTAATCCGTGCCTGAATCTATTTGATACCTCTTGATGGAGAGAATTATCCTCTTTCGTCAATCTGTGTTAATCTGTGTAATCTGTGGTGAAAAACTCATCTAAAACCCCTACATTTGTGCACCAAAATAAAAAATATCGCATGAAACGTAGTTTACTATCTATATTATCTTTACTTACTGTCGCTTTGGCAGCCGTTGCCCAACCTCGTATCTCTTCAAATAAAGAGACACATAACTTCGGACAAATTGAGTGGAAACGTCCGGTGACAGTGGAATATACCATCACTAATACGGGAAACCAGCCATTGGTACTGACCAACGTCACAACCTCTTGTGCCTGTGCCGTGGCCGACTGGACCAAAGAACCGATTGCCCCGGGAGGAAAAGGAGTAGTAAAAGCTTCTTTTGACGCAAAAGCGTTAGGACATTTTGAAAAGTCGATAGGAATATATAGCAATGCCAGTCCGAGCTTGGTCTATCTGAAGTTTACCGGTGAAGTAGTGCAGGAAATAAAAGATTATACAAAGCTACTTCCTTATACAATTGGAAATATTCGTTTAGATCGTGATGAGTTTGCTTTCCCCGATGTCTATCGCGGACAGCAGCCTTCATTGACCTTCGATATCGCCAATCTTTCGGATCGTCCTTACGAACCGGTATTGATGCATCTGCCTCCTTATCTGAAAATGGAAGCGGAACCCAAAGTCTTGTTGAAAGGCAAGAAAGGAACTATCAAACTGACGCTGGATGCGAGCCAGCTAAAAGATTACGGATTGACACAGACTTCTGTCTACCTTTCCCGTTTCTCCGGTGATAAGGTGAGCGAAGATAATGAAATACCGGTTTCGGCCATTCTTCTTCCCGACTTCTCTCGTATGACGGAAAAAGATTCTTTGAACGCTCCTGCCATGCACATTTCGGAAACGGATATTGATCTTAGTATCCCGTTGATAAAGAAGAATAAGGTAAGCCATGATATATTGATAGCCAATTCCGGAAAGACTCCGTTAGTCATCAGTAAGTTGCAGGTATTCAATTCATCGGTAGGAGTGAGCCTGAAAAAGACAGTCCTTCCTCCGGATGGAATGACGAAGCTCAAAGTAACTATTCGTAAGCGTGACGTAGGTAATAAGAAGCATCATTTACGTATCCTGATGATAACAAATGATCCGTTACGCCCGAAAGTTGAAATCAATATCAAACGCTAAATCCTATGATTATGGAACATCCTGAAAATAGTGAAGAATATAAGGGGCTTGTTGTCAATAAAGGCATTGAGCAACCCTCATCTGTGAATCCCTACTTAAAGCGGAAACCTAAGAAACGCCAACTTTCAGTAGCAGAGTTTGTAGAAGGTATCGTAAAAGGTGATGTCACCATATTGAGTCAGGCTGTGACATTGGTGGAAAGCGTAAAGCCTGAACATCAGGCTGTCTCACAGGAAATCATAGAGAAGTGTCTGCCATTTTCCGGTAATTCGATCCGGATTGGTATCAGCGGCGTTCCCGGTGCGGGAAAGAGTACATCCATAGATGTATTCGGTCTGCACGTGCTCGAAAAGGGGGGCAAACTGGCGGTATTGGCCATCGACCCTAGTAGTGAGCGTAGTAAAGGCAGTATCTTGGGCGATAAAACCCGTATGGAGCAGCTTTCCGTACATCCTAAATCGTTCATCCGCCCTAGTCCGTCAGCTGGTTCTTTGGGAGGAGTGGCACGCAAAACACGTGAGACGATTATTCTTTGTGAAGCTGCCGGATTCGATAAGATTTTTGTGGAGACAGTAGGAGTGGGACAGAGCGAAACGGCTGTTCACTCGATGGTTGATTTCTTCCTGTTGATTCAGTTGTCCGGTACGGGCGATGAACTGCAAGGAATTAAGCGTGGTATTATGGAGATGGCGGATGGTATCGTTATCAATAAGGCCGATGGAGATAATCTGGAACGTGCCAAGTTGGCTGCCACTCAATTCCGTAATGCATTACATCTGTTTCCTGCGCCTGAATCCGGATGGATTCCCAAAGTATTGACTTACTCCGGTTTTTATAACCTGGGAGTGAAGGAAGTCTGGGACATGATTTACGAATACATTGACTTCGTGAAAGAAAACGGCTATTTTGAATATCGCCGCAACGAACAAAGTAAATACTGGATGTATGAAAGCATCAATGAACAACTTCGTGACAGCTTTTATCATAATCCGAAGATTGAAACAATGCTCTTAGAAAAAGAACAGCAGGTATTGAAAGGCAACCTGACTTCGTTTATAGCTGCAAGAAGTCTGCTCGATACTTATTTTGAGGATTTGAAATGAGACTTTAAATGATAATAAGATTCTGATTCTTAAAGAATACATTTGGCATAAGCGGGTAGGAAACGTTCAGTCTTTCTACCCGCTTGTACTATTAATGAGACTTTTCTGCTTTTTCAAGATCAGCTCTCGATTTACTTTGAGTCACAATATATACTCCTAGGAATACAAGTGCGATAGCAATCCCTTTCTCCCAGCCGAAACTTCCGATACCCATCGCGATTGCTGCAATCGTAGCCACGATCGGTTGCATATAATTGTACATACTGACTACCGTAGGACGGAGCAGTCTCTGTGCAGTCATAATGCAGAGATACGCGAGGAAACTACCTCCTAATACGACATAAAGTACCTGTAGAATGGCGACAGTGGAAACAGAAGTCCATTGAATCGTAGAAATATCATAATAGGAGAACGGAATGTAACACATCGAAGCATATATGAACATCCATTTATTAATCGTTACTGCCGAATATCGTTGAGACAATCCCTTGAATACAGTCAGGTATATGGAGAAACTGATTTGCGCAACGAGACAAAGCAGGTCGCCAATCAGGTTTCCATTTCCGTTGCTTCCTGCCTGGCTGCTCACAATGAGAATGAGCGCTCCCATAGCACCTATAAAAATCCCCATTACTTTCTTATTGGTAATAGGTTCTTTTAAGTAAATGGCCGCTACAACCATTGTTACAATCGGTAGAGTGGTAGTTACGATAGAAGCATCAATAGGAGAAGTCATAGAAAGCCCGAAGATGAACACTCCTTGATTGAATACTAGCGCAAACAGTGAAGCAAAGAAGATTTTCAGCATATCCTGATGGTTCACATGTTCCTGTTTGCAAAAATATAGAAAGGATCCAGAAAGCGGCTGCTGCCCCTACCATGCGGAATGTAGTAACAGAAATCGGGGAAAACTCTTGAAGAGCCGACTTACCGATGGGAGACATTAATCCCCACATAACGTTTGCTGTAAGCGCAAACAAATGACCATACAGGTTCTTACTTTTGTCCATGTTGATACTATTTATTTTACCATATCTCTGATATCATTAACAATCAAATAGAGAAAACGGTTGCAAAGGTAGTCTTTTATCGTATGATTTGTTTATATTTGCCTTGATTAAACTTGAATATTATGGAACAACAAGCCAATTATATCCGTCGTATCGAGATACACGGACTATGGGAACGCTTTAATATAGGATGGGATTTGCGTCCCGATGTGAACATCCTCTCCGGCATCAACGGAGTGGGGAAGACTACCATTCTGAACCGTTCGGTGGGATACCTCGAAGAACTTTCCGGTGAAATGAAAAGTGACGAGAAGAACGGAGTGCGTCTCTTTTTCGACAATCCCCAGGCAACCTATATTCCTTATGACGTCATCCGAAGCTACGACCGTCCCCTGATTATGGGTGACTTCACAGCCCGCATGGCCGACAAGAATGTAAAGTCTGAACTGGACTGGCAACTCTATCTCTTGCAACGCCGTTACCTCGATTATCAGGTCAACATTGGTAATAAGATGATTGAAATGCTTTCCAGCACTGATGAAGAAGAGCGTCGTAAAGCAGCTACATTATCTGTAGCCAAACGTCGTTTTCAGGATATGATTGACGAACTGTTCAGCTATACACGCAAAAAGATAGACCGGAAACGGAACGATATCGCTTTCTATCAGGATGGCGAACTATTATTCCCTTATAAACTGTCGTCCGGTGAAAAGCAAATGCTGGTTATCCTGCTGACCGTACTCGTGCAGGACAACAGCCATTGTGTATTGTTTATGGATGAGCCGGAAGCCTCCCTTCATATAGAATGGCAGCAGAAACTGATTGCTATGATACGTGAACTGAATCCGAATGTGCAGATTATCCTGACTACCCATTCGCCTGCCGTCATTATGGAAGGCTGGCTGGATGCCGTGACAGAAGTAAGCGATATATCTACCACCGTAGGGCACAAGCTCGACAAGGATTCTCCCAACTGTAATTTGTAATTCGTAACCTGTAATAGAACAAATGGCAACTTCACTACGAGATAATCTGACTTCTTCTTATTTCAATGCCGCCCATAAGCTTTATCCGAAGAAAGCCCGCCGACGTATCATCGCTTACGTAGAAAGCTATGACGACATCGCTTTCTGGCGCACATTGCTTGAAGAGTTTGAAGACGACGAACACTATTTCCAAGTGATGCTTCCTTCGGCCACTTCCCTGGCAAAAGGAAAAAGATGGTACTCATGAACACGCTGAATACAGCCGAATTGGGGAGAAGTCTGATTGCCTGTGTGGACAGTGACTATGATTTCCTGTTGCAGGGAGCTACTAATACTTCCCGTAAAATCAATCGGAACAGGTATATTTTTCAGACTTATACCTATGCTATTGAAAACTATCATTGTTTTGCCGAAAGCCTTCACGAAGTATGTGTGCAGGCTACGTTGAATGACCGTTCCATTTTAGATTTCAACTTCTACCTGAAGAAGTACTCTGAAATAGTATATCCGCTTTTCCTCTGGAACGTATGGTTCTATCGCCAACGGGATACTTACACTTTCCCCATGTACGATTTCCATACTTATACTTCTTTGCGCGAGATTAATCTCCGGCATCCGGAAAAGAGTCTGGAATCCCTTCAACAACGGGTTAATCAGAAGTTGGCAGAGTTGAAAAAGAAATTTCCCCATAACATCAATCAGGTGAATGGATTGCGGACTGAATTTAAAGAGCTGGGCTTGGTGCCAGAAACTACTTACTTGTATATGCAGGGACACCATGTGATGGATAATGTGGTAATGAAACTACTGATTCCAGTCTGCACCGTATTGCGCCGTGAACGGGAACAGGAAATCAAGCGGCTGGCCGAACACAATGAACAGTTCAAAAACGAACTGACTTGTTATCAGAACAGCCAGGTGAATGTCGAAATCATGTTGAAGAAGAACGTCGCCTATAAGCGACTCTTCCACTACGACTGGCTGAGGCAGGACATTCAGGAATATCTGGCCAAAGGAGAATGAATAAAAGGGAACTAACTAATAAGGGAATAAACTAAAAGAGATACTATTTTATGAAAGAAGTGATTGATACAGTGAGTGTGGCATTGGCAAACGGGCAACCGGAAGAAGCAGGTAATGTGGTGATACAAGAAGTGAATCATGCTTTGCTCTCGATGGGAGTGGATGAAGCTATGGCTGATAAGATTGATAACTTTATCATCTTATTGTTTATTATTGGAATAGCATTACTGGCCAATCTGATTTGCCGCAAGATTATTCTGCGTACCGTGGCTAAATTGGTGAGACAGACAAAAGCTACTTGGGATGATATTGTATTTAATGATAAAGTAATGGTGAACATCAGCAGGATGGTGGCGCCTATATTGATTTATATATCTATTCCTATTGCTTTCCCCGAACATGCAGACTCTGCTTTGCTTGATTTTCTTCGAAGACTTTGCATGATTTATATCCTTGCAGTCTTTCTTCGCTTCGTCAGTGCTTTGTTTACGGCTGTGTATCTGGTATATAGCGCGCGTGAACAATATAAAGACAAACCTTTGAAGGGGCTTTTGCAGACAGCGCAAGTCATTCTCTTCTTTATAGGAGCTATCATCATTATCAGTATTCTGATAAAGCAAAGTCCGGTGGTGTTGCTGACCGGATTGGGAGCTTCCGCTGCGGTTCTGATGTTAGTTTTCAAGGACAGTATCATGGGATTTGTCTCCGGTATCCAGCTTTCCGCCAATAATATGCTGAAGGTGGGTGATTGGATCACGATGCCGAAATACGGTGCGGACGGTACGGTGATAGAAGTAACATTGAATACCGTAAAAATACGTAACTTCGATAATACCATCACCACCATTCCTCCTTATCTATTGATTAGTGATTCTTTCCAAAACTGGCAGGGAATGCAGGAATCCGGCGGACGTCGTGTGAAACGTTCCATCAATATAGACATGACCAGTGTGCATTTCTGTACACCGGAGATGTTGGCAAAATACCGGAAGATACAACTGTTGAAAGACTATGTGGATGAAACGGAAAAGGTAGTGGAAGAATATAATAAGGAACATCATATCGACAACTCTGTGTTAGTGAATGGACGCCGGCAAACAAACCTGGGAGTTTTCCGTGCCTATCTGACTAACTATCTGAAGAATCTGCCTACTGTCAACCAAGACCTGACCTGCATGGTACGTCAGCTTCAGCCTACCGAAACCGGTATCCCGTTGGAACTTTATTTCTTTTCTGCCAATAAAGTATGGGTTGCCTACGAAGGCATACAGGCAGATGTTTTCGATCATGTGCTTGCCATTATTCCCGAATTCGACTTGCGTGTCTTCCAAAACCCGTCGGGGGCAGACCTGCATCGGATAGGGGTAAAGATAGAAAACTAATCAAACGATAAAACGCTTATAAATTGTAATTACTATGACTACACCGTTATCCAACCAGATTATCCGTGAAATCACTCCTTTGTCAGATAAGGATTGCTTTTACATTGCGGAACGTTATAAAACGGAATTCACTTATCCTATACACAACCACTCCGAGTTTGAATTGAACTTCACCGAAAAGGCTGCCGGAGTAAGGCGGATTGTAGGAGACTCTTCCGAAGTGATAGGTGATTATGATTTGGTATTGATAACAGGAAAAGATTTGGAACACGTCTGGGAACAGAACGACTGCCATTCGAAAGAGATACGGGAGATTACGATTCAGTTTTCTTCCGATCTTTTCTTTAAGAGCTTTATCAATAAGAATCAGTTCGACTCTATCCGCCGGATGCTGGATAAAGCACAAAAAGGGCTTTGTTTCCCGATGTCTGCCATACTCAAAATATATCCGTTGCTGGATACGCTTGCTTCCGAGAAGCAAGGATTTTATGCGGTCATTAAGTTTATGACAATCCTGTATGAACTTTCTCTCTTTGAAGAAGAAGCGCGTACCTTGTCCAGTTCGTCTTTTGCCAAGATAGATATTCATTCGGACAGCCGGCGTGTGCAGAAAGTGCAGGAGTACATCAATACACATTATCAGGAAGAAATACGTCTGGGGCAGTTGGCTGATATGGTTGGGATGACGGATGTGTCATTCAGCCGCTTTTTCAAACTGCGTACAGGCAAGAATCTTTCTGATTATATCATTGATATTCGGCTGGGCTTTGCTTCCCGGTTGCTGGTAGATTCTACGATGTCTATCGCTGAGATTTGTTATGAGTGCGGTTTTAATAACCTTTCCAATTTCAACCGGATCTTCAAGAAGAAAAAGAGTTGTTCGCCTAAAGAGTTTCGTGAGAACTACCGGAAGAAAAAGAAATTGATTTAGCGCATTCTCTTTTATGAACTCGGTGATTAACTCCCGAGTTCTATCTTCCATTCACCAATCGTTCGTGTGGCACTGTCAAAGTTTACACCTACTTTAACTATTTTCCTGTGATCCGCCTGATACGGAATAGCATACTTTTTGCTGTTAATCTGCGTTAATGCTTCTTCGGGTGTACCATCTACTTTAAATTCAAAAACATAGATGGTATCTTGAAGTTTCACAACCGCGTCTGCTCTTCCAATGGCTGTATCCACTTCCACATCTATATACTGTCCCATCAGCCGGAAAAACAGATAAAAGATAGTTTGGTAATGTTTCTCTTCCTTGTTGTTCAGTTTATTCGGGATAGACGCAAAGAAAGATTTCAGTCTTTCCAGACATTCCTCTAAATGACCGATACGCAAGTCTTTAATAAAGGACACTACATAAAATGTATTCTCTCGTGCAGGCAGATGCACATAAGCGGGCATCAGCGATTCGATAAATCCTTTTCTTACTTCTTTGTTGGGATAAGCCAGTGTATACAGTTGGAAATCCGGATCATATCCCTTAATTGTGAGATAACCGCTTTGGTAGAGCACCGGAAGAGGATCGGTGATTCTATTGCTAGGTGCATCAAACTGTTCGGCGGTGGCGGTCGTGTTATCCAGTTCCCGGATATCAAAATCGCTTTCTTGCAGAATATCTATCAGGAAAGTGGGAGTACCGGTCGAAAACCAAAAATTCTCATAACTCTTTTGCGCAAATGCATTGAATAAACTAAATGGGTTATAAATGTCTACACAATTCTTACTGAAATGATAACCGTCATATTGTTGTTTCAAATGTACACAGGCTTCCTCGTATGTTTCCTTGTTGGCTTGGGCCATTTGTTCAATATCAATTTGCAATTGCGTGCGCAGTTCTTGTTCGGTGATGCCGCAGATAGCACTGTAATCATCCCTCATGCTGATATTCTGCAAGTTATTCAACTCGCTGAAGATACTCATTTGGCTGAATTTGCTGATACCTGTCAATAATAAGAAACGAAGATACTGTCCCTGGGCTTTCAGTGGACTAAAGAAATCCCGCATGATATTACGTATTTCCTTTTGAACTTCATCATTATGATTGCTGTCCAGCATTGGTGAGTCATACTCATCTATTAATACCACCACCTGTTTACCCGTCTGTTTGTAAGCACGACGAATAATTCCTTCAAAACGTAAACTGAAAGTCGTTTCTCCTTCTTCCCGTTGATAAATTTTCTCCCATAAAAGCAATTGGCGGTTAATAACGGCTGACAGCATATCAGCGGTTATATATTTACTCACACTAAAATCAAAGTGTAATACCGGATAAACCGTCCAATCCTTTTCCAGAGTCTCCATAGCCAAGCCCTGAAACAGTTCTTTTTTTCCCAGGAAATAAGCCTCTAGTGTAGAAACCAGCAAACTTTTCCCAAAGCGTCGGGGACGACTTAGAAAATAGACTTTATTTGTATGAGTCAAACGATAAATCAATTCCGTTTTATCAACATAGACACAATCATTATTGCGTAAATCTTCAAAGTTCTGTATTCCTATCGGATATCTTCTGAAATTCTCTTCCATGACGCATATTTGTTTTTAGCGTGAAACATACACAAAGATAATGATATTTAGTTTCAAGTCAATTATGCCTGTTCTTTTTTAAGAAAGTCCAACGTTGGATATATACTTAGTGGGAAAGGAGCTATCGGTGTTTCTTTGCGTAATGCATTGAAAAGCGATGAAACATATCTTTGACGACAAGCGGGTAGAAATACACTATCAGCCAGAATTTTCACCTTCTCACAACTATCAGACGATTAATTTTATGCATAATGAGAGATAAAAGAGTGAAGTTCTGGTCTTAAATTTGCTTATAAACAGGTTAAAGTTATAGCGTAACTGATTGATAATACGTTTGTAACATCTTGTCATCATCTTGCAATGACTCTTTCAATAGATTGTATTTATTTCGTCTTATAGTTGTAATGCTCACCCTCTATCTTTGCCGACGTAATTAAAACGTAGAGCAAAGTTAGATGAAAAAACTATTTCTTATCCGATTTTCAGTGGTAGCCTTCTTTTGCCTGTTGTGTGTACTTCCTGCATTGGCTGCTAATATCAAGATTAAAGGAGCTGTGAAAGACAAACTATCCAAGGAACCTTTGATAGGAGCTACGATACGTTTGCTCGGAACTCAAGCCGGAGCAGTGACCGATATGGAGGGCAATTTCGAATTGAACAGTATGGGCATTCTGGAAGGTATGTATGATATTGAGATTAAATATGTAGGCTACAAAACAGAAGTGCGCCATAAAGTGCGTGTGGAGAATGGAAAACAGGTGATACTGAATCTGGAGTTGGAAACCGATGCACAGGAACTTGCCGATGTGGTGGTTGTAGCTAAGAAGAATAGGGAAAATGAGAATATGCTGTTGCTCGAACAGCAAAAAGCAGTCATTGCCGTACAATCTGTTGGTGTCAGGGAGCTTTCCCGCAAGGGTGTTTCGGATGCAGAAGGTGCTGTGACGAAAGTTGCCGGAGTGTCTAAACAAGACGGAGTGAAAAATGTCTTTGTCCGTGGATTGGGTGACCGGTACAATGCAACTACTTTTAATGGATTTGCTCTTCCTTCCGAAGACCCGGAATATAAGAATATCTCTCTTGATTTCTTCGGTACGGACATTATTCAGTCCGTAGGCGTAAATAAAGCATTCAACGCGGGAGGCAGCAGCGATGTCGGAGGGGCAACCATTGATATTGTATCCAAAGAACTCATTGGTAGCGGTCATCTGGGATTCGGCATTTCCGGTGGCTTGAATACACAAACGGTAGCAGCCGATTTTCTGAAACAGGATGGAGTGAACTTCATGGGCTTTGCCAATCGCACCGAACCTGCCGATGAAAACTCATGGAACTTCAGAAATAAGTTAGACCCTTCCGCTCAACATTTGCAAATCAACCGGAGTTACAGTATTTCCGGAGGTAAACGATTCTATGTCGGAAAAGACAAAAATCCGCTTTCTTTCTTCCTGACTGCCGGACATACGACGGACTATCAGTATACGGATGAAATCATACGTAATACCACTACCGGCGGTACGGTCTACAAAGATATGAATGGAAAGAAGTATGCGGAGAATATCAGTCAGCTGGCACTTGCCAATGTGGATTTCGATATGCAGAACCGTCATCACATCAGTTATAATTTGATGATGATTCATGCCAATACCCAGTCGGTGGGCGATTACAACGGTAAGAACTCGATTTTTAGTGACGACTATGAAAACCTCGGATTCACCCGTCGCCAACAAACGAATGACAATATGCTGATCGTTAACCAACTGATGACTAACTGGGGATTAACCAAATCATTAAGTCTCGATGCAGGTGCTTCCTATAATATGGTGAAAGGCTATGAACCGGATCGTCGTATCAATAACCTGACTAAAGCGGAAGACGGCTATACGTTGCTAAGGGGCAACTCACAACAGCGCTACTTCTCAACTTTAGATGAAGACGACTTGAATGTAAAAGCAGGCTTGGTCTATCGTCTGAAAGATAATATAGAAGAGATTTCGAATGTCCGTTTCGGATATACAGGCCGATTTGTAGATGATAACTTCAAAGCTACGGAGTATAACCTGACCGTAGGACATGTTTCTACCCTCCCTTCTTTGGACGACTTCTCGCTTGACGATTATTATAATCAGGAAAACTTTGCTTCCGACTGGTTCAAGATACAAAAGAACTTAGATGAATATACCGTGAAAAAGAATATCCATTCCGCTTATGCCGAGGCTACCTACCAGTTTACTCCCCGTTGGATTGTGAATCTGGGAATGAAATACGACAAGGTAGATATTGAAGTGGATTACAATGTGAATCGTGGAGGCTCTAAAGGAAACAATACCATCCAAAAAGATTATTTCCTGCCCAGCTTGAATCTCAAATACAATCTGAATGATAAAAACTCGCTTCGTCTGGGAGCCAGTAAAACATACACGCTTCCGCAGGCAAAGGAAATATCTCCTTACCGTTATGTCGGCGTGAACTTCAACAGTCAGGGGAATCCCAATCTGAAACCTTCGGATCATTATAATCTTGATCTGAAGTGGGACTTTAATCCCACTTCGACCGAGTTGATTTCTCTCACAGCTTTCTATAAATTGATTAAGAATCCGATATCCCGCATCGAAGTGGCAAGCGCCGGAGGTTATCTTTCTTATGAGAATATAGCGGATAAGGCAACGGTGGCAGGAGTGGAAGTAGAAATACGTAAGAATCTGTTTGTCCGTCCGGTGAGTAATGCTGCGCACGGAATGAATAAACTCTCTTTGGGATTGAATGGCTCTTATATCTATACGAATGCAAAAATGCCTTTGGCAACGGTTACCACCGGCTCGCAACTGGAAGGAGCTGCACCGTGGATTGTCAATTTCGACCTCTCGCATAACTTCACGAAAGGAGAACGCAGTTTTGTCAATACATTGGTACTTAATTATGTGAGTGATAAGATATATACCATTGGCACGCAGGGGTATCAGGATATGATGGAGCAGGGAGTACTGACACTGGATTTTGTGTCCCAAGCCAAACTGAACAAGCATCTTTCGCTTAACCTGAAAGCCCGCAATTTGTTGAATCCCTCTTATAAGTTAAGCCGCAAAGCGAACGAAAACGGGGAAAAGGTGATATTGAATGATTATAAGAAAGGAATAAATATAAGCCTGGGAGTGTCGTGTACATTCTAAGCCGGGTGATGAAATAAGATTATTAACTAATAATGAAAGCAAAATGAAAAGATTGTTTGTGAACTTTATGACGTTTGCCGTTATGGCAACAGCACTTACATTGACTGCATGTAGCAGTGATAGTGACGGAGACGGTGATGGTAACGGAGATGGTGGAAACAACGGTGGGACCGGTAGCTCTATTGTTGTGGGCGAAAATATCCTGTCCGGCACGCTGACCGGAGAACAGACACTGGAAGCTAAGGAATATATTCTGAACGGAACGGTAGTCATTGAAAATGGAGGCCGTCTGAATATCCCTGCCGGAACAACGATTAAGGCTCGCGAAGGTTTCAGCAGTTATCTGCTGGTAGCACAAGGCGGTAAACTTTATGCTGACGGTACAGCTGATAAACCGATTGTTTTCACTGCCAATTCAACAACCCCTACATCCGGCTATTGGGGAGGAATTATTATCAATGGTAAAGCTCCGATTTCCGGTTCGAACGCCAATAAGAGTGATACAGGTCTGACGGAAATCGACAACAACTATAAATACGGTGGTAATGTCGATAATGACAATTCCGGTTCACTGACTTATGTGAAAATCTGCTATGCCGGTGCCCGCTCTACTGCCGATATCGAGCACAACGGATTGACACTGAACGGTGTTGGAAACGGTACCAAGATCGAGAATATCTACATTCTTGAGAGCGCGGATGATGCCATCGAATTCTTTGGCGGTACGGTGAATGTAACCAACCTGTTGGCTGTGAACCCGGATGATGATATGTTCGACTTCACTCAAGGATATTCCGGTAAATTGAAAAACTGCTATGGCGTTTGGGAAAGCGGTTATACCAGTACGGAAGCAGATCCGCGCGGCATTGAAGCAGATGGTAACTTGGATGGCATTTATCCGGATCATTTACGTCAGTCAGACTTTGCGGTTGAAAATATGACAATCGTAAATAATGCTGCCAATACAACGGATAATGTAGACCGTATGCAAGACGTGATTAAAATCCGTCGTGGAGCAAAAGCTACGATCACCAATGCTCTTGTCAAAGGTTCCGGCGGTACAATCGATTTGATTGATATGAATGACAGTAAAGGGGTAGGAAGTGCGTCTTCCAGCATCAGTATCACCCATACATTGAACTTTAAGAATAAGCTGAACGGTACATTGAATACATTTACCGAGCCAACTACGAATACAGGTGCAGATGCATCCCTGTTCACTTGGAGCGGATATAATTTCTCTTCCTTATAAATAAGATATAGAGTAGCAAAGTGTATCTTTTTTAATAGGAGGTATGGGAGAATTTGTAACAAACAGATTCTCCCATATTCTATTTATTTGTTTTCGTAATCTTCTTTTAGCTTTTTTATTTGCTCCTTTATGGTATCAGTGATTACCTTTTTCGTATATTTGTCAACCTATTATTTTACAACGATACAAAATATGCAAACAGACAACGAGCGATACAAAAAAATGGCTTCTCTTGCACAAATCGGGTGGTGGGAAGTAGATTTAACGGCAGGATATTATTTATGTTCCGATTATCTTTCTGATCTTTTGGGATTGGACGGCGACACCATCTCTACTTCGGATTTTCTGAACCTGATACGTGAAGATTATCGCAAGCAGATTGCCCAGGAGTTCCGGGCAAATTCTTCTATCCATAAGGACTTTTATGAACAAACTTTCCCTATTCATTCAAAATATGGCGAGGTCTGGTTGCATACCCGTCTGGCTTTTCGTGAGAAGGGTACAGGTGTTGATGGAGGTGATAAGTCTTTTGGAATAATCCAGCGCGTTGAGGCTCCCAAGGAAGAAGATCAAAGGGATGCATTAAGACGTGTGAATGACCTGCTTTGTCGTCAGAATTTTGTTTCGCAATCGTTGCTTCGTTTCCTACGTGATGAGGCAGTAGAATCTTGTATCGCAGATATTTTGAGAGATATTCTGAATCTTTATAATGGAAAAGGACGTGTTTATATTTTTGAATACGACGAAATTTATGCCCATCATAGTTGTATCTACGAAGTTGTTTCTGAAGGGGTATCGGCAGAGATAGACAATCTGCAGGACATGCCTGCCAGTGAGTCAAAATGGTGGAGTGAACAGATATTATCGGGCAAGCCGATTATTTTAAATACACTGGAGCAGTTATTAGAAGAGGCTCCTGATGAATATCAGATTCTTGTAGTTCAGGGAATCAAATCGTTAATGGTGACTCCTTTGATGACAGGCGACCGCGTTTGGGGATATATGGGGATTGATTTGGTTGAGACTTACCATGACTGGAGTAATGAAGATTTTCAATGGTTCTCCTCATTAGGAAATATTATAAATATCTGTATCGAGTTGCGTAAAACTAAGGACAAGGTAATCCGTGAACAGACTTTCCTAAATAATCTGTTTCATTTTATGCCGATGGGATATATACGTATGTCTATTATCCGTGACGAGAATAATAAACCTTGCGATTATCGGGTGACGGATGCGAATGAGGTCAGTTCAACCTTTTTCGGGCTTCCTTTGGAGTCGTATATTGGTTCTTTGGCATCTGAAAAGCATCCTGACTATCTCCAAAAACTTAATTTTCTGGAAGAAATACTGGATAGTAATTCTTATAGAGAGAAAGATGAATATTTCCCTCGAACGGAACGGTATACGCATTGGGTTATTTATTCTCCCGGAAAGGACGAAATAGTCGGTCTATTCCTCGATTCTACGGGATCGGTACAAGCAAACCGGGCATTGGATCGTAGTGAAAAACTCTTTAAGAATATCTTTGCTAATATTCCGGCAGGAGTAGAGATCTACGATAAGGACGGCTATTTGATAGATTTGAATAATAAGGATTTAGAAATATTCGGTGTAGTGAATAAATCGGATGTGATAGGGGTTAATTTCTTTGAGAATCCGAATGTGCCGCAGGGGATTCGTGATCGTGTGCGGAATGAAGATCTGGTGGATTTCAGACTTAATTATTCTTTTGAGCAAGCAGGAGGATATTATGAGACAAGCCGTTCTAATGTGATAGAACTATATTCGAAGGTTAGTAAACTATATGATAATGAGGGCAACTTCAGCGGATATATTTTAATAAGCATTGACAATACGGAGCGTATTGATGCAATGAACCGTATTCGTGATTTTGAGAATTTCTTCTTGATGATATCCGATTATGCAAAAGTAGGATATGCCAAATTGAATCTCTTGAACCGCAAAGGTTATGCTATAAAACAGTGGTATAAGAATTTAGGTGAGGAGGAAGATATTCCTTTGAGTGAGGTGGTAGCAGTTTATAGCCAAATGCATCCCGAAGACCGCAAGCGTTTCCTCGATTTTTATGATGGAGTCAGAGACGGAAAAAGGAGGCATTTCCAAGGGGAGATGCGTATTCGTCGTCCCGGAACGAAGAACGAATGGAATTGGGTCAGCAGTAATGTAATGGTCACCAATTATAAACCGGAAGAAAATGAAATAGAAATCATCGGTATCAATTATGACATTACAGAATTGAAGGAGACTGAAGCCGAATTGATTCAGGCACGTGATAAAGCAGAGATGATGGATCGTTTGAAAAGTGCTTTCCTTGCCAATATGAGTCATGAAATCCGTACGCCGCTGAATGCCATTGTCGGTTTCTCCGATTTGCTGGTAGAAACTGAAGAGCTGGCAGAACGTCAGGAGTATATTAAGATTGTACGTGAGAATAATGAACTTTTGTTGCAATTAATTTCAGATATACTCGATTTGTCAAAGATTGAAGCGGGTACATTTGAGTTTACTAACGGAGATGTAGATGTAAATCTGTTATGTGAGGATATTGTCCGCTCTATGGGGATGAAAGCGAAAGAAGAGGTGGAACTGGTGTTTGATGATCATCTTCCGGTTTGTCATGTCATTAGTGACCGTAACCGTATACATCAGGTGATCTCTAACTTTGTTAACAATGCAATGAAGTTTACCTCTGAAGGAAGTATTCATGTGGGGTATAAACTAAAAGACGGAGAATTGGAGTTTTATGTCGAAGATACAGGCATCGGTATTGAGAAAGAGCAATTGCCACATATCTTTGAGCGTTTTGTGAAGCTTAATTCTTTTGTACACGGTACAGGATTGGGACTTTCTATCTGTCAGAGCATCGTTGAACAATTAGGTGGGCGGATTGGCGTTGATTCTGAAAAAGGAAAAGGATCAAGGTTTTGGTTTACTATTCCCGGAGTGATCGTGACGGAAGAGGTGGGCTGTGCCCGGTAGAGTAAAAGCGGCTTTTATATAGAAGAAACGGTCTTGGTTTTGATGTCGATTGATACTGACATGAAACCAAGACCGTTTCTTTGGTGAAAAGGTGTAGTCCGTTTAAATTCCGAACGACAGTTTATCGATGGATTGATATACGATACTTGCAATACCCAGTCCGATGATACCCAATGTGCAAAGTGCTAGTCCCCATTTTGTGCAACGATCGCTGCGGAAAGTAGGAATCGGGTTGTCGGAAGGAGTGATGTACATTGCTTTTACAATCAATAGATAGTAATACAACGAAATCACTGTATTTACCAATGCGATGAATACCAGCAAGTGGAAACCTGCATCGAAAGCAGCCATGAAGATAAAAAACTTAGAGAAGAATCCGGCAAACGGAGGGATGCCTGCCAATGAGAACAGAGACAGAGTCATCAAGAGAGCGATTTTAGGATTCGTTTTATAAAGTCCTGCGTAATCTTCGAGCGTGAATTTCTGACTGCGTAATGCCACGATAGTGATAACGGCAAATACTCCGAGGTTGGCGGCAGCGTACACTAATACATAATATACCAATGCCGTCATGCCTTGTGCTGTGCCTCCGATAACGCCTAACATAATATATCCCGCTTGCGAAATACTGGAGAACGCCATCAAACGTTTCAGGTTTTGCTGACGGACAGCAAATATATTTGCAATAGTGATAGAAGCGATGGTTACCCAATAAAGTACTTCCTGCCAGTCATTAATCATTGGAGCGAATACTTTGATAAGGACGGCCAATAATACAAATGCTGCCGATCCTTTTGATATAACACTCAAATAAGCGGTAACTGTACTCGGAGCGCCTTCGTAAACGTCTGCTGTCCATAAGTGGAACGGAACCAGTGACAACTTGAATGCCATTCCTGTGAAGAAGAATATAAATGCCATGATCTGTAACGGATTTCCGTCGATATGGGCAGGGAGGTCATCGAAATAAAGAGTCCCGGCAGAACCATAGATCATGGACAGACCAAACAACAGCAATGCACTGGAGAAAAGAGCTGTCAGAATGTATTTGGCACCTGCTTCGGCAGAGTTGTGACGGTATTTATCGAAGGCAATCAATGCTGCCATCGGAATAGAAGCTGTTTCGAGCCCGATGAAGAACATCAGGAAATGGCCGGCGGAAATCATGAGATACATACCAAACAAGGTAGAGAGTGTAAGCACATAGAATTCTCCTTGTTTGAATGAAGTGTCTTCTCTTTTCATCCACTCGTGTGCCATCAGGAAAACAATCAGTGTACCGACGTTCAGGATCGATTTAACAACTGTGTGCATCGGTACATAGTGATACATACCACCGAATGCATCGGCAGCAGTTCCCGGAATCAGGTTGATAGCCGTATGGATAGCCATCAGAATAACGGGCAACATGGTGTTCAGGCGTGCTTTCCCACTATTTTTGTGTGCATCCGGACTCATGAAGAGGTCAGCTAGAAATAGCAGCAGTAAGACAGCTATGAGCGACAGCTCTTCTCGCATATTTAGAAATTGTGAATAATCCATCTTGTTTATTTATGAATTAAGAATTATGATTTATGAGTTAGGGGATTAGTTGTGAGACAACCGGTAATACGCTTTCACCAATCATGTGGCTAACCCAGAAAGGAGCCATACCTAGTCCGGCAACGCAAACGATGAGGCAGATAACGGCTACACGTTCGTCCCACGTTGCGTCGGTCAGTTCGAGGTGATGTTTGTTGGTGCAGGTTCCGTACAGGATCTTACCTACCAGGCGCAGGATGTAGACTGCGGTAATCACAATCGAAGAGCAGGCGATGATGGTCAGTGTACGGTGAAATACGTCGTTGTTCTGGAAAGAGCCGACGAAGATGGTCATTTCAGCAATGAAACCGCTTAATCCCGGCAGACCGAGGTTGGCAAGACCGGCAATCACATAACATACACTAAGGAACGGCATAATTTTCATTAAACCGGCAAGTTCGCGAACGTCACGTGTGTGTGTACGTCCATATATCATACCTATCAGAGCAAAGAACAAGGCTGTCATTAATCCGTGTGAAAGCATTTGAAGGATTGCTCCTGTTGCTGCTGTCTGGTTTAGCATCAGAATGGCGAAAAGAACCAGTCCGCAGTGAGATACGGATGAATAAGCATTGATATATTTCAAGTCGGTCTGTACGCAAGCGGAGAAGGCTCCGTAGACTACAGAGATACCTGTCAGTATCAGGAATATCCAGGAAAGTTCGTTGGCTGCTTCCGGCATCAGATACATGGCGATACGGAAACATCCGTAACCTCCCAGTTTCATCAATACTCCGGCATGAAGCATGGATACGGCAGTCGGGGCGGAAGCGTGACCGTCAGGACTCCATGTGTGGAACGGGAAAAGGGCGCCCAATACACCGAAGCCGAGGAAAGTCAGCGGGAACCAGATGCATTGCTGTGCAAAAGGTATGTTGTGCAACTGTGCAATTTCGAGAAGATTCATGGTGGTTGCTCCCGAACCGAAATAGATTCCGAGAATACCGATCAATAGGAAAGCGGAACCGCCCATCAACATAAGAGTCAGTTTCATGGCTGCATATTCTTTACGTCCTGATCCCCATACACCAATCAACAGGTACATCGGTATCAACGCAATTTCGTAGAACATGAACATGGTGAACAAATCCACGGATATAAAGAATCCGAATACTCCCATAGACAACAGGGTGAACCAGAGGAAATATTCTTTCGTCAGCGGTTGCAGGCGCCAGGAAGCGAATGTACCGGTGAATACGATGACAGCAGACAATAACAACATGGCTACCGAAATTCCGTCAACACCTACTGAATAAGATATGTGAAGCGGGGCATACCAAAGCGTATCTGCACGGAAAAGCATTTCTGCCGTGTTTCCGGCGCTACGCTCTCCCAAATACAGGAATGTAAGTACGACGGAGGCAATCAGAAGTGCCGATGCGCCAGTAACCATAACCCCCCGGATGGCTTTGATTCCTCGTGCTGCCCAAAGTCCGGCCAGCATCAATAAGGGGATAAGTACGAATATGGATAAGAAATTCATCTTTATGATTTACTATTTAAAGATTTACTATTTACTATTTAGAGAATCAGCAGTAGGATAAGTGCCAATGCACCGCAAAGGAACACATACGCATATTGTTGTACCTGACCGCTCTGCAAACCACGAATCTCGTCGCTTGTTGTGTTGGTGGCCCATGCCAGGAAGTCAAAGAATCCATCCACTACATGACGGTCGAACCATGCGATAGGAGTAGAGATGCAGCGGAAGATAATCTTATGCGTAATAAACTGGTAGATATCATCAATATAGAAGCGATTATAGGCTGCCTTGTGCAGACCTTTGAATCGTTTTGCCAACGAATCAGCAACAGGCTGTTTGGCATTCTTGTACATCCATGTAGCGATTGCAATCGAAATAATCGCAATAACAACGCTCGTAATAGCCACTGACGGATCGAGATGGATAGAATAAGATTCACCATTCGAACTGATGAAGTGTCCGAAAGGAATAAATCCTGCTCCACAAGTTACAACTGCCAGGAACATCAGCGGGAAAGTCATAGCCAACGGACTCTCATGTGGGCGGCAAGGGCGGCAAGGTGCCGCTTCCAAGTTTCCGTGCGGCGTGTTATGTTCCGAATGGGAACTTGCCCGGGGCGGCTCGCTCCCCCAGAAAATACCGTAGTAGAGGCGGAACATATAGAAAGCTGTCATTGCAGCGATGACTGTCATCACCCATCCCATTACAGGGCTGTATTGGAAACAAGCAGCCAGAATTTCATCTTTCGAGAAGAAGCCCGAGAACGGAGGAATACCGGCAATAGCCAGACAAGCAATCAGGAAGGTCCAGTGAGTGATCGGCATATATTTGCGTAAACCTCCCATAGCGGACATTTCATTAGAATGTACGGCATGAATAATGCTACCTGCACCGAGGAAGAGCAATGCCTTAAACATGGCATGTGCGAAAAGGTGGAACATGGAAGCCATGTAGCCCAAACCTCCTTCGTGCGGATTCATGGAAGTACAAACACCCAGAGCTACCATCATGAAGCCAATCTGTGAAATGGTAGAGAAAGCCAGTACACGTTTGATGTCTGATTGTACGCAAGCCACACTTGCCGCGTAGAATGCTGTAAATGCACCTACCCAAGCAACCATGTGCAGCGTATTCGGTGCGTATGTAATGAAAAGTGGGAACATACGTGCCACCAGATATACACCGGCAACTACCATGGTAGCCGCATGAATCAATGCGCTGACCGGAGTAGGACCTTCCATTGCATCCGGCAACCAGATATGCAACGGGAACATGGCACTTTTACCGGCACCACCGACAAACATCAGTCCGAGAGCCAACGGAAGCATAGAAGCTCCACCGCTTATCAAGGATACTGTATCCGGAGTGAAGCCGAATGTACCACCGTAATATCCGTAAATCAGGATACCGATCAGGAAGCCCAAGTCAGCAAAGCGAGTAACAATAAACGCTTTCTTGGAAGCAGCGATGGCAGCCGGTTTTGTATAATAAAAACCGATTAGCAGATAAGAACTTACCCCCACCAGCTCCCAAAAAAGATACATCTGGAAGATGTTGGTTGCAACGACCAATCCCAGCATAGACATGGTAAACAGGGATAGGAAAGCGTAATAGCGTTGAAAACCGACTTCTCCTTTCATGTAACCGAAAGAGTAGATATGTACCATCAGTGACACTGTAGAGATGACGATCAACATCATTACCGATATAGGATCGAGCAAGATGCCCAAGTCGAAATGTAAAGTCTCTGTAAAAGGAAGCCACGTGAAGTTGTAAGGCATCAGTGTGGCGAATGTTCCGTCTTCCAGTCGTGGAGCGGAGAAATATTGGATAGCTGTAACGTAGGATAGTACTGCTACTGCTCCCAGTATCAGCGTACCGATTGTACCCGCTGTCCGGTGGGACATCCATTTACCTCCGATTCCCAATATGAGAAAGGAGAAGAAAGGAAGAAGGAGTATTAGAATTGTTAGTTCCATACAGTTTTATTTAATTACTTGAGTTATTATTATTAATTTTTGGTCTTATAGCTGATAATCACTATACTCGGACCTTCTGTTTGGTTTCCCGGTGTGAAACTAGTTGTTCCTCGGTGAGAAACACTTTGTTTCTCGGTGTGAAACGAAGTGTTTCAAGGGATGAAACACCTTGTTCCTGGGAATGAAACAAATCACCACTTCAACTCGTCCAGATTGCGCACCTGAATGCTTCGAAGATTACGATAAATGTTAATCATGATGGCGATAGCTATTGCAGTTTCCGCAGCCGAGATGGCGATGGAAAAGAGTGCAAAGAAATAACCCTCCATTCCCCCCGGAAAAAGGAAACGATTGAATACGGCGAAGTTGATGTCCGTAGCATTCAGCATTAACTCTACAGAAATCAGGATAGCCAGTGTATTTCGGCGGGTAAAGAATCCATAGATTCCTGCAAACATCATGATGGTAGAAACTACCAGGTAATATTCCATGTGTATCATATTCGAACTCTATTTTGATAGTTAATACTTAAAATTCCTATCTCTTACGTGCAATCATGATGCCACCGATGATACACGCCAGCAATAATATGCTGACAGCTTCGAAAGGCAATACATAACCGTATTTGTCACTACTTAATAAAGCGTTCCCGATAGCATGAATGCTAATTTCTTGCGGGGCTAAATTAGCTGTCTGCATGAAATCGTGCTTCAGTGTGATAAACAGGATAATGGCCAAACCGGCAATCATAGTGAAGAGTCCGGCTAAGACTTTACTTCGTTTTGCTTTCTCGGCCCGGTCGCCTTCTCCGCTGGTCAATAGGATGGAGAATACATAAAGAACGACGATACCACCGGCATAAACCATAATCTGAACGGACCCCAGAAAGGTGTAACCCAGCAAAAAATAGATGCCGGCCGTGCCGAAGAGCACGAAGAGCAGGTAGGTGGCCGAGCGTACGATACGTTGGGTAGTCACCGTCATGATGGACATAGCAATAATAAATGCTGCCAAAAAGTAGAATACTACTGTTTCAAGTGTTGATCCCATATCTAAACTTCTTTTTCTTTTCTATTACTTTACTACCGTCGTGGTTCAACTTCAGGACAAGTTTCGTCCGGTCGAAGACTGCATGTTCGAAGTTCTGGTCGAACGTGATGGCATCGTGCGGACAAGCATTGACACAGAGCTGGCAGAACATACAGGCACCCAAATCATATTCATAGGTTGCCAGAATTTTCTTCTTCTTTCCATCTTCTGTTTCGACGGTTTCGCTGGTCACTTTGATTGTATCGTTCGGACAGGCCATTTGACACAATCCGCAAGCTACACAGCGATGTTCATTATTCTCATTGTGGGGCATATTCAGCGTACCACGAAAACGGTCGAACATTTTCAGCTCTTTCCGGTTTTCGGGATATTGCTCGGTCACTTTCTTACGGAAGTATACCTTGATGCTGGTTTTCATACCCGTTGCCAGTGTACTGATGCCATGCACCAGCCCACCTAAGTACGTATATTTTTTATCTTTATATTCCATAATTTTCATTTATCAAAAGTGGAAGCCGAAAGCTACGCAGCATGCCATTAATAATAGATTTACCATAGAAATTGGAACCAGGTATTTCCATTCCAGATTCAAGATCTGGTCGATACGCAAGCGTGGGAAAGTCCATTTGATCCACATCAGAAGGAATACCACAAAGAATGCTTTGGCGAAGAACCAGATAAAGCCCGGAATATAATCCATTACAGTGTTAAATCCATCCAAACCAACAATGTGCAGCGGCATCCATCCTCCTAGGAAGATAGTGGCGGCAACACTGGCTACGATAAACAGATTCAAGTATTCTGCCAGATAGAAGAAACCGAAACCCATACCGGAGTATTCAGTATGATATCCGGCTGTCAGCTCACTTTCCGCTTCGGGAAGGTCGAACGGGCCACGGTTACATTCTGCATTTCCGGCAATCAGATAGATGATGAAAGCAATGACCGCAGGAATATGTCCCTTGAAGATGAACCAACCATTAGCTTGTCCTTCTACGATTTCAGAAAATTGCATGGTCCCCGTCAGCACTACCATTGTCATGATACTCATACCAACAGAAAGTTCATAACTGATAATCTGTGCACCGCTTCGCATGGCACCGATCAAAGAGAATTTGTTGTTACTACCCCAACCGGCCAGCAAGATACCGACAACTCCAATGCTGGAAGCTGCCAACAGGAAGAACACGCCTACATTAAAGTCCAGAATCGCCGCACCTTTATTAAAAGGAATACAAGCGAAAGTCAGGAATGAAGCGATAATCACCATGAATGGAGCAAGATTGTAAAGGAAATGGTCGGCACCCTTCGGCATGAAGATTTCTTTGGTCAGCATTTTGAGCACGTCGCAGACCACTTGGATAGAACCCCATTTACCAACACGGTTCGGTCCAAGACGACACTGGAAGAAACCGCAAACCTTACGCTCCATGTAGATCAATATGATAGCTAGGATGGCATACAGTGCTACGAGGCACACGCCGACAGCTACACATTCTATAAAGATGGCTAATCCCTCCGGCATAATGGAGAGCAGTAGCTCATGTATCCAGTTTGTTACTATACTAAAGTCGAACATATATTTTTAATAATTAAGTATTATCTGTCAATATCCGGAACGACATAATCTATTGTTCCGCCAATAGCAATTAAGTCGGCAATCTTTGTGCCCCGGCAAATGGTGTCAATTGCAGCAACAAGCGGCAATCCCGTAGCACGGTAGTGCAGACGGTAAGGCGTTTTGTCACCCTGACTTTCCAGGAAGACACCAAATTCACCACGACTTCCTTCTACTGCTGCATAGTAACTGCCTTCCGGAACACGGATGATAGGTTTCATTTTCTCCTGATAAGGTCCCTCGGGAATATTGTCTATTAATTGCTCAATGATGTTCAGACTTTCCATGATCTCATCCATACGCACCAGATAACGGGCAAAGCAGTCACCTTCCGTATAAACGATTTCTTTGAAATCGACTTTGTCATATACACCGTATGGCATTCGTTTACGTACGTCACACGCCCATCCTGATGCACGGCCTGTACCTCCGGTACAACCGAAAGAGATGGCATCTTCACGGCTTAACACACCGACGCCTTTCATACGGCTTTGTGCAATGATGTTACCCGTGAATATATCGTGATATTCGTGGATAATTCCTCTCATATATGGAATGAACTCTTTTACTCGTTTGACGAAATTAGGATGAAGATCAGCCTGTACACCGCCAATCGTATTGTAGTTCATAATCAGACGTCCGCCGCAAGTTTCTTCAAAGATATCGAGAATTTTCTCGCGGTCACGGAAGCCATAAAAGAATGCTGTCAACGCTCCTAAGTCCATAGCAAGACAAGAGTAAAACAGCAAGTGAGAATCGATACGTTGCAACTCGTCCATTATGGTACGGATGTACTGTACGCGTTCACTGACCTCAATGCCCATGGCTTTTTCAATGCACATACACAATGCATGGCGGTTCTGATGCGCGCCCAAATAGTCCAGACGGTCTGTCAAAGCCAATGTTTGAGGGTAAGTGAGGCTTTCATTCATTTTCTCGATGCCTCGGTGGATATACCCGCAGTTCGCATCAATCTTACGAATGATTTCACCTTCCAGAGAAACACGGAAGCGCATTACACCATGGGTAGCAGGGTGTTGCGGACCGATGTTGACTACATATTCTTCTTCGCCGAACAGTTTCGTCTCTTTGTTCTTGATGGTTCCGTCCGGGTTCAGTTCTATTTCTTGAGTCGTATCAAACGTCTCTTCATTGGTCATGCACAGTGGGTTATCCTTTTCCGGGTCGTTATCTTTACGCATTGGATAACCGATCCAATCGTTACGCAGGTAGAGCCGGCGCATATCAGGATGACCGACAAAGGTGATGCCATAAAAATCAAAAACTTCACGTTCGTAGAAGTCGGCTATCTTCCAGATGTCGCTGACAGACGGAATTTCCGGTAGCTCGCGGTTGGTTGTCGCTGTTTTTAGTGCTATCCGTTCGCCTGTAATGGTAGATTCCAGATGGTAGACTACGCCTAAGCCGCGGAGTTTTTCCGGAGCGTCTTTCTCATCGGCTACTCCCCAGTCCATACCGGTGAGGCTTTCGAGAAAGTCCATCTGTTTTTCATTTCGCAAGCGCAGCATCTCGTCGTGTAACGCTGCAGGAGCTATAAATTGTATTTCTTGCATAAATCAAATTAAATTAAGAATGAAAAATTAAGAATGAAAAATCTGCCGGGATGTTGCATGCGAATTCTTCATTCATCATTCATCATTCTTCATTTCTTAAATAATCCGGTTTCTTCTCTTTTCTGTTTACTCCACCAAAGAACTTTTCTATTTTCACTTTGCGTTGCAATTGCATCATGCCATAATAGAATGCTTCAGGACGTGGCGGGCATCCGGGAATATATACATCTACCGGAAGAATCTTGTCCACTCCGTTCACTACGTGATAGGACTTCTTGAAAGGACCTCCGCTGACAGCGCATCCGCCTACGGCAACCACATACTTCGGATCGGGCATCTGGTCATAAAGTCGTTTCAGTACCGGAGCCATTTTATTGGTGATTGTTCCGCATACCATAATCATATCAGCCTGACGCGGGCTGGCACGTGCTACTTCAAACCCAAAGCGGGCCATGTCATAACGCGCGGCACCCAGTGCCATAAATTCGATACCACAACAACTGGTTGCAAAGGTAAGCGGCCACAGTGAATTGCTGCGCCCCCAGTTGATAAAGTCGTCAAGTACTCCGAGGGCAACATTGGCTCCTCCTGCATTAAGTTCCTTGACCAACTTTTCCAATGATTCATTGTCAATAAACTCATCATACGGAATAGATTTTATTTTTGGCTTTTTGGTTATTTCCATTCCAAAGCTCCTTTCCTCCAGGCATAAGCAAGACCCAGAACTAAAATGATAAAGAAGAAGAGAACACTAATAAGTCCCTGTGGTCCCATGTCACGCATAACTACCGCCCACGGAAACAGAAAAGCTGTTTCGACATCGAACATAAGGAATAGGATGGCAAACAAGTAGTAGCCTACACGGAACTGCATCCATGATTTACCACGTGTCGGTATACCACATTCATAAGCCTCAAACTTTTGCAGGTTGTATGAACGGGGAGAGATAGCACGCGAGAGGGCTATTACTACACCAACAAAAGCAAGCGCTGTCAGTAAAACAACAACTAAAAATGTAAAATTCATAATTCAATAGCTGTTTAGATTGAATATTATATAGAAATAAGCAATTAGTCTATTCGCCCTATGGAGAATAAAACCAACTGTAATAAATGACGAGCAAAAGAGTCTACTGTACTGTAGGCTAAATGACAATCTTTCTCAACCCATATATATAATAGGAGATAGGATCGTAATAGTATGTAGGAGAATGGGATGAGACAGGGTAAGGTGGACTTTGATGTTTGTAATGGTCACAGAAATAAGCGATTAACAAATACATGCTTTTATCTGTCGGAACATGTGCGACGTCTGTATGACTCATGTCACAGGTTTGAGTCGTATAAAGATTATAAAGACGTTCCAAAGCATCCTGAATCGGACGATCTTGTGATACATAGCATTTCTCCTGCCGATAAGTCGGGGAGGAAACTTTGCACATATCTTCCATTGCTCCGTTAGTTGCGCAATGGATGAGCAAAGCCAACACTAAAAGTAGTCCGAATTTTAAGCTTTGTTTCATCTTTCTCCTTTAACGGCTGCAAATATAGAACTAATATTTATACTTTTTGCAAAGTCCGTATGGCAAAAAAGCTTTTTTTAACTCCATATCTTTTAGATTCATTTTTTAGTCAGCATGGTTTCACAAATATCATTTAGAATGGGGTAATTTCTCCATCTTCATTTGTTAAAAGATGCAATAAAAAGAATGATTTATGCTCTTTTTTGCGAATTACACAAAGAAAATACATTTTTTTGCAGATTAAGAAAGAATACATGATTATGAAACGCACACTTTGGTTTATATTTTTCCTTCTAAACTCCTTGTTTTACCTCTATGCAGATAGTGAGAATGATTCTTTGTTGAAGGTGTTGGACAAAGTGATTTCTGAACGTTTGATATATACCCAGAAAAAAGAAGCTACCATAAAAGAATTAAAGAAAAAGAAGGCTGGTCTTAATTCGTTGGAAGATATTTATAATTTAAACAAAGAGCTTATCTATCAATATGAGACTTTTGTCTGTGACTCAGCAGAACAATATATTCATGAAAATATAAAAATAGCAAACATAGTCGGTAATAAAGAATTCCTTTTGGAAGGGCAGCTCCGGTTGGCTTTTGTCTATTCCTTATCCGGTTTGTTTATTCAAGCAAATGATATATTTAAATCAATTCAATGTGCGGATTTATCAAATCATCTTAAAGCATTGTATTGTTGGAATCGTATACGTTATTATGAGAACCTTATAAAGTATACAGATGATGTTCGGTTTTCTGCCGGATATATACAGGAAAAGAACTCGTATAGAGATACTGTAATGAGTATCTTATATGACCGGTCAAATATGTATTTAAAGGAAAAGGCTGTGAAACTTCAGGATAAAGGTAATGTAAAAGAAGCTCTTAAAATATTAACTCAAATATATAATGAGCAAAATTTGGGAACTCATGGGTATGCAATGATGGCTATGGGGCTTTCAAGGGCTTATCGGTTGATTGGAGACTATGATTTGGAAGAGAAGTTTCTGATATTAGCTGCTATGACAGATACAAAATTAGCAGTAAAAGAAAATGAGGCTTTGTTAACACTAGCAGTTAATTTATATCATAAAGGAGATATAGACAGAGCATATAATTATATAAAAATAGCGTTGGACGATGCTATATTTTATAATTCTCGTTTTAAGAATACGGTAATTGCTCGCATCCATCCAATTATTGAAAATACGTATTTAATCCGGTTGGAAAAACAAAAACAGAATCTTCGTTTTTATATATTTCTAACTAGCTTGTTTGTGATATTTCTTGCTATTGCCTTGTATTTTACATATAAACAAACAAAAATAGTATCCCGGGCTAAGCGGCATCTTAAGGCTATGAATGAAGAACTGGTCGAATTGAATAAGAATCTCGACGAAGCTAATCTGATTAAGGAAAAATATGTGGGGTATTTTATGAATCAATGTGCTGTTTATATTAATAAACTCGATGAGTACAGGAAGAATGTGAACAGGAAAATCAAGACCGGACAGATTGATGATTTATATAAGTCATCCTCCCGACCTTTTGAAAAGGAACTTGAAGAACTATACCATAACTTTGATAAAGCGTTCCTTAAATTGTATCCTAACTTTGTGGAAAAGTTCAATTCTTTGTTGAAACCGGAGGAGCGTTATAAACTGGAAAAGGACCAACTGAATACAGAATTACGCATATTTGCATTGATACGATTAGGAATTACCGATGTTGGACAGATTGCTGTATTTTTGCATTATTCTGTGCAGACAATCTATAATTATAAGAGTAAAGTGAAGAGAATGTCCACTCTTGATAGTAATATCTTTGAGGAGGAGGTAAAAAAGCTTGGTTCTTTGTCTCAAAAATGATTCTATCCGGTTTACCAAAACTAAAAAATGGTATTGTTGTAAATTGTTGATTATTAAATGTATATACAATAATTGATTTATAAAACGTTTACTTTCCCGCCTACTTCCACTAAGAAGTAGGCTTTTTTCATCTCTATATTTGCATCACAAGATTTTTGATAACTGAATACTAATCTAAAGAAACACACAACTATGAGTTTTTCAGAATTGTATCTTATTTATTATCCCAAACTAGTTCGGTTTGCAAAAGAATTTGTGATGTCGGAAGAGGATGCTGAGAACATAACGCAAGATGTGTTTACAGACTTATGGGAAAAGAGAGAGTCAATGAATCATATTGAGAATATGAATGCTTATCTTTTCAGACTTGTGAGAAACAAATGTTTGGATTATTTAAAGCATAAAGTATTCGAGCAAAAGTATGTCGAGAATGTGAAGGCTTCTTTTGAGATTGAGTTGAATCTGAAATTACAATCTTTGGATCGTTTTGATGTATATGATATATCAGAAAGAAATCAGATGGAGAACCTGATACGGGATGCTATCAATAGTTTGCCTAAAAGATGCCGTGACATATTTTTGTTAAGTCGCATGGAAGGATTGAAGTATAGGGAAATATCCGAACGTTTGGGCATTTCGGTAAATACAGTGGAATGTCAGATGGGAATAGCACTAAAAAAGTTGAGAGCAAAACTCAATGTAACATTGGCTGCATAACTTTTTAATGAATTTATCGGTATTTTTAGGGGTATTTATTGAGATAATCGTTCTTTGATAAAAAAGGACTGTGTATATGGAGAATTGTCTGAATAAATATTTTGCGGATGAATTTACTTCTGATGAAAAACAGAGTTTCTCATAGAAGTGGAAAACAACGAAAGGCTGAAGGAAGAATTTATAGAAAATCAGACTTTGCTGGCACTCGTTGATTGGATATCTCCGGAATATGAAAATAATAAAGAAGTTGTCCAACATAAATTATATGAATTTATGTGTAGAATGGAGCAACACAAAGATAAATAGGTTTAGGATACCATGAATAAAATTTATATCATATTACTGACTGTTTTCTTTTATACAAATGTTTATTCTCAACAAGCTTATTTTGTTGATGGGTATCATGGCGGGATATATGGACATTATCCGGTAAAGTGGAAAACTCAATTCATTGTGGATCAGCTGGCTATGCATCCGGACTGGCGGATTTGTATGGAGATAGAGCCTGAAACATGGGATACAGTCAGAGTACAGACTCCGGAGGCTTATTTGCGTTTTAAAGAGATGGCTACCAGTGACCAGGTAGAGTTTACGAACCCTACTTATGCACAGCCTTATTGCTATAATATCTCGGGAGAGAGTATAATAAGACAGTTTCAATATGGTATTGCTAAAATAAACAAACATTTTCCGGGGGTGGATTTTGTAACCTATTCGGTAGAAGAACCTTGCTTCACAAGTTGCTTGCCACAAATCCTTAAACAATTCGGCTTTAAATATGCTGTATTGAAATGTCCCAATACCTGTTGGGGAGGGTATACTGCTGCTTATGGCGGAGAATTGGTTAATTGGGTGGGACCGGACGGGACTGCAATCTTGACCGTTCCCAGATATGCTTGTGAAAAACTAGAGCCGGGATCAACTTGGCAGACAACTGCTTGGGGAAATTCGGATACTTATTTAAAAGATTGCCGTAACGCAGGTATCAAACACCCCGTTGGTATGTGTTTTCAGGATGCCGGATGGAAAAACGGCCCATGGCTGGGGAGTGGAAAGAACACAAAAAATAACTCTATATATATGACATGGAGAGATTACATTGAAAATGTCTCCATCGGAAAAACGGATGATAACTGGTATTTTTCACAGGAAGATATACATGTGAATCTTATGTGGGGAAGTCAGGTTTTGCAAAAAATAGCGCAAGAAGTACGTGTTTCAGAAAATAGAATTGTCATGGCAGAGAAAATGTCTGTAATGGCTTATCTGGAAAATAAATATATTTGTCGACAGGCAGATATGGATGAGGCTTGGCGTACACTGATGTTGGCACAACATCATGATTCGTGGATTGTGCCTTATAATGGACTGAATAGAAAAGGAACATGGGCTGATCAGATTAAGCGATGGACAGATAGTACCAATCATCTTGCAGATGGAATTATTGAGGCATCTATGCGGAGCTTTAATGAAAAGTTTATTCCGCAAAATAATGCTCAACAGCAATATATACGTGTTTTTAATACATTAGGAATGAGAAGAAAGGAAGTCGTAAGTGTTCTTCTGCCTACGGAATCTGAAAATGCGGATTTAAGTGTTTATGACTGGAAAGGTAAAGATATAGGTTGTTTGGTAGAAAATGAAGGTAAAGAGATAAGATTATTTTTTGAGGCAGAGATTCCTCCCTTTGGTTATTCCACGTATTGTATAAAAAAGAAAGAAGCCGGTAAGAAAGAGGCTTCGGAGAGTAGATTCGTTTTGGAAGGTAATAAGGTGAATAAACAGGAATACGTGGTTGAAAATGATATGTATAAAATTGTTTTTGACTTATCAAAGGGAGGAACCATAAAAAGCCTGATAGCTAAAAAAGAAGGGAATAAGGATTTTGCAGGTAAAACGGGGAAATATGCTTTAGGGGAGTTACGAGGCTTTTTTTATGAAGAAGGCAAATTTCGTTCTTCTATAGAGACTCCGGCCAAGCTGACAGTAGTAAGGGATAATGTATATGAGCAAAAAATTAAGATAGAGGGTGAGATTGCTTCCCATCCGTTTACACAGGTAATCACTCTCACTAAAGGAACGAGACGAATCGATTTTGATTTGACGGTTGGCTGGAAAAAGAATTTAGGTATTGGTGAATATAAAGAGGAACGTTGGCGTGATAATCGTCGGGCTTATTGTGACGATCGGTTTAAACTAAGTGTATTATTCCCGACTGATTTACATTCTCCCCGTGTTTATAAAAATGCACCGTTTGATGTATGCGAAAGCAAACTGACTGATACTTTCTTTGGTTCTTGGGATCAAATCAAACATAATATTATACTTCATTGGGTTGACTTGGCTGAACAGGAAGGCGACTATGCTCTGGCTTTATTATCAGACCATACTACTTCTTATTCTTATGGAGAGGACTATCCATTAGGACTGACTGCTCAATATTCGGGTGGAGGACTTTGGGGACCTGATTATAAAATAACACACCCTTTGAGGATGAAGTATGCAATTATACCTCATCGTGGCAAATGGGACAAAGCATCAATCGCAGATGATAGCGATTGTTGGAATGAACCATTGCTGCATTCTTGCTATCCAGTGGCAAAACCGGAATCGAAATCATTTATTGATTTACAGAATACTGGTTATCAAGTGAGTGCTCTTCAAATGAAAGATGGAAAGGTACTATTGCGCCTGTTCAATTCTGAAGGGGACGAAAAATTACAAAAGGTTACCATTGACATGCCATTATCCGGAGTGGAGGAAGTTGATTTGAATGGACAATGTATCGAAAGAAAGAAGATAAAAACACGTGCAGGTAAATCGGAAATGACGATTTCAATGCCTCGGTTTGGTATTAAGACTTTCGTTCTTAGTTTGACTTAAAATAATTAGATTATTGTTATGTATAAAGCGACTGCTAATCTTTTAATTGTTTGCTTTTTGTGTTGGATGACGGGTTGCTCATCAACCAATACCGTATCGGAAGATTTGGTTCCGACCGATTATGTAAACCCGTTTATTGGTGCCAGTACTAGTGTAGGGGCTGCCGGTGTTTATCACGGATTAGGTAAAACTTTTCCCGGAGCTACGACTCCGTATGGTATGGTACAGGTTAGTCCTAATACAATAACGGGAGGTGATAACGGTTCCGGATACAGTGATGAACATAAGACAATCGAAGGATTTGCCTTTACCCAGATGAGTGGTGTGGGATGGTTTGGTGATTTGGGCAATTTTCTTGTGATGCCTACAACTGGTGAATTATATAAAGTGGCAGGTAAAGAGAATAATGATAGTATAAAAGGATATCGTTCGGCTTATAACAAAGCCACTGAAACGGCTAAGGCCGGATATTATTCGGTAGAATTGACTGATTATCATATCAAAGTAGAAAGTAGCGCGACACCACACTGTGGAATTTTACATTTTACTTATCCTTCTAGTGACCAATCGCGTATTCAGATTGATTTAGCTCGTAGAGTAGGGGGAACATCTACTTCCCAGTATATTAAAGTTGTAGATGATTACACTATTCAAGGATGGATGAAGTGTACACCTGATGGTGGTGGATGGGGTAATGGTGAAGGAAAAGCCGATTATACCGTTTATTATTATGCACAATTTAGTAAACCTTTGACTAATTATGGCTTTTGGAGTGCAGATATTCCCGAACATTGGGTTCGGAAACGTGATGAAGTAGTGAGTATTCCTTATTTGACTCGTGTATCACAAGCTCCGGTTATAAAAGACAAGAAAGAACTGACGGGTAAACATCTGGGCTTTTTTACTGAATTTCCAACGAAGGAGGGAGAGACTGTAGAGATGAAAGTTGGTATCTCTTTTGTTGATATGGAGGGTGCTGCAAATAACTTTGAACAAGAAATAGCCTCTAAAGATTTTGGACAAGTAAAGCAGGAAGCTACTGAATTGTGGAATAAAGAACTTAATCGTGTCCGGATATCCGGTGGTACGGATGATGAAAAAACGATATTCTATACTGCCATGTATCATACGATGATTGATCCTCGTATCTATACAGATGTAGACGGACGTTATGTAGGTGGTGATTATAAAATACATACGGCTGACAGCACTTTTACAAAACGTACTATATTCAGTGGATGGGATGTATTTCGTAGTCAGTTTCCTTTGCAGACTATAATTAATCCGCGTTTAGTAAGTGATGAACTGAACTCATTGATTACTATGGCAGATCAGAGTGGGCGCGAATACTATGAACGTTGGGAATTGCTGAATTCCTATTCCGGCTGTATGTTGGGAAATCCTGCTTTGTCTGTTTTGGCAGATGCTTATATCAAAGGGATTCGTACGTATGATGCAGAGAAAGCATATCGTTATGCCATTAACACATCCCGTCGTTTTGGTAATGATTCATTGGGGTATGCTCCGGAACCATTGAGTATTTCAACCACTTTGGAGTATGCTTATACTGATTGGTGTATATCTCAATTAGCGAAAGCTATGGGGAAAGAAGACGATGCCAAATGTTTCTATGAAAAGGGACAGGCATATCATCATATTTTTGATAAAGAAAAGGGATGGTTCCGTCCCCGTAAAGCAGATGGTACATGGGTGGAATGGCCGGAGAATGCACGTCTTAAAGAATGGTATGGGTGTATAGAAGCAAACTCTTACCAGCAAGGTTGGTTTGTACCTCACGATGTTCCGGGAATGGTGAATTTGATGGGTGGTAAGGAGAAAGTTATTGCGGATTTAACAGATTTCTTTAATAAAACTCCTTCTAATATGCTGTGGAATGAATATTATAACCATGCGAATGAACCTGTGCACTTCGTTCCTTTTTTGTTCAATCAGCTTGAAGTTCCCTGGTATACTCAAAAATGGACACGCTATACATGTGAAAAGGCTTATGCAAACAAAGTTGAAGGGATTGTTGGCAATGAAGATGTAGGTCAGATGTCGGCGTGGTATGTGTTGGCTGCTTCCGGTATTCATCCTTCCTGTCCGGGAAATACACGTATGGAGATTACAAGTCCGGTTTTTGATAAAGTAGAGTTCAATCTTGATCTCAGCTATTATACTGGTAAGAAATTCACGGTAATAGCTCATAATAACAGCATAAATAACGTCTATATACAAAAGGCCTTGTTGAACGGTCAGGAATACAATAAATGTTATCTTGATTTTGCGGACATTGCAGCTGGAGGTACATTGGAACTGTTTATGGGTGATAAACCTAATGTTGAGTGGGGAATCTGATGAAAGAATGTCTCTATTGCAAATAAAGTATAAATTTAAAATCTTAATATCATGGTAAATAAATTGGTTTTCTATATAGTGTCGGCTATGCTTATTGTTTTTCATGCAGGATGTAAAGAGCAGACAACAAAGATGTCGTTAAATAGTTCCGATTCTCAGATCATTTGGGAAGTGAAACCCCAGGCAGATTTAGAAAACATAACCGGGGAGCAAATTTCTACTTCAGGGTTTGAAATGTCCGATTATGTTAAAGGGGTGGTTCCTGGAACTGTTTTTACTGCTTATGTTGAAGCAGGAATCGTTTCTGATCCTAATTATGCCGATAATATTTATAAAGTAGACGAAACGTTTTATAACCGTCCTTTCTGGTATCGTACGGAATTCGAACTCCCGTCTTCTTATTCGGAGGGGAGGCGTGTGTGGCTTCATTTCGACAATACAAATCGTTTTGCCGATTTCTATTTTAACGGAGAGAAGATATCGGGGACGAAAACATCTACCAAAGATGTAAGCGGTCACATGCTGCGTTCCAAGTTTGACGTGACCAATTTGATAAAGAAGTCCGGCAAGAACGCGATTGCTGTCCTGATTACCGATCCCGACCAAAAGAAGACGCGTAAAGCTAAAGAACCTTATGGAGTGGCTTGCAGCCCCAGTTATTTGGCAGGTGCCGGATGGGACTGGATGCCGTACGTGCCGGGACGTTTGGCGGGTATCACGGGCAATGCCTATCTTATGGTTACCGGAGATGTAGTAATGGAAGATCCTTGGATACGCTCGGAATTGCCTACTTTGCAGAAAGCCGAACTTTCTCTTTCAACCGATATTAGAAATGCTTCCTCTTCTCCAAAGAAAGTCGTAGTCTCTGGAGTTATCGAGCCTGGCAACATATCGTTCTCCAAAGATATCCGGGTGGAAGGAGGAGCCACTGCCAAGTTGTCTGTAGATAAAGATGATTTGTCCCAACTAGTCGTTGAGCATCCGAGACTTTGGTGGCCGAATGGTTACGGCGAGCCTCATCTTTATACATGTAAACTGACTTGTTCCGTTGACGGGAAGGTGTCGGATGTGAAAAAGATAACATTCGGTATTAAGAAGTATGAGTATAAAATGGTGGATAATGTAGTGGGATATCCGGTTCTCACGTTTTTTATCAACGGACAGAAAATTTATCTGAAAGGCGGAAACTGGGGGATGAGCGAGTATCTGCTTCGTTGTCACGGCAAAGAGTATGAGACAAAAATCAGACTTCATAAGGAGATGAATTACAATATGATTCGTCTATGGACAGGGTGTGTGACGGATGATGAGTTTTATGATTATTGCGATAAGTATGGTATTATGGTATGGAATGATTTCTGGTTGTATGTGGCATATAATGCCGTGGCTCAACCGGAGGCATTCAAAGCGAATGCTCTTGATAAAGTGAGGCGTTTACGCAATCATCCTTCCATTGCTATCTGGTGTGGAGCTAACGAAACTCGTCCAGCGCCTGAACTGGATAATTACTTGCGAGAGATGATTGCTAGAGAGGATAATAATGACCGTATGTACAAGTCCTGCTCCAATCAGGACGGATTGTCCGGCAGCGGTTGGTGGGGAAACCAGCCTCCGCGACATCATTTTGAAACTTCGGGCAGTAACTTGGCATTTAGTAAACCGGCTTATCCTTATGGTATTGATCACGGCTACGGAATGCGTACTGAAATAGGTACGGCTACTTTCCCCACCTTCGAAAGCGTGAAAGAGTTTATTCCGCAGAAAGACTGGTGGCCGTTGCCCACCGATGAGCAGTTAAAGAATGATGATGACAATGTCTGGAACAAGCATTTCTTCGGTAAGGAAGCATCTAATGCCAACCCGATTAATTATAAGAATTCAGTGAACACACAGTACGGAGAATCATCCGGATTGGAAGAATTCTGTGAGAAAGCGCAAATGCTGAATCTCGAAGTGATGAAAGGTATGTATGAGGCTTGGAACGATAAGATGTGGAATGATGCAGCCGGACTTCTGATCTGGATGAGCCATCCTGCTTATCCTTCGTTTGTATGGCAGACTTATGACTATTATTATGATCCTACAGGCGCTTATTGGGGAGCAAAAAAGGCTTGTGAACCTCTTCATATCCAATGGAATGCTTCCAACAACAGTATAAAAGTAATAAATACTACAGCAGAAGATTTGAAAGGCGCAATTGCTAAAGCAACGGTTTACGACCTGAATGGAAAAGAAGTACCGGTCTACGGACAGACAAAACAGGTTGATGTGGCAGCCAGCAACATTGCAGAAGCATTCTCCTTGAACTTTAACCCTTTCAATCTGGCTTATGGAAAGAATGTAGTAGCTTCTTCTTCAGCAGGTGCCTCTAAAAGTGCTTCAATGGTTACTGACGGAGGAGCCGGAAGTCGTTGGGAAAGTGCATACAGTGATCCTCAATGGATATACATTGATCTTGGTAAAGAAGAAAAGATAGAAAAGGTTATTTTGAGATGGGAGGCAGCTTGTGCTAAGAAATACGAACTGCAAGTATCGAATGATGCACAAGAATGGAAAACCGTTTATGCCAACAAAGATGGAAGAGGTGGTACTGAACAGATTGAATTGGAACCAGTTACAGCACGTTATGTGAAACTGGCAGGTATCAGTCGTGCCACACAATTCGGATATTCATTGTTCGAATTCGAAATTTATGATGAGAAACCAAAGGATATAGAAGAGCTGACTCCGCTTCATTTTATCAAGCTGGAACTGACAGATGCCAAAGGTAATCTAATCTCTGAAAACTTCTATTGGCGGAATGGCGTGAGAGATCTTGACTATACATTGCTGAACACACTTCCGGAAGTTGCTTTGTCTTGCCGATTGGTGGATAAATCGATGTCTGACGGAAAGATGAATATAGCTGTAAAGAACAATTCCGGGACTGTGGCTTTTGCTAATCGGGTGAGGCTTGTTAATAAGGCTACGCAAAAACGAATACTTCCAATTATTATGTCCGATAATTATGTGACGTTGATGCCGGGCGAAGAAAAGGTTATCACTATGGAGGCGACTCCCGAACTGTTGAAAGGAGGCGTAAGTGTATTGGTGAAACAGTATGGGAAAGCAGAGAAGAATAAGCTGGATATAGCAGATTGATTGTTGTACGGTTATCTTTATGGTTTGATTAAAAGAATAAAGAAAATGGCTAATAGACTAAAAATGAGGATACTTTTGTTGTTATCTTTAGTTTATATAAATTGCGATTACTTACAGGCACAAACAACAATACCCCGGTTTGAAGAAGGGGAACGTGTCGTATTTGTAGGAAACAGCATTACTCACGGCGGACATTATCATTCATTTATCTGGTTGTATTACATGACTCGTTTCCCGGATAAACCGATTACTATCATGAATGCCGGAATTGGTGGAGAGAGTGCGTGGGATATGAAGGATCGTTTGGACTATGATGTTTTCAACAGGAAACCAACTTATGTGACTCTAACTTTCGGTATGAATGATACCGGTTATGATATTTACATGAAAGACGATGCAAAAGAACTGTCGGAACAACGGATTGCAAAGTCATTGGAAAGCTATCGGGAAATAGAAGAACGCTTACTGGCTAAAAATAAAATAAAGAAAGTTTTGATTGGTGGTTCTCCTTATGATGAGACTTCCCAGTTTAATAATTTTATATTGCATAATAAGAACAACGCCATTTTAAAAATCATAGATGCCCAACGTACATCGGCTAAAAAGAATGGCTGGGGTTTTGTTGATTTTAACCAACCGATGCGTGAGATAAGCAGAAAAGAGCAGGAGGCAGATTCTACATTTACATTCTGCAGGATAGATAGAATTCATCCGGATAATGACGGACAGATGGTCATGGCCTATTTGTTTCTGAAAGCACAGGGACTGGCTGGGGATGAAGTGTCATCAGTATCTATTGATGCATATCATTCATCTGTAATAACTCATAAGAACTGTAAGATTTCAAAACTGAAAAAGAACGGAGCTGATCTGACTTTTGATTATCTGGCGTATGCTCTTCCTTATCCGCTGGATTCAATTTCTAGAAGTGGCTGGGGAAATAAAAGGTCACAACGCGATGCAATGCAGTTGGTTCCATTTATGGAAGAGTTTAATCAGGAACGTTTTCAGGTAACAAATTTAGAGAAAGGAATGTATCGGTTAACTATAGACAATCAGTTTATTGACAATCTCTCATCCGAAAAGTTGGCGAATGGAGTGAATTTGGCAGATTACCCGAATACTCCCCAATATCAACAAGCTGCGAAAATCATGTATCTGAATGAAGAACGGTTTGAAGTGGAGAAACGTTTTAGAGAATACTTGTGGACCGAATATTCATTCTTGAAAAAAGAAGGATTACTGTTTGCTGATGATCAGAAAGCTATCGATAAACTAAAAGAATATTTACCTAAAGACGGGTTTCTTAGGATGAGCTACGATTGGTATATAAAAGCGATGAATCCTGAAATACGGGAGGTTTGGAGCAATTATATGAAGAGTCTTGTTGAAACAATTTATAAAATCAATAAACCTGTCACTCATAAAGTGAGGCTGGTAAGAGTTGAATAATAATAGAAGATGAATAGAATGAAACGATTGCTATGTTTAGGTTTGATTTGTTATTTCTGTTGTCTGTCGATGATAGTATATGGAAATGAGAAAACTTCGCCTTTCTATTTGGTGGAATTAAAATGTGAGAATCTTATTGATCCTTTGGGGATTGATAATGTAACTCCTCACTTTAGTTGGAAGTTAAAGGGGGACGGCTGGAAAGGCGGGCAAACTTATTATGAAATACAGGTAGCTTCGGATAGTATTCTGTTGGTGCAGAATAAAGCTGATTTATGGAATACCGGAAAATTGAAATCCAAAACTTCGGTTATGGTACCTTATCGAGGGAAGACTTTAACTTCTCGTTCTTTGTGTTATTGGCGGGTACGTGTTTGGGATGCTAAAAACAGCTTCATCATGGAGTCCTGTTGCCCGTTTTGGAGTTGGCATCTTGGATCAGTCACAGATGAAAGGAGAATATATAGGGGCTTCTGTTGAAGGTGGTAAGATTTGTGCTCCTATTCTTCGCAAAAAAGTGAAACTGACTCAAGGGGAGACTTCTTTCTTGCATGTAAATACGCTAGGTTATCACGAAATTTATATCAATGGGAGAAAGGTTGGGGAGGACGTTCTGACCCCTGCTGTATCACATTTATCTAAACGTTCACTAATTGTTACTTATGATATTACTCCTTATTTAAGAGAAGGAGATAATGATCTGCTTATCTGGCTGGGACAAGGTTGGTATAAAACGACGACTTTCGGAGCAGCTTATGAAGGTCCGCTGGTAAAAGCAGAATTGGATGTGTTGAGAAATGGTAAATGGGAAGTCGTAACGAAGACAGACGGAGCATGGTACGGACGTGAAAGTGGCTATTCTGATACAGGTACTTGGCGTGCTTTGCAGTTTGGAGGTGAGAGGGTGGATGGAAGGATTCTTCCACGAGAACTTTCAACACAGGCTTTAGACAAAATGAAATGGACTCCTGTTGTGAAAGTGAATGTTCCCGATCATATCACTTCCCCTCAAATGTGTGAGATAAACAAGATACATCAGATTTTGCAGGCTGTTTCTGTAAAGAAGCTGGGTGAAGGTCTCTGGCTGGTAGATATGGGAAAGGTTCAGACCGGATGGTTTGAGATGCAAATGCCTATATTGCCGGCAGGTCATGAAGTTATTATGGAATATAGTGATAATTTGACGAAAGACGGTGAATTTGACAAGCAAGGTGAAAGTGATATTTATATATCTGGTGGTAAGCAAGGAGAATACTTCAGAAATAAATTCAATCATCACGCTTTTCGATATGTGCGCATCTCCAATCTTCCTCAAAAACCGGAAACAGGTGCTATGAAATCTCTGCAGATTTATGGAGATTATAAACAGACCGCAACTTTTGAATGTTCGGATGCCGACTTGAATGCTATTCACCAAATGATTCAGTATACGATGAAATGTCTGACTTTTAGTGGATATATGGTAGACTGTCCGCATTTGGAACGTGCAGGATATGGTGGTGATGGAAACTCCTCAACGATGTCTTTGCAAACGATGTATGATGTGGCTCCAACATTTGAAAACTGGGTGCAAACATGGGGAGACTCCATGCGTGAAGGAGGAAGTTTGCCGCATGTTGGTCCTAATCCGGGTACCGGTGGCGGCGGTCCGTATTGGTGCGGATTCTTTGTACAGGCTCCTTGGAGAACGTATGTCAACTATAATGATCCCCGCTTGATTGAGAAATATTATTCTCAAATGAAAGAGTGGTTTAAGTATGTTGATAAATATAAAGTAGATGGTTTGCTGAAACGTTGGCCCGATACCAAATACCGTGACTGGTATTTGGGTGATTGGCTGGCACCTATGGGAGTAGATGCAGGTAATCAGGCTTCAGTGGATTTGGTAAGTAACTGTTTTATCAGCGAATGCTTGAGCACTATGTATAAGACAGCCATAACATTAGGAAAAAGAGAAGAGGCGGAAGAGTTTGCTATGCGTAGAGAAAAACTTAACAAGTTGATTCATCAGACGTTCTACCGTGAGGATGAAGGGATCTATTCTACCGGCTCACAATTGGATATGTGCTATCCTATGTTGGTAGGTGTTGTACCTGATTCTTTGTACAATAAAGTGAAAGAGAACGTCGTTGCCATGACCGAAGAAAAATATAAAGGACATATTGCTGTTGGTCTAGTTGGAGTACCTATTTTGACAGAATGGGCTGTTCGGAATAAACAAGTGGATTTCTTCTATCAAATGATGAAGAAACGTGATTATCCCGGTTATCTGTATATGATTGACCATGGTGCGACAGCGACTTGGGAATATTGGAGCGGAGAACGAAGTCGTGTGCACAATTGTTACAATGGAATTGGTACTTGGTTTTATCAGGCTGTAGGAGGAATACGTCTTGACGAGGCTAAACCTGGATATCGTCACTTCTATATCGATCCTCAAATACCAAACGGTGTGACCTGGACAAAAGTAACGAAAGAATCACCTTATGGCACAATTGCTGTTAATTGGGAATTGCAAGGTAAGCAATTGAATCTTCAATTGATAGTTCCTGCCGGAACAACGGCTACAGTTTGCATCCCCAATAATGCTGTCTCATATAAAATGAATGAAAAGAAAATGAGTGTTAAAAAGCAGACTGTTGATGTAGAAGCAGGGCATTATGAATTTCTATTTAATTTGAAGTAGATACATCACTCCCATTTAGAAAGCATATCGTTATAAGGATTAGGCTTAGATTTGTTGGATGGTTGTTTTTATTTGATTATTCTATACCTGTGGTTTATTATAATCAAATAAAAGCAACCATTTCTTTGTATATAGTAAAAAGAAAGTATATTTGTGGTTGGATATTGATGGTGGCACTCTTTTCTGAAAGATATGGATATATAAAAGTAATTGTTATCACTGGATAAAATTCAATCAGATGACGAAATTTAGTTTCTATCTTTCTATTAATCAGCTTTATATTATTGTAATGGACAGATTTATACTTTAACTATAAATTTGTCCAAAGATAATCTTCTAATCCGGGAAATAAATAAGAAGAAATCCCAGCCTCTGAAGACGATTTTGTATTTTCATTTCTCATGTTCTCATAATGTACCTAATAACAGTCTGTAAATCATAGAGATAACACTATGAGAAATAAAATTGAAAACTGTATTTCTCATAGTATTATCAGCTTTTTATGCTGAAAATGGTGCATTTCTCATGGCTTTTCATAACTTTAAAAGCATTTCTCATAGATTTTCCAAGCAATTCCATATGCTTTTTTACTGTTTTGCAGAGTATTCAAGACAAGGTGAAACATTCAGCTATTATGGATTCAAGGCATACCGGAGATGTAATCACGTAATACTTAAAATGATAGGTTATAAAATGGACATCAGAGTATTGAGAGCGGACATTAGCATATTTAGCTATAAGCAGTCATATCGTTCCACTCGAGTGGAAAGGTCTGTGCACTGGAGTAGAAAGAACCGTTCACTAGAGTGGAACAGGGTCGACGCATTATATTTTTTACTATCTTACAACTTGTATTTTATTTTTATATTATTGACTATTAGTGTATTATCTATTGTATATGTCGATTATTTTCCTTATCTTTATAAGATATTATAAAACATAAACTAACATGAAAATTGGCATAATTGACCTTTGTAAACAAATAGAAGATCCTAGGATGAACCGCAAAAAAGTACATAAAATGGAAACTATTATCTATATATCCATTGCTGCTGTAATC
>ENA-OQJB01000073-OQJB01000073.1-human-gut-metagenome-genome-assembly--contig:-NODE-73-length-55623-cov-4.264920_pt1 | contig 55623 bp, 50 predicted proteins | sample MGYA00242599_ERZ504765 | MGnify/ENA primary metagenome ERZ504765 (study PRJEB26092, sample SAMD00036354) | human gut metagenome | host: Homo sapiens | study: EMG produced TPA metagenomics assembly of...
AGCTATGCCAAGCGGAAAAAGAAAAAGACATAAAATGTCTACGCACAAGCGTAAAAAGACTAAGAAAGAACAGACATAAAAGCAAAAATAATTTTAAGTCTGATCAAACAGAATAAAGAACAAACTTGCGAAGCTACATGTCTTTCAAGTTTGTTCTTTGTTTAAGTAGCTAACCCAAAATGAACAATTTGTCAAAAAAGTTGTTCATATAAATGAGATTCAATCAATAATAAGGAACAAAACAGTGACAAGTGAACTAGTAGTTGACGTACAGCCCAAAGAGGTCTCCATCGCCCTTCTCGAAGATAAGAGCCTGGTGGAACTTCAAAGCGAAGGAAGAAATATTTCTTTCTCTGTGGGCAATATGTATTTGGGACGTATCAAGAAATTGATGCCCGGACTGAATGCATGCTTTGTAGACGTCGGTTACGAGAAAGACGCTTTCCTTCATTATCTAGATTTGGGTCCTCAATTTAACTCACTCGAAAAGTTTGTAAAGCAGACTTTAAGCGACAAAAAGAAGCTGACCTCCATCAGCAAAGCAACCCTGCTTCCCGATCTTGACAAGGATGGAACAGTATCCAACACCCTCAAGGTAGGACAAGAAGTAGTGGTGCAAATCGTTAAGGAACCGATCTCCACTAAGGGACCGCGACTGACGTCCGAAATTTCGTTTGCCGGACGCTATCTCGTACTGATCCCTTTTAATGACAAGGTTTCTGTTTCACAAAAAATTAAATCGAGCGAAGAACGCGCCCGCCTGAAACAATTGCTGATGAGCATCAAGCCGAAAAACTTCGGTGTCATCGTCCGCACGGTAGCCGAAGGCAAACGCGTAGCCGAACTCGACGGAGAGCTTAAAGTCCTGGTTAAGCATTGGGAAGATGCGATGGTAAAAGTACAAAAAGCCACCAAGTATCCGACGTTGATTTATGAAGAAACCAGCCGCGCCGTAGGTTTGTTGCGCGACCTCTTCAACCCTTCTTTTGAGAATATTCACGTCAACGACGAGGCTGTGTACAATGAAATTAAAGACTATGTATCACTGATTGCGCCCGACCGGGCTAATATCGTGAAACTGTACAAAGGTCAACTTCCCATTTACGACAATTTCGGTATCACCAAGCAGATTAAATCATCGTTTGGTAAAACAATCTCTTACAAGAGTGGTGCCTATCTGATTATTGAGCACACTGAGGCGCTTCACGTAGTAGACGTGAACAGCGGTAACCGCACCAAGAATGCCAACGGGCAGGAAGGTAACGCACTCGAAGTAAACCTGGGAGCCGCCGACGAGCTGGCCCGCCAATTGCGATTAAGAGATATGGGTGGTATCATTGTCGTGGACTTCATCGATATGAATGAAGCCGAAAACCGTCAGAAGCTTTATGAACGAATGTGTGCCAATATGCAGAAAGACAGGGCACGGCATAATATTCTGCCGCTTAGCAAATTCGGGCTAATGCAGATTACACGCCAACGTGTGCGTCCGGCAATGGACGTCAACACGACCGAAACCTGCCCCACTTGCTTCGGCAAAGGCACTATCAAGTCGTCCATTCTTTTTACGGACACTTTGGAGAGTAAAATTGATTACCTAGTCAATAAACTGAAGGTTAAGAAATTCTCGTTACACGTCCATCCGTATGTTGCCGCTTATATCAATCAGGGACTCGTTTCCCTGAAACGGAAGTGGCAAATGAAATACGGATTCGGTATCAAGATTATTCCAAGTCAAAAACTCGCATTTCTGCAATATGTGTTCTATGATACACATGGAGAGGAAATCGATATGAAGGAAGAAATCGAAATCAAATAAACAGAAAAGGCGGCCCGGTCAAAACGAGCCGCCTTTTTGTTTATCTATTTTTCTTCAACTATCCATTTTTCAATATTACGGGTTTCCGCACTGAAATTTACTCCTATTTTAAAGAGTTTCCGTTCATCCATCTCGAAAGGAAGAGCGTAATGCTTGTCATTTATCTGCTGCAATGCTTCTTCTGCCGTACCGTTCAGTTTAAATTCCATGATATAGATGAATTTGTCTGTCTGCAAGACAAGGTCGATGCGTCCTTCGCTTGTATGATATTCCACTTTGGCATAGAAGCCGACCAGTTTAAAAACGATGAAAAGCACGTTCTCGTAATGCAATTCCTGATCGCGAATCACTTCGTAGGTGGTATCTGCAAAGAAGCTTTGCAAGCGACGGAAGAAAGAACTGTAATCGCCGGAACGTACTTCACGAACAAATTTCTGAATTTCAAACGGAGATTCTACCTTATTTACATTCGCATAATAAGGAAGCAGGAAACGGACAAATCCTTCTTCTACTTCACGATTCGGGAAACCTAACCGATACATTCCAAATTCTTCATCATACCCTTTAATGGTGAGGTAGCCACTCTGATAAATCACCGGAATGGGATTAGTAGATTCAGAGTCTATGCTATTCAATACTTGGGCGTCGGTTTCTTCATGCGTCATCCGCTCCAAGTCATAATGATGTTTTTGCAGCAATTTCACCAGATAGGTCGGTGTGCCCGTTTCAAACCAATAGCTGCCGAAATCCTTACGTTTGAAAGCATTAAGCAAACTGAACGGATTGTACATACCAATAGAATTGTGCGTAAAATGGTAACCGTCATAGCACTCTCTCAACTCTTCACAAAGTTTATCATACGTTATTCCGCGCGCAGCAGCAAATTCATGAAGCTCTGTTTCCAAATTGTTGTGGATTTCACGCTCGCTAATGCCACAGATTTCGACATACTCATTCCACATGGATATATCATCCAAGTTGTTCAAGTCACTAAACACACTGACTTTGCCAAACTTTGTCACACCGGTAAGGAATGCAAACTTGATGCAACCGTCCATTGTTTTAAGCGCTCCATAAAAAGGCTTTAATGTATTCCGAAATTGCTTTTGCAATTCTTCATTACCGATGGCTTGCAACATGGGTTTGTCATATTCATCGACAAGAATAACCACACGTTGCCCCGCCAACTTACAAGCGCGCTCTATGATACCGGCAAAACGCAAGGAAAACGAACGTTCGGACGGCTCGGCACCATATAGTTTTTCCCATGCTGTCAGCGATTTATCAAGTATATTATCCAGACTTTCGGATGTATCATATTTCTCGATATTAAGATCCAGATGCAGTATAGGATATTTGATCCAGTCCTTTTCCAGTTTTTCCACAGCCAGCCCTTCAAACAGTTCTTTCTTTCCTTGAAAATAGGCCTCTAAGGTGGAGACGAGCAGACTCTTTCCGAAACGGCGCGGACGACTCAAGAAGTAATAACTTCCGGTCTTTACCATTTGATACATCAGTGCTGTCTTATCAATATAGAAATAACCGTCATTACGAATTTTTTCGAAATTCTGAATACCGATCGGATAAATTTTATGGCTCATATTCTCTTCTTTTATTAATCAATGCCTTTCTTGCAAAGATATATATTTTTAATAGAAATCTTTGTCATGGCAGGTTAAAAGATTCTTTTCAATCATTCATTCTGCACATTTCCCCGGAAACTTAGGGACGATAAAATAAGGGGATAATGACTGCACAAAATTACGAAAAGCCCGGACTTTCGCAAGCTCGGGCTTTCTGTATCTTGAGGACGTCTCCTTTACCTATAGGGAAATGGGCGACTAGCAATTGATTCTAGTACAACAAAAAAAGACGTCCCAAGAGTAAAGATAAAAGGGATGCCAGTAGGAAATGTGGGGAGGCATCCCTTTTCTAATAGAAGAACAAAGATGGAAGGATGGACTTTCACAAGCTGTGTCTCTTCGCTTTGTCACTTCTCAACATATAATCTTCACACTTCGGTGAAGAAGGGTTTCATATTTATGGAGAGAACGCACTTCAACAAGCACGGGCTCTCCTATTATGTTATATCATTCTAGAGATAGCTCCCACCTCTGCCAGAGGCAAATATAGAGGAGCTATCTAATAGAACATTAAAGGATTTCAAATTAATCCGCAAAGAGAGCAGTAGGGAATGTTACTGTCTTCACCACAGGTGCAGGAGATGTTGCGCTCCAGCTGATTGAAGGAGTAATAGTAACTGTCACTACCAAATCTTTCACAAGACCCTTCAAGGCCTTACCAGCATCTGTTAATATCAATTTCTGTCCAGTAGAATCAAACTTGAAGTTAGTTTTGTCACTTCGTTCTACCTTAATAGAATATCCATAAAGAGCAAGAACAGCGTCAGCGGTAGTCAAAGTGCCAGTGTCATAAGTGTTATTATCTGCAGTCGGCCACATTGCCTTGCCTTTTCTGTCTTTCCATACAATGTCACCTAATACATCAATCTCTGAATCTATGGTTTCAGCTGTATACGCTGTTGTGATACCTTTTTTAGCGTCCGTTGCACCAAATTCCGATTTAAGCAATTCTGATAATGAGATGAATTGAATCTTTTGGTTAGCAATTGAAGCAGGTTCAGTAGCATCGTTAGGCTGACAATTTACATCTACAGAGAATGCCATATTGTCTTTAGCGTGAGCCATGTCTACTGTGAACTTATCGTTAGCTACACTTCCTACATGATCGTCACCATTCTTGTCAACATCATACGTAATGCTGTTGTATATACCTGAAGTAACTCCGCCAGTAATAGCGTTCCATGTAGTAAAGATTGAGCCCATTTCTCTTTCGAGACTGATGCTCTGAATCTTATCAGCATTCTTAGTTTCATTAATCAGAAGAGACACCTTGCCATCTTCAGTCCACATACCTGAAGTTTTTGTAAATACAGGCGTCTTATAATCAACAGTTACCGGTAATTTGAATACAATTTGCTTCGTTGCGTCAACGTCAACTGTCAATACGGCTTCCATAGTACCCTTGTATGCAGCGGTTACTGTCAGTTTCAGGTTATCATATTTAGTATCACCAGAAGCAATACCACTAAACTTCACTTTATCTCCATCGTTAGCCGTGGCAGTTGAGCTAGCAAGTTTAGCAGTAGTAATAGCGTCTTTGATTGCCTTAATATTAGCTGCTGACACAGCAATGTCGGATTTTTCTGATTTATTCCAAACTACCGTCTGTGCTGCCAAAGATTTTGTTTCTATTTGCTTGAAGGTGACAGTCAGTTTAGCCGGAGCAGAGGAGCCACCGACGCTAGAATAATCAATGCCCTCATGAGTTTCTCCATCAAAAGGAATACCATTTGTAGTTATATAGCAGACTTCAACCTTTGCTTCTTGCCCTTTGGTAGAAGTGATGGTTTGTTTGCCGGCTTCGTTCGTCCCCAATGTTACACCTTCAGGAGCATCGGCTGCCAACTTATAATAATATGCATAGACTGTACTCAAATCCATAGGAGTGGTGGTAGCTGCAGCTGCCAAGTCATCCAAAACCTGTACCTCACCAACTTTTGCGGACACTGCTGCATCTACCAGTTTAGTAGCACTTGTAACTGCTTCCGGTTTGATTTTAACATCATAAGCAGAGATTATTTCATTGTTCCATGCGTCTTTTGTACAGAATGCGTATGCTTCATCTGCAGGAAGGGCAGTTTCCAAATTCAAGCCATCTTTTAGTGTAACAGTAAGGTCGTAAACACCACGATTCACTTTGGCTTCGGTAGCACGTGTCAATGGTTTTGCAGTTTTATTTTGTTCAATCTTAGAGATAACAAAATTAGCTTCATTTTGAGAATTCATCAAATAGATTTGATATTTGCTATCAGTAAAGTCAGGACCTACTGGATTAATCAACGCATTCAACACGCCGGAATTAGTTATTAACAGGTCATTTTTCTAAATTCTTTTTCTCATCCTCCATACCAAAAGTGAAATCAGCTTTGCATTGAGCATAACTTAATTTAAGTTCCTTTGTTCCGCCTGCAGTGATTTTACCATTCTCAATAGTCACTCCTTCAAGGCTACTAATCAAAGCTGCAGTAGGCAGAATAGTTGTTAATTCTGTTCCAGTAGTTTTATCTTTTACATGTAGAGTAAAGCTAGGTAATCCCTCATTCTGTACAGCATAAACAGTGGCTGACGAATAATCACCTTTCACCCATTTATCTGTAGCGTCATCATAGAAATACCAATAATCTTTTTCAAATTCACCTGTTCCATCACCAATAAAAGGAGATTTTCCGGCAGGACCAGCAGGACCTTCGGGACCAACAGGACCGATAGGACCTTCGGGGCCAACAGGACCGACAGGACCTTCGGGACCAACAGGACCAACAGAACCTTCGGGGCCAACAGGACCAACAGGACCTTCGGGGCCAACAGGACCGACAGGACCAGTAGCACCGGTCTCACCCTTTTCACCTCGTGCCGGTTTCCCAGTATCAACACCGTCTATAAACCAGTTTCCATTTTCTCCAATTTCAACGACAGATCCATCTTTACCATTCACAATAGAATATTTATTTCCATTGTTGAAAGTAATTTCAAATCCACCAGTGATACTTTTAATGTCTGTTACCCAATTACCTGCATTCACTTTTGCTTGCAGTTCAGCAAGACCTGCCGCATTGGCATCAATCTGCGTTTGCAGATTGTCGATGTCATCATCATAGTCTTTACAGCCTACATAAGTGACAGTAGCAAGCGTCAATGCCCCGAAAAGCATTACCCTAACAAAATTTTTCTTCATAACTACTTAAAAATTACATTAATAATATATTATTAAACACTAAGTTTCAATAATAGACCGCCCGTTACTTTGTAGGTAACGGAGAAACCTTTGTTCCTGCTCTTTTGGAGTAGTCAATACGGAAAAATGAAACAATATGCGATTACATTTTTACCCCTGCTTCTTAGAAGCGGCAGAGGGGCGGGAGACCTTTTGCAAAATTTAGAAGTTAACAAAGCCCTAATACAAAGAATCCGCGTGTTTTATTTGTTTAATTCCTGTTTTGAGTAGTTTATTAGAAAAAATGTATGATTTCGTTTGGTTGTTTTAAGAAATATGCTCATATTTGCACCGATATTTCAACCCGTTACCTACAAAGTAACAGAATAAAAATCAAGCACTTACGCCGACCACAGATCGTTTTATAAAATCAAGTACCTGCATATTTGCTTCATCAATTTTCTTATTTCGGAAAGGCTTCAAATAAGTTTCTGTCACGGTGATGGACGAATGTCCCATCGCTTCGGAAATAATACCCGGATGAATTTCGCAATAATACGCAGTCGTAGCCCAGGTATGGCGGGCGGTGTACGAGCTCAACCGGTCTTTGAGTCCCAATGCCTTTCCTAATAATTCCAACTGATAATTAAAATTGCGCAATGCCAGTTGATATTCCCTATACGCCTTTGGCGAACCTTCGTCACTATGAAGAATCGGGAACAAATAAGGCGACTGTTCCTCCCGATTCATATACTTTTGCAAAAGAAACATCGCTTCCGTCGTCAACGTCACAGACAACGGACGTCCCGTTTTACGACGACGATAACTAATCACATTTCCCCGGAGATCACTCTTGCGCAAATAAGCCAAGTCGACAAAAGGCAGTCCCCGAAGCAAGAACATAAGAATGAACAACTCCTGCGCCCCCTTCATGGCAGGAGTGATGGCGTCCGACTGCAACAGACGGGCAAATACCTTCTTCATATCCTCCATATCCAATGCCCGACGGCGGTCTGCCCGCGTACCTGTATATACGGAGCGAAAAAGATGCGGCACGTATGATGCCTTCCGAAGATCGACAGCGCGATTGTAAACCGCACGCAACGTGCGAAGATACGTAGACACCGTATTCCAACTACACCCACGTGCACGAAGACTACCCTCAAAATGCTTCAGCCACTCCGGAGTGATTTCCCGAAACGACAAACGATCGGAACCCTGAAAAGTAAGAATCGCATTCAACGTACTTCTGTATACATGAGCAGTCCCTAAATTTCCACTCTGCTGCAAATCAACAGCCACTTGTTTCATAAACAAAGTAAAACTTTCCTTTTTCATTAAAAATAAATTAATAATTAATATTTACTTTTCCCACATTTTACTTTAGTAAAATACAAGAATATATCTTCAAAAATTTACATACATAAAATCTAAAAAATAAAACTAAACATTTACATTAATCATCAAAGTAAATTTCATACATTTGCGCAATTTTTCAAACAACATATTATTTTAACCATTTAAAGTATAAAAAAATTATGAACAACAATGAACCAGCTGCCGAACGCTACAGCATTAATGGATTCAAGTATTTCTCCGAATTGGCGAAGGAGTATTTTCCCGATCTGGCAAACGCTTCTTCCGCCAGCAAAAAAATGCGCAAACGCATTAAAGCAAACAAGACATTGAACGAACAACTGGTTGCTGCGTATTACACCAGCCAAACAATCGATGTCAGTCCTGAAATGCAGCTAATCATCTACCGACACTGGGGACCTCCCCACATTGACTTGCCGACAAACGTTTAGCGCGTAACAGAAAACGAAAACACGGACAAGAAATAAAAGGAAAATCGAACTATATATTTTTAAATATATCATTTATCTTTTATTGTTTATTATGTATTCCACTTTGCGTTCATCACTTTTTTTCAAAACGAAGATAACTACCAATCATACAGCTATTTACAGAAAGAAAAAAGCGTTCCACAAAGCGTTCGGCAAAAATGACCGTTTTTTCACTACAAACAAGACCTTCGAATCCCCCCAAACGAAGGCTTTGTTTTTTCTCCAACAGAAGCTCCACCAGTCACAAACAGAAGCTCCACCAACCACCAACAGAAGCTCCGCCAACCACCAACAGAGCATTCGTTCCATCCCCACTCCTTCCCCGGCTTCATGAAAGAAGAAAAAACAGCCATTTGCGCATCGCGGCACCCTTTATTCATCCACACCCGTCCGCACGGAACCACACCCCTTGCGCATCGCACAAGAACGGCGTACCTTTACAGAAATTTAAAACGATAACCCAATGAACAATTTCAATTTTGAAGCCATGATGGAACATGGTTTTCTCATTATCCCCAAAGCCCTGCTACAACAACAGATAGAAGACCCGAACATAGAAGCCGGAGAAATAGAAGCGCTCCTGAAAATCCTGATGAAAGTAAACTATTCGGACACGTTATACAGCGACCGGCAGCACAAAGACTACCTGTGCAAAAGAGGCGAAAGCATGTTCAGCTACCGCGACTGGAGCCGCATTTTCCGCTGGTCTGTCGGAAAAACCTTCCGATTCATACACGCCCTTGCCATCCTGGGGATCATCGAAATCGTCCCCCATCCCAACAACTCGTCCCTGCATATCCGTGTCGTCGAATACGACAAATGGGTAGGAGCCCCCGACAGCGGCAAGCAGAAAAAGAAAGCCGTCAACGAGAAGTTCCGCCTGTTTTGGAATGAGTTTCACAGCATCACGCAGCTTCCCAAAGAAAACATCGCCAAAGCGCAACGCGAATGGAAAAAATTAAGCGACAAGGAACAGCAACTCGCCATCGACAAGGTAGAAGATTATTATTTCCACCAAACAAACATCAACTACCTGCTCCACGCCGCCAGCTATTTATCCAACAAAGCTTTCCTAAACGAATACTGATAAAACGAATCCCAATTAAACGAAGACTGATTAAACAAACACTGATTATGAATACCGAAAACAGAGTTTCACCACAGGCTCCCGAAATAGAAGAAGCCATCATCGGCGCCTGCCTGATAGAGCAGAGGGCTATACCACTGATAGCCGACAAGCTGCGCCCCGAAATGTTCTACGTCCTGCGCCACCAACTGATCTACGCCGCCATACTGGCTATGTACCACGCCGGAATGAAAATAGACATCCTCACCGTAAAAGAAGAGCTTTCCCACCGCGGAAAGCTCGAAGAGGCGGGCGGAGCGTTCGGCATCACCCAGTTGAGCAGCAAAGTGGCGACTTCCGCCCACCTCGAATATCACGCGCAGATCGTACACGAGAAATATCTACGACGCGAAATGACCTTGGGATTCAACAAACTACTCGCCTGCTCGCTAGACGAAACGATGGACATCGACGACTCGTTGATGGACGCGCACAACCTGCTCGACCGTCTGGAAGGCGAATTCGGCCACAACAACCACATGCGGGACATGGATGAACTGATGACCGCCACCATGACCGAAGCCGAAGGACGTATTGCCAACAACATAAACGGAGTGACCGGCATCCCTACCGGACTGGCAGACCTGGACCGCATGACGTCCGGACTCCAAAACGGCGAACTAGTGGTAATCGCCGCCCGTCCCGGCGTAGGAAAAACGGCATTCGCACTACATCTGGCACGAAACGCAGCCATGGCAGGACATGCCGTAGCCGTCTACAGCCTCGAAATGCAAGGAGAAAGACTGGCCGACCGATGGCTGACAGCAGCCAGCGAAGTCAGTGCCCGCCATTGGCGGTCGGGAACCGTCAGCCCGCAAGAGCTTGCAGAGGCACGCACGGCAGCCGCCGACCTCAAACGTCTGCCGATACACGTAGACGACAGCACCTCGGTCAACATGGAACACGTACGATCCAGCGCGCGACTGCTGCAAAGCCAACATGCGTGCGACGCGATCATTATAGACTACCTGCAACTCTGCGACATGACAACCGGCCAAAACAACCGCAACCGCGAACAGGAAGTGGCACAAGCCACCCGCAAAGCGAAGTTGCTGGCCAAAGAGCTAAACGTACCGGTGGTACTGCTTAGCCAGCTAAACCGCGAATCGGAAAACCGCCCCGCAGGCCGCCCCGAACTGGCACATCTCCGCGAAAGTGGCGCAATCGAGCAGGATGCGGACGTCGTGATATTACTCTACCGCCCCGCCCTCGCACGAATAACAACCGACCGCGAAAGCGGTTACCCTACCGAAGAACTAGGCATAGCAATCATAGCCAAACAACGCAACGGAGAGACGGGAAACGTATACTTCAGGCATAATTCGGCAATGACAAAAATCACCGAATACGTCCCACCGCTGGAATACATGCTGAAACATGCTAAATAGATACAGATTCACCCCGATTCCATACAATTTTATATTACAATATATAGCTGTATGGAATTTCTTTTTTATTTCATTATTGATATAAAATAAATAGCAAAATACTTGACTTTCCCTTTCAAATTTCGTATATTTGTAATGTCAACAAGGACAGAAAATATTATTACTTAAACCTTAACTTTTTTAATTGTATGAATGTATTAGTGGAGCGCTATCAGCGCAGAAAGTATGTGAATCAGCCGGATTCACAGATGTTGTATTATGTACGCCAGAAATCGGGTACAGTGAGAGTGATGGACATCAACAAGCTGGCCGATGCCATCGAAGCGAACTCATCGCTTACAGCAGGAGATGTGAAGCATTCCATCGAGGCTTTTGTTGAGCAGTTGCGCCTGTCGCTTACCCAGGGCGACAAGGTGAAGATCGACGGATTGGGCACGTTCCATATCACGTTGAGCAGCGAAGGGGCGGAAAAGGAGAAGGATTGCACGGTGCGCAATATCCGCAGAGTAAATGTTCGTTTTGTGGCAGACAAGGCACTTCAGCTGGTGAATACGAGTCATGCCACTACCCGAGGCGAGAATAATGTCGATTTCATCCTGGCCGGAAAGGGTGACGGAGAAGACGCGGATGGTGGAAACAGCGGTAGCGGTGGAAGCGGAGAAGCTCCGGACCCGGCAGCTTAATCATTAAAAACAGTGCCGCATGGGTATTACAGAGTGATTTCTACAGTTACTCTCCATGCGGTTTCTGTTTTCTTCTACATTTATTTTTTAATTCTCAATTTTCAATCCTCAATTTATTAAAATGCTCGATAAAATCATAGAGATCATTATGACGATCCTGCCCTTTCTGGGCAGTAATCGCAAAAAGCGCAAAGTAATGGCGCAAGAAGTAAAAGAGTTCAGCGAACTGGTGAAAGACCAATATACTTTTCTGATGCAGCAGTTGGAGAAAGTGTTGAAGGATTATTTCGACCTTAGTTCGAAAGTGAAAGAGATGCATACGGAGATATTCTCATTAAGAGATCAGCTGGCACAGGCTGCTGCCTTACAATGTATTAATAAGGAATGTGCACAACGTAGTGCAGCAGAGGCATGATAATGATTCAATTAATGCAAATTATGGAACCTGTGCAATTTACAGAACCTATTCAATCTATTTAATCCATTCATGAGAACTATAAACCTGATAGTAATCCATTGCTCCGCTACGCGCGAAGACAAGAGTTTCACAGAATATGACCTGGACGTCTGTCATCGCAGACGAGGATTCAACGGAACGGGTTATCATTTCTATATCCGCAAGAACGGGGATATAAAATCTACCCGTCCGATAGAACGAATTGGTGCGCACAGCCGCGGTTTCAACAAAGAAAGTATAGGTATCTGCTATGAGGGCGGACTCGATTGCAAAGGACAACCGAAAGATACCCGTACCGAATGGCAGAAACATTCGCTCCGGGTATTGATTCTCGCTTTATTGAAAGATTATCCGAATTGCCGGATCTGCGGACATCGGGATCTAAGTCCCGACCTGAACGGAAACGGCGAAATAGAACCGGAAGAATGGATCAAGGCCTGTCCCTGTTTTAATGCTGAAACGGATTGGGATAAAGTCTAAAAAAAAATAGCTTTATTATAATTTAGGCACGGATAACACGGATTTCACGGTTGCTTTGTACAAGCATAGCACTAACCGTGAAATCTATGTAATCCGTGCCTAATCTTTAACTTATGATTTTGCTAGACTACGCGTTATCAAAGGTTGTTTCAAACCGACGCAATATGCTGTCTAATTTTCCAACGAGGTAAAAAGGTAGATTTATCAATTTGAATTCTTTTCCGTCTGCCGTCTTTACCTCATCCACAGCATAAGGCTGCGACCATATTCTGACTGCAACAGTCTGATTAGAGTGATTCATAAAAGAATGTAAGGAACGCAAGTGGGCGTTATGCCCTGATTTGACTTCAATGGGATAAACCATAGAATCCTGCACCCACACATAATCGACTTCTGCATTAGAACCACTTTTATTACGCACCCAGAAACAACGTTTCTGACTGACTTTATCTGTCAGTGTCAACAGTTCTTGCGCTACAATCTGCTCCGCTATCATACCACGCCAAGCATCCATTATATCTTTTGCTCCCAAAACCTCTTTCTGTACTTGTGCCGCATAATTCACCAATCCTGTATCTAACCAGACCAGTTTGGGCATACGCTTTATTTCAGGAGTGGCCGGAACTTCCGTTGCCGTAGTCGGATAAACTAATTCCAGCAACATCGCCTTTTCCAATAAACGAAAAGCCTCTCCCACTTCCCGAGCATTATAAGACGAACCAGCAAATCCTCCTAAAGTTATAATTTGTCCAGCTTTATGCCATCCTTCTTTTAATATAAAGCGAATCACTTCCGGAAGTTGTTTTCCCAAAGCATATTTTTCCACATCATCCCGGTAGCCTTGCAAAAGAGTTTCATAAGTGGACTCCAAGGATAAAATATCCCTGCGCTCCGCATAGAGTTGCACAACTTCCGGCATACCTCCAATCAACGTATAGATATTAAACAATAACATCAAACGATCATGGAAAGCGAGAGTGATTTCAGGCTTATCTAAAACGGATAATAAAGGTTCTTCTCCAACAGCACCCAGAAACTCGCGAAATGAACAAGGACGCAATGCCATATATTGCACCCTTCCCACCGGAAATGAAACACGTACATCTATCAGGTTTTCTAATAATGAACCGGCAGCAATTACATAAATATCAGGTAATTCTTCATAGAAATAGCGTAATAACGCTACTGCCTTTGCTGAATTTTGAATTTCATCAATAAAAAGTAATATAGTTCCTTCATTCCTTATCTTTCCACAATGTGCAAAAAAATAAAGGCATCAAATCTTTTAGAGATACATTCAACTCAAACAAGGATGCTGCCTCCCGTTTCTCCAAATTCAAATACAGGTAATTGTCAAACTGCTTTCCAAATTCGTTGACTACCGTTGTTTTACCGACTTGCCTTGCTCCACGCAATATCAAAGGCTTTCTATGCGTATCGTCTTTCCATCTTTCCAGATGAAATAAGATATCTCTTTTAAACATAAACCACAAATTTATTGATTTTCAGCAACAAAGTTATAAAGAATTTCCAAAGATGGGGCAAAATACCATTGATTTTGTTTCAAATATGGGGCAAAAGTCTATCGTTCATGTTTCAAAAATGGGGCAAAGCCACCTAATACTGTCGTAAATATGGGGCAAAAAGAACGTATTTACAATCAGCTAATCTACAAATTAGACGACTTACCATGTACTAACTCCAATCGTACATCGTAAATCGTCTAATCGTAAATGAACTTAATCGTAAATTATTTTTCTACTTCACGTCGAATGCAGCATCAATCAACGCTCTCAAGTTCAGATAATGACTTCTGTATATTCCACTGGAAGCATTTGCCGCATTGGTCAGGTCTCTTCTAAGATCAGTCAACTGTCCGCGTGCAATAGTCGGTGCTTCAGAAGGGAAATCGAAAGCTACGAGCGAATAACCACCCAGACTTCCGAGCGAACCGGAACTGTTCTTCGGTTTATCAAGCATTCCAATCAACGCATTGACATAAGTCTTTTGCAAACTACGTTGGGAAGCATCCGGTTTCTTTCCTCCTTGCATATCGCTCCAGATACTCTTCTTCAAATCACGGAACAAATCGTTGGCTGTGTATGCCTTCGCTCCGTTGACCAGTTCGTTGTCCGTCATCTTATCAAGTGTGCGGCTGCTAAGCAGTTGTTTCAATGTACTGCTCTGTACACGGTAGATCGAATTGAAAGTATTGATACCAGTTCTTTCGGACAGTTTATCATCCATCAGCCAGGTCGGTGTGGTAAACAGTTCCTTGTTCAGGAAGTCGACCGCTTTCTTCTGAATATCCTTCGGAACATATTCCACCGCTTTCATGTCTGTCTGTTCCACAGAAATCGGATTGTGGTAGATACCGGCCACATTGGTAGCCACATGGCCCATGTACAAGTCGAATTGTCCCACCACATTCTGATACAAACGGACAGCTTTCATATAACCCTCATTCGGTTCATAAGTCCAGTTCATGATTTCAGGCATCACACGTTTCAGGTTTTTGATTCCATACGAGCTTGCCAGCATGGCATCATCTCCCAAATCTTCACTCTGGTTGCGGGGATCGTTTCTGTCGAGTTCCGTTCCGAACGTATAGCGTTTGTCCTCCCGCAGCTTCTCAATGATCCACTTATTCAAATGAGGTATTTCGGCTTCCGCCGTTTCATATTCAGGCATCCAACGATAGCCCCATTCAATCGCCCATTTATCATACATACCGATACGGGGGAATATTCCCGAACGTGAAACGTTGTCTTCCGGCTGTGCCACATAGTTGAAGCGTGCATAGTCCATGATAGACGGTGTATGACCGTTGGCTTCCACCCATATTTTGTCTCTAAGTTTCTCTACCGGGACGGTATTGGAAGAACCGAAGTTATGACGCAGTCCTAATGTATGTCCCACCTCGTGGGAAGATACAAAACGTACCAGTTCGCCCATCAGTTCATCGTCGAACATCGGTTTGCGTGCTCCCGGATCAATGGCTCCTGCCTGCACGATGTACCAGTTGTAAAGCAGGCTCATCACATTGTGATACCAGTTGATATGCGTTTCAAGAATTTCACCGCTGCGAGGGTCGTGCACGTGAGGTCCGCTTGCGTTCGGAATATCGGAAGGCTTGTACACGATAGCCGAATGGCGGGCGTCTTCCAAGCTCCAGGTAGGATCGTCCGTCGGTGCTTCTTTGCCGAAGATTGCATTTTTGAATCCTGCTTTCTCAAAAGCGGCTTGCCAGTCGTTCACTCCCTGAATAAGGTACGGAACCCATTTCTTCGGAGTGACAGGGTCGATATAAATGATAATCGGTTTCTTTGGTTCCACCAATTCGCCACGCAGGTATTTCTCGCGGTCTTCGTCTTTGGGTTCGAGACGCCAGCGGGTGATATTCGCTTTATACTTCACTCCTTGCGGATTCTCGTCAAAATCCTTATAGCTCACAGCAAAGTAACCTACCCGGTCGTCGTGCAATCTCGGTTTCATCGGTTCCTTGGGAAGTAATAGCATAGAGCTGTTCAGTTCGTAAGTCAACGGAGTGGTAGAGGTGGCAAAGAAAGCTGCCAGCAGTTTCTCAAGTCCACTGCCTCCTCCTTTCTTCCGCTGGAAGGTACGCACGGTACGTATTTCGATGTTTTGCGGAAAGGCTTTCAGTGTGTCGATATAACTGGCGTCGTCTACCATGCTGCTCGCTCCGATGTTGTCTTTCACCCGGCTGGTGAATGAAAACATTTCGTTGTCCTTACGGATATAGTCGGTCATGTCGATCACATAGTTGGTAGTTTCTCCTTCTTTACGGACAGTTTTCAGCGGGAAGGTGGCCACAATGGGTTGAACATTGGAGTTCAATACGGCCTGATACATACCCAGTGTATCAGCAGAATGTTCGAGATAAGAGATTTCACGCACGAACAGTTTGTCGCCGCGTCCTTTCTCGAAACGGATCACTTCGTCGCTGATGTAATCTCCCGGATAGCCTACTTTACGTTTCTGCGCGTCTACCGGTGCTTTCACAACTCTGTTCACAATCAAAATATCACGTCCGAAAAGAGAGTCGGCTATTTCGAAGAAATATTTACCATCTACGTAATGCACTTTAAAAAAGCCGTCCATTGTTTTGGCTTTGCCGGTGATTACTTTTGCGTAAGGTTGCAGAGCATCTTTCTTACTCTTGGCAATGGAGTCAGCCTTGGCTTTATCCACCGCTTCCGTCTTGCTCTTCTTTTTCTTCTTTTTCTTGAAGATGTCCGTCGATTGTGCTCCGGCCAATGGAACGATCATTGCCAGAATCATCAGAATTGAAACTAATTTCTTCATGCTTTCTTTTTTAATATTTATATACAGATACAAAGATAATAATTATTCGATACCGGCAATGCCATACATATTTAAGTTGTTGATACTAGACATCTTTTCATTCGGTTTGCCTGAAATAGTATATTCCTGTCCATCAATTGTCAAAGTAAAATTATAGGTATAAGTTAGCCCTGTTTCAAAAGGTACGGCAATCATCATATAACAGGTCTCCAAACTGGCACCAAAATACCCGGCAGTTATCTCGAAGCCGCCATTAGGAAGATTATAAGTAATACTGTTTATCGGAGTACCGGAAATTTTACCTGTCGACAAATCTACAGTTGCTCCATCTTCGTAGGCAATCGGATGGTCACAGCTCACCACCACTTTAGTAAATTTCTTACCGACAAAAGAATCCGGGCATCCCGCACCCGGTAAAGTGATTTGAGAAAACAATGGTTTGAATTCTCCCAAAGAAACAGTTGCAGCAGAATAGCTAGATGTAGTAGCCGAAGCATAAGCAAAGCTATAATTACGATGCGGCATAAACTCTGATTCATAATACTCCTGCACAGCTAAGTTGGGCAAAGCGACAGCCTTATAATCTTGTGAAGCTGCGTTATAGGGCGTATAGGCATAAATAGTGTGATCGCCACCCTTAAATCCTGCAGCAAGTTCGGAAGAAGGATTCAGCGTAATATCTTCAGTCACACGACTATCACGATCATATACTATATACGTTTTACCATCCAATTCTGTAGTAGTAGCCACCGCTACTTCCGACGGAGCATACGGCAAGTTATCCTGCGGTTTGCCATCGGACAACACATATATTCCTATCTTGTCCGCTTCAATCCATCCCTGGCTTCCATGGGAATACACATTATAAGCACCGGAAACAGCAATTTTCCCCACTACGGGAATATCTGCATCTTCTTCTTCACCATCGTCACTGCTGCAACTTACTGAAGACAATACTAAAGCTACACAAGCAGCAAAATAAAACAGTCTATTTTTCATACTTTTCTCGTTTAAATGATTAATTATTTACTGATAGGTTATTTTCTTTTTCCAATTAATATTCTCCTTCATAGTTCGTGCACCATACCATGCCTTTCACATCGCCAAACCCGCTAAAAGTCTTCAATTCCAAATCGGGAGCAAAACCTTCGAAGAGACGTACCATCTGGCTCGTGTTTACATCGATGATGGCGATATCCCCATTTTCCTGCGAAAGTGCCAGCCGGAAATTCGGATCAGTGCTATTTCCCCCATAGCCATAAAACTCACAAACAACAGGACTTCCACTGATGCCGGTGATACGGCTGCCTGCTGTGTAAGCCAGCATATGACTGCGCATCTGCATACTGTATATATAGAGATTCTTATCTCCATCGGTAAAGTAGAAATAAGGGTTCTTTTCAAAATTGGAGGACATCTTAATGACACTTTGCGGAGTCAATAAGGAGCTGCCGCTGAATCCGTATTGATCCGTACCGGTTATCAGGTGAGAGTTATTATCCATGTCTTTTACGGCAAACTCGTGCAAATCATAATTTCCGGTTCCCTGCACGTCAATCAGCGACACGTAGTTTGACCAAAATGTCAGCCCGCCGTTGGAGGCTACATCTTTCTTTTCGTAAGCCCCTATTGCCAGGCAGCGGGTTCCCGCTCCCATATTGTTCACCCGCAACACACCGGAGGGAACTTCCAAATCCTGATCGTATGTTTTGAAGTAGACGATGGCAGGAGTATAAACTGCTCCCCACTGCGGATAATGTGTAATGCCGATAAAACGGGCATTTTGCTCATCATACAAGATACAACGTTCTTCGTCGGCACACCAATAAGTGACGTTGTGGAACGGTGCGAAACAGGTGATACGGCTACCTCCCTCAAACTCATACGGCATGGCGCCGTACTTCCCGTAATAAGGAATCGCTTTATTGTCAGTGCCTACGGCACGGATATACACTTCCCCCTGTTCGGAGCAAATCACGTAATATTCTTCCTTGAATGCGAAGTCCATTATCTTCAAGCCTTCCGGCTCTTTACGGTTTTCAAATTCGTGGGCAAGCCACATGTCTTTTTGCAACGAATTGCCATCTAGCGTGACACTTCCACTACCCTGATTTATCAGGATTTTCGGCAAACCTGACACGTAGGAACCGGAGATAGAGCCTAATACATAATAGTAATAGATCCCGAGCGGGTCTGTACCCAGACCATCTTCGATGATGTTTTCTACATCGTGCGTAGCCCGGAGGCCGGGATTGATGAAAGATAAAGAAGATTTTCCGTCTCCTTTGTTGGAGAGAATCATCCAGCCCCAGTCGAAACTGTTCTTTCCCGTCAAGGTATATTTATTGCTGATGTATGTTTCATTCGTTTCCTTATTGATGACTTTCAGTATCAGTTCGTACGTTCCGCCTTTTTCGAACTGATACTTCAGATGATAACCTGTGTAGATCAGTTCACGGTTCAGATACCATTGAACGGTGAAAAGTTCATCAACATTCCCGATGTCCGTTGAGAAGTTGATGGGCGCATCCATCTCGAAAAGGTCGCCTACCATAAACGTGTAGTCCGATGAAGCGGAGTTCACAAAAGAAACTTTGGTAGAGTTTGTATAGTCATAGTTTCCCAAATCGTCATAACAGCCGGTTATCACGAGAAGCTGCAGGATTGAAATGAATAGTATTGTTTTTCGCTTCATAATTTATTATCAGTTATCGAGAATGGTTTCATACAGCGGTGTCACTCCGTCTGTATCATAATATTGGTAATTGCCTTGCTGCCACTGGTCTTTCCACCAGGCCTTGAAGTCGGCTATCAGGTTGACAAACTCAATACCGGTGTATTTATCCAATGATTCGAGTATCTCACCATCCATGAAAATGATAAAAACACGGTATTTCATATCCGAATAAGTACCCAGATTGGCTGCCGAACTCTGGTTCCACCAAACAGGTTGGGAAATCCGGTCGGTCACTTGAATCGTGACGTGTTTGTATTCTGCCGGACCCACCAGACAGTTTTCCACTGCATCCAGTGAAAGGGTAAGGGTGTAGTCTGTGTTGAGCAGGTCTTCATTGCGATAGACGGTGACTTCGTAGGTGTCTTCCGCCAGTCCGCTATGGAAGATGCCGGAGGTCAAAGGGGCATAGTCGATGCCGGAACGGGCGGTGCTTTTCTCTCCCACTGCGGAAATATCACAGGTGGCATTTTCTTCGAGCAGGTAGCCAAGAAGTGTCATTTTCACTTTCACGGTTCCTTCTCGAAGCAAGGGTGCATCTGTAGCAAAGTTGAATGTTATTTTCTGTGGAGACTTATCGCTCATGTAAGTAAAATAGACGTAATTGTCTCCATTATAAACGTCCAGCTGCTCTTCACTGCAAGAGGTGAGAACGAACAGCAGGCAGAAGATGGTATATGTCAATATTCGTTTCATCTTATCCGGGCATTAGTTGGTTGTTTCACTGGTAGGCAATGGAAGTACATAAGAACCTGTCATGTTGATTTCTCCTTCCTCGTCGGAATCGGGCACGGTGGAGAGGTTCATCCGTTTGTAGGTGTAGAAGGTTCCACCTTCGCCTATCATTTCTTTCCGTATATCGAGCAGTATTTCGGCATCCAGTTGTTCACGGGTGCTGACTGTCAGACTAAGGGTACGTTCAGCTCCACGGGCTTTTCGAACTGTTTCGAGGTAGTTGATTCCTTCGGTTATCTTGCCATTATAGCTACTGATCTCCGCCAGGATATGACAGATTTCACTGAACCGGATCACTGGTATCATCGGATTCTCCATTGCTTCTACTACTGATTCTACGGAAGGGTTATACTTCAGTGTGTAATACTTCGACTGGGTTTCATTGGTAGTCCCGATCAGGTAGGTGAGCCGATAGTCGGTATATACGCCCGTATTGTCCGAAGCAAACAGGGAAGGGATATTTGCCAACGGCAAACGGGTGGTTGACGAAGAAGAGGAAGAGCCCCATACGGCCTGTTCATAATCCGTAGCCAGCTGTTTCTTGTACAAGCCGAACAATATGTCGTGGGAGACTTTTGTATATCGGGAATTGAGATTGCAGGTAATGTTCTCTCCTTCTGTAAAGCCTATCCACCGTTTCTGCTGGTAATAGGTGTTGTAAAGTTCTTTGGCGGCTGTCTCGGCATTCTTGTAGTAGGCAGGACCGGCATAGATGCAGACACGGGCTTTCAACCCCAGCAATGCCAGATAGTTGAAGCGGATGCCACGATACCAGAAGAATGCTCCCATATCGTCTATATAGGAACCGGAGTTGAAGCGGTAGCGGGCATTCCATTCGGGAGTAGGTTCGTACATTTGTGAAGCGTACATCGCTTCGGGATGGTATTCGGTGTCAAACTTACGCAGAATGTCTTCCGCTTCGAGCAGGTCTTTCAGGACTTTCTCGATAAAATCGGTAACGGTACATTTTTCTACCACTGCGGCTTCGTATTTATCGCGGTAAGGAAGATAGGCGCCCGAAGGATTGGTTGCCGTTGCAGGAGCAAACAAGCGAAGTAGGTCAAAATGCATCATGGCTCTTAATGACAAGGCTTCGGCGTAAATGAGGTTTTTCTCTTCTTCTCCGTATTCGAACAAAGAGATGTCCGTGGGCCGGATGTTCTCGATGAGCTTGTTCAGGTTGGCTATCACTTTATAGCCTTTTTCCCAGATAGCTGTCACGACGGGTTCGGTGTCGACCGTGTTATAGATAAGTTCGGAAGCGTCGGCATACATCGGAGAGATGGTTCCCGCCTTTTGATTGTATTGCTGGGAGATGGCACTAAGGAATCCCCAGCTTAGTTGCTTACCGTAAAGTTCGTCGGACGCCAGATTGGTGTAGATACCATTCAGGGCATTCCGGTAGCCGAAACCGGTGGAAAACAGATCGTCGTCGGCTATCGCATTTTCTGGTGTTACGTCCAGCCAGGCATTGCAGGAAACGGCTAACATTCCTGTCAGGGCTATTAGTATATGGCTGATTAGTTTCTTCATTTGTATGGTTAGAATATGATGTTAGTAGTCAGATTGAATGAACGCGAATAAGGATAATCCAGTCCCCGTTCCTGACGGATGGTAGACCAATAGAACAGGTCGTTCATCGTGAACGAAAGACGCAGGCCGGACAGATGGAGTTTCTTTAATTGTTCGGGACGGAAATTGTAGCTCATTGTCAATGAACTCCATTGCAGGGTATGTTTTTCTGTACAAAACGCGAAGATGCGCCGGTGGTGACATTACGGTCACGAATATCTTTCATGGTGGTTATGTCTCCCGGTTTCTGCCAACGGTCGAGCAATACCCGCTTATCTACATTGTCATTTTTAATGTCGGCATTCTCTACATAGGAGACGAGGGTATTGTTGTAAGCATCTCCACCAAAAGTATAGAGGAAAGAAGCAAACATGGATAACTGTTTATAGGACAGGGTATAACCGAATGAGCCTTGTCCCTTGGGAGCTGTATCGCCAATAATGGTCCATTCGTCGGCAGACCATACATCGGTAACGTCACCATTCCGGCGAAGGTAGATTTCTTTGCCGTTTGTGGGGCTGATTCCCAATGACTTCATCCCGTAAATAGAGGTCAGAGAGGCTCCTTCGTAATATTTCAGGTATGTTTTAGCATATTTTGAATCGGAGCTGCTTTCGGGGTTATATCCGCTGAACAGTTCTTCCACTCTTTTATTATAGTCGCGCATTGCCTGGGAGATTTCAATAATCGTGTTTTTGTTTCTTGCAAAGCTGCCGTAGAGCTGGAAGAGCCAGTTTCTGTCACTGTAAAGTCGTGCCCGCAGTTCCAGTTCGACGCCGGTGTTTTTCACCTTTCCCATGTTTTCTTTGTAGGAGGTGAATCCGGTAGAGGAAGGGATGGTATAATCGGTTATCAGGTCGATGGTACGCTCGTCGTAGGCAGAGGCTTTCAGATAGATTTTATCGTGCCACAGTCCGATTTCAACTCCATAGTCGAGGGTGTATTTACGTTCCCATTTCAGGTTCGGATTTCCCATCTGATAGAGGAATACACCGTAGCCTGTGGGATACCAGCTGTCTGTTTGCAGCTGATACATATCTTTGGCCGAATAGAGGGAGAAGTTGGTCTTTCCGGTCAGTCCGTAGGAGACACGGAACTTCAACATGGAAAAGAGTTCATTCGACTTCATAAAATCATAATTATGAATGTTGATTCCTGCTCCTGTTGACCAGAACATGGACCATCTTTTATCGGAACCGAATTCGGAAGAACCGTCGATACGTCCTGTAAGGTCGGCGAGATAGATATTGTTGTAGGTGTAGTTGGAAGTGAGCAAGGCTCCTACCAAGCGGGTGGTATTATCGGAGCTGCTGGGCTTTCCGTATACTTCTGCCGCATAGTTTGAAGAGACAAGGTCGCCACCCGGAAATCCCCGGTAACGTGTTTCGGAAGCAGTGCTCTGCGTTTGTCTCATGTTGGAGGACAAGCAGATATTGAGATTGTGTCCCTTGAAGGTATTGTTGTACATGAGTGACAGGCTTCCGTCTATCACTGTTCTCTTTTGTGTGGATTCTGTTTTTTCACCATTGATGTTGCCTGTACTGGCTGAATAACTGGCCGATGCGGGATCTTTGTACAGATCACCGGTAGAATTTCTCATCAGGACGGAAAACTGACCGCGCAGACGCAGACCGTCGGTGATACGCCAATTCAGACTAAGATCATCGGTTACTTCATCATAACCGGAATGGTCGAAGCTGTTGTAGAAGTTGATTTCGTACAGTGGATTTACTTGTGTGCCGCTAGCCCCGTCGAACTTTTCGAGACGGCGCACATAATCGCCATTTTCATCATACAGACGCATATAAGGAAGTAAATGGGAGTAATCGCTGAATGAATTGAAGGGGACATCTGTACTTTTGTTATAAGTGTAGGTCACTTTGTTCTTTATTTGTAGTCCGCCAATGCGGTAGTCTACATAAAAAGCGGCATTGGCATTCTTACGGGAAGAGTGTTTCATCACTCCTTCCGTTCCTCTGAATCCCAGTTCCACTCCCCAGCGCACGTCGTTTTCTCCACCGTCTATGAAAACGGAGTGCTTATGGTTCAGAGCCGTGCGTAGTCCTTGAGAAAGCCAATAGGTATCGACACCTGTCAGTACATTATTGAGTCGTTGGTAGTAACCGTTGGTATAGGGGTCTATTTCCGGGGTGTTGCTGTCATATAGTCCTGCCAGGCGTTCGGTTTCCAGCTTCTCACGGGCGTTCACCAGATTGTAGGAGGATAAATCCGGCAGTTCGGCAGAAAGTACTCCGGAATACTGTACACGGAACTTTCCGGCTTCAGGCGCACGCCGTTCAATGACAATTACTCCGTTGGCCGCACGTGAACCGTACATGGCAGTGGCGGCAGCATCTTTCAGGATATTGATGCTGTGGATGCTATTCATATCGAGGTCGTATATCTTTTCTACATCGACTTCAAAGCCGTCCAGTATGAAGATAGGCAGGTTGGAATTACCGCTTAGCACTTCCCGCGAAATGGAGGAGGTGGAGGTCTGCCCAAGTGTCGTTTCTCCGATACCGGTCTGACCACGCAAGACGAATTGAGGCAGGCTGTTGGGATCGGAACCAGCAGCCAGATTCTCCTGTATTCTGAAAGAGGGATCGAAAGTCTGAATGGCCGAAATCAGGTTGTTCGGGTTGACTTTTAACAGGTCTTCTTTCTCTATCTTTGTGGTATTTCCAGTGAAACTTTCTTTCTGTATGGAGTTATAGCCGGTTACAATCACTTCCTGAATACTTTCGGTAGCTTCTACCATCTGCACATCGACTTTCTGCCGGGAAGTGACTTTGATTTTACGGGTTTCAAAACCGATGTAGGAATAGATAACCAGACCGCCTTTTTCGGGCAGGGTCAATACATAGCAACCGTTTATATCGGTAATTACACCAGTAGAATGACCATCCAAACGAATCGTCACTCCTACCATCGGTTCTTTAGAGAGTTTCTCAATCACCCGGCCATAAACATAATTTCCGTGTGGAGGAAGAAGATATGTCTCTTTTGAATTATTTTTGTTTTGGGCTATTGCATTAGTAGATAGTGATAAAATGTATACAAACAATAAGATTCTATCCAAAGCCCCGGAATTTAGCTTTTGCATAACGGATATATATAGTTATTACACCCGCAAAAGTATTCTTATATGATAGACGGAGCAATCACGAATTTTAGGTATTTTACACAACTATTATACCAAAATATAATTAAAGCAAAATTTTTTTGCTTCTGTTTAGGTATTAATCAATAGCAAAAAGAATAACTGCATCATTTATCCTCTATCAAAAGGCAAATGATGCAGCTGTCGGTTATATCTGTTTTTTTATAATGCCAGACGGTATATCTCTTTGCTGTCCTGTTTCGCTAATTTGACATAGTTGCCTACCAATTCACCTTTATTCCGGTGCAGACTATCTGCAAGGCGGTCGATGTCGGGATTCTCAATGCCAAGTTCTTTGAAGGTCACAGGCAGGCCGATGGAAGTAAAGAAGGATTTCAGACGGGAAATTCCTTCAAGGGCTACCGCCTTTTTATCGTCTGATTCTGCCACTCCCCACACTCGGATGGCGTATTGGGCTATCTTATCCACATTGTGTTCTGTCATCCATGTCATCCAGGCAGGGAAGATTACGGAGAGTCCGGCACCATGAGTCACGTTATAGATGGCGCTGATTTCATGTTCGAGGAAGTGGGAAGCCCAGTCCTCTTCACAACCTACACCACAGGTTCCATTGTGGGCGATCGTTCCGCACCACATCAGATTGGCACGGGCTCCGTAGTTTTCGGGGTCTTTCATGACGGTAGTTGCCTCTTTGATGATGGCAAGCAGGGTACCTTCGCACAGGCGATCGCCTATTTCTACATCTTTCGTGTTGGTGAAATAGCGTTCCATGATGTGTGCCATCATATCGGCAATGCCGCAGGCGGTTTGGAAAGGAGGAAGTGTGTAGGTCAGCTCGGGGTTCATCACGGCAAAAACAGGACGTAGTACACCGGGAGCACGGAGGCTTAATTTCTGTAAGCCATCGACTTTCGTGATGACGGTGTTACCGGAACCTTCGCTTCCGGCAGCAGGAATCGTTAACACAACGGCTACTTTCAATGCTTTCGTCACAATGGCTTTTCCGATGTAGAAATCCCAGAAATCTCCGTTGTAAGGAACTCCGGCTGCAATGGCTTTCGCCGTATCAATCACAGAGCCACCACCAACGGCGAGCATCATGTCTACGTTTTCTTTCCGGCAGAGATCGATTCCTTCATACACTTTCGTGTCTATCGGGTTAGGCTGTACACCACCCAGCATGCAATAGGGAATACCTACTTCCTGCAATGATTTCTCAACACGGGCCAACAAGCCGCTACGTATCACGGAACCGCCACCATAAACAATCATTATTTTGCGTGCACCGTATTTCTGTACTAACACTCCGGTCTGCGCTTCCGTATCCCGACCGAACACGAATTCAGTAGGGCTGTAAAAGATAAAATTATTCATTGTCGTTTTCTTTATAGGTCTTTTCGTCAGTCTTTTCTATAGATCCAAATAGAACTCCTTTGACAAGTTTTTCTATAAGTTCTTTTATAGAGCCCTTCATAAGAGTCTTTATAGATCAGACAAAGTTATAAATTTAAGCAGAATATCTTTCTTTTGATTGTTTAAAATTTCCTACTTTCATTAGTACAAGTCCGATTACAATCCAGACCATTTCGCGTATACGGGTAATCAAAGCGGCATAGACTCCGTAAGCTCCGGAAAGGGAAAGGCCGCCTACGGCGAGGGCAAAGCCACCTTCACGACCTCCCAATTGCATAGGCAGGAAAAACAGCAGATTAGCAAGTAAAGAAGAGAAAGCCGCAATCAGGCAGCAGTCGGCAAAGCTGACATGGGTGGTCAGCACGTTCAGTATCAGCCATATTTCAAGACAACTGACTACACGGGCGGTATATTCCAGTAAGAGGGCGCTATAAAAGGTTTGTTTCTTTTGTTGGTGGAGAAGGGCAATTTGTTTGTCTATATTCTCCAACTTCTCTTTATGCGCGTTTGCAAAATGAAATACTTTCTTTTTCAGAAAAGGAATACGACCACCCATACGGACAAAAGCCACAGCCATCCCCTGCCGATAGCCTTTCATAAAAAGAATAACAATCAGCAAGCAAAAGACAGTAATAGCTCCTAAGATTATCCCCATCATCCACCCCACCGGATAGAGACAAACGTAAAGCAACACTGAACTTAACCAAAAGCAAAAGTGGGAAAAGATATGCATCATCACATAAAGAATCACGGAAGAGGTGGCGCGTTCTATTCCTATATAGGGTTTCAGCTCCATAATGCGATATGGTTCGCCTCCCATCAGCCCAACAGGAGTCACGTAATTAAGCGCAAAACCTGTTACTGTGAATTTGTAGAGCCGGACAAATGAAAACCCCGTCTTACCACCACTACGGATGATGATGTACCACGATACTGTATTAATAAGGTAGACAAACAGCCATAGCAACAAAACCAAAGGTAAATATACCCCTGCACGCTTCAAATTCAGCCAAAGCTCCTGATAATCCATATCAAAAGTGAATATCATTATCAGAACGGCAATGATACCAAAAGCGAGAAATATATTACGGTACTTGTTCTTCACTATTTGTGAGACTTATATCTATTTTTTATATGGGTATATATCTGCTTTTATATGAGTATATACTTGCTTTTTGTATGGGTATATATCTCACTTTATTCACATATAATCTTACTTTATATACGTATAATATCTTTCGAAGAATCTTTTGAACGCCGGGATTCTCATCAATATGTATTCGAATACCAGCCAACCGATTAACGCGCAAGAGATGCCAAGTAATACATCAATGATATAATGATGGCATGAATAAATAGCTGTTCCCCAAATGCCGACCATGATAATAGAGAAAAGAGTAACCACATACCACCTGCATTTACCAATAATGGCATACACCAATGCAACTACCATATAGGCCGCATGCAGTGAAGGCACTGCCGCAAAAACATTAGCATTACGCCCGTAGATAGAATCAAAGATGGTTACTCCGAAGAATGCATCAAAGCGTCCCAATCCTGCAACATTACCCGGTGTGTTTAATATCGGTTCGAAACCGTAGTTGATGGCATACCAAGGCGGAGCGGCCGGATGAATATAATAACCGGCAAAACCAATCAAATTGACAAACAAGAATACTAACGCAAAGCGAAGGTAGGTTTTCTTTCTTTCTTGAAATACAGGCAAAGACCGAACAGGATGGGAACGGGAACCCAACAAAGGTAGAAGATTCCGGCAAAAACGTCCGCTATCGGCCAGTTGTGTGCAGCGAAGTATTCGCAAGGAGTAACCAGAAGACCATTATCCATTACTCCGAAAAGAGACTTTTCGAGATTATACAGTCCGGCCACATCAATCGGGTTCACTTCGTAGTTGGGGCAAATACGCATCCAGTCATACGAGATTCCAAAAATGGCGAAAGGTAACAGGGCCACAGCCAACTTACGAGTAGGTAATCCGGCAAAAAATAAAACTAAATAGAGTACCGCCATTAACAGGTGCTCGGAACGAAGCCCGATGAAGATACTTGTCAGCAAAAGGAAAAGAGCCATAATGACTGTCACAGTCAGGGCTTCTCTCTTCGACGGCATTTGAATATTCTTTATCATTATAATGTTTTGATTAGACAACTAGACTATTTACTATTAGACTATTTACTATTGGACTATTTACTATTGGACTATTTACGATGTACTATTTAGGATGTACGATGTAAATAGTAAATCGTCCAACAGTAAATTAATTCATTCTTTCATCACTTTGTAGCAATGTCTCACACGAGCAAATGCCGTGATATTGGCAAACAGGGCAACAAAAGCCAGAGGAACAATCATAATCAGGATTGGTTCGAAAACGGTGATATCTTTGAAAACGCCACAGAACAAAGCTCCGAGACTGGTCAGCACTACGCGTTCCGGACGTTGCATGAATCCGACTTTACATTCAATTCCTAAGCCTTCGGCACGGGCACGCACATAGCTTACCATCAGTGAGCCGATTAGTGCCACAAATGCAATGAGTGCATAAAGGAAATAATCTTTCATTGATAAATAGTAACAGATACCAAAGAAAGTCATCAATTCACTATAACGGTCGAGTACTGAATCGTAAAGCGCACCGAACTTGGAACTCATGTTGCCTAGGCGAGCTACACGTCCGTCCATCATATCGAACAGTCCGGCAAACAAAATCACACCTCCTGCCCAGCCGATAATGGCCAAATCGTTCTGTCCGCCATATATGCCGGCATATACAAACATACCTGCCGCTACTACATTCAGGATAAATCCGGTAGTGGTGATAAAGTTAGGAGTGATTCCTATTTTAATCATTCCGCGTATCAGGGGATTGATAATCTTATAAATCAACTGTTGTAAATAATCTCTGTAATTCATCTGTTTAAATCTGTTTATAGCTATTTTTATCTAAATCTTCTGTTTTCTCAATCTGTATATATCTAATTCTTTCGTTTTCTCATCAGTCTTTTCAATCCGTTTTTCAGTTTCTTTTTCCGAACAAACTTCTTATATCTATATTCCGGTAAACAAAAAAGCGTTGCATATTATAGTTCCAGAACAGTGCCACGATGACTGCCACTACCACTTTAGGAATAAATGAAAAAATACTCCGAAATACAGGCTAAGTGTGTTGCGTACCCAGGGAATCTTCGCTAATGATTCCGTCAGTGCATACGTTCCCCACGTATTGAGCCAAACACTGCAAACCCATACAAGGATAAAATTTTACAGCAACGTGTGTTTTCTTTCCTTTCGATTTAAAAAGTCCATTTATAGTTGATAACGCAATTAACGATTCCTCCATAGATAGCTCCCGCCAGGGTGGCATATACATAGTAGACATCAAACAGCCTGACCAGAAGAATCGTAACGAGAAAGTCTGCAATAGTTGCCATTTGAGCAGAAAGCTGCGCCCTCAAAAACATGAAGATGCCGCCTTTCTGGGAAATCATCCGTGCAACTTTTTTCAGCCAATCACCCATCTCGCTCCCACTAACAATATAAAACTATACACTCCCGCCAAAACATCGTCCATCATGACCCCTACCCCACCTTTCAGGCTTTCCATACGACGTATGCCCAACGGTTTGGCTATATCAAAGATGCGGAACAAGGCAAAAGCCGCAATCACGTACCAAAACCATTTGTCATCATTGGGAACAGCCAACAACGGTATCCACACTCCCACCATCTCATCCACTACCACACGCGAAGGATCTTCTCCCCAATAAGTCTCCAGCTTATCGGCAGCCCAAATGCCGGCGAATGTAAATACAATCACCAAAGCGGCAGTCAGCCATAATACCCAAGAGAAAGGAAGGAGAAAATAAAGTGCAATCCAAATGATAGAAGCCAGTAACGCCCCAGCCGTGCCGGGAGCAAAAGGAGAAAAACCGGAGCCAAAGCCCGTGCCTATAAAAACAGGTAGAAAGGGAGGACGCTTCATTTATTACTAATTACTAATTACAAACTACGAGTCGGTTGTGTCACGAGTCCCCCAAACGAATGGGGAATTTGTACAATAAAAAGTAAAAGTTGAGGTTGAGTATCCACCAGTCTTTATAGGATGGTAAATCTCAATCTCAACTTATTATTTGGGGTTACTGATTAAGCTAAGTAATCAGGTTCTTTTTCACCAATCATGTTACGCAATGTCTGTTTTACCATTCTCCATTGTGTAAACAAGTCGTGTTCGGGCTGATGTTCGAAATCGTGCATCGGGCTCTTGCAGAAGAATGACAACCAAGTCTGGATGCCACACATGCCTGCACGCATTGCCAAGTCGCTGAATAACACAAGGTCAAGAGCGATAGGAGCTGCAAGGATAGAGTCGCGGCAAAGGAAGTTCACCTTGATTTCCATCGGGTAGCCCATCCATCCGAAGATGTCGATGTTGTCCCATGCTTCTTTGTTGTCTTTGCGGGGAGGATAGTAGTTGATACGTACTTTATGATAAACATCTCCGTAGAGATCCGGATATTTTTCAGGTTCGAAGATAGTGTCGATTACAGACAGCTTGCTGACTTCTTTTGTCTTGAAGTTGTCCGGATCATCGAGCACTTCACCGTCGCGGTTACCGAGGATATTGGTAGAGAACCAACCGTTCACACCCAGCATACGGGTTTTGAACATCGGAGCCAATACGGTTTTCATCAGTGTCTGACCACTCTTGAAGTCTTTACCGGAGATAGGTACATTCTTTTGTTTAGAGAATTCCCACATAGCAGGAGTATCCACACACAAGTTAGGAGCACCCATCACGAACGGAGCACCTTCTGCAATAGCAGCATACGCGTAACACATACTCGGAGAAATCACGTCTGTATTGTTTTCCTTCATTGCTTTCTCTAAAGCAGCGAGTGACATGTGTTCGTCAGACAGCGGAATGTAAATTTCAGTACTTGCAGCCCAAAGCACCACTACGCGTTCGCAGTTGTTAGCAGCTTTGAAGTCGCGGATATCCTGACGAAGTTGTTCTACCATTTCCCAACGGGTAGCAGCCTTCTTCACGTGTGTACCGTTCAGACGTTTTGCCCAGTTGTGATCGAAAGCAGCCGGCATCGGTTTGATAGCTTCCAACTCTTCTTTTACTCCATTCAGGTCTTTTTCTTTCAAAACCTCGGCGTACATAGCAGCTTCGTATGCGTTGTCCGGGAAAATATCCCATCCTCCGAAAACAATGTCTTCCAAATTCGTCAAGGGCACAACGTCCTTGATGAGTTTTTCTTCGTTGTTCTCCATGCGCATTGTGGCTAACTGTGTAATAGATCCTATCGGTTTTGCCAGTCCCTTGCGAGAGGCTAGTGTACCTACAATCATCGTGGTAGCTACCGCACCACCCACTCCAACTACCAATACGCCAAGACGCCCGGTAGCGGGTTTAATTTCTTGTTTCATTTCTATTCTATTAAAATTAAACTAAAATTGATGCAAAAATAAGATTAATTAATTACTAATACGGTCTTTATTTGTCATATAAACATTGCAATTAGCAGGATTTAACTTTTAAAAGGTCATGTGGAGACTTATTCTCAAGCCTGATCTGTCAATCCCGGGCGAATCACGATAAGTGAGCCTCCAGATATAGTCCAAACGTAACACCTTGAAAATGTTTTCAATACCGACACCCGCCTCCACATAAGGTGTTTTTCCCATTGTTTGTGTGTTCTCTATCGGAAAAGCGAACAAACCGTCACTCAAAGCCGGGTTGTTTTTATCGCTCAAATGTCCATATAATCCACGACAGGAAACTATTTCTCTCCATTTAAGTTTTTTCAACAACGGTACCCGGTTGAACAGCCATCCGTTGAGGAAATAAGTAACATCCCACGAGAAATACTCATCGTTCATAAACTCCATCGCATTCATCAACGAGTAAGATTCCGGTTGGATGGTATAAGAAAGGTTGGCATTAGGCATGATAAGCAACGGGAAAGGTACTTTATCCCACACTTTACCTGCTTTTAGTATAACGTCCGTATAGCCGAACGCGGAAAACCAGAAGCGTTTCTGAATACCGGCTTCGGTATGATTGTAAGTGTAATCGCTGCCCAACGCTCCTTTTCCGGCAATGGTATGAGACAAGGTAAACACCGGTGCATCCAACGATACGGGAAAACGGTTCCATTGAGTCTGGAAGAATTTCTCATTCGGAGCATAACGCAACTTCAACTCTGCGGCACTGATAGAGAAATCTTTTACCGGGGTGTAGGTATCTCCTTCTTTCTTTAAAAAAGGAATCAGGTAGGAGGACTCATCTTTCCGTGTACGCGCTGTCAACTGGAAAGAAAAGCCGGAATAAAACTCATTGGTATAGGTCATCTCCGCCTGCCGGAAATAGCCGATACGGTCGTCCTTCTCACGTTTCAAGGCCAAGAACACATTGTCTTTGCTTGTATACAGGTAATTTTGTCCGTACTGGTTCACATCTGATTCGTAACGCAATTTCAATGAATGGATGGGAAATTCATTGGCGTATTCTTTCTTCTTCTTGAAAGAATATTCCAGTTCCGCCAATCCTTTCACTCTTTCATCTTTAAACCCGTAAGCCACATATCCTTTGCCAAACAGGTGCGGATTGAGCCAGGCGGTAGTCATACCTCCGGCACGGATACGGGGGCCTTCCAATGTGTTACCGCTGATAGTGGCATTCATCGGGCCGATATAGAAAAGTGGCGCTTCTTTGGAGGTAGGAATATATCCCGTGAAGAGAATGGAAAGCACTTTCTCCGTCCAGTAATACACCGGATAACTGCGTAATTGTGTCATCAGGCGGTCTACCGAGTTTTCCTGCTGGGAGATGGCGGCTTGCGGACGATTCTCCGCCCAGAATGTTTCGGGACGCGACAGGGCTTCCGTCTCTTCAATAATACGTTCGGGTTTGGTGAAGGCTTTGTCGGCTTCGGCAGTCGGCGTAAAGGTGTAGTTGCTGTAATCCGCTACCCGGCGGGCAAAAATACCGTCCTGTCCTTCGGTCAGTTTAAACTCAACAGTGATACTTTCATGATCGAGCAGGCGTGTGCCGTCTTCAGCGCGCTTAAATTCCTGTTCGAGCAACATGTAGTCTACAAAGTTCAGGTTTATCTTTTTGGGAAAGTTGAATACGGCACGTTTAACAAAGTAAGTAGAGTCGAGCGTCACATACAGGTGTCCGTTGAAACCGAAAGACTCGGAATTAAAAGGACGTGAAAGCAAGGTCTGCACAAGGCTCTCCGGCAATCTGCAACGTGTCCATCAGGTAATATTTATAAAAGCCTGTGCCGATACGGGACAAGGGACTGACAAACTTATTCGTAAACAGGGAAATGTTGTTTTCGTAGATATCGACGTCTTTAAAGACTTCATTGATGGCTGCCTGCATCCCTTGTTTAGAAAGAAACTCATCGACACCGGCCTGTTTGCGTCCTTTCACCCATTGCTTCTCGGAACGGGGAGATTTCCGGTAATAGTCTGTGGCAAGCAGTTCACGGGCTGATACCGTCAGAATCGGTTTACCGGTAACGGCAGAAGTATCTACATATTCCGTCAGGAAATCAAATTTACGATATAGCCATTTTTTCTGTTTCTCTTCATCGAAGTTATTCAACGCAAAGGTGGTCTTTTCATAACGTTCGCGTTGCCAGAAGTCTTTCTCGTAGGGAGAGTAGTTGTCACGGCTTTCAATCATACGGCGGACAAATTCCACAGCAGGATTATCTTTCTTCCGGTAGTGCTCACGTTTGGGTTTGACTACCACTTCACCAAGCGCGTATTCGGTAGGCGCAAGCGCTACTTTATAGGATGCATTACGGGCAGGGCGAATGGTGCGGACATAGTCATTATATCCGATTACAGAGATTACAAGCACTGCTTCGGAGCGGTGGGTTTTGAAGTAAAAGCGTCCGTCGCTTCCGGTAGTAGTTCCTTCGGTCGTGTCTTTTAAGCGTACAGATGCATAAGGCAAAGGTTCTTTGGTCAGAGAATCAGTCACCACCCCTTGTACCACATACTGCGCACTTAGCGGAATACTGATAGCCAATAAAAGAAAGAGCGTCAATGTGCCTTTTTTCATTAATCTCATACCTTAAATCCTATTGAATTGAGCGGGGCAAAGGTAGGAGTGATTTCAAGACAAAAAAGGTCTATTTGACGGAAGAAATGTTCTTATTTGACACAATTAGGGGAAAGTAATACGGAATCGGGTCAGTCCGTCGGCATAGGTTCGCAAAGAGAATGTGCACCCATGACGCATCAGTACTTCGCGAATAAAGATGAGTCCGATTCCCTGACCGTTCGGTTTGGTAGAGAAGAAAGGACTGAACAGTTTAGCTTCTGTTTCTTTGCTGATTCCCTGACCGTTATCTATCACTTCAACAGTGGCCGGAGCGAGGGTGCGGACTATTATTTCCCCATCGGCTTCAATGCTTTCCGCTGCATTTTTGATGATATTTACGAGTACTTGCTCAAACAAAGCGGCATCCAGCATCACATCTTTCAGACTTTCGTCTATTTCCATGCGGAGTGTAATGCGACGGTCATTACACATTCCTTCCATAAACCGCTTGCAGGTGAAAACCAAATCATTCAGATTGACAGAAGAGAGTGTCGGTTCGGGGATTTTCACCACATCGGCAAAACGGGTGATGAAACGACTCATCGAGAAACAACGGTCGGTACATACACGCATCACGTCGCAGATGTCTTCCATTCCTTCTTCGCTGGAAAGGGCTTGTTCTACCGTATCCAGTGTGGAAGTAATGCCGGCAGTCGTGTTGTTCACTTCGTGGGCAATCATGCGGATCACTTTCTCGTATGCTTTCTTTTCCGCTTTCATCACTTCGTCGGTGAGGGTTTCTACCAAGTAGAAGGGATGCTGAAATCCACGATCAATGAAAGAAGAATGAGTACACCGGTAGATATTCGAGTCGTTCAGACGGACGGTTACCTTCTCTCCTTTCGGGAGGTTGGCCAATTCCACCGCTAACGGAGAATCAATCTCTTTCATCTTCTTGCCTTGTACGTCTTCCAAACGAACACCCAGCATTTTCAAAGCCATCGGATTCAATTCCGAAAGGTCTTCATCAAGGGAAGTTATAATCACTCCCATCGGAGAAGCTTTAATCAGCAAATCGAGAAAATTATTCTGTTCACGCAGACGGAGACGTTCATTCTTGAGCTGCTCCATCATGCGGTTGAAAATATTCACCACACGATCGGCCTCATATTGACCTACAGGACTAAGGCGGCTACTGAAATCCTGCTCACGCAACAGTTCCATACCGCTTCCGATTGTATTCAACGGCTTCACAATCTTACGATAGAAAAAGGTCAGATAAATGAGGATGAAAAGTATCAGCCCCTCCCCTATGTAGAAAAAGATTGTATTCAGTTGACTGGAAAGGAACAGCAATACACTACCTAATGCCAGCAGCAGAAAGACTAGTATGTAAAAGAATCCTTTTATACGCACGTTATCTGTGGTTAACGGTTAATCTTAATATTATTAGGCACGTGCCTAAATTTATCACATTGTTATATTATATTTTTCGAGACGGCGATAGAGTGCTGCACGGCTGATACCCAATGCCGTAGCTACCTGACTCAAATTTCCTTTGTAACGGTCCAACGCCTGGAGAATGGTCTGGCGTTCTATTTCATCCAAAGTCATACCGGCCAGAGCTGCGCCTTCGGTCACTCTTGCGTCATTGTGGCGAATATACTGCGCATCAAAATCGGAAGCATCAAGCAGCGGTTTACCACTTACCAGAATGGTACGTTCCACCAAGTTCTTCAATTCACGAATATTCCCCGGATAGGGCAATCGGCTCAAGAATTGCAGGGCATCGGCAGAGAACTCCGTACGGGGCAATCCGTTGGTTACCGCCTGACGGTCGGCAAAATGACGTGCCAGCAAGGGAATATCTTCACGACGTTCGCGCAAGGCCGGCAGTTTCACTGTTATCAGATTGATACGATAGAAGAGGTCTTCACGAAAAGTACGTTCGCCCACCATTTTGCGCAAATCGGCATTGGTGGCTGATACTACCCGGATATCCGTCTTGCGCGGACGGCTGTCGCCGAGCACTTCAAATGTCTGATCCTGCAATACACGCAGTAACTTCACCTGGCACGAAGGGTCGAGATCACCTATTTCATCCAGGAAAATCGTCCCTTTGTTTGCCATTTCAAAACGTCCGATACGGTCTGCGGAAGCATCGGTAAAAGCTCCTTTCTTGTGCCCGAACATTTCACTTTCGAACAGGCTTTGGGAGATACCTCCAAGATTCACTTTCACAAAGGGATGTTTGGCACGCTGACTGTTGATATGAATGGCCTCGGCTATCAATTCCTTACCTGTTCCGCTTTCCCCTGTAATGAGGACAGAGGCATTGGTCTTTGCGATGCGGGCAATCGTGTTCAACACCTCCATCAATCCCTGGCTACGCCCGATGATGTGGCTGCGGTCGAAAGAATCGCTCTGTTCCTGCGTTGGTTCCTGTGGAGTTCCCGAAAGTTGGAGTGCCGTTTCAATGCGTTGCAACAAGGCGGCATTATTCCAGGGCTTCGTTATGAAATCAAAAGCTCCTGCCTGCATTCCTTGCACAGCAAGTTGGATACTTCCCCAAGCGGTCATCAATATCACTGGTGTTTCGGGACGGAATATTTTTACTTGTTTTGAGTAGGGTCAAACCCTCCTCACCCGTTGTAGAAAGAGTGAAGTTCATATCCATCAGGATCAAATCCGGAGCTATGGAACGTACTACTTCCATAGCTTCCCGTGGACCGGGAACGGTCTGTGCTTCATATCCTGCCCGCTTCAACATGAAGCTAAGCGAAGAACGCACTGCGCTGTCGTCGTCAATTATCAGAATCATAGTTAAAATTGCAAGATTCCTCTACCAAGAAAACTTCTTCTTCTGTTTTTTCAATCTTCCAAGAAGAAGTATTTCTTTTTTATTTCTTTCTTTATTTATAATGGGGGATGAATTTTTCTGTATTATTTACGTATTTTTCATTTCCCGAGTGTTAAAATCGAGTTTCAAAGGTACTATAAATAGTTCGTAATACCAAATGAATCAGGCATAAATACGCAATAGTCTGTTTGCAGACTTGAAAAACTTTTCCCATAATCTCCGGCAAGTTCCTCCATAAGATTCAAAAGCTTTTTCCTACCCTTTCTATCGCCGGATGATTTCATCAAAATCAGCTTCAAGTTCGGTATTGGTACGAAAATCCCATAGCGTCAGACTGCGAATCTGATAATAATAATACCAATAATAATAAAGTTCGGAAATATGTTTCTGTCTCGCATCATCTTTAGAGTTCTGCGCATCATTCAAATCCAAGGTATTGATTTTACCTATCAGGAAAGTTTCAATACTTGTTTTATATCGTTGCTGGGCTATCGCATCGGCTTCTTTGGCTATGTCCAACTGTTGTGCCTGATTATTGAAATGCTCCACCAACAGAAAAATGTCCTGGTTGAAGTTTATCTGTTCCTGACGAATTTTTGAAAGCACTACATCCCGGTTACTCTTGGCTACCCGGACTTTCCCACGGCGTTTTCCCCAATCGAGAATCGGAATCTTAACGCCTACCTGAACAATTTGATTATCCTGCAAGTTCCTGTAAACGGCCGGAAAATTCCGGTTCTCACCCGTATATCCTACGCTTGCAAACAAATCGACACTACGCAAATTTCCGCGTGCAGTAGCTACTTCATAATCGGCTTCCAACTGGCGGCGACGGATATTCTGTGCGAATGAATTACGTTCCAATGCTTTATTTAACACCTGATTGTACTCCATCCTCGGGCCATCCACAGCTTCGGGAAGAACCGGGTTTAGTACTTCATCCTCTCCCACTCCCAAAAAGGCACGGAGCTGGAACATCTTGGCATTGAGATCACTCTCTGCTTCCGTCAATGCTGCTTTCGCATTCAAAGCGGAGAGTTTCAACTGCAAGAGTTCATTCTCGGAAATCTGCCCCATTTTGCGTTTGGCAAGGGCTACTTCATAAAGGTGGTCGGCATTTGTCTGGTTCTGTTTCGCCGTGCCAAGATTTTCTTTTGCCAACAAAAGATTAAAGTAATAAGTGATGGCACGCATCGTCACTTCTTCGGTAGCAGTGATAAAAGCTGCTTTCGCTTCGGCATAACGAACCGGTTCGATGCGTCTGTTCCACTTTATATTATTGACTCCAAAGATGGGTTGTGTAAGTTGTAATGTGACAGGAACCGACATAAAAATGTCGGTCTCCTCCGGCTCCCAATTGCTTGATATAGTCGAGAGAAGAAGTCAACGAGAGTTTACCACCGGTAAGCCAGATATTTTGATCGATAGAAAGATCACCGGTAAGCCCCAATGTATTATTACGGACAAAACCGTAAGAACCGTCCGAATTTTGATAGGAACTATACGATTTGTTATAATTGGGCAGGGTTCCGGTCAGGTTGACTTCCGGCAGAAGATCGGCACGAAAGGTGCGAAATTCCCAATAGGCCGTTTTCAATTCATTCAAGGCAACGGCGGCGTCAACAGATTGAATACGCGCCATAGCAATGGCTTCATTCAAGGTTATTTCCCTTTCCTTCTGTGCCGACAATGCCAACGGCAGGCAAACGGCAGCAAGAGCAAACAATATACTTTTCTTTTTCATTATGCACAGTATTTTCCACTATGAGAGAATCAAACGATGTGCCAAAAAAGTAAAGTTTTTATTATCAACAGATTAGAAAATAAGAAAAGTGTCCATTTTCGGACACTATGCCCAAAAGTGAACGTTCGATTATTCGCAGTAGTTAGGAAGGCGCACAGTGAAACGAGTGCCTTTACCTACTTCGGAGGTGACGGAGATGGTACCATTCAGACGTTCGATGATAGTCTGACAAATACTTAATCCCAAACCTGCTCCTTGGGTGAAATTATCGACTTTATAGAATCGTTCGAATATATGACGGATACCTTCTTCAGAAATACCGACTCCGGTATCCTCCACAAAGATACGGGTGTAGCCGGGAACCTCATCGTCTTCATAGCCGAAAGTAATGAAACCGCTGCTCGTAAATTTAGCAGCGTTATTTATCAGATTATTCACGACTTGCTGCAAGCGTACATTATCTGTCGTAAGATATTTCTTATCACTTTCGGGCATACGCAACACCAGTTCTACTCCCGGTGGCATATTCAAGCGTTGAGAATCATGGACGGTCTTTAATAACAACGGCAGGTTATGCTCGGCGAACATAAATTCCATGGTTCCCGATTCGATACGTGACAAATCAAGAATATCATTAATCAAAGCCAGCAACAGGCCACAATTCTTATTAATGGTTCCGATAAACTGGGCAATCTCTTCGCTTGTAAAACCACTCGTATCGCTTAGCAAATCGGAGAAACCTACAATCGCATTCAACGGAGTCCGAATCTCGTGACTCATGTTGGCAAGGAACGCCGATTTCAGTTTGTCAGCCTGGAGGGCTTTATCACGGGCCTCTCTCATCTCCTGCTCGGCAGTCTTATATCGCTGGATACTCTGACAAACACCTAATATATTGTACAATGAATCTTGTGTCAATCCCGTGATTACGGAAGAACGATATTCCCACCATTCATACTCTCCGTTGACATTCCGCTGACGGAAATTCAGACGGGTATTGGAATCTTCTCCTGTCAATGCTCTATTAAATAACGGACTTATTTCCTTCAAATCATCAGGATGGATAGTACGATCCATTTCATCACGGGAGATGGTAGTAACCGACTCATCGTATCCAAGACGTTTCAAGAAACCTTGCGGGAAAATGAAACAGTTCGTTTCCATATCAAACTGCCACGGATATATGGAGCTTTCGTCTACCGCCATATCAAAGAAACGTTTTTGCATTTCCTCATCCGAAATATTCCGCGCAGAAAGTGCCATACCGGTAATCGCGTCCTTTGAACGGATCGGAACTATTTCCCCCGACACAGGGAAGTACTTATCACTATGCACTTCTTTCATGAAAGCTCCCTGCGGTATCTTCACACTTTCTCCTTTTGAAGCTACCTGCTTCAGCATTTTATGAAGAATGTCCTGACCGTTATAATAGATCTTAAAGATACTACCTGCCATCATTCCTTCATAAAAACGCCCACCTGCCTCATACGGCAAATGAAGCATTTGTAATAAGGAACGGTTTGTGAAATGAATGTGCAAATCGGTATCATACGTTATCACACCATCACGGATGGAATGAAATACATTATCAAACTCATTACGCTGTTCCACCAGTTTATTCTGTACCAGCAGACGGGTCTGTGCCTGAATCCGTCGTTTGGATTCACGCCGGTTGGCACGCATCAGCCACACGATAGAGGCTATCAACAATGCGAGGATAGACGGATAGAGAAGTATAAAAAGGTATTTATATTTCTCCCAATATGGTTCATTGACAATGGTTCCGCTAGAGGATACTTTATCAGAGTCGACATGGAAAAAATCTAATTGCTTGTAGTCAAAGATGAATCCTTGTGTAATTTCCGTCACTCCTATATCCCGGGGAGAGGTACCTTTCAAGACCGAAGCAGCCCTTTGAGCAGCCAATGATGCAGAAGTATAGCTGTCGGCATCATAAGCACTAAACACACCGTTAGTCAATCCTACATTTTGAGTTGAAAATACGGGAGCTTTTGAGTTTTTACCTACAAATGAAAGGAAAGGCGACCATTTAGGAGCAACAACCAAACGTTCGTAGCTGTTACGAGGGTAACAAATTGCCGCAATAATATGACTAGTCGTATGATTTTGGGTATTATAGATTTTCATTCTATAATCCGGGTTGTCTTTCTGAAAGATTTTCCACTCTTCTTCAAAATCTTCAAGCCCTTTGTTACTTAAAAAGCTGTTATCTATCACACAAACCACTTCTTTCCGTCGGGGAAATATCTTTTGGGCCTGACGTAATATGACATCGAAATCCGGATTGGCTGTGAATCCGCAAACATTGGGATGAGTGGTAATCAACTTCGTATCGGGATACTTAATACCGAAAAACACCACCGGAATCTGCAAAGGCAACGAATCTCCACATGCAAAAAGGGTATAAAAAGCTTCATCACTCGCAGTTACAATCAAATCTGTCTGCCTGTCGCGGGCACGCTGACAAAAACGACGCATGATTACCTTCTCGGAATTGAATGCCCAAAAATCTGCATCAAGATATTCCGTTGTTATGTTCACCTTTAAACCGCTCTCTTTAAACCCTTTAGCCAAGCCCTGATTAAGGTCACTGTGCCAAGGAGTCTGCGAGGTGTAAGACTGTATAAAAAGGATATTGAATGTACGTTCCGCTGCTGCCGCCTGAGTAAGAACAGCAAAGAACAGAACTATAAACATACAATAGTAGCGTCGATTCATATAATTAAAACCTGCGGTGTTTTCAATATTATGCCGACAAAGATACGTTAAATCTATTGAAAACAAATAGATAGCCCAAGTTTTTTATTCTTCGCGCAGCGCTTCGGCAGGCTGTATGCGGATTACCTGACGGGCAGGAAACCAAATACCTATAAGAATCATTAAAGACATCAGGAAGTAGGTTATGACAAATGTAATAAGAAAACGCACTACTCCCCACTCCATATACCCTTCAGTCAACTCCAGATGGCCGATATTATAACAGATGGCGGCGGCAGGCAAAGCAGCCAGAGTCAATAATAGCAATCCTTCTTTATTTAAACGTTGCCAAAGCTGCATCCGGCTGGACCCGACTGCTATACGAAGCGCAGACTCGGCACGACGGTGCTGCGTACGGAACCAGAAGGTGCCGACAATACCCAACAGGATATTAAGCAATAAGAAGCCCATCATCCAGAAACGTACCTGTACCTGATTATAACTTCCTTGCTGGAAGTCATTCCGCAGATCTTCATAATCATGCACTTTCAGGATGAATAAGTTACCGACACTCAACTGGTTGGCGGACAATTTCATCAAATGTTCCGCAAAGTCTCTGGAAGTCCCCGGTTTCACCCGCAGACAAACTTCTACACTCGAAGGATAAAGTTCATCGTCAAGTTCGACCATTATCTTTTCAGGAAGTTCAATGGCTACATACCGATCACTGTAGTTAGGCCAAAAGTCATTGTAACGCACCTTCTTCGAAACTCCCCCTATCTTGTACACTTTCGTAGAATCATCCACATCGACCATTTCTTTACCCAACAGCGTACGATCGCCTTTATAATCTTTGGGCAAGAAATTTTCACCAACAACGACATTGCCATTCCTTAAAGCTTGCACCAACGGCTGATAACCACGCCCATCAGCACTTTGATAACGGAAGACCTGAAAAAAGTCAGGGGTTACCGAACGCCGTAGCGGATTACTAACCAATGTATCGATACGTAACATACTACCGGAGTTACTCCCGATATAGGGACGCGCATTATTGGATATTGAAACGGCCTCCACTTCCGGCAATCTCCGGAGACGATTGGTCAACTCAATAATATCTTGTCCTAAAGATGTACTCTTTTGCTCTTTCGAAAGATAGGAATTACTCTTGTCGTTTTTCAGGCTTAGTTCCAAATAATACGTATCGGTAATATCAAATCCTACCGGTTCGTAATAAGTACGCGCTGTCACATACGTCCAGTCGACCACATACCACAGGACCACAAAAACAATTAATAGTTCTGACCATAACCATCCGTTTGACCGGCGCTCGTTCCATATTTGTTTTAATAGTTGCATTTTCTTTAGAATTTAGATGAGTTGAAGAATTATCTTTCGTTGATGGCATCCACAATATTGGTGCGAGTTACTCTCCATGCCGGAATGGCGGCACTTAATAAATTGAGTAGGAAGCAAGCCAGAAATGCCAGCAGGAATACGGTAGGATCGAACAGTAAGTCGACACACATGGTCCGCAAATCTTCCACCCCATTGGATACAAAGTCTACGGAGAAAAGCATTCCTCCCAAAAGGAAAGCGGCGACATAACTTAATACCAGTCCGAGAATTCCTCCGAACAGGGAATAAAGCATATTTTCGGATAGTACCTGCATCATAAGCTCCCGTCTGGGGGCACCAAAGGCTTTTCGCACTCCTATTTCGGAGATACGCTTACGCATGCGTGACAAAGTAAGTCCGGACAAGTTGACGGCAGGAACAATCAATAAGACAAGTAATGTCAGTATGTATTGCCGTACTGCTTCTTTCACAGCAGGAGGATTGTTGGCGGAATAGCGTTGTGCGGCTACAAAATAAGTATCAGGTTGTCCGCGATAGAGTAAATCGAAATTGGGATGCCCTGCCATAAAGATAGCCCGCAAGCGGTCTGCCTCCTGACGAATAGCCGGAAAATCATCTTTCGATTTAGCCAGTATATAGACGGCAGTCATACCCATGATATTGTCATCGCCCCAAGTGGCTGTGAAGGCACTTGTTGAACTCAAAGGAATCCAAATTTGCGCATAGGCGTATTTCGCCAGTTTAGAGACCGGACGTACCACTCCGCAAACAATATAAGCCGAATGGTTCAGAAGGAATGTCTTTCCAACCACTTCTGACGTTCCGAACAAACGGCGAGCCATATCTTCGGAAATCACAGCTTTTGCTGCTCCGGCATCAAAATCGGCATTATCATACGGTTTACCGGATAGAAACTCAAATTCAAATATTTTCCAGAAAGCATCGTCTGTTTGCAACACACTACAACTTTCCATCTCACCTGCCGGTTTAGCAGCCAGCATTGTTTCCTGCCAGATATTGGTTATGGAAACTGCTTCGGGAATTGTCATTGCTTTGAAACAAGCCTTTGCCGTATTGTATCCGATAGGGCCATTGCTTTGCCAATTCACGTTGGACTTACTTTGAAGTCCGGCAAACCGGAAATAAGCATCCGGTCACGATGGGTTTCCGGTGCAAAGGGAGCAATAGTCGCACGTAAAGTAATCACAATTACCATTATCATAGCAATAGCCAAAGCTGTACCAATAATAGAAATAGAAGAAAGCAGTTTATTTTCTCCCAACAGATGGAATGCTTGTTTAAAATAGAGTTTTATCATGATCGTTACCAGTATAGAGTTCAGTATATTTCTTACCCGTCTTTTTTATTCTTCTTCGATTAGGTTTCACAGAAGTTCGTCAAAGAACGTTCCATATTAGAAATTCCATCCCTTCTTTGTTATATCCTTACATTTCAGGTTTTTGTGATTGATTTTACCAACACCATCCTTTTTAAAGAAAGCAGTATCAGCCTTACCCGATAAAGTGATATTACCTACTCCATCCACTTTAGCCTTGATAAGGCCACAGTCAACATTCATTTTCATATTGCCTACTCCGTCGACATCGAGTTTCAGTTCATCGCAATGAAGATTTTTCACGTTGCAATTTCCCACTCCGTCAAGTTCGAAAGCTATATTTTTAAGATTCAATTTTTCCTTTGCATCAAAGTTCCCTACCCCGTCGATTTTCACTTTACTCAAATCGGGAGCAGTTATGTAAAAAATCAGATTCTTGACATTCTTTACGTTCTTCTCTTTATAATCGATAACCAGTGTACCGTTCTTCACCGTTACCCGGGTTTTCTCTACAAATTCGGAAGGCCCTTCCAAACGGCAGGTACATTCTGCCGATTGAGCGAAAATAATATTTCCGACAGATTGCAGGTTGATGGCAGAAAAGTCGCCTACATTATAATCTTTACTCACATTTTGTGCCGATAGCGAACAAAAAGCAACACTTAACAGGACAGCTATCGCAACGATGAAAATATTCTTTGTCATGGTGGTTTTTAATTTAGAGAAATATTAATCTGTTTTTCTATTTAGTTTCATGTATAAAACGCAGGTTCTACTGCACCTGACGTCCGTCAAAGAAACGGATGGTACGCGAAGTCTGCTTCGCCTGTTCTTCATTATGGGTAACCATGACGATGGTGCGTCCGTCTTCTTTATTCAGTCGGTGAAGCAGTTCCATGACTTCGGCTCCCATCCTTGAATCCAAGTTACCTGTCGGCTCATCGGCAAGGATTATTTCAGGATTACCGATAATAGCACGGGCAATAGCTACACGTTGGCACTGACCACCGGAAAGTTGTGTAGGAAAATGTCTCATACGATGGCTTAACCCTACTTTTTCTAATACCTCTTGTGCCAACCGCTTTCGCTCACTACTGCCAACACGGCGATAAAGTAAAGGCAACTCCACATTATCCGTCACATTTAACGAATTAATCAGATGAAAAGACTGAAACACAAAACCAAGCGTTTTATTACGGAAAATTGCCAATTCTTTGTCTTTCATTCCTTCGGTACGTATTCCATTGATTTCCACTATTCCCATGGTAGGTGCGTCAAGCAATCCCATTATATTCAACAATGTAGATTTTCCGCACCCGGAAGGTCCCATTATACTTAGGAATTCTCCACGTTCTACCGTCAGATTCACATTTTCCAACGCTACCGTTTCAATCTCATCAGTACGATAAATTTTGGAAAGAGAGTTCAATGTTATCATAACTTCTAGTATTTAATTTATTTAATCTTCAGCTTATTCTTGTTCTTATATGCACTCATATCGCTTACCACTACCTTGTCACCCGGTTGCAACCCACTCAAAACTTCTACATATTCAAAGTTTGAATCACCCAACTGTATCTTACGTTTGACCAGTTCATTGTCAGAGTTGCAGACAAACAATTCGTATTCACCACGTCCCACATAGAAAGAGCCATTGGCAACACGCATCACATCTTCCTTCACGGCATTCATCACATAAACATCTGTCTTCAATCCGGAGCGCAGACGACGGTGATTATCTTCCTTCAACTGAACCGTGAATGATATGACGCCATTTTTGGATAACGGTGTTACACTGCTGACCGTTCCTTCCAGTTTATCGCTTCCTATCTTAACAATTGCTTTTCCTCCAGCTGCCACACGGTCGCCATACGTATCAGCAATCTCACCTTCTACCTTAAAATGACTTAAATCGGAAATGATAGCGACTTGTTCGCCTTCGGAAATCTGCGCACCAATCTGGTTATTAATATAGGTAAGAATAGCTCTGCGCGGAGAACGGATTTGCGCATCATCCAAAGTACGTTTCTTTTCGGAGAGACTCTTACGGAAGATATTAAAATCGAGTTCCTGCACCTTCAGTTCGGCGGCAGCTACTTCCTTCTCATTTTTATATTGCTGTTGGAGTTGTTCGTATTCTAACTGGGCTACATTATAGCTCAATTCAGCCTGGCGCACTTTATCCGTTGTTCCCGCACCGAGACTGTCCAAATAGTGTTCATTTCTCAACTCCACCTTCATCCGGCTTAATTTCATAGCCGAAACTTTGATCTGCATCGCCATATCGGAAAGCTTCGTCTGATTATTGACACGAAGCTGATCGAGCTTATACCGACGCATCTGCTCTTCGTCCAGCAACTTTTTATATTCGGTTTCCGTACTCTGAAGGTCGAGTTTCAGAATCGGAGTACCTACATCTACGCTATCTCCTCCTTTTTTATAAACTTCAAGAATACGACTGTTGATTGGAGAATTGATTATTTCTTCAAATGCAGGAACCACCTTGCCGGAAGCACTGACACTTACCTCAATAACTCCTGTATCGACTGTGGAAAAGACAAGATCTTTTGCCTCCACTCCTGCCCTTAGTACAGATATAAGTACACCAATGACAACAATACTTGCCACCCCGATGGATGAATAACGAATGATCTTCTTGTTACGTTCTTTCTGACGTATTTCTTTAGGAATTTCTCTGTCCATATCTGATCGTTTACGATTTTATCATGTATCAATTTAGCATTTCATATACCAAATCTATGCCAAAAACGTAAGTAATTGATAAATAGAATATACAAAAAACAAAGGGTGTCCGATATCGGACACCCTGTACGAATTTACTGTTCAGAATATGAATCTATCCACCTGTCGGCGGAAGGCCAGTACACCTGGATAATGACGGATTGTCAACTACGGTATAATGACTTCTCATTGACTATTTTTTCTCTTGTCCGGAAGCTTGCTGAATCTCCTGCGGAGAGTGTTGCTTCGGTTCCTGTATCAGTTCTTTTCCCCAATGATTAGTCTCCTCCACCTTTTCACGATCACGAATCTCTTTTGCTTTACGGGCATAGACAATCATACGCATGGATTGATCGTAAGTGAAATAATTCCAGATCCAATTTAAGAGCACAATCACTTTATTACGCACTCCAAGGATAGAACGCAGATGAACAACCAGCCACATCACCCAGGCAAACCATCCCTGCATCTTTACTTTACTAAACTCTGCCACGGCACGATTGCGCCCGACAGTCGCCATCGAACCTAAATTGCGGTAATGGAAAGGTTTCATTTCCTGTCCTTTTTCCATACGAATCAGATTCTTTGCCAATAGTTCTCCTTGCTGGATCGCCACTTGTGCCAGTTGAGGATGCCCGTTCGGGTAATTTTCATCAGCCAACTGAATACATTGGTCGCCAATAGCAAACACATTATTCATCCCTTCTACACGGTTGAATGAATCGACTTTAATACGTCCTCCACGCCCAATCAGAGAGGCATCCAGATTGCCGATAGTCACACCGGTGACACCACTCACCCAGATAAAAGTACGCGTGGCAATCTCTGTACCATCTTCGAGTACTACTTTATGGTCACGATAATCCACAACACGTTTATTCAACAGGATATTTACTCCCATTTCACGGAGAAACTGTTCAGCATGTGCAGAAGATTCTTCTGACATTCCGGCAAGCAATCGCGGCCCGGCTTCAATCAAATAGATATGCATCAGACTGCTGGGCATATCAGGATAATCATTCGGCAAGACGAATTTCTTCATCTCGGAAAGTATTCCGGCTACTTCTATCCCGGTAGCTCCACCTCCTACAATTACAATATTCAATAGCTCTTGTTGTTCCTGCTTTGTTGAACAGGTCAGCGCTCGTTCCAGATTAGCCAGAAGAGCGTTTCGCAATCCCATCGCTTCTGACACATTTTTCATCGGCATGGCTTCCTCTTCGATATGTTTATTACCGAAATAGTTGGTTGTAGTACCTGCTGCTAACACCAGATAGTCATATTCTGCTTTTCCGATGGAAGTCTGTATCATATTCTTTTCCGGGAAAATGGCACGTACTTCCGCCATACGGAAATAAAAATCTTTCCGATGCTGGAATATTTTACGGAAGGGGAAGGATATGGAAGTTGGCTCCATACCGGCCGAAGCCACCTGATAAATCAAAGGAGGAAACTGATGATAGTTGTTTTTATCTATCAATACGACTTGAAAGCCTGACTTTTTCAGCTTGTTAGCCAGTTTCAAGCCACCGAAACCACCGCCTACTATGACGACACGTTTCTTATTACTTTTTGCAATGTTTAGACTCATATTCTAATCATGTTTTATCAAGATAATAACACATGAATGAGTCATTAAGTTTCCGAAATTCGAAACTTTTGAGAGAAGTCTCTACCGCAGACGCAATCTATCTCCGATTTCCGGAACATACTCACCATCCTTACGATTCATCTTATACAGATTTTTGAGGCGGATACCATATTTTTGAGAGATGCCATGCATGGAATCTCCATCTTTCACAACATATACAGTATAAGGTTTGGAAGCCTTTTTCTTCTTGCTCTTCAGGTAGATGATATCTCCTTCCATCAAGGTATAATCACGCTGCAAGTCGTTGTACTTCACAAGTTTCTTCCAGCTAATATCGAATTCGTTGCCTAAATCTTTAAAGGTATCACCGTTGCGGGCTACCACATAAGCGATATCATTAGCGATATACACCTGATGAGGGCTCATCAACCAAGGATTCTTTTTCAGCTTCCGTTCCGAATATACACCCTTACGGTCGTATTTATACAAGTCATAATCTTCGATAATCGTAATCAGACGGTTAGCATAAGAAGGATCGGTAGCATAGCCTGCTTTTTTCAGTCCACGCGCCCAGCCTTTATAATCGGTGATATCCAGTTTGAAAAGAAAAGCGTAACGGGCACCTCTTCTAAGGAAGTCGGAATGATCTTCGTAAGAGTCACGCGGATGCTTATAAGCACGGAAACATTCGTTGCGCGCATCATCATCATGACGAACCGTACGTCCCCGCCAACTGCCACCACACTTAATACCAAAGTGGTTATTACTCTTTCGTGCCAACTGGCTGTATCCGGCACCGCTTTCCAGCAATCCTTGCGCCAACGTGATACTCGCCGGAATCTTATGAAGCTTCATCTGTTCAACAGCCAAATCACTATACTTATTTATATACTCGACGTAACGGGCATTCCGTTTCTGTGCCTGCACTCCTACGGCAAAGAAAAAACAACGGTTAAAAAGATAAGTCTATGCAGTTTATTCTCCATTTTTATTCAGATGTGAATTAGATGGCACAAAAATCCGAAAAATAATTGGGATTATCAATCTCTTTCCTAACTTTGTAACATTAATTGTAGAAACCAATACCCTGACGTATATGAAAGACCTCACAATTACCGCTATTATTAAAGTATATCAATATGATGAGTTGAATAAGGGCGATCGGTCACTTATAAAGACTGCCATGGAGGCAACAGCTCGTAGTTATTCTCCGTACTCCCATTTCTCCGTAGGTGCCGCTGCGCTATTGGGCAACGGGACAGTAGTGACAGGAACCAATCAGGAAAATGCGGCCTATCCGTCGGGGCTTTGTGCAGAACGTACTACATTATTCTATGCCAACTCGCAATATCCCGACCAACCGGTTGTCACTCTTGCCATTGCGGCACGAACGGAAAAGGACTTCATCGACCATCCGATTCCTCCCTGCGGTGCTTGCCGGCAAGTGATTCTGGAAACGGAAAAGCGTTACAAACAACCCATCCGCATCCTATTATATGGCAAAGAATGTATCTACGAAGTAAAAAGTGTAGGCGATCTACTGCCGTTATCATTTGACGCATCAGCAATGGAGGATTAATTATGTTACAACAATATCACACGAAACTAAAAGGAACACTCGCACTTACAGACTCTTATCTGACAGAAAAAGCACTGCAAAAAGAAAAAGGACTTTATAAATTTATATGGGTACGCAACGGAAGCATCACGGTAGAAATCGACCATCAGGAAATGACGCTTACCCAAGATGAAGTGATTTCACTCACTCATCTGCAACACCTCAAATTTAAATCGATTGATGGTGAATACCTGACTTTATTGTTCAACAGCAATTTCTATTGTATCTATGGCAACGACCATGAAGTGTCATGCAGCGGCTTCCTGTTCAACGGTTCATCGCACCTGATCCGTTTCACACTGAACGAAAAAGAACGTAAAGAACTCGACACTATTACCGAAGCACTGGAAAATGAGTTCACCGTTTCCGACAGCCTGCAGGAAGAGATGCTGCGCATCCTGCTGAAACGTTTCATTATCCAATGTACCCGGATTGCACGTCATCGCATGAATATCACCCGTGAAAAAGAATCCGGATTCGAGATTGTCCGCCAATACTATAATTTGGTCGACGAGCATTACCGGACGAAGAAACAGGTGCAGGACTATGCCGATATGTTGCATAAATCTCCCAAGACACTATCGAACATCTTTTCTACCTGCAAACTGCCTTCGCCGCTTCGGGTTATCCACGAACGGGTGGAAGCGGAAGCTAAACGTCTCCTGCTTTACAGCAACAAAAGCGCCAAAGAGATTGCCGATATTCTGGGATTTGAAGACCAGGCTTCTTTCAGCCGTTTCTTCAAAAATATGACCGGACAGAGCGCCGTGCAATTCAGAAACACACAGGAAGGGAAAAATTGACAAGGCATACGGAAGTATTGCTATTTTGAGGGTAGTGGAAATGGACGACCTTTGCGACATAAGATAAATCCATTAAAACCCCAACAAAATGAAAGAGAAATTGATCGCTTTACTGACCTTCACTTCAAGTCTGAAAAGTTTTGGTATGAAATTTATCCGCGTTGCCATCCTGGTAGTATTTGTATGGATAGGCGGATTGAAGTATTTCCATTATGAAGCCGACGGGATTGTTCCGTTTGTTGCCAACAGTCCTTTTATGAGTTTCTTCTATGCTAAAGGTGCACCCGAATACAAAGAACATAAAAATGCGGAAGGTGCTTTTGTCCCGGAAAATCGTGCATGGCACGAAGCAAACCGCACTTATACTTTCTCTTACGGACTGGGAGCTCTTATTATGAGTATCGGCATACTGGTATTCCTGGGAATCTTTTTCCCAAAAGTGGGATTGGCAGGCGACACCCTCGCCATTATCATGACGCTCGGCACACTTTCTTTTCTTGTCACCACCCCAGAAGTCTGGGTTCCCGACTTGGGAAGCGGAGAATTCGGTTTCCCATTACTATCCGGTGCAGGGCGGTTGGTGATTAAAGACATCGTGATCCTGGCCAGTGCCGTAGTGTTATTATCCGACTCGTCACAACGCGTACTCAAAACACTTAAAAAAGACTAAGACAACCACTAAAGAGGATTCTGACTTCTTGCCATTGCGGAACAAATCGTATTTTCAGACTGTTATATAGTCTCATACAAATCGTTAATACAAGAAGTTATGAAACAATATGATGCAATTATTATAGGATTCGGCAAGGCAGGGAAAACCCTGGCTGCCGAACTTTCCAACCGCGGATGGCAAGTGGCCATCGTAGAACGTTCCAACATGATGTATGGAGGAAGCTGTCCGAATGTAGCCTGTATCCCAACAAAGACGCTGGTGCATGAAGCAGAGGTCTCCACTTTGCTTTACCACGATGATTTTCCGAAGCAGGCGAATATGTACAAACAGGCCATCGGCCGAAAGAACCGCCTCACTTCCTTTCTTAGGAATGATAATTACGAAAGACTAAGTAAACGTCCTAATGTGACTATCTATACCGGAACGGGGTCTTTCATATCCGCCGATACCATAAAAGTGGAACTTCCCGAAGGAGAAATCGAACTGAAAGGAAAAGAGATATTTATCAACACGGGGTCTACTCCCATTATCCCTGCAATAGATGGTATTCAGCAAAGTCAGCACGTATATACCAGTAGTGCGCTTTTGGACTTAAACGTACTTCCTCATCACCTGATTATCATAGGTGGAGGATATATCGGACTGGAATTCGCTTCTATGTATGCCGGTTTCGGCAGTAAAGTGACGATACTCGAAGGAGGAAACAAATTTATGCCTCGTGAAGATCGAGATATTGCAAACAGCGTCAAAGAAGTGATGGAGAAGAAAGGTATTGAAATCCATCTGAACGCTCGTGCGCAGTCTATCCATGACACGAATGACGGAGTGACACTGACTTACTCGGACGTATCCGACGGTACTCCTTATTATGTAGATGGAGATGCCATTCTTATCGCAACGGGACGTAAACCGATGATTGAAGGATTGAACCTGCAAGCAGCGGGTGTAGGAGTTGATGCCCACGGAGCTATCATCGTAAACGATCAGTTACGCACTACTGTTCCTCATATATGGGCAATGGGAGATGTGAAAGGCGGATCGCAATTTACATATCTCTCGCTGGATGATTTCCGGATTATCCGCGATCAGCTCTTCGGCGACAAGAAACGTGATATCGGAGACCGTGATCCTGTGCAATATGCAGTGTTTATTGATCCGCCATTGGCACATATCGGAATCAGTGAAGAAGAAGCTCTGAAAAGAGGATATTCATTTAAGGTTTCCCGGTTGCCGGCTTCCTCTATCGTTCGTACCCGCACTTTAAGACAGACTGATGGTATGCTAAAAGCTATCATCAATAATCATAACGGGAAGATTATGGGCTGTACTCTATTCTGCGCCGATGCTTCAGAAATCATCAATATCGTAGCTATGGCGATAAAAACAGGGCAAACCTCTACATTCTTGCGCGATTTTATCTTCACGCATCCCAGTATGAGTGAGGGATTAAATCAACTGTTTGATGTATAAGAATAAGAAAGAGTATAACTCACTTCTAAAACAGAGCCTCTGAATAGGGTAAACAGAGGCTCTATTTGGAGTAATCGGAGGCTCTGAATGAGGTAAACGGAGCCTCTAAATAAATGAAGTTCATTCTTTTTCAGTCTTAATAGAGTGAAATCTAATAGAAAGTGTTATCTTTGCAGCCAAGTTAAACTATATACCTACCACAATGAGAATTACTAAGTAAGACAACACTTCTAAGTAAACATCACTTTTCTTATATGCTTTTTCTATTTTGTTAAGCATCACGAAATCCGTGTTGTTTAGCCAGTATTGTGTTTGTCGTTCCCCCTATCCTGTGTTTTTTTTCACTCTATTTTCAACCTCAAACCCAATAGATCATCATGTCTATCAGTATCCAACAAATCAGCTATATCCATCCGGATAAAGAAGTATTATTCAGTGACCTCAATTTCGCCATCAGTAAAGGGCAGAAATTGGGATTAGTCGGTAACAATGGTTGTGGCAAGTCTACTTTGCTACAAATTATTGCCGGACAGTTATCACCCTCTTCCGGTGTCATTGTCCGCCCGGACGACCTATATTATATCCCGCAACATTTCGGGCAATATGATTCACTGACCATTGCACAAGCTCTTCAAATAGAGCGTAAACAGCAAGCTCTGCACGCCATCCTGGCAGGAGATGTCTCAAACGAGAATTTCACCATTCTAAATGATGACTGGAATATCGAAGAACGTTCCATCGCCGCTCTCGATTTATGGGGATTAGGACAGTTTACGCTATCCTACCCGATGAATCTGCTTAGTGGCGGCGAAAAGACCCGCGTATTCCTGGCAGGTATGGACATTCATCATCCATCTGTCATACTTATGGATGAACCGACCAACCATCTCGACTCTTCCGGCAGACAACGTTTATATGACTGGGTAGAGAAATATCGTTCCACCCTGTTGGTGGTAAGTCATGACCGTACTCTGCTCAATCTTCTCCCCGAGATTTGCGAACTAGAGAAGCATCAAATCAATTATTATGGCGGAAATTACGAATTCTACAAAGAACAAAAAACGCTGATGCAGGAAGCATTGCAACAACGTATTGAAGAAAAAGAAAAGGCACTACGTATTGCCCGTAAAGTGGCTCGCGAAACGGCCGAACGCAGGGACAAACAGAATGTACGCGGCGAAAAGAGTAATATAAAAAAGGAGTTCCACGCATTGTATTGAACGCACTCCAAGGGAAATCCGAGAAGAGCACTAGTAAACTGACTGGCGTTCATCAGGAGAAAGCCGAGAAGTTAACAGATGAGCGCAACCAGCTTCGAGGTTCGCTCTCTCCGACTGCTGCATTAAAAACCGACTTCAACAGTTCCTCGCTTCATATCGGGAAAATATTAGTGACAGCAAAAGAGATTAATTTCAGTTATCATTCCAATTCGATTAACAATAATATTCTGACAAATGATGAAATAAATTCGTCTGACACAGGTTGTCTTCCCAATCCGAAGAGCAATGATATTCAGGAAAATAGTATCTCAAAACAACAGCTTTGGCAAGCTCCTGTCAGCTTTCAGCTAAAGAGTGGAGACCGCCTCCGTATAGAAGGAGCCAACGGCAGCGGGAAAACAACTCTATTGAAATTAATCACCGGCCAGCTTCAACCACAGGAAGGAACCCTGACACGTACAGACTTTAGCTATGTCTATTTGAATCAAGAGTATTCGATCATTGACGACCGGAACAGTATTCTTGAACAGGCTTACGCTTTCAACAGTCGGAATCTGCCGGAGCATGAAATAAAGATTATTCTAAACCGTTACTTGTTTCCTGCATCCGAATGGGACAAATCCTGCCGGAAACTTAGTGGTGGTGAGAAAATGCGTCTCGCTTTCTGCTGTCTGATGATTAGTAACAATACCCCTGATATGTTTATCCTGGATGAACCTACCAACAATTTGGACATACAAAGTATTGAAATTATCACTGCTACTATCAAAAATTATGCAGGTACTGTGATAGCAATCTCACACGACAATTATTTTATTCAGGAAATTGGTGTCGAACAATGCATTTTATTGAGTTAGTCTATTGATATTTTATCCAGGGCAACCGCACCAAAATTTAAT
>ENA-OQJB01000074-OQJB01000074.1-human-gut-metagenome-genome-assembly--contig:-NODE-74-length-55591-cov-4.559931_pt1 | contig 55591 bp, 38 predicted proteins | sample MGYA00242599_ERZ504765 | MGnify/ENA primary metagenome ERZ504765 (study PRJEB26092, sample SAMD00036354) | human gut metagenome | host: Homo sapiens | study: EMG produced TPA metagenomics assembly of...
AACAGAGAAGTTAAGCCTTGTCACGCCGATGGTACTGCGTCACAGTGGGAGAGTAGGTAGCTGCCGTTTTTGATTGAAGCCTCCGGACTTGAAGAAGTTCCGGAGGCTTTTTTTGTATCCACGTGTGGCTCCGGACACTCATGCCTTGGAAAAAGGCGGGAAATAGAACAGGCAGGTCTGAAGGCCCGCCTAACAGAGAAACGGAAGATGATTATAGCGCCTTTATGCAAGCTATCAGTTTGTCTACATCTTCTTCTTCTGTATCGAAAGAGGTAACAAGTCTCATCTCTCCTATGGCTTCGTTCCAAAAGTAGAAATGATAATATTTTTGTAGCTTATTTTCTTTTTCACGTGGCATGATGAAGAATAATTGGTTGCTTTCCACCGTTTGGGTAAACTTTATATCAGGGATTGTGGAAAGTTCCTTGTACAAGCGTTGCGCCATTGCGTTGGCATGTTGTGCGCATGTTAGCCATAGGTTATCTTCAAGGAAGGCTGTGAACTGGCAAGAGATATAACGCATTTTGCTGGCCAATTGGCAGGCTTGTTTTCTGGCATAACGCGCTTCCTTTATCAAATCTTGATTGAAAATCATGACACATTCGGCTCCCATCAGTCCGTTCTTTGTTCCTCCCAAAGTCAATGTGTCGACTCCGCAAGCTCCTGATATATCATCAAGACTCATTCCCAATGCTGCCGCGGCATTAGAGATACGGGCGCCGTCCATATGCACAAACAGTCCATGCCGGTGTGCAAATTCTGTCAATGCGCATATTTCTTCTGGTTTGTAAATTGTTCCCAACTCACTACATTGGCTTAGGTAAATTGCTCCGGGCTGAGAATGGTGTTCTATACCAAAGTTAACCATAAATGGTTTTAGTAATTCCGGAGTCAGTTTGCCATCCAGAGTAGGAATTGTGCGCATGAAACAGCCAGTCGCTTTACTGGGGGCACCACATTCATCTACAGCAATGTGAGCTGTGTCGGCACAGAAGATAATATGGTAAGGACGGGTCATCATTTGCAACGCCATAGTATTACTGCCTGTGCCATTAAAAACAAACAGTGCTTCACATGGACGTGAAAATTGTTCTTTCACTTTGTGGGTGGCTTCTTCTGTCCACGGGTCATCTCCATAGCCAAGTGCATGTCCGTTATTGGTCTTCATTAATGCTTCCATGATACGGGGATGTACACTTGAATTATTGTCAGATGCAAAACTTCTCATATTCTTTCTCTATTTTACAATTTATTTGTAAAGGTAGGAGCTTTTTCAACAAAATGCAATGAAATGTCATTGAAATAAATATGCAAAAGGAGCATCATGCAGATGTATTATATATGTAATGCTTTTATCTGATCTTTGCCATCGGAAAAATAACAAGGTAAAAGTATGATGAAAATTCAGATGAAAGGCATTAGCCTTATGATAATTCTTTTGATGCTGGCATTGACCGTACAGGCGGCCGTTTTGCGAGGAACTATAACAGATAAAGCGACTAAAGAGCCACTTATTGGTGCTGCCGTACAGTTAAGTGGTACAAATATAGGAACTATTACTGATGTGGATGGTAATTTTGAACTTGCGGGATTAAGAAATGGAACGTACAAGCTTATTATATCTTATGTGTCTTATTGTACACAGATTGTTGAGGTTACAATAAATGGTATGTTCGAAATAAAAGTAGAACTAGAACAGGATAATCAACAATTAGGAGAAGTTGTGGTTGTAGCGGATGCTAAAAAGAATACGGAGAATGCTATAATTACCCAACAACGTACCAGCTTGGTTATGCAAACGGGAGTTTCTGCCCAGCAGATTACCAAGACGCAAGATAAAGATGCTTCGGAAGTGATTCGCCGTGTGTCGGGTATCAGTATAATTGAGGAGAAATTCGTTATGGTACGTGGGCTTTCACAACGGTATAATAATGTGTGGATTAATAATAGTGCCGTGCCTAGTTCAGAAGCCGATGCGCGTGCTTTCTCTTTCGATATTATTCCATCGTCGCAGTTGGATAATATGTTGGTAGTGAAATCACCTGCACCGGAATATCCAGCTGATTTCAGTGGTGGTTTTATTTTAGTGAATACCAAAGATGTTCCTAGCAGTAATCTGTTTACTATTTCGGTTGGAACTAGTTTAAATGATCAGACTCATTTTAAAAAGTTTCTGTATAATAAAGGAAGTGGCACAGATTTTCTAGGTTTCGATAATGGCTTTCGTAGCTTGAAAGGTGGAATCAATGCTGTGCTTAATCCGATAAATAACGGCTATGATTTATTAAATAATGGGTTGAACAATGACTGGACCGTTAAAGATCGTAGGCCCTTGGCAGATCTTAGCATGAATATGAATTTCAGCCGTCGCTGGGTGGATAGTAGCGGACGTACTTTGGCTATGTTAGGAACAGTGAACTATAGTAATAGCTATAAGACATATCTGGATATGGATAACAATTTGTTTGGTGCTTATGATACGACCCACGACTGTTCTAATTATTTACGTAAAAGTATAGATGACCAATATAATCATAATGTTCGTATAGGAACTATGCTGAATTTTACTTATGTACCTGCCAGTGGTAACAGCCGCTATGAGTTTAAGAATATTTTTAATCAATTAGGGAAAGACCGCTATACTTATCGTAAGGGGACAGATGCACAAAGTGATTATGAAGAGAGCGCGGAATATTATTATCAGAGTCGTACCACTTATAATGGTCAATTTACGGGGAAACATACATTGGGTGATGCCGATAAGTTGGATTGGAGTACTGGATATTCTTATGCCAATCGGAATATGCCAGACCGCCGTCGATATACTACCGTACTCAATGAAGAGACCAATCAGTTGGAAGTAGAGAACTTGAATGAGATTAATCGGGAGTTTTCCCGATTGGATGAACATATTTTGTCGGCTAACATCAATTATCAGCACGATTTTTCTTTCGGGATTTTTACTCCTAGCCTGAAGGCTGGAGCTTACACGGAGTATCGTGCTCGTGAATATAATACCCGTTTTTTATTTATAGTTGGAAAAATGGTTTGCCGAGTGCTTATAAAGTAATGAATGTCCCTAATGAATTATTACAAGAGAAGAATTATGGGGAGAATGGACTTTATTTATTGGAACAAGTGGATTGGCGCAATAATTACGAAGGCAATAATCTCTTGAGTGCCGGTTATGTAGGGACCAATCTTCCATTGGGCAAATTGAATGTATACGCAGGAGTTCGTTTTGAACATAATAGAATGGAGCTGGTTAGCCATACACAGAAAAACGAGGAAAGCCCCACTAGCGTGTTTTACACGTATAATGACTTTTTCCCGTCTGTAAATGTGGCTTATCGTCTGAATGATAAGCAGCAGTTCCGTTTATCTTATGGACGTACTGTGAATCGTCCGGAATTTCGGGAGGTTTCTTCTTCTGTATATTATGATTTTGATCTTGCCAGTAATGTACAAGGTAATTATAATTTAAAGCCTGCTTATATTGATAATTTAGATTTTGGTTATGAACTTTATCCCAGCAGTGGAGAGCTGATTTCTGTTTCTCTTTTCTATAAAAGGTTTAAAAATCCTATTGAATGGACTTATACTGTATCCGGAGGCACAGACCTTATCTATTCGTATGTCAATGCCAAAGGAGCGGATAATTATGGGGTAGAGGTGGATATCCGCAAAAATCTGGATTTTATAGGTATGCGTAATTTTAGTCTTAGTCTGAACGGGGCCTTAATTAAAAGTAAAGTGAAATTTGAGCCGGGAGCCAAAGAGGAGGACCGTCCGATGCAAGGTCAATCTCCATATTTGATTAATGCCGGTTTTTTCTATCAACATGCCGATAGCGGATGGAATGCTGCATTGCTTTATAACCGTATCGGTAAGCGTATTATTGGTGTAGGCCGTAGTTTGGGAACTGCAGGCAATGAAGTAAGAGTACCCGATTCTTATGAAATGCCCCGTAATGCAGTAGATTTAAGTGTCTCGAAAAAAATCGGTAATCTGGAAATAAAGGTTGCTGTACACGATTTGTTGGCGGAGAAAGTTTCTTTTAAGCAATTTGAAGAAACTAGACATGGAAAAGTGGAGCAAATTACCCGTCAATACAAATCAGGGCGTAATTTCAATTTGAACATTAACTATACGTTTTAAAATAGAATGAATCTTTCATTATTAACCAATAAACAAATGGAAATGAGAACTAACAAGTTTATGATTTACGTATTCTCAGCAATAATGCTGGGGGGAATGGTTGCTTGTAGCAGTGATGATCCGGAAACTGATACAGGAAACGGTAATGGCAACGGTGGAAATGCCGAAGCTCCTTATGTATGGGGGACTGAGGGAGCTATTAAAACATGTGACCACTTGTTATTTAATGATGATAAAACTGAGAATGCCAAAGGTACCGTGATAGGAAATGGAGATCAGGAGTTTATTTTTAAAGGTACACAGACTTTGTCTAAAGGAACTTACCTGATGAAAGGATGGATTTATGTGGGGACTGGGTCGGTATTGACCATCGAACCGGGAACTGTTATCAAAGGGGATAAAGATACACAGGCTGCCTTGATTGTAGAACCGGGTGGCAAACTAATAGCCGAGGGTACTAAAGATGCTCCGATTGTCTTTACCTCTGAACAGCCTAAAGGCCAGCGTAAACCGGGAGATTGGGGGGGATTGATTATTTGTGGTAATGCCAAGAACAATCAGGGAGTGTTGAATCAGCAGATTGAAGGAGGTCCGCGTACTAAACATGGAGGAAATGATGATGCTGACAATTCAGGTATATTAAGATATGTACGTGTGGAATTTGCTGGTTATCCTTTTCAAAAAGATAAGGAAATTAATGGTATAACTTTTGGATCTGTAGGTAGTGGGACTACCATTGATCATTTACAGGTATCATATTCCAATGACGACTCTTACGAATGGTTTGGAGGTAATGTAAATTGTAAATATCTAGTGGCTTATAATGGATGGGACGATGAATTTGATACAGATAATGGCTTCTCCGGTAAAGTCCAGTATTGTCTTTCAATCCGTGACCCGAGAATCGCAGATACTTCTCAGTCTAATGGTTTTGAGTCGGATAATTGTGGAGACGCCTCATTGATAGAACCCTATACGACAGCCGTATTTAGTAATGTCACTTTTATCGGACCGTTGGGGCGTGATGCCAACTTTGTTAATAATGAGAGCTATATTACCGGTGGTAGCTTCAATCCTAATAACGGTTCAGCTTTAGGTAAGTTCCAGTCTGCTATGCAGATCCGACGTTCCAGTCGTTTGAATTGCTTTAATTCAGTAGCTGTGGGATATCCTGTCGGTTTAATTATTGATGGTGAGAAAGGTAATACAGTTGAGATGACCAAGGCAGGAAACATAAAGTTGGAGAATATTTGGTTTGCAGGTATGACGGCGGTCGGTTCTGATGCCAACAAAATATATGATGATGTGCTTTATGATGCCGTGAACAAGCAAATCATTGATGCTGGACAAGAGTCTTACTCTTCTACTTTTTTTAAGGCTCAGAAAGGAAATAAAGTATTGACTGATGTCAATGAGTTGAAATTCAAGGACGGGCGTAATATCGGTGTTAATTATATGCCGGATGCAGGTAGTCCTGTGTTGACAGCCGCTTCATTTAATGACGCACTGTTGAGCAGTGGTTTTGAGAAAGTAGAATATATCGGAGCGTTTGGAACAGATGATAATTGGTTGGATAGCTGGACTAACTTCGATCCTAATAATACAGACTACTAATACACCTTTGAATATACACACACATAGCTGTTAATTTTAGGGGATTCTATGCGGTAAAGTCATAGAATTCCCTTATTTTTGTATCCAAACCTAGAAACTATTAATTAATACACCTATGTATCCATTTAAATTTAACCCCATTCTGAAATCCACCATTTGGGGTGGAGAAAAGATTATCCCGTTCAAGCATCTGAATATTGAACAGCCTCAGGTTGGTGAAAGTTGGGAAATCTCTAATGTTCCGGGCGATGAGTCTGTTGTTGCTAATGGAACTGAAGCCGGCAAAAATTTGAGCCAGTTGGTAAAAGAATATAAAGGATCTCTGGTAGGAGAAAGTAATTATCAGCGTTTTGGAGATAATTTTCCTTTGTTGATCAAATTCATTGATGCTTGTGACGACCTCTCTATACAAGTGCATCCGGATGATGAACTGGCAAAGAAGCGTCATAATTCGATGGGCAAGACTGAAATGTGGTATGTTATTGACAATGCCGGGGGGAAAGCACATCTGCGTTCGGGACTAAGTAAAAAGATTACTCCCGATGAATATGCTGCAATGATTGCTGATAATACGATTTGTGATGCATTGGCTGATTATGCCGTACAATCGGGTGATGTGTTTTTCTTGCCTGCAGGACGTATCCATAGTATTGGAGCCGGATGCTTTATTGCTGAGATTCAGCAGACCTCGAATGTGACTTACCGAATTTATGATTTCAATCGTAAGGATAAGAATGGTAATACTCGTGAACTGCATACAGAATTGTCAAAAGATGCCATAGATTATTCTGTAGAAGAGGATTATCGTACTCATTATACTCCGAAACAGAATGAGTCTGTCGAGTTGGTTACCTGTCCGTATTTCACTACTTCTGTTTATGATTTGACTGAAAATATGACGATAGATTATAGTGAACTGGATTCATTTGTAATTTATATTTGTATGGAAGGTATATGTACGGTAACTGATGGGGATGGTAACTCATTGGAATTGCAAGCCGGTGAATCTATCCTTTTCCCTGCCACAACAAAAGAAGTGAAAGTAACCGTGGAAGGTCATGTTAAGTTCTTGGAAACTTATGTATAAAGATTCGTTTTGTCTTTAATAAAATAACTGCTGTCTCCAATACATACAATGAAGGCAGCAGTTTATTTTATTAAAGACTATGTTTCCTGTTTAAAAGGTAAACTTCAGGCATACAGGTTTATTGGTTTTTATTGTCTTGCCTGTGTCTTTCAGTAATCCTGTTTGGGAATCTCTTTCAAATACTTGTATAGAGTTACTGTCTCTGCAGGCCACCAACAGGTATCGCCCGTTCCGGCTGATAATAAAATTACGTGGATGGATACCAGTCAGCTGATAACCTGTCTTTGTTAATGTCCCTTCTTCCTGATTTATGGAAAAGATAGCGATACCGTCTGCTTTTAAGCGGTTGGATGCATACAGAAATTTTCCATCGGGTGAAATGTGGATATCTCCGCTACCTTTGGCACCCACTGTGTCAGCTTCTATATATTGTATGGCGTTTAATTTTCCTTTGTCGTAAGAGAAAGCTATAACTTTTCCTGAGATTTCGTTAATCAGATAAGCGAATTTTTGGTTCGGATGGAAACAAATGTGGCGTGGCCCTGATCCTGATTCTACTTTTATATTAAATTCTTCAGATTCGTTCAGTAAGGAATGGGATACGCCATCAGTTACATTCTCACTAACAGGAAATACATGAATCTGGTCTGTCCCTAAATCACTGGCAAGTAGATATTTATGGTCTGGAGTGAATTTTATACAATGTAGATGTGGTTGTGTTTGCCTCTCTTTGTCAAGACTGTTTCCGGTAAAGGAAATAAGGCGTGTCTCGGATTTTAATTTTCCGTCTTTATCTAGTGGGAAAACGGTAATGCTACCTCCCATATAATTTGCTGTCAAGACAAATTTTTCCGATGGGCTGAGAGTTATATAACAAGGTGCGCCGCCGTCAGTGGGTTGAGAATTAAGCAAGGTTAGTTTCTTTTGTTCTTTATCAAATTTGATGGCATTGGCGGTAGAACTTTTTCCGGCATCCTCCCCTACAGTATATATTCTTTTTCCATCAGCCGACGGAATGAGGAAAGAAGGGTTGGATATTCCTTTTATTCCGCTGATATATTGGGAGTTGCCAGTTTGCTCATCAAAGTTATAAACCTTGATACCTTCTTCATCTGGAGTTGCATAACTACCTACCAACATATACATCATATTCGGATTTTTTTCAACTGTAATTGGTTCTGTTTGTTTCTTGGGAGAGGGTATACAGCCTCCCAGTATCATACTGTTCATACACAATACCATTAATTTTTTGTTCATATTGTCTGATCTGTTAGTATTAGAAAAATTATTTTCAAAGATACGTTGTTCTTATTAAAATGCGCTAAATAAACGAATAAATAATTGGATATTAACAGAAGTGTGTGTATATTTGTAACCTCTTTATGAGTTACCAGTACGGGGTTGACTGGATTTGACAGCGTGGCTAAGTGGTATGTAAGCATGCAGTGCGTGGTTGATTGGCACTATAATCCCAGTTTTCAAAATTTTATCTGGCAACGAAAATTATGCTCTTGCTGCTTAATCGAATCATAGTAGATTAGCTTTATTTCTGCCAAAGTGGTGGAAACGAGACATCACTCAAAAGCTCTTGTTCCGAAGCGTTTGATCAAGTGGTGCAGTAAAATCGGGAATAGTTAGAGATCCGCTTCATGTCTCTTACGAAAATTTAGAGGATAAGGTATAAGTTGGTGGCTTCGGTCCTGCTTATACTCGAAAATTTAGGCGAAGATAAGCATGTAGAAAGCGTATGGCTTCCTCGTTTGGACGAGGGTTCGACTCCCTCCAGCTCCACAAACTAAGAGTGATTCGTCCTTGGGCTTCAATAATCCAAGGACGAATTCTTTTTTAGAAGAGTAATGTATGCGGTTACTCATGTTTCTTTTCTGATGTGTGTAGAATACATTTCTCTCTTTTGCATCGGAAATTCTTGTTTTTTACGTAAAGATGCTTGTTTAAAGATGAATGTTATTTTATTGTTTAATGACTAATTCTATTACATAATCTATGTCATCAGGTACTTGAGGCAGTTTTATTAATATGCCGTTTTTTTCCTGTTTGAAAGAAAGTGGAGTTCTGGAAATGAACTGTATTGCTTTCTTTACTTTTGCCTTTAGAGGTATATAAAGTGCATTATCCTGCAAATCTAGTATATGGATGAATAAACGATCACCTTTGCGGGTTGATACTCCCCATGTGTGAGGAGCTACATCACCACCACGGGTTCCATAAATCGTCTCTCCATATTGATTCATCCATTTACCCACTTGTTTCAGATGCTCTATAGCTGTAGCGGGTAATTCTCCGTTGGGTTGAGGTCCAATATTCATTAGCAAATTTGCATTTTTTCCGGCTGCCTTAACCAAATAGTGTATCAACTCTTTGGGGGATTTGTAATTTTGGTCTTCAATTCTGTAGCCCCACATTCCGTTCATTGTTTCACAAGTTTCTAAAGGGAGTTCACTTATTCCTTGTCCTGCTGAAAAACCGGCTTTGTTTTCACCGGGCAAATCACGTTCGAACATTTGGAAATCTTCTCCTGCATAAGGAGTTCGATGATGATTGTTGCCTATTAGACAGGATGGTTGCAGTTTATGAATTAATGCATATTGTTCTTCCAGTTGCCAATTGAAGTTGGTAGGTTGATCCCAAATACCGTCAAACCAAATGGCGCCGACGGGGCCATAGTTAGTCAAAAGCTCGGTCAGCTGTTTATTCATAAACTTGTAGTAACTTTCCCAGTTTCCATGTCCTTTGGGACGTCCTGTCCCATGTCCGGTGTTTCCTTCCGGATAGTCGTCACGAAACCAGTCCAAATGCGAATAATAAAAATGGAGTTTGATGCCCTGTTTTTGACATTCTTCTGCCAGTTCTTTTAGTACGTCTCGTTTGAAAGGAGTAGCGTCTACGATATTAAAATCGGATTCTTTTGTATCAAACATTGAGAAACTGTCATGGTGTCGACTGGTGATACAGATATATTTGGCTCCGGAGGTTTTGATGGCAGAAACCCATTCGGCAGCATTGAAGCGCGAAGGATAGAATCCGGATGCCAGTTTGGCGTATTCATCACGGTTGATGTTGTGAGTGTTCATATACCATTCTCCTTGAGCGGTCATACTGTAAATGCCCCAATGAAGAAATATGCCGAATTTATTATCTTGAAATTCCTGCCGTGCTTTTATATTTTCAGGAGTAGGGATATAAATTTGATTGGAGATTTGTGCGAGGGCTGAAGTTCCCGCCATCAATAACAAGGCTGCGCCTAATTTGATTTTTTGTGCTAATTTGTTTCTCATTGTTATTATAAATTTGTTTTGCGTAAATATAGTTATACTCTTGGAATATTTAAAGCATTTTTTGAAAAATATTGCACTGCGAATTAAATTTTAATAGATTCTAACTGGGTGGTATGTGAAGAGTATTTTTGTTTATAAGGTATAAAAAGATGTTTTCTATTGTTTGGAAATTAATCATTCTATACCTTTGTGAAAGTAATATTGAATTTTATATGAGAGTAAAGAAATTCCTATACTGCTTTTGACCGGTTATCTAGGCAGTGGAAAAACGACATTAGTGAACCATATTCTTTCTAATAAACGTGGTATTAAGTTTGCGGTTATTGTCAATGATATCGGTGAGGTGAATATTGATGCTGATCTCATACAGAAAGGAGGGATTGTAGGAAAGAAAGACGAAAGCTTGGTAGCACTTCAGAACGGTTGTATCTGTTGTACTCTGAAGATGGATTTGGTGGAGCAGATAGATGATATTATGAAGTTGGAGCGTTTTGATTACATTGTGATTGAGGCAAGTGGTGTTTGTGAACCAGCTCCTATCGCACAGACTATTTGTTCTATTTCAAGTATGGAGAATACGTACGGGGGATGTCGTTTGGATTGTATTGTGACTGTGGTAGATGCCTTACGTCTGCAAAGTGAGTTTTCTTGTGGCAACGATTTGACCCGTAAAGGTATTGACGAAGAGGATATTGAAAATCTGATTATCCAACAGATTGAATTTTGTAATGTTGTATTATTGAATAAGGTCTCAGAAGTGAAACATGACGAATTGGAACGTATCAAACAGATTATCCGTACATTGCAACCTGCAGCTGAAATAATAGAATGTGATTATGCTGATGTGGATTTGAATAAGATAATCTATACTGAAGTATTTGACTTTGAACGTACTGCCACTTCTGCCGGTTGGATACGTGGAATAGAGAGCGCCCTTACGGAAGAGCAGAAAAAAGAAGCGGAGGAACACGCGCACCATCATCATCATGAGGGTAGTGAAGTGGATGAATATGGTATCAGTACTTTTGTGTATTATCGTCGTCCGGCTTTTGATATCCATAAATTCGATCGTTTTGTATCAACCAGATGGAGTCGTAATATCATTCGTGCAAAAGGAGTCTGTTATTTCAGCAATAATCGTGATATGTCTTTTCTTTTTGAGCAGGCTGGTGTGCAGAAAAAGTTGAAGGAAGCTGGTTTATGGTATGCTACGGCACCTGAAGAAGAACTGATGGAGGTAATGCGTCAGGAGCCCGGCTTGTTGCGGGATTGGGATGATAAATATGGAGACCGTATGCAGAAAATAGTTTTTATCGGGCGGCATCTTGATAAAGAAGAGTTGATAGGTGAACTTGATGAGTGTTTGGAATAAGATATGCATATAGATAGAATAAAAGTTCTGTTTGCAGAACTTTTATTCTATTATACAGATTTTGTGAAGAATCAGTAAACATCTAGTATTACACGTTCTTTTTGTTTTTTCGGATATTCCGGTAAGTTTTGTCCATTTACAAAAGTAGCTTTGAGGCAGATGTTTTCTACACACCTTAAGTAATAAGGATGAGGGGCCTTTTGTACATGGAAATGCTCTATCTCAATATTTTTGATAGGCTTTTCTTCATATCCATCTATAAAAATTGCATAATGGTCGGAACAGCCAGCCTTTACATTGTTGATGCGGAAATTCTCGTATTGAGAGGTATGTCTGCCACCTCGGAAACCAAAATAATTGGTTTCAAAACGGAGCACTGCCCCTTTTGAGCGTTCTATAGTAATATTGCTGACTTGTATATTACGAATATATCCTCCTCTGTCACGGTTGGATTTAAAATAAAGGGCATTCTTGACCGTTCCTATTTGTATATTATCCATATATATGTTTTCTACACCGCCTGACATTTCACTGCCGATACATAATCCATTGCATTCAGACTGGAACAGACAATTACGAATGACGATGTTTTTTGAAGGGCGTCCTATTTCACGGCCGTCGGCGTCACGGCCTGCTTTGATAGCTATGGCATCATCTCCTGTGCGGAAAATACATTCTTCTATTAATACATTGGAAGTTGATTCAGGATCGCATCCATCATTATTAGGATAGTGACTGTCAATGGTGATGCTTCGTACTATTACATTGTCACAGTATACAGGATGAATAGTCCAGAAAGGAGAATTCTTAATGGTGATACCTTCTACTAAAATGCGAGAACATCCCATGAATTGTATGCAAGAGGGACGTAGTATAGTACCTTTCCCAAAGATCCTTTCTGTGACAGGGATTAGTTTTTCTCCCATTTTACGCAGACGATTTCTGTCTGATACCTCTATCTGAGACCATGAAGCAAATTCCCGTCCTCCTTGGGCGTCTATGGTACCTTGTCCTGTAATGGCTATATTAGTGGCATGTTTGGCATAAATCATGGGAGAATGTCCATATAGTTCCGTACCTTCCCAACGTGTCCATACTTCAGGAAGAAAGTCATCAGCCTTACCGCTGAAAAGTAGATAGGCGTCTTTCTCTAAATGTAAATTGACATCACTTTTCAGTACTAGATTTCCCTTTAAATAATAGATTCCTTTCGAAATTATAACGTGTCCTCCGCCTGCCAAAGAACAAGAGTCTATTGCTCGCTGTATTAACTGGCGTGAATGACCTTTTTGGTTGGAAGCGGAATCAGGGCAGATCACTTTTATTTTCTTATGCGGAAATGAAGTGCGCGCTATATTGGCAATAATCTGTTCGGCTGTATTTTCTATTTTATTTTGAGGTCCGTCATGTTTGTATTTGAACCATTGAAATGAAGTTGCTCCTGCTTCCTGTTCTTTGTTATAACAATATAGTGCAATGCGGGCACCTTTCCAAAAACCGAATGGAATAAAAAAGGAAGTTCCATAAGGAATAAAACGTATATTATCTGTACTGTAGAAATATTGGAACTTTTGATTGAGCATGTCGATGGATACACGTAGATAAATCTGGTTTCCGTTTAGGAAAGTTGTACTTATTTCTGTTGTGTCATTGGATATGTATAGATATTTTTGTCCTTTCTCCATCTTGATACCTAGAACTTTATTTTCTTTTCCCATGCAAGCTAATCCGCATCGTTGCCCATCAGCTATTTCTGTAAAATCCATAGCTATTGTAGCTTCACTTATATTCCCCATAATCTTTTGTGTCAGGGTGTTGCGTGCCAGTCTGAAGGTTGAAGATTTCAATGCTTTCAGAGTGAGTGAACCTGGATGTGCCGATAAGGACCATGCGTGGTCTGTCGGATTATGATAAAACTGCCATTGTAGTGATAGGTTGGGGGTAGAAAAATCATCATCTGTTTGCGGAGCGAATATGGTTTTGCTTTCAATGGGTTTCTGGCATACATATACAGGTTCTCCTATTCCATTTCTATCAAAGTCTACTCCGATAACGGGCCAATCGTTTTCCCAATGCATGGGCTGAAGATGAACTACACGGCCTAAGGCATGATGATGTTGGAAATGAAAAAAAGCCCATTGACCATCCGGAGTATCGACAATGGCTCCTTGATGAGGGCCGTTTATCGTAGTACTTCCTTGTTCCAATACTACTTTCTTTTCATAAGGACCATATATATTTTTTGAGCGGAGGATAGTCTGCCATCCCGTACCTACTCCTCCTTCCGGAATAGAGAGATAATAGTAACCATCTTTTTTGAAAATTTTTGTTCCTTCGGCTACAGGTCCGGTGTATACGGTCATTCCTTCATCAAGTAGACGTGTACCGTCTGCACTCATTTTATGAATAATGATAGGCCCGGCTCCATGACGGCTCCGGCCTAGGTATGCTTGACCATCTTCATCCCAAAAGGGGCAAGGGTCTTCCCATTTTTCTACTTTCTTAACTAAATGTAAAGGGCTCCAAGGACCTGAAGGATTGACAGCATTTGACATGAATAATCCTTCTTTGGGAGTACAGAAAAAGACCCAGAATTTGTTATCATGGTAACGAATTGAGGGTGCCCATGAACCTCCTGCATATTGTTGGTTGTTATCCCAGCCGGGAAAATCAAAATGGTGATAGATTTGGGAAATCAGTTTCCAATTGATCATATCTGAAGATTCCAATACTTGCATTCCTAGAAAATGAAAGTCGGAAGCTATCATGTAATATTTATCTCTGACCCGGATAACGTCCGGGTCAGAGTAGTCAGCATTTAAAATCGGATTTATGTATGTTCCATTGCCCTGATCTCCCCATTTACCGGGAGTACCTTGAGCTGACAAGACTAATACATTATTTATAAAGTATAGAAGAATAAGTAAAAAATTTTTCATCAGCATGTTTTTAACTTAATAACCAGGGTTTTGTGTCACTTTAGCTTGATTCAAATCAATGGCAGCTTGTGGAATAGGACGAAGAATCTTGTATTTACCATCAGGGCCTATCATAGCAGATTCTTTTATGCCGTCTTCATTATATTTTGTGGCATATTCCACTAAAGTGTGAGTACGCTTCAAATCTGTCCAACGGACATATTCTCCAGCTAATTCACGAGCACGTTCATCAAGAATAAAATCAATATTAATATCGTTGCTGGTGACAGTCATTTCTGTTGTGTATCCTTTACGAATAGTTCCTGGACGTTGACGAAGTTTATTGATCATTTGTGCAGCCTCTTCTGTTTTACCCATTTTTAAATAGGCTTCGGCGGCAATCAGATAGGTTTCTCCTAAGCGCGCTACTACCACATCATGCATGCTGCAAGTAGAATTACGGTTAGCAATAGAAGTTTCTGAATAATCATCAAATTTCTTGATACAAGCATTGCCGTAATCTTGTGAACGACGGTCTTTGTATGTGGCTGGGGCACCGTTGGATGGAGCAATACCACCGTCTGCTATTGTTTTGCTTACCAGTGTATTCTTTTTAATTCCATAAGGATCGTCTGCTTTCCAGGCAGCGATATCTTCATCTGTAGCCCATGCTGGAGCATAATAATAAATGATAGAAGAACTAGTCGGTGCTGAGTAATAGTCGAAATAACTGGTATGGAATTCTAACATAAAAGTTTGTTCCAACCGTGCATCACCCCGACTATACATTTGCTGTAGACGTAGTGAAGGAGCAAAGCAACCGTCAATTGCCTTATTTCTTGGTTTTTCGGAACCACCTAAATAAGCTCCGAATTGGGCTTGTTGGTAGGAACCGTCTTTTACGGGATCTTCTACAGCAGCCGAATTAAACTGTATGCTCCAGAATATTTCATTGTTTTCTTCATTTTCTACGTCAAAAGCTTCTTCTATGGAGAGGAAAGGAATTTCGCCATTAATTGCTTCCAAGGCATACTTAGCTGCATTTGCGAAGTCTGAATTTTGAGCTATATTTTCTTCTTGGGCTTCGTAATCAGTGCCATCTAGCCATCCACGAGTCAGATAGGTTTTGGCTAAGTAAAAGGTTGCTGCGCGTTTATTGGCACGTCCTACACCGGAGTTGGCACGTTCCATTAAATGGGATTCGGAAGAGGCTAGATACTCAAACTCTTCAATGATGAACTTATAAACATCTGCAAGACTGGCACGTTCATGACTCATTTCGGCATGGTCAAACATTTGTTTGTTCAAAGCTACAGGCCCGAACTGTTGCACTAGTTGGAAATAATACCATGCACGGATAAAACGTGCTTCGTCCACATATTGCAGTCGTACACTGGAATCTTCCGTTATGTCTCCATAAGATATAACGCTATTGGCTAGCTGAATACCTTTAAAACAACTTACATAGAAATTTTTATAATGCCTTCATCTGCAGTGAAGGTATATTGGCTCATGACTACTCCCTGTGACTTTCCGTCTGCATACAGGTCTGTTCCCGCTACGAATAATTGCGGTTGGGCATTATAAAGCTCCCGCAGTGTGGAGTAAGCGCTGTTAGTTAAACTGGCGAATCCTGCCGAAGTCTGATAAAATTCAGCTGATGGAACATTAGATTTGTTGTTTTGGTCAAGAAAATCCGAACATCCTGAGAGAGTTGCCAATCCTAATGCCATAATGAAATATATTTTTTTCATAATCATTTAATTTTAGAATTTTAAATTTACACCAACTTGATAAGTTCTTGAACTGACACCACCGGTACCATCACCTACTTGTGCGTCGGCCCATTCGGGGTCGAACCCTTCATAATTTGTGAAAGTGAAAGGATTTAATATATTAGCATAGATTCTTAAATTGGAAATATGAAGTTTTGAAATCCATTTCTGTGGAAAAGTATAGCCGAGGGTAATATTCTTGATTCGAACATATGAGTTGTCAACGAAATTTTGTGCTCGGTCCTCATTGGCACCACTTTGCCAGTATGCACCGCCTCCTTTACCGTTTCCACCATTGGTTGGGAAGGGGTAACTACCGTAATGAGTGACTTCTTGGTAGGCTATAGAGCCATCAGCACCTAGTATCGGAGCACCTTGAGGTATATAGTAATCCATGTTTAGGCGATTCATGCCACGCTGTCCATAGTCTACGAACTCGGCCATGAAGGGAGAGTATACCATTCCTCCCTGACTGGTGTAAATGCTGAAAGAGAAGTCAATGTTCTTATAGGACAAGTTGGAGGTGAAGTTACCGGTCCAGGTCGGAGCACAATGTCCGAGGATCATTTTGTCATTGGCATCGATAGTACCATTGCCATCCTTATCATAGATTTTCATCTCGCCTTCATAGAATTTGGTTTTCATTTTCGGGTCTTGGGCATAAGCTTGGGCTTCCTCTCGAGTACAGATTCCGGTATATTTATAGCCGTATACTACGTCTATAGGGTGATTGATAAACCATTTGTTACCCACCAAATCTTCTTTGGTACCATTCAATTCTTTGATAGAGTTAATGTTACGCGCAAAAGAGAAGGTTGTTTCCCAGTTCCAATCTTTATTCTTTACGTTGATGGTATTCAGTTGGATTTCTATACCTTTATTGTTCACCTTACCCACATTACTTACAATGGAGCCTGTATAGGAACCTAGTTCAAATGGAGTTTCCATCTCCATCAAGAGATCTTTGGAATCTTTGTTGTAGATATCGATAGATCCATTGATACGATTATTCAAGAAACCGAAGTCAAGACCGAGGTTGATTTCGGTTGTCTTCTCCCAAGTCAGGTCGGCGTTTGTCATGGTATAACCATAACCGTTGGCAACAGACGATCCGTAATTATAGTAATATTTAATATTTGCCAAAGCTTGTGTGTCATAAGGCCCTACACCGGCATTATTACCGGTAACGCCAAAGCTGGCACGGAGTTTTAAATTGCTTAACCATTTGCTGGCAAATCCCATAAAATCTTCATCGGAAATGCGCCATGCCATGGCAGCTGAGGGGAACATCCCCCAACGATTGTCTTTTTGGAATTTGGAACTGCCGTCCCAACGTGAAGATACAGTCAGCATGTATTTGCCTTTGTAGGCATAGTTGATACGGGCTACATAAGATAACATGGAGATTTTTTTATAATAGCTAGACTGACTTTGTACAGTGCCTGAACCAAGATTATGCCAGTCTACATCAAATGGCATATCCACTACATTGATATAGTCGCCTTGTAACTTTTGTTCATAGACACTGAATAAGGCCAAGGCATTCAGACTATGATCTCCAAAATTCTTGATGTAATTGGCTTGCGTATCCCAAGTATACGAGAATATTTCATCATTATAGTTTTCGGCCATGTTTGTTTTTCCAGAACGAAGTTGGGTTTCTCCGTTATAGAATGTACCACGATGGGTTTTGGTATACATGGGGGAGAAAGTAGTTTTAAGAATTATTTCTTTAACGGGGCTGTATTGCAAATAAATATTTGCCATCACATCATAAGAACGTGTATCGTCTTTTGAGTTCAAACGGTCCACCACTGGATTGATGGAGGAAGTCGGACCACCACCATTGGGATAGATGGCGGTATCTTTACCTGGTTGTGAAATTAACTGTCCTGCCTTTTCTCCTTCCCAATAATAGCATGGCATATTAGGGGTCATACGGAACCCTTCCAAAATAGAGTAGTTGCTACCACTCTCTTTGGATGCTGTTGCCATATTTGTGGAGAATCCGGCTGAGATTTTATCTGAAATCTTATGATCTACGGCTCCTTTTATATTCCAGCGTTCATAACCGTCATACATGATTCCTTCCTCATTTTGATACCCTAGTCCTACGCGGTAGGTTATATTTTTTGTATTTCCGGAAATATTGATGAAATGATTCTGTTGTGAGCCGTTACGGGTTACGATATCTACCCAATCGGTGTAATTTTTATTGAGATACATATCTTTCACTATTTGACTGCCATTTCCCCAGAAGTTCAGGAAATTGGCATCAGTCATTTCCCAGTTAGTCATTCCTGAAGAGGCATCCATAGATGAAACTAGATAACGGGAGAAACGGAATTTCATGAAATCATCTCCTTCCATAAAGTCCGGCATATTGGCTTTGGTTTTTATACCATAATATCCATCATAACTGACTGTAGTCTTGGCTATATCTTTGTCTCCTTTTTTGGTGGTAATCATCACTACACCATTTGTGGCCCGTGAACCATAGATAGCGGTAGATGAAGCATCTTTCAAAATGTCTACTTTTTCAATATCCATCGGATTTAGAAAATCCATATTTTCACAAACTACTCCATCGATTACATATAATGGATTGCCGCCATTTAATGAACTTTTACCTCGAATCTGAATATTGAATCCGTCACCGGCACGGCTAGAAGACTGTGAGATATTCACTCCGGCAACTTGCCCTTGTAGACTTTCGACAACTGATGTTGCACCTTTGGCAGAAATTGTTTCGGATTTTACACTACCTACAGAACCTGTAAGGTCTGATTTCTTTACTACACCATAGCCCACTACTACCACTTCATCTAACAATTTGTTGTCTGCTTCGACCGTGATAGCTAGTTTTTGCTGCTCTCCTACTTTTATTTCCTGTGTTTTATACCCTACATATGAAACAACTAAGATTGCACCTGTTGGAACTTCCAGTGTGAAATTACCATCTAAATCGGTTACCGTTCCTAAAGTAGTTCCTTTTACCAATACGGAAACGCCGATTAATGCTTCTCCGCTTTCGTCTATGACACTACCTGTAATGATTCGGTTTTGTTGAATTGATTTTTGAATTGATGAACCTAGTTGGTTTGACCAATTGTTTGCAAAAGTGGATAATGGTAAGGAAACTAGTCCTAAGGAAAGTCCGCAAGCAAACCAAAATCTTTTTGGAGAATGAATACCCTGTACTATAACAGAGCGGGATTTTAAATACTCTTTTTTTCTCATGTCTTTCATTATTAATTTAGTATTAGAGTTGTTTTTGTTTTGATGTCAAATATAGACGGATGTTATCTTTTTATAAGTGGAAAAACTGATAATTTAGTTGGAATATCTATCAAAGGTAGCTAAACAACATATATTGCGGTGGATTAAAAATAGAAAGTACTTTGATGAATACCCATTTTCTGCTAATTTCGCAAAGGAAACACATTACTTTGATATGAAAACATACTGGGTTGATATTCTTACCTTTTTCTGTGTAGTAATACTATGCTTTTTTACAGCCGATGTACTGGCAAAAGGAGCTATATCTCAAAAATATTCAGTTACGTACTTTTCCAGTCAGAATGGAGTGGAGGATGGGCTTGTCAATGATATTATCCAAGATCATAAAGGTTTGTTATGGTTTGCTACTTGGAATGGGCTTTATCGTTTTGATGGTTATAATTTTAAGAATTATAAATCGAATATGGAAGATCTGGGAGGATTGACCAATGATCGTTTATTGGATATAGTCGAGGATAAATTCGGATGTATATGGGTATTGTGTTATGATTCCACTTGTTATCGTTTTAATCCTGACAAGGAAGTCTTTGAACCTGTCATTCAAAAAACAGTCAATAACTTTCGGTCAATATCTGTCCTTCCGAATGGAATAGTATGGTTATTATGTGAAGATGGGAGTGCAGTACGGGTCGTTACGGCTCCTGAAGATTTATCTATGACATTTCAATTCTATTCATCAAGAGAAAATACTTTGGCTACTGGTAAAATCCGGTCTGTATTTATGGATTCGAAATTACAGGAATGGCTTCTTACGGATGAGGGGGTATATCGATTATATGATTCAGAACTTTCTATTATTTCTTTGTCTGATTGTCGAAAAAGTGAGAAAATACCTTTTTATTTTGCAACAGAGTTGGAAGAATATATATATTTAGGTGCACATCAAGGCAAAGTCTATAAATACTTGTTGACAGGAGAACTTTCTATCCATACTCAATTGCCAACATCGGCTTCTGTGATTTCTATTTTGCCTTCTGTGGCTGGACTGATATATGTTACTGATTCGGATGGCTTTTTTATTCATGACTCTCTCGGTGAGATAAGACATGTGATGCTTGATTCTCTTTCTCTGTTGAAAGACAAAAACATAGAGTCTGCTAAAATTACTTGTGGAGATTTATTGTGGCTTGTACATCCTGTTCCGGGAGTCACTTTGTTTGATCTGAAAACACAGCGTTTAAGCTTTATTGAAGGAAAGGATGAACAGGGAAGACCACTAAATACTGAAAGTGTATTTTTTTGCTTTTGAGGATCGGAATGATATTTTATGGGTACACCCTAAGGGCGGAGGATTTTCTTATTTTGATTCTCAAAATAGGCGGTTAATACCTTTTAATACTACGGAGCAGCCTGTCAAGTGGAAATCAAATGACCGCTGTTTTGCTGCTTTTGTTGATAAACAAGGAAATTTATGGATGAGTACCCAGCTCAACCGACTTAAGCGCATCACTTTTATCCCTGATAAATTTCATATCTATACACCTGCTCCTCAGGATGTAGAGTTACCTGATAATGAGATCAGGGCACTGTATATAGACAAAAAACAACGTATTTGGACGGGAAGCAGAGATATGAATGTTTCCATATATGATGCCCGGCTTCGATTATTGAAAAGGATGAAATGGGGCAAAGTATATGCCATCATGCAAGATTCGGCTGGTGTTTATTGGATTTCGACTAAAGGCCAGGGATTGATAAAAGCAATAGAAACTTCACAAGGCAATTTTAAGCTACAGCATTTTAAACATAAAGCTGACGACCCCTATTCATTGAGTAATGATAATATCTATTTTACTTTTCAGGATAGTAGGCAGAGACTTTGGGTAGCTACTTACGGAGGTGGATTGAATTTGATTGAAACTATGCCTGATGGTACTTTAAGATTTATCAATCATCGCAATTTGTTAAAGAGATATCCGATTAGTCATTTTTATAAAGTCAGACATATTACTGAAGATAATCAAGGGCGTATCTGGGTGTCTACAACAGCGGGAATTTTACAATTTAAGGTTTCTTTTCATTGTCCTGAAGAAATAGATTTTCATTCTATATGCCGTGAACAGGGAAATGTGAATAGTCTTAGTAATAATGACGTACAAATGATTCAATGTATGGATAATGGGAACATTTTTGCCATTACTTATGGCGGAGGGTTAAATGAGCTTTCTCCCATGGGGCTCCATTCTTATCAATGTAAATCCTTCACACAGAAGAATGGACTTATTTCAGATATTATTTATTCCATGCACGAGGATAAACAAGGAAATTTATGGTTGGTGACGGGTGGTGGATTAGTGAAATTTGTAGCTTCGGCCGAACAGATTCAGTATTCTAGTGAGCATATCGCGTTTAATATGCATTTTAGTGAAGGTGTAGGGGCAACAGATGGCAAGCAGATTTTTTTTGGTACTAACCGAGGTTTGTTCTATTTTACCCCTGAGAATATTCATAAAACAGATTTTATACCACAAATATTTTTCTCTTCTATTTGGGTAAACAATCAGGAACTGACTCCCAGAAAAACTCCTTCTATTTTGTCTGTTAATCCTGATAATAGCAAGGATATGCAGTTACCTCCTAATAATCACACCCTCAGGTTGGTATTCTCTGCTCTAGACATGACCAATACGGAGTATATTCAATATGCTTACAAGTTAGACGGTTTTGATAAAAACTTTCGTTTGACGGATAATGGGCATGAGGCTAACTATACTAATCTTCCTCCGGGAAAATATGTATTTCGTGTAAAGTCTACCAATAATGAAGGTGTATGGGTTGAAAATGAACGAACACTTTCTTTTGAAGTGCTTCCTACTTTCTCTGAGACACCTTGTGCTACTATGCTCTATTTCTTTTTGATTGTATTATTTATTGCAGTTGCCATTTATGTATATACCGTTTTTTATCGGATAAAAAATAAGGCTAAAAATGAAGAATTGATTACTCAATTAAAACTCAGCTTCTTTACTGACGTGTCTCACGAATTAAGAACTCCATTAACATTGATTACCGGACCTTTGGAATATATACTCAGAGACGAAAGTCTTTCTGGGAAGGTGAGAGATACTTTGAAGATTATTAAAAAGAATAGTGACCGTATGCAGAGGTTGGTAGGGCAGATCTTGGATTTTAGTAAAATCCAGAATAGCAAGATGAAACTGAGAGTTCAGTATGTGGATATTATCAGTTTCACGAAAGAAATAATCAACTATTTTACAACTTTATCTCAAGAGCGGCATATTAGTTTGAATTTTAACACTCAATTGTCTAAAGTAAATCTTTGGGTGGACAAAGATAAATTAGAGAAAGTTATTTTTAATTTGCTGTCTAATGCCTTCAAATACACTTCTGATGGCAAGAACATTTGGGTTAGTATGAAAGATGATGGGAATGCAGTCCTTCTTCAAATCCAAGATGAAGGAGTAGGGATAAAGAGAGAAAAGCAGAAAGTGATTTTCAATCGTTACGAGAATGTGGTTCCGGATAGCATTTACGCTCCTTTAAGTTCTGGTATCGGACTTTCAGTGGCTAAAGAACTTGTGGAAATGCATCATGGTAGTATAAATGTGGAAAGTGAGTTCGGAAAAGGGAGTCTATTTACTGTAAGGCTATTAAAGGTAAAAAACATTATCCGTCTGACACGGAATATATATTATCAGATTGGAATGAAGATACAAATTTAGATTTCAATTCTCAAAACGAACTACAAGAATTGAATGAAGCGGAGAAGCCGCTCATGCTTATTGTTGAAGACAATTATGAATTAAGAGTATTTATCAAACAAATATTTCAGGAAGCATATCGGTTTGTTGAGGCTAATAATGGCGAGGTTGGATTAAAAAAGGCTTTTTCTGATCTGCCTGATATGATAATTACTGATATCATGATGCCTGTAAAAAGTGGTCTACAGATGTTGCAGGAACTAAGGAACGATGAACGAACTTCGCATATTCCTGCCATAGTATTGACTGCCAAGACAGATATGGATAGCATTCTGACTGGTATTCATACAGGAGCTGATGATTACATAACGAAGCCGTTCAGTGTTAATTATCTGCAAGCTAAAGTAGAAAATATCCTAGCTCGGCGTAAAATGTTACAAGCATATTATTGTAAAGTAGGATATGAAGAGGGGAACGAAAATAAAGAAAAAGACAGATCGGTTCAATTGTCGGCAAGAGACGCTGCTTTTCTTAATAAGTTAGCTAAAATTATGGAAGAGCAACTTGGTAATCCGGAATTGAATGTAGATCAATTGGTCAGTTATTTCAGTCTGAGTCGGACCAATTTTTTTCATAAGTTGAAATCTTTAACTGGTATGGCTCCTATAATGTATATAAAAGAAATACGCATGAGGAAAGCTGCTGAACTGATTAAGGAAAACCAATATACAATGGCGGAAATAGCTTATATGGTAGGTTTTAGTGATCCTCATTATTTTAGTAAAAGTTTTAAGTCTTATTGGGGAATGACTTCTACAGAATATGCAAAAAATCAGATTGGACGATGAAGATAAATGATAGTAAAGTTATGTTTTATCATTATATCGGGTGAACTCATTGTTCACCCGATATAATAAGGGGGATCTTATTTTCTCACCTTATTTCCATTGATATATACTTCATTCAGTACTACATCTTTAGCTCCGGTAATTAAATTCCCTTTTTTCTCTACATTATTGAAACGGCTGTTTGTTACATGGATATCTTCAATATTGACACGGTCGTCATATCCGGTAATTAAGACTCCGTACTTACTTTTTTCACTAGTAACATTATCCAGATATACATGGCGTACTACAGGTGGGAAACTTCTGTCACATTTTTCACGGTTTTCATATTGCAGGTTGATTTTCAAAACGGCTTCGCGACATTCGCCTACTTCTATATTACGCACATAAATATTTTCAATGACCCCACCGCGGCAGTTGTTGGTTTTGATGCGGATGACACGTTCTAGGTTCGGACTGTCCATTTTGCAGTTTTCAACAAACAGGTTCTTATATCCTCCCGAGATCTCACTACCTACAACTACACCACCGTGTCCGTCTTTCATTTCGCAATTGCGTACAATGATATTTTCACTTGGTACGTTCCATTTCCGTCCGTCCGCATTCCGTCCGCTTTTAATAGCGATGCAGTCGTCTCCAGTATCGAATATACAGTTTTCAATTAATACGTTCTTACTTGATTCCGGATCGCAGCCATCGCTATTGGGACCGTGACTGGATACTTTAACCCCACGTACTGTCAGACTTTCACAAAATAAAGGATGGATAACCCAAAATGGAGAATTTTTCAATGTTACATTTTCTATTAAAATAGTGTTACAACGATATAGATTGATAAGCTGGGGACGTAAACCGTCTTCAAAAGTCATTTGGCGTTTATCTATCGGGGCAAATGTTTTGGCGTACATCAGTAATTTGTTTCTGCCGCCATTTTTTTGAGCTGTCATACCTTCCTTCCAGCCATAGTGTGGAGCACCACACATACTCCACCAGTTATCATTACTGGCCTGTCCGTCTATAATACCTTTACCGGTGATAGCTATGTTACTTTCTCCATAAGCATAAATTAATGGATGCAAATTGTAACAGTCTACTCCTTCCCAGCGGGTGAGTACGGTTGGAGTATATAGATATTTCTCTGAAGAAAATTTTAGATAGGCGCCTTCTTCCAAATGCAGATTTACATTGCTTTTCAGTGTGATAGGACCTGTTAGAAATTCTCCGGGTGGAACTAATACAGTTCCTCCACCTGCTTGACTGCATGTGAGGATAGCCAGATTGATTGCTTCATGGCAGAATATTTCACCATTATTTCCTTCTTTGGCACCGAAATCTTTAATGTTGTACACACGATCGGGAAAAGAGGTCTTTTTGATTTGTTTTTCTATTTGCTCACTTTCTTTCCAAATCTCTTGTGGTATTTGTGCATGAGCAAGTCCAAAATATGCACATATACAAAATACACTAACTAACTTTTTTACCATATATTTGATGTTTAATAATTAATAATTTCATAGTTGCCAGAAAATATCCACGATGCAATATTAAAGCATATAATTAAAAAATAAGTGGATTAATTGCCCATTATTGTGTAAATTCTAATAATGAAAGAATAATTGCTGCTACATTGCTATATTATTTGTATATTCGTACCTTAATAATCTGATATTATGAAATATATCACTTGTTATATACTGATATCTGTTTGGGGATTTTTGTTGTTATAGGAAGTAGTATTTCTACTACCAAAGATAGTCTTCTGAATATTATAGGAAGTCCTGTAGAGTTTTCTCTACAAATTGAGATTTACAGAGGTTTGGCTGATTTTTATTTTGAGAAACCTGAAGAAGTGGATTATCTTAATAAATGTATTTCACCGCAAAAGCAGTAAATGATAAGACTCATATGTTTGAGGCTCTTTCTGATTTGGTTTTCTCGTATATTAAAGTTTATCATGCCGATTCTGTTTGGTATTATATGTCTCTTTTAAATGATGTTGGGACACTGGAAGAATCTCATCCATATTTATTCTTTTTACGAATGAGATTGTTTGCAGGCAGAGTCAGGAATAATGAGGTTGAAACTGCTATAACAGAGGAATTGGCTTTTATGGGTAAAGAAAATATAGGTGGGAATGATATTTACATACAGATGGAACAGACTTTTATTACAGGCTATGCTTTGTGTAGTGAAGGTAAATATGAAGAGGCTGATCCCTATTTGGAAACTGCTTATAAGCTGGCTTGTCAGTTACCATATGAGGAAGGATTCAAGTTTCGTATTTGTACTGTATGGAATTTTCTTTCGACCTTGAACTTTATAGATAAAGGAGATCTATATATTGAATATGTTGAAAAATAGCTTCAGCAATATAGAAAATATTATGAGTTGTACTATGCTCGTCAACGTCCTTTCTATAATATTAATATACGATATCTCCAATGTTATACTTCTTTGTTGATGCGTGCGGATAAATTATCCGATGATAAATTAGAGAAGTATTATAATCTGATGATCAAGATGAGTGCTTGGGTTACGGAGCCTATTGATAAGTATAATTGTTTTTTGGCATGAATAATTATTACTTATATAAGCATAATTTCCATAATGCATTGATAACTAATGACAGCTTCATAAAATATGCTTGGATGACAAGTCAGTCTAATGTCCCGGGATTATTGGATATCAATTCACAAATTTATGAGGCTATGGAAGATAATAAAAATGCTTTTAAGTATCATAAACTCTATATACAAGTGCAGGATTCCATTAAATCTTCCAATCTGAAAAAACAACTTAGTGAACTACAGGTAAAGTATGAAGTAGATCAATTGAACCATGAGAATTATCGTTTGGAAACTAAGAACAGGCGTATTTTAGTAATTACACTTTTTATGGTACTTGTATTGGTGATGAGTATTTGTTTTTACTTGTACTATGATTTGAAGAAAGACAGATGGAAAAAGTTTTAGGTGAACTGAATCAAAAAGTTGGGGAAAGTGAGAAAATGAAAACAGCATTCATTAATTCTATGTGTCATGAAATACGGACTCCATTAAACGCTATTGTTGGCTTTTCAGGTATTATTACTGCTAATGCGGAAATTCTCACTTCGTTGATAGATCACTTGCTGGTAGTGGCTAATTTAGATTCATCTGATGCGCCTCTTCTTTGTGAACAAACCAGATAACTCATATCTGCAGACAAGAAATGGATAAAGTAGAACGATGGAGCAGGGTGGGAATAATTTATCATTTGGAATTACCAGAAGGGGAAATTTTTGTTTCCACCAATGAATTGTATTTGTCGTTAGTGATAGAGAACCTGTTGGATAATGCTAATAAATTTACAGATTCTGGATCTATAACTCTTAAGATGAGGTTGGATAAGGCACAAAGTAAGTTACGAATTGAAGTAACCGATACCGGCTGTGGCATTCCTCCCGAAAAACGGGAGGAAATATTTCTGTGTTTTATCAAACTGGATGAGTTTGCACAAGGTAACGGATTGGGGTTATATTTAAGCCGTTTAATTATTAAACGTTTGTCTGGTAACATATTTGTTGACTCGAGTTATACTGAAGGTACTCGGATGGTTATCTGTTTGTCTGTATAATTAGCGTGTGCCTTCTTCAATGTCCCGCTTTCGTTTCAGTGCTTCCAGGAAATAATAGTCTGCATAATTTAAAGGTACATCTATTTCTGTGCCATGAGGAATACTGCCCACTGAATGCATTAATAAAAAGTTACCATTTTTTCCAAGAGATGCCAGATAGTTTGGTGAGGCTAGAGAAGCCATAATACTGTCTGCATAGATCTTATAACTGTTTGCATCAGGCACATCCATTGTACTAATTTCATAAAGTGCAGAAGCTATACAAGAAGCACTTGAAGCGTCTCGTGGTTCATTGGGAATATTGGGAGCATCCATATCCCAATAAGGAATCAAGTCTTTGGGAAGCCGGGGATGTGTTTTCATGAATTGGAAAGTCTTCAATGCCTGATTTAGATACTTTTTATCATGAGTTTCCCGGTAACACACAGTGTAACCATAAATAGCCCATGCTTGTCCACGACTCCAAGTCGATTCGTCTGCATATCCTTGGGCTGTTTGTCTATGCCGTACCATGCCGTCTGCCAAACTATAATCTATTACATGATAACAACTTCCGTTTGTACGGAAATGCTCTTTCAAAGTGCGGTCTGCATGGTTCACTGCTATGTGATAAAAAGTGGAATCACCAGATAATTTAGTTGCTTCAAATAGTAACTCCAAATTCATCATATTGTCTATTATGACCGGACATTCCCAACCGCGTTCCGATTGCCAGCCTCGGGTCACATCCCATGATTGGATAATTCCCGGCTTTTCACGGAAACGAGTAGCCAATGAACGGGCAGCTTCTATCATGACTTCTTTGTATCTGGGTACTTTAGTTGTTCGCCATCCATTGCCGAAACTACAATTTATCATGAAACCTACATCATGGTGCCAAGTCAGTTTTTTGGCTTCTTCTATGGCCGAAGTGTATTTATCAGCTAATGATAAGAGAGTAGTGTCGCCACTCAGTTCATATAGATACCACACTGACCCAGGGAAAAAACCACTTCGCCAGTCGGCGTAGTCACAATAATAAATGGTACTGTCAGTTTTCAGTGTAACGGGGTTTGTAAATTTTTCTGATTTTTCTATGATTCGTATTTCATTCCCGATTTGTGCACGTGCAAATGCTACATTCTTTTCTATAAAGGAATCTGTTCTGACGGATTGTTTATTTTTCTCTGTGCAAGATACCCATAAAGTAGAGCAGGCGAGTATTGTAATATAGAGGACTTTCTTCATAGTGCTTATTTTTTATAATTTGCTACGAAGATAATGATAAATTTGTTGAATAGAAACTTTAAGATATTCTTTACTTTGGAAACAGATTGATTCTGCCTCTAAAGTAAAAGAATATTGATCATAGAAATACAATAATCATTTCAGTTGTGATTCTTCTTGTAACTAAAATTTTATAGTATTGATGTATCACTTAATAGTTGATATACCCCACTTATAATTCCTAAAGCGAATATGCCGGCTACACATACCAACAGACTGATGCGCATCGGAGTTGCTGTACGAAAATTGCCGATAGGATCTTCATTAGGTGTGATGAACATGGCTTTTACAATTAACAAATAATAATACAATGAAATGATTGTATTGATCAATGCGATAAATACAATAAGATAATATCCACTATGGAATGCTGCCATGAATACAAAGAACTTACTGAAGAATCCGGCAAATGGCGGGATACCTGCCAATGAGAAAAGAGCAAGTGTCATGACCATAGTTAGTTTGGGGTTGGTCTTATAAAGTCCGTTATAATCTTCGCGCTCTATTTTACCGTGGGTATGTTGTTCAATGGTATTGATGACACCGAATACGGCGAGATTGGCAGCAATGTATACTACTATATAATATACTAGGGATGCCATGCCCTGCGGAGTTCCAGCCAGTACAGCCAACATTATGTAGCCGGCTTGTGAAATACTACTGAAGGCCATAAAGCGTTTCAGATTGTTTTGGCGGATGGCGAACAGATTGGCTATAGTGATGGTAGCTACAATGATAATACATAGTATTTCACTCCATTGTTCAGTCATTGGCCCAAATACTTTCATTAAAATAATCATTAAAGCAAAAGCAGCTGCGCCTTTTGAAATAACGGACAGGTAAGCGCTCACTGTAGTCGGTGCACCTTGATACGTATCTGCCGTCCACAGATGAAAAGGTACCAAGCTTAATTTAAAGGCTAGTCCGGAGAAGAAGAATACTAGTGCAAGAACTTGTAATGGAGTTCCTGTCAGTTCGGCAGGGATATCTTCAAAATATAAAGTACCTGTTGTCCCATAAATCATGGAAATACCATAGAGGAAAATACCGCTGGAGAATAAAGCTGAAAGAATGAATTTGGCTCCGGCTTCGGCACTATGTCCTTTATATTTATCGAAAGCTACGAGGCAAGCCATAGGAATGGTTGCCAATTCCAATCCAAGGAAGAATAGCAGGAAGTGCCCTGCACTTACCATGAAATACATACCCAGCAAGGTACTGAGGGTAAGGATGTAGAATTCGCCTTGTTTATGGCGGGTGTCTTCACGTTTTAGCCAAGGGTCTGCTTGTAGAAAAACCAGTATGGTACCTATGGTCAGGATGCTTTTCAGAACAGACGCCATAGGGGTTGAATGGTACATGCCGCCGAATAAAGTTACCTCTTCCGGCCATAGGTTTGCTAAGAGTTGAATGGTCAGCAGGATACATGCCATGGGGCGTAACCAGTGACGTTGTGGAGCCGGTAAAAATAAATCTAACAGAAACATCAGAATAAAAACGGCTGTCAGACTCAGTTCGGCATGCATATGGAGTATTGCAGTTATGTCCATCATTGCTATTTTTAATTTTAATTCTCAATTTAATTTAATAATTGACTTATGATTGGTTCTACACTGTTACTGATCAGATCGCTTATCCAGAATGGAGCCAATCCTAAACCTGCTACACAGGCGATGAGGCAGATAACGGCTACTCTTTCATCCCAAGTTGCGTCTGTGAGTTTCAGATGTTCGGGATTCAAAACTTTGCCGTAAAGGATTTTACCTACTACACGCAGGATATAAACTGCGGTAATGACGATACTTGTTGTTGCCACTAGGGTACATACGCGATGGAATGTATCATCATTTTGGAAAGAACCTACAAAGACCGTCATTTCAGCAACAAAACCACTTAGTCCTGGAAGTCCCAGATTAGCAAGACCGGCAATAACATAACCTACAGCCAGGAAAGGCATAATCTTCATCAAACCTCCCATTAATCGGACATCACGGGTGTGGGTACGTCCGTATATCATACCAATAAGGGCGAAGAACAAAGCGGTCATTAATCCGTGACTCAACATTTGGAGAATAGCACCCGTACAACTGGTGCGTGTCATCATCAGCAGGGCAAAGAGTACCAATCCGCAGTGGGATACGGATGAATAGGCATTGATATATTTTAAGTCGGTTTGTACCACAGCACTGAATGCACCGTAAACTACAGAAATAGTGGTCAATATCAGGAATACATCTCCCCACATGGCCGCACCTTCAGGCATCAGGTACATAGCAACACGGAAACATCCGTAACCTCCTAGTTTCATCAATACCCCAGCGTGAAGCATAGAAACAGCAGTCGGTGCGGAAGCGTGACCATCGGGACTCCATGTATGGAAAGGGAACAAAGCTCCTAAGACTCCGAACCCCAAGAAGATAAGCGGGAAGAAGATGCGTTGCATTTCATGAGGAATATGTAGTTTGGCGATTTCCAGCAAATTCATTGTTTCACCACCTGCACCATAGAAAATACCGAGAATTCCGATCAGTAGAAATGCAGAACCACCCATTAACATTAATGTAAGTTTCATGGCGGCGTATTCTTTACGTCCGCTTCCCCACACACCGATGAGCAGATACATTGGAATCAGGGCTACTTCATAAAACATGAACATGGTGAACAGGTCTGTTGAAACGAAGAATCCGAATACCCCTACACTCAATAGAGTGAACCACATGAAATATTCTTTTGTCAATGGTTGTAACTTCCACGATGCGAAAGTACCGGTGAATACAATAATGGAACTAAGTAGCAACATTGCTACTGATATACCGTCTACTCCTACTGAGTAGCATATATGGAGCGGTGCATACCAAACTGTGCTGGCTGTGAACAGCATCTCTCCTGTAGCACCGGCTTGGCGTAGTTCGATATAATCAATGGTGAGGTAAACGGATAATGCCAATAAAATGGAAGATCCGACAACCATCACTCCGCGAACTTGATTGATGCTGCGCGAAGCCCAAAGGCTCGCGAGCATCAACAAGGGAACTATAATGAAAAACTTAGTATGTTCATCTTTTTAATTAAAATTAAAAAATGGCCATGCGGCGGATTTTTATTATTCATTAAATTAATAGTATCAGCGTCAATATCAATGCACCTGCAAGGAACCAAATACTGTATTGCTGTACGTTTCCACTTTGCATGTCACGTATTTCATCGGCGGTAGCATGAGTACTCCACGCAGTGAAGTTAAAGAATTGATCGATAACGTGCCGGTCCCACCAAGCTATCGGAGTACTAATGCACCGGAAGATGATTTTCTTGGTTACGAATAACCATATCTCATCCATATAAAAACGATGGTAAGCGGCTGTGTGCAAACGTGGGAATGTGTGTGCCAGATAGTTGGCTACGGGTTGTTTCTTACCTGCATACATCCATGTAGCTAAAGCGATGGATGCTATAGCAATAATGATACTTGTAGCAGCTATCTGCATATCCAGATGAATGGTATAGGCTTCTCCGTTACTACTGATCAGATTGCCGAAAGGTATGAATCCGGCAACACAGGTGATAGCGGCTAAAAACATCAGCGGGAATGTCATGGTAAGTGGAGCCTCATGCGGAGTATGTGCACCTAGTCCGGATTCGTGGGAGTGTCCTTTCCATTCTCCATTCCAGAAAATACAATAATAAAGGCGGAACATATAAAATGCAGTCATGGCGGCAATGCCTGTCATTATCCATCCTATAACAGGACTGAATTGGAAGCAGGCGGTCAGAATTTCGTCTTTAGAGAAAAAACCTGAGAATGGCCAGATACCTGAGATAGCCAAACAAGCAATCAGGAATGTCCAGTGAGTGACGGGCATGTATTTATGAAGTCCCCCCATGGCGCTCATCTCATTACTGTGTACGGCATGAATGATACATCCGGCTCCTAAGAACAACAATGCCTTGAACATGGCATGTGTGAACAGGTGGAACATGGATGCCATGTAGCCTAGTCCTCCTTCATGAGGATTCATGGAAGTACAAACGCCTAATGCGACAATCATAAATCCAATCTGAGATATAGTGGAGAAGGCGAGCACACGTTTGATATCGCTTTGTGCACACGCCACACTAGCGGCGTAGAATGCAGTGAACGCACCGATATAAGCTATCCAGTGCAGTACTTCGGGCGCATATCCTATAAACAACGGGAACATACGGGCTACCAGATATACACCGGCTACCACCATGGTAGCAGCATGGATTAATGCACTGACAGGAGTAGGGCCTTCCATAGCATCTGGTAACCAGATGTGCAATGGAAACATTGCACTTTTACCGGCACCACCGATAAACATTAGCCCCAAGGCCAGTGGTATCATACTTCCGGCAACTGCAAGTACCTGAAGTTGGGGTGTGAACGAGAATGTTTCGGCATAATAGCCGTAAATCAAGATACCGATCAGAAAGCCTAAATCAGCAAAACGGGTAACAATAAATGCTTTTTTACTGGCGGCAATCGCTTCTTTCTTGGTGTAATAAAAGCCGATAAGTAAATAAGAAGAAACACCTACCAGTTCCCAAAAGACATACATCTGGAAAATATTGGTTGCTACTACGAGTCCCAACATGGACATGGTAAACAGGCTAAGAAATGCGTAGTAACGTTGAAAGCCTTTTTCACCTTTCATATATCCGAATGAATAGATATGTACCATCAGACTGACGGTGGAAATAACGACTAGCATCATAACGGAAATAGGGTCAAGCATAATTCCCATGTCAATATGCAAGTTCGTTGTGAAAGGTAACCATTCGAAGTTATAAGGTGTGAGAGTAGGATAGACGCCTTCTGCCGTACGGCCTCCTGCAAAATAATTGAAGGCAGTGAGGTAGGAAAGCAACGCCACCCCTGCCAGTGAAACGGTGCCGATGGCCCCTGCCAGCTCGTTCTTCATACGCATACCTGCCAGCCCCAGTATCAGGAAACTGAGGAAAGGTAGGATAAGGATTAGTATTGTATGTTCCATAATTAGTTTTTCATTTCATTTAAGTTCTTCACTTGGATATTGCGTACATTGCGGTAGATATTGATAATGATAGCAATAGCTACTGCTGTTTCAGCCGCACTTACGCCGATAGCAAACAAGGCGAAAAAAAGCCTTCCAGTTCCTCGGGAAAGAGGTATCGGTTGAATACGGCGAAGTTGATGTCTACCGAATTCAGTATCAGTTCTACACTGATGAGCATGGCCAATAAATTGCGGCGGGTGAAGAAACCATAGATTCCCGCAAACATCATAAAGGTGGAAACCACCAGATAATATTCCATGTGTACCATAAATTTTATCTTTTTCTAGCGATTAGGATTCCTCCTACGATGCAAGCGAGTAATAACACGCTGATTACTTCGAAAGGAAGAATATATTGATATTTTTCCATGCCCATCAGTGCATGACCGATAGTGCGTACATCCAGTTCACCATGCACAAAATGAGAGGGCAAGAATTCATTTTTCAGCATGACGAACAGACAGATAGCCAGTCCTGCTATCGTAGAAATAGCTCCGGCCACCATCTTCCCATTTTTCAATCTCTCTGCTTTGTCTCCTTGTGAAGAGGTCAATAAGATACTAAATACATAAAGCACTGTTATACCACCGGCGTAAATCAGTAATTGTACAGCTCCCAAGAATGAGTAGTTGAGCTGGAAGTAAATACCTGCTGTACCAAATAAAACGAACAGCAGATAAGTTGCTGCACGCAAGATACGTGAGGTCGTGACTGCCAATACCGAACAGACAGCGATAAACAACGCCAGTACAATGAATACAATTAGTTGTAGTGTCATAATATCGTTTGTTTTTATTTTTGTTCAGGGTGAGAACTAGTTTGCTGCGGTCGAACACAGCATTCTCGAATTCTGTATCGAACCGAATGGCATCATGTGGACAAGCGTTCACACAAAGTTGACAGAACATACAGGCTCCCAGATCGTACTCATACTTTACCAATATTTTCTTTTTCTTGCCTGTTTCTTCGTTGGTCACAGATTCGCTGGTAATGGTGATTGTATCATTGGGGCAAGCCATTTGGCAAAGTCCGCAAGCAATACATTTGTTATTACCATTCTCATCAACCGGCATGATAAGCCGTCCTCGGAAACGGGGCGATATTTTTAATGTGGCACGGTTTTCGGGATATTGTTCAGTGACTTTAGGAGTGAAAAACTCTCGTCCTGTCACTTTCATACCGGTAAGTAATGTACCGATGCCATGAAGTAGTCCTTTTATATAGGAATGTTTTTCTTCTTTCATCAGAAATGTAATTTAAATACAACAATAATTACCATCAACAGCAGGTTGCACAAACCTATTGGGACCAAGTATTTCCATTCCAGTGTTAGAATTTGGTCAATACGCAGACGGGGAAATGTCCATTTGATCCACATTAGTAACCATACTACAAAGAATGACTTGCCAAAGAACCAAATAAATCCGGGAATATAATCCATAATGGCATTGAATCCGTCTAGTCCAGGAATATGTAGCGGCATCCATCCTCCTAGAAAGATGGTTGTGGCTACTGCGGCGATGATAAACAAGTTTACAAATTCTGCCACATAGAACAAGCCGAAGTGCATACCGGAATATTCGGTATGATATCCGGCGGTCAGTTCACTTTCCGCTTCAGGCAAGTCAAACGGTCCGCGGTTGACTTCTGCATTTCCGGCTATCAGATAAATGATAAAAGCGATCAATGCAGGTATATGTCCTTTAAAAAGGAACCAGCCGTCAGCTTGGCGTTCTACAATTTCGCTTAGTTGCATGGTATCTGTTAAGATTACAATAGTAAGGATGCTTAATCCTACAGATAATTCATAACTAATCATTTGAGCGCCACTTCTCATGGCTCCGATTAATGAATATTTGTTATTGGAACTCCAACCTGCCAGCAAAATACCTACTACGCCGATACTGGATGCTGCCAATAAGAAGAAAATACCTACATTGAAATCAAGGACCTCCATGCCCTTGTTGATGGGTAGGCAACTGAAAGCCATGATAGAGGCGAGGATAACAATGTAAGGTGCTAAATTGTACAGGAACTTGTCAGCATGTCGGATGGTGATAATTTCCTTAATCAACATCTTGAATACATCGGCAAATACCTGTATGGTACCTTGGGGACCTACACGCATTGGACCCAAGCGGCATTGGAAAGCGGCGCACACTTTACGTTCCATGAAAATCATAATGATAGCAATAACTGCGTATGCCAACATGATACATACGCCAATTACTATACATTCTATGAGCACTGCCAGTTCTTCAGGCATAAATGACGTGAGCAGTGAGTGTACCCATTGGGTGACTATACTAAAATCGAACATAATTTAATAATGTGTCAATTTGCTAATTTGCCAATAGGCAAACTTGTAATTATTTAATTTGTTAATTCTCAGTCTGATAAATAATGCATTCTTCAAGTAGTATATTGAAGAATTGGCACATTATTATCGGTCAATATCTGGTACTACATAATCCACCGTTCCACCAATAGCAATTAAGTCGGCAATTTTTGCATTGCGGCACATAGTTTCCATTGCTGATACTAAAGGTAAACCGGTAGCGCGGAATTTCATGCGGTAAGGAAATTTGTCTCCATGACTTTCCAGATAAACCCCGAATTCTCCGCGAGAACCTTCCACGGCGGCATAATAATTTCCTTCGGGCACGCGTATAATCGGTTTCATCTTTTCCTGATAGTTCCCTTCAGGAATATTGTCTATCAGTTGCTCGATGATGTTCATACTTTCCAGTATTTCTTCCATACGGACCATGTAACGTGCAAAACAGTCACCTTCGGTGTGGACAATTTCTCTAAAATTTATCTTGCCATACATCGCGTAGGGATGACGCTTGCGGACATCACATGCCCAACCGCTGGCACGTCCTGTACCTCCTGTTGCTCCGAAAGAGATAGCGTCTTCCCGTGAAAGAACTCCCACACCTTTCAAACGTTCTTGGGCAATGACATTTCCAGTGAATACTTCATGGTATTCTTTTAGCATCGGACGCAGATAAGCAATGAATTCTTTTACTTTCTGTACAAAATCCGGAGCGATATCAGCTTGTACTCCTCCAATGGTGTTATAGTTCTGTATCAGACGTCCTCCGGTAGTTGCTTCGAAGATATCCAGTATCTTTTCACGATCACGGAATCCATAGAAGAATGCGGTCAAGGCACCCATATCCATACAGAGACAGGAGAAGAAAAGCAAGTGAGAGTCTATACGTTGCAATTCGTCCATAATGGTACGGATGTATTGTACCCGTTCGCTTACTTCTACGCCCATTGCCTGTTCAATGCACATACAAAGAGCATGGCGGTTCTGGTGCGCACCTAAATAATCCAAACGGTCGGTCAGGGCCAAGGTCTGGGGATAGGTAAGACTTTCGCACATCTTTTCGATACCTCGATGTATGTATCCGCAGTGTACATCCAGTTTCTTGATAATTTCGCCTTCCAGTGAAACGCGAAAACGAAGTACACCGTGGGTTGCCGGATGTTGAGGACCTATGTTAATGATATATTCGTCCTCATCAAAAATGGTTTCTCGTTTTTCTATTACACTGCCATCATGTTGCACCTCTATATATTGTGTTGTATCTACAGCCTCCTCATTGGTCATACGGAGTGGGTTGAGGTTTTCATCGTAGTCCTTACGCAATGGATAGCCTACCCAGTCATCACGCAGGAACAAACGGCGCATATCAGGATGTCCTATAAAGCGGATACCATAATAGTCGTATACTTCGCGTTCATTGAATTCAGCACCTTTCCAAATATCACTTACACTAGGAAGCTCCGGTTTTTCTCGGTTGGTTGTGCGAGTGCTGACCACTATGTTTTCTCTTGTCTTCGTATCTTCCAGATGATAGACTACACCTAGTCCTTCTTCGCCCCAGTCCATTCCGGTAAGGCTGCGTAGAAAATCCATATGTTTACCCTGCCGCAATTTCAGCATTTCTTCATGTAGCTTTTCGGCAGGTATTTCTATTTTTTCACTCATGCTTGTTCGGGATTTTGTGGTTCATTTTCTTTGCGGTTCACTCCGCCAAAGAATTTTTCCAGTTTTACTTTACGTTGCAATTGTATCATGCCGTATAACAAGGCTTCAGGCCGTGGCGGACATCCGGGAATATATACGTCAACGGGAAGAATTTTATCTACTCCGTTCAATACGTGATATGATTTTTTAAAAGGACCGCCGCTAATGGCGCATCCGCCTACTGCAATAACGTATTTAGGATCCGCCATCTGGTCATACAAACGTTTTAGTACCGGAGCCATCTTGTGTGTGATAGTTCCTGCTACCATGATCATATCTGCCTGGCGCGGACTGGCACGGGCTACTTCAAACCCAAAGCGGGCGAAATCATACCGGGCAGCCCCCACTGCCATAAACTCAATTCCACAACAACTGGTTGCAAATGTAAGCGGCCACAACGAATTGCTGCGTCCCCAGTTGATGAGGTCGTCCAAACAGCCCACCAATACTTTTGTACCGCTTTCATTGAGCTGCTTGACCATGTTTTCCAAATACTCATTGTTTTTGAAGTCTTCATAAGGAATAGACTTTATGGTTGGTTTCTTTACTTCCATTCCAACGCTCCTTTCTTCCAGGCATACGCCAGACCTAAAACTAATATAACTAAAAAGAAAAGGATGCTAAACAGACCGTACACTCCTAGGTCTTGTACCACTACAGCCCAAGGGAATAAAAATACTGTTTCCACATCGAACATCAGGAAGAGGATAGCAAATAGATAGTAACCTACTTTGAATTGCATCCACGACCGTCCCCGTGTAGGAATACCACATTCGTAGGCTTCTCCCTTTTGTGAGTTGTATGAACGGGGAGAAATGGCACGGGCAATCCCCAATGCTACGGCAACTAATGCGATTGCCGTCAAGATAACGACAACTAATAATGTAAAATACATATCTAAACTTTTTTTGATTAGACAAACGGATAGAAAAATAGTCCTTATAAGACGTTTGTTATAAGGATTTCTACTCAGCGAAATGCTGAAAAAAATTAAAATTAAATGATGATCCGCCGGAGTGCATAGATATAATAATCTACGGCATCAGTGTAAAGCGAATGAAAGGTGTGGCAAACTATATGGTTTGTTTGTAGCTCTTGCTTTTTAAGTTCGCTCAATGCTGTTAAAATGCGGACTATACATTTAAACTTTGATGTGGAAGGGTTGTCAAGTGATATGGCTATTTGTGGCATATCTGCAAAATTGTTGGTAAACAGGAAATCCACTGTTCTTTTGCAAGGGTCTTGTTGTTGCTGGTAACAAGATGTCTGTGGGTGTAGATCTGTCGGTTCAACCGTATAATGATCCTGATCTACTGTTATCGTAAACAGTAGAAATAATAGGATATATACAACGTATCTCAACATATTATTCATCTTGTTACCCTTTTAATGAGGGTGCAAAGATAGCCAATTATTTGAAGCTTCATTGAGATTTTTTGAATTATTTATGTATAAAAATGGTTATAGGAAGTGAATGTCAGTGCTTTTTCCAAAAACTCGGCATAAAGAGCAGAAGTACGGTAAATAACTCCAAACGCCCTATTAGCATCAGTATTGCGCTTGTCCATTTTGCTGCATCCGGCAATCCGCTCCATGAATAGGACGGACCGCATTTTCCAATACCTGGGCCTACATTGCCCAAACTGGAAATGACTACGCTGTAAGCTTCTTCAAATCCTACTCCAAACAGCATAAGAACCAGCCATCCAATAAAAATAATTGCCATATATAGAAAAATGAATGCAAGTACTGCTGACTTGGTTGTTGATGAAACAACTTGGTGGTTGATACGTACAGGAAGTATAGCATTGGGATGAATGATATGTTTGAATTCATTTTTAGAAATACGGCTCATAATGGCTATACGTATACATTTTATTCCTCCTGTAGTAGATCCGGCACAAGCTCCGAACAACATGATGATGCACATTAATGTCCAAAGTACAGGTACCCAGGTCATATAATCTGCAGAAATGAATCCGGTAGTGGTTTGTAAGGAAACAACCTGAAATATGGCTTTACGGAAAGATTCCTCAATACTGAACGGACTGGTGAAAATAAGAGTGACGGTAGTGAAAAGTGTAAAAAATCCCACTGTTCCCAAATACCAGTGGAGTTCTGTGTTTTGGAATAAGCGTTTAAAATTTCCTTTTAAGAATAATAAATATAACAAGGTGAAATTAATGCCCGACAAGAACATGAACAAGGTAATAACATATTCTATATAAGGAGAATTAAAGAATGCAATACTGTTTTGTTTGGTTGAATACCCTCCTGTGGCGGCAGTGGTCAGAGAATGACATACACTGTCGAAAAAGTCCATACCTCCGGCAATCAACAGAATAATCTCGGCAATGGTCAGTCCTAGATAGATAGTCCAGATCCATTTGGCTGTAACACCAATACGCGGATGTACTTTATCATGGGTGGGGCCGGTGGCTTCAGCAGCAAATAATTGTACACTGCCCACTCCGAAGATCGGTAATACGGCAATAGTGAAAAATACAATTCCTAATCCGCCGATCCATTGTGTCATACTTCGCCAGAACAAAAGCCCGTGTGGCAATGACTCTATATTGTTCAAAATACTTGCTCCCGTAGTGGTGAACCCCGACATGGTTTCAAAGAAAGCGTCCGTTATACAGGGAATATATCCGCTCAGATAGAATGGAAGCATACCGAATAAAGAAAAAAGACCCATGCGAAAGTTACAATAACATATCCGTCACGGCGACTGATCTTCTTTCTGCATTTTTGCCGGTCAGAGAGGCTATGATGCCTGCCCCTACTGTAATTGCTGTAGAAGTTAGGAAAGCGGAAAGATCCGATTCATTATAATAAACAGCAAGAAAGGAGCATAGAATAAGGAAGCCTGCTTCTATGAAGAATAGAGAACCCATAATCCGGGCTATCATTTTTGTGTTTATCATCAATTGAAGAATTTTTCTATTTTCTTAATCATCATCCCTAAACAGAATACCACAACATGGTCATTGGGCTGAATAACAGTATTACCTGTTACCAATATACCTTCGCCATTGCGGATGAGTCCGCCGATGGTTGCCCCTTTGGGTAATCCGGCGTCTTTGACAGCGCATTTGGTAATACGGGAACCATTTTTGACTGTGAATTCAGCCACATCAGCATTAGCGAAGGTCAGACATTTTACATTAGAAACATCGGCGTCCAGCATCATTTGGTAAATATGGCTGGCGGCAATCATCTTTTTATTGATAACCGTACCGATATCCAAGCTTTCTGCCATACTGATATAATCAATATTTTCTACTTCCGCCACAGTCTTGGTTACTCCCATGCGTTTAGCGGCAAGACAGGCCAGAATATTGGTCTCAGAATTGTCTGTCAAAGCGACAAAAGCCTCGGTATTCCTTAATCCTTCTTCCATGAGTAAATCCATATCCCGCCCATCTCCGTTGATAATCATTACTTTTTCGTCCACAGCTTCAGTAAGTCGGTTGCATCTGTTGATGTCATTCTCAATAATCTTGACCTGCATATAATCTGGTACGTATTGTGTGGTGCGTACAGCGATTCGGCTGCCGCCCATAATCATTACATTGCGTACATCGGGATAAGTTTCTTTTCCTGCGATTTTACGGATATAAGGAATGTATTTCTTTGTTGTGGTGAAATAAACAATATCATGCAATTTGATAGCATCGTCTCCACGGGGGATGATTGTTTCATTTCCCCGCTTAATAGCTACAATATGGAATGGAATATTACGTCCTCCCAGTTCATGAAGGGGAACGTTCAGAATTTCTGCCGTTTCTCGCATTTTGGTACCTATCAGGACTAGTGCACCGCCGCAAAACTCCCACCACTGACGTATCCAGCTCATTTTGATGGCATCTACTATATCTTTAGCAGCCAGCATTTCCGGATAAATCAGTGAGTGTACTCCTAGTTGGGAGAAGAATTCTTTATGTTTAGGAAGTAGATATTCGTAATTGTCAATCCGGGCTACAGTCTTTTTAGCTCCCATATTAGTAGCCAACATGCAGGCCGTCATATTGCGGCTTTCTTCTGGCATGACCCCGATAAATAAATCTGCGCCTGCCACTCCTGCATTTTTAAGGCCGGAAATGGAAGTGGGGGATGCATTGACAGTCATTAAGTCGAAGTTGGAATCAAGTTTGCTCAACTTTTCTTCGTTTTCATCCATCAAAATGATGTCTTGCTTTTCATCCGATAATAATTTCGCCAAATGGGTGCCTACTGCTCCTGCTCCTGCAATAATGATTTTCATTGTTCGTCTCTCTTAGAATGATATCAAAATTTTGTAAATACCTTCTTCGTCCATGCCGCAAATATGATATAGTTCTTTTACTGAACCATGCTGGACAAATAGATCCGGTAATCCGACACGTTTTACTTGTGGATTGTACTCATTATCTGCCATAAATTCCAGTATGGCACTGCCCATTCCACCTTTTAGCACACCATCTTCAATAGTGACCACTTGCTTGAATCTCTTGCCTATTTCGTGTAACATACTTTCATCTAACGGCTTCAAGAAACGCAAATCATAATGGGCAATGCTTTTTCCTGTTTCCTGTTCGGCATGTGTGATAGCCTTTTCTGCTTGAACACCAATGGGACCCAGTGTAATGACCGCTATGTCTTTTCCTTCTTTTAATTTTCTTCCTTTTCCTATCTCAATCTCTTGCATTGGGCATTTCCAGTCTACCAATGACCCTCTTCCGCGTGGATAACGGATGACAAAAGGACCTTTATTGGGTAACTGGGCGGTATACATCAAACAACGTAGTTCATGTTCGTTGTAAGGGGAGGCTACAATGAGATTGGGTATCGGTCTCATATAAGCCAGATCGAATGCTCCGTGATGAGTAGGACCGTCTTCCCCTACTAATCCAGCGCGGTCTAGGCATAATACTACATTGAGTTTTTGTATCGCTATATCGTGAATCACATTGTCATAGGCACGTTGCATGAAGGACGAATAGATATTGCAGAAAGGTAATAGGCCATCTTTTGCCATTCCTCCTGAAAAAGTAACGGCATGTCCTTCGGCAATTCCCACATCAAAACCTCTTTCGGGCATGGCTTTCATTAATATGTTCATGGAGCATCCTGAAGGCATTGCGGGAGTAACTCCTACGATTTTATCGTTTGTTTGGGCTAGTTCCAATAGGGTATTTCCAAAAACATCCTGAAACAAAGGGGGCATTCCTTTGGTATCGACAACGATACGCTCTCCGGTTTCTTTGTCGAATATGCCTGGAGCATGCCAGATGGTGGCAGCTTTTTCTGCCGGACCGAAACCTTTTCCTTTGGTGGTATGTATATGGAGTAGTTTAGGTCCTTGCATATCTTTAATCTCTTTTAATACACGTGCCAAATTGTTGACATCGTGTCCATCAATAGGTCCGAAATAACGGATATTCATGCCTTCAAATACATTTTGCTGTTGTACCAGCATGGATTTCAGGCTGTTGTTAAATCGTATCAGGCTTTTCCGGCGTTCTTCATTCAGGATACCCCATCGATGGAACATTTGTGATATTTTATAGCGTATCCGGTTGTATCCTTCAGACATTTGCAGGTTCAACAGATATTGTTTCATACCTCCTACACTACGGTCTATAGCCATATTGTTGTCATTCAGGATAATCAGCAGGTTATTAGGAGTTGACGAGGCATTGTTCAGTCCTTCGAAAGCTAGTCCGCCACTCATGGAACCGTCACCAATTACGGCAACGACATGCCGGTTGTTCTCTCCGTGTTTTTTGGCTGCTACAGCCATACCCAAAGCTGCGGAAATAGAATTTGACGCATGCCCGCAAGTAAATGTGTCATATTCACTTTCGGATGGAGAAGGGAAAGGACGTATGCCATTTAGTTTACGGTTGGTGCAGAACGCATCCCGGCGTCCGGTTAAAATTTTATGCCCGTAAGCTTGATGCCCTACATCCCATACAATGCGGTCATAGGGCGTGTTGAATACATAATGTAAGGCGACGGTCAGTTCTATTACGCCCAAACTGGAACCGAAATGCCCCGGATTACATGAGAGCTCATCTATAATCTTTTGCCTTAGCTCTTTACACACTTCGGGCAGTTTGTCTGCGCTTAAATGACGCAAATCGTCCGGAGTATCTATGCTTTGCAGCAAGTTATATAAATTATCCTGTTCCATTCTTATGATATGATAAATATCGTGCAAAAATAGCATAAATATGTGTATTATGATTACATTTGCCCTTAAATTTTAAAAGCTTTTCTTATCGTATGAATTTCAGAACGCAAGTAGAATTACCTAAAAGGGAAGCAGAAATCCGACATTCGGATCGAATCATGCTATTTGGTTCTTGTTTTGCGGAAAATATCGGAAATTTGTTGTTAACAAATAAGTTCCGTTGTGATGTAAATCCTTTTGGAATTCTCTATAATCCTTTATCTGTTGTGGAAGCTCTTTGGCAAATTCTATCCCATCAAACATATATGGAAGAGGATTTGTTCTATGCCGGAGGCTGTTGGCACAGTTGGATGCATCATAGTGTTTTTTCAGCCTCTACGGCAGCATCTTGTTTATCTTCTATAAATACTCGGCTGGCACAGGCTTCAGCCGGACTTCCTCAGCTTGATTGGCTGGTTATTACTTGGGGGACTGCTTTTGCTTATTGGCTGAAAGAAAGGACCATGGTGGTAGGAAATTGCCATAAACAGCCCGACAGCCTTTTTACCCGACAACTTCTTACAGTAGAGGAAATTGTCACTGAATGGGAATGTGTGTTGGTGGAATTGAGAAAAGTAAATCCGTCCTTGAAGATACTTTTCACTGTCAGCCCCATACGGCATAGCAAAGATGGTATGCATGGTAATCAGATAAGTAAGTCCACTTTGCTCCTCGCAGCGGATGAATTGTGCCGCCGCTGGTCTGATTGTTACTATTTCCCTTCTTATGAAATCATGATGGATGAACTTCGTGATTATCGTTTTTATGCAGATGACATGTTGCATCCCTCTCCTGTAGCTGTATCTTATCTATGGGAATGTTTTACAGAATGTTATTTTAGTAAAGAAACGGATAGAATAATGAAAGAGTGGGAGGATATCCGGAAGGCTTTAGCTCACAAACCGTTTAATGCCCAATCTGAAACATATCGTAAATTTTTAACTCAAATAGTGTTAAAGATAGAGCGACTTAAAGAAAAGTTCCCGTATTTTGACCTTCAAAAAGAATTAGAACAATGTCAAGCTCGATTGAAAATATAGAAAAAGTTCTGGGAGCAAAGCGGTTTGGAAACCGTAGTGCACAGATTGATTGGATTTTAACTGATAGCCGTTCATTGTGTTTTCCGGAAGAAACATTATTTTTTGCTTTAAAAACCAAACGGAATGACGGGCATAAATATCTTTCGGAATTGTATGAACGTGGAGTCCGTAACTTTGTAGTGGGTGAATTGCCGGCTGATATGCAATCTTTTCAAGATGCGAATTTCCTGCAGTTGACCAATCCTCTGAAAGGATTACAGAAATTGGCGGAAAAACATCGGGAGCAGTTTCAGATTCCGGTTATAGGAATTACGGGAAGTAATGGAAAAACCATTGTGAAGGAATGGTTATATCAATTGCTTAGTCCAGATCGTGTGGTAACCCGTTCGCCACGTAGCTATAACTCACAGATAGGTGTGCCACTTTCGGTGTGGTTGATGAATGAGCACACTGAGTTGGCTATTTTTGAAGCGGGTATTTCCGAAATGGGTGAAATGGAGGCGTTGCAGACTATCATTAAACCTACTGTGGGTATTTTGACTAATATTGGTGGTGCGCATCAAGAGAATTTTTTCTCTTTACAGGATAAATGTATGGAGAAACTTACTTTGTTCAAAGACTGTGACGTTATTGTTTATGATGGCGATAACGAATTGATAAGTTCGTGTGTGGCAAAATCTCTTTTTGCCTCGCGTGAGATTGCTTGGTCGAAAAAGGACAATGAACGTCCGTTGTTTATTGAGTCCATTCAAAAAGGAGAACATGCTACCACTATTAAATACCGTTATCTGGGGATGCCGAATGAATTTAGTATTCCTTTTATAGATGACGCTTCTATTGAGAATTCGTTGCATTGTCTGGCTGTGGCTTTGTATATGATGGTTCCCCCTGAACAAATAACCGAGCGCATGGCGCGTTTGGAACAGATTGCTATGCGTCTGGAGGTAAAAGAAGGCAAGAATGGCTGTGTGTTGATCAATGATAGTTATAATTCAGATTTGGCTTCTTTGGATATTGCTCTTGACTTTATGTCGCGTCGTTCTGATGATAAGGGGAAAAAACGGACACTTATCCTCTCGGATATGCTTGAAACAGGACAGAGCAGCAAACTACTTTATCGTCAGGTTGCCGAATTGGTACATAGCCGGGGAGTAGAGAAGATTGTCGGGGTAGGAGAGGAAATTCGGACTGCTGCTGCCCGTTTTGAGATAGAAAAGTATTTTTTTCGTACTACAGAAGAATTATTGGAATCGGATTTGCTGGTCGGGTTGCGTAATGAGGTGATTTTGGTAAAAGGTTCGCGTGCTTTTCATTTTGACCGGATTTCAGATCGTTTGGAACTGAAAGTGCATGAAACCATTTTGGAGATCAATTTGAATGCTTTGGTTGATAACTTGAATTATTATCGCAGCAAACTGAAACCGGAAACAAAAATGGTATGTATGGTGAAGGCTTCTGCATACGGTGCCGGTTCATACGAGATAGCTAAAACACTGCAAGATCACCGTGTGGATTACTTGGCGGTAGCTGTGGCTGATGAAGGTTCGGATTTGCGGAAAGCGGGAATCACCTGTTCCATTATGATTATGAATCCTGAGTTGACAGCATTCAAGACCATGTTTGATTATAAATTGGAACCCGAGGTTTACAGTTTTCATTTATTGAATGAACTGATTAAAGCTGCTGAGAAAGAAGGCGTAACGAATTTCCCCATTCATATTAAATTGGATACGGGGATGCACCGTTTGGGTTTTGCACCCGAAGAGATTCCAGAACTGATAGACCGTCTGAAGAAGCAGACAGCTGTTATTCCACGTTCTGTATTCTCTCATTTGGTAGGCAGTGACGGGGCTCAGTTTGATTCGTTTACGCGCAGACAGATAGAAATGTTTGAAGCTGCTTCTGAATGTTTGCAGGAGGCTTTTCAGCATAAGATATTGCGTCATATCTGTAATACAGCCGGGATAGAACGCTATCCGGGTGCTCAGTTCGATATGGTGCGTTTGGGAATCGGCCTTTATGGAATTGATCCGTTTACCAATCAGATTATCAATAATGTAAGTACATTAAAAACCACTATTCTTCAGATTCATGAGGTTCCTAAGGAAGAAACAGTGGGGTATAGTCGTAAAGGACATTTGGAAAGGGATTCCCGTATTGCCGCTATTCCTATCGGCTATGCCGACGGACTGAACCGACGTTTGGGAAATGGACATGCCTATTGTTTGGTGAATGGGCAGAAAGCGTCATACGTGGGTAATATCTGTATGGATGTGTGCATGATTGATGTGACGGATATTGATTGTAAGGAAGGGGATAAAGCTATCATCTTCGGAGATGATTTACCGGTCACTGTTCTGTCAGAGATTCTGGAAACTATTCCATACGAGATCTTGACCAGTGTGTCTAATAGGGTAAAACGAGTTTATTACCAGAATTAACGAAAAAAAGAACGAAAGAAAAAGACATGAAAAGGATGAACATACGTTACTTTTGCGTATCTTTAGGAAGTTACTAAAAATAGATAGCTATGAAACGTATATTCTTCCTTTTGTTATGTTTTTGTTTCTCGGTGTTGTCATTTGCCCAGAGAACGAATGAGGCTAAGCAGTTGACCAAACAGGACTCTTTGCGTTTGCAGCAACTATTGAGCGGTCAAGTCGAAATTGTGATAGATGATGAAACACAGAAAGAAATTGACAGATTGTTCAATCCTGAAAAGTGGAAAATGAAATCAACTCCCTTCCCTAAAAAAACATGAAGTTTGAAACGGAACTTCCTCGTTATTATATCTCTCAAGTGGATACAATAGATGGTAGAGGGTATATCAGACTATTGCCGTACGGACCGTTTGAAACTCCGGAAGAGGAACAAATTTATGTAGAGATTCCTATCAACAAAGAGTTGCTGGCAGGCTATGATTCTCGTTTGGAACCTGCGCCGGCAGGCAAATTTACTCCTAGTGCTTTGATGGTGGGGGCGGGTATCAGCGCTACGTTTGATGCCGATAAGCTGCTAGGAATCATTTTCAGTAAGAAAATGCGTGCAAAAGCCCGTAATGCCAAAGAGGCTGATGCTTGGAAGAGTTATTGAACTATTGAGTAAAGAAACGAATGCCGGATATATGTGGAATACACCGGAATTTTGTGAATTTCATGTTGAAAAAACAGGAGCCACGTTTGGATAGTGCCAGACGTGGCTTGTGATTAGATCTTGTTGAATTTGATTTATTCAACTGCTGATTTTATTTTATATTATTTATACTTACCTTTTTCCAAATGAAATTGTCAATCATTTCTTTGTCGCATTTCCCGTTTTTAGCTTTAATGTTCAGGTTTTCGAATGTAAAGTTAGTAAGTTGATATTGATCAGACTTTTCTACACTGAAGAAATTATCGCATTTAAAATCAATGTTTCTCATTGTCACATGGTTTGAGTAAGAAATGGGAATGTCTTTTCGATCTTTCAGGTCAAAGAATTGCGTCCAAGGTTTGATATACAGAAAATGATCTGCATCTCCGGTGATATCTTCTACCAGAATATATTCATATTGTTGAGGTGTGTCCGGCCGCATCTTTAACCATAACAAACGATTGGCATTGGTGATGTGAATGCGTCGCAAGATAATATTGCGATTGTGGATGGATTCGCTTCCACAAGTGAGGGCGCCGTGGCAGAAACCGTATGTACAATCTTCTATGATGATGTTGGAATTTCCTCCATTATTCGGGTCTTGGTCTGCCCAAGGGCCTTTGCCGCCTTTTAAAGCTATGGCGTCATCATTGACAGACATATAGCAGTTCTTTACCAGTACATTGCTGCATACATCAATATCAATGGCATCCGTACTTGGAGCCTTTACCGGTCTCTCCGGTGAGAAAATATAGAGGTTCAATATTTTTATGTGATTACATTTATAAAGATGGGTAGTCCAAAAGGGAGAGTTAATGAGGCGTACTCCTGAGAGTTGGACGTTATTGCTATGGGAAATATGAACCAGCCGGGGACGTAATTCATCCATATTGGTACATTGGGGATTGACTTTTCGACGAAGCCAAAATGATTTCCAATATCTTAATCCGTTACCATCAATAGTTCCTTTTCCAGATAACGTAAAGCCATCCACTTTGTCGGCATTGACCAACGCCGCGAAATATTTCAAGCTTTGCCCTTCCATGCGGGTGTCTATGATGGGGAAGTTGCTGATATCATCACTTCCCTTCAACACAGCTCCTTCCTCCAGATGCAGGTGTGTTTTGGGTTTGAAGAACAGCGCTCCGCTTAAATAGGTTCCTTTGGGAATAACGATAACTCCGCCACCATTTTGTGCGGCAGCATCGATGGCAGATTGTATTTTCTCTGTTTGTAACAGGGTACTGTCATTGATGACGCCGTAATCTGTCAGAATGTATTTTTTACCTAATGTGTTTATATCTACTATCTTACTGTCCTTAAACCAATCGGATACAGGTGTGCCGTCCGGAAATTTTTCTTGTGCCAAAGACGGAAGGCATAGAAAGACGGCACATACAAAAGTTATTAATTTCATGATTCTGCTATTAAATTAATCACTATTCACTTGTTTATTGTCGGAAATCAAACATCAAATTAAGGTGTAGTCCTTCATCCCCCGATTTGATACGGATATTACCCGGCTGGCTGTTCGGCCCTTGTTGCTCAATTGGTTTAAAGGAGCAAATAGCCGGGATGTCCAGCAGGAAGGATATATCCCCTTCAGGGAATTTGGGCATGGTGTCTTTTACGCGTCCTTTCGGTTCTTCGGGAGTGAACACATGGAAGAAGATACCGTCATTCCGGGAATAAATGGTGAACGGTGTTGTGTCACTTTCCAAAGTGGCCCAATACATATTGGCATGATATCCTTTAAATTCCGGATAAACCAGATTTTCAAAACTTTCTCCGGTAATGGTATTGTTATACTCTTTGTGCCATACTCCATAATTCGTTCCCGGAATCCGGTTTTTCCTAGACACGGTATGGACCGCGGCCCATCCATTTCATGCCGGAGCAATTCTTTTCTAGGATAAGAGAAAGTCAGACCGAGATTGAATACTTTGGAGTCCATGAAAGCATCATCAAATCCACCTCCGCCGGAAGCCCGGTTCAGCAGAATGGCATCCATATAGAGTAGTCCTTTGTCCGTAAGACGCCATACGATGGAGTCGGCGGCACCTTTGTATTTGGCACAGTAAACAGCCCCCTCGTTGCTGTTGCGGACATAGCTCAATGTTGGTTCGTAGCGCATTTTCATGCCCACTGCCACAGGGCCGTCTTTGAATGGAACTTCTGTTCCTCCTGATGTGATACGGCTGATCATGCCGGTAGCCGGGTTAAAAGTGACGGTTACACGGTCGCTTTTCAGTTCGATGGTGGTAGCGGTTTGAGTGGCGGTTGCTGGCTGTACCGTTTCCAGGGTCATCGGAGTCTGTGCCATTTTATGATCAAAGTATTGTTTTGCCAGTCGGATAGGATAGGTCCAGTTACAGATACTTTTCCCTTCTTTGTCAAAAGCCTCTAACTCCAGTACATCACCTTCCCGGAAAGAAGCAGGAAGAGTGAAGCGGGCTTTTCCAGTTTCACCCGGTGTGATGGCAGGCAGTTGTACATGGCCTTCTGCGATAACTTTACCGCTTTCCATTGCATCTTTCAAAGGTGTTTCGCAAGTACGTATTTTGTAAGTCATGCGACATTTGTCCAAGTTAGTATAAGTATATTCATTAGTAACCAGGAAGCTGCCGTCAAAGTGGTCAGTAATCAGCAGCGGTTTTAACTGGATGGGCGACCATTGTGCGCGGATAGCATAGTAACTTCCTTCTTTTTCTCTACGCGGACCTACTACCCCGTCAGGAGCATTGGATTTATCTGAATCCAATATGCCTCCTTTATCAGAACGTTTGGGAGCTTCGTCACAGAATACCCAGATAAAGCCTCCGGCAAACATGGGGTTCGTGCACCAACGATCCCAAAAGTCACGTAGTCCGGCACCACCTCCCTGATCATACATGGCATGCATGAATTCGGTAGGCATAAATACTTTATAGCCGTTGGTAAAACGTGCCACTCCGGTCAGATAAGTGGGATAATGGTGGGTGTCCAGATCATTGAAATCGGCCCAAGGATGTACCATGTGGCGTTTCTGTAATTTATCGTATTTGGCGAATAAAGGATCAAGATTATAATTCCATCCTCCTTCGTTGCCATTACTCCAAATAATGATGGAAGGATGATTCACATCGCGTTCTATCATTTCTTTGACTAATTTAGGACCTACTTTTGAATCGTATCCGTTTTGCCATCCTGCCAGTTCATCCATATAGACAATTCCTAATGAATCACACATATCCAGGAAATGTTCATCAGGCGGATAATGTGAACGGACTGCATTCATATTCATCTCTTTTACCAGCAAGGCATCCTGACGGCTCATAGCTGCACTGGTAGCACGACCTCCATCTACGGAAAAAGAATGGCGGTTGACACCTTTCACCACGAGTTTGGTGCCATTCAGATAAACTCCGTCTTGTGGAAAGAATTCAATGGTGCGGAAACCTATCCGCGTTTCACGGCTTTGCACCGTTTTCCCTTCGGGGTCTTTCAGTTCCAATCTGGCTACGTACAGATTGGGGTCCTCTGTAGACCAAGGTTGGATGTTCATCCAGTTCCCTTCCACCAACTGTTCCTTGTTCGAATCCTTAATCTGATGAGAAATGCTAGATTTGTTTTCTTGAGTGTATATGTCTTTTCCATCCTTTAATGAACGGACGGAAACAGACAATTCATATCCTTTGGCATCTCCTTCCATTTCTATTGCCGCTTGCAATTTTCCATGCTGATCGGCGTTCAGAATAAAATGTCGCATGTGGACTGCCGGGACAACTTCCAGCCATACAGGTCTGTAAATACCACCATACAGCCACCAGTCGGCTTTACGTTCGGCTGCATTGATGGATTTGTTGGCTGATTCTTTAGCTATCTTTACTTCAAGCAGGTTCTTTTTGCCGGGCTTCAATAAATCGGTGATATCATAACTGAAGCGGTAGAATCCTCCCTGATGCATCTCGCCTGCGGGTTTTCCATTGATGAAAACTTCCGTGTCGGTCATCACTCCGTCAAAGAATATTTTTATCCGCTCACCGGAAGTTGTTGCCGGGGATTCAAATTTATATCGATAAATGCCCGTTTCGTCGCTTGGCCTTTCACCTTTTATAGTGTACCAACGACCGTAAGTATATTCTCCGAATCCTTGCAGTTCCCAGTTGCAGGGTACTTCGATCTTTTTCCATTTTCCACTGTTTTGTCCTCCCGAACAAAAGAACTCCCAAGTCCTGGTGTCGTCAATACCGGTTCCCGATAAATAGATACGTTCGGGGTGCGGAGCTTGTGCCTGCACAGTTGGTCCACTCCACAGGGCAGCTATTACTAAAGCTGTCAGTTTGGTCCATTTGTTTTTCATAAAATACCATTGAATACTGTTTTCATGATACAAAAATAAGGCGGGATAACCCGCCTTACAATGGAAAATCATACATTATGATGAAAAATGATACAGTTATAGGGAATTAATATGCCGATAGAATTATTTTATTTCTATTCTCATGGGAGATTCCTTTTTATATTCAACCTTTTCCTGATTGGCATTTATGTTCTTGAAAATAATGTTTTTGGATTTCTTACCTTCTACATTCACCCTAATTTCTTCACTAGGGAGTTTGAAATGTATATCCTCGAACAGGATGTCTTTTCCATCCAATATGTGAATGTCATTATGCAGCGATTCTATCGTCAGCTTCCGCATCGTAAATCCGGCGGCATCATTCAGGGCGCCGATTAATTTCTTGCATTTGATCTCTCCATTTTCTATCACTACCTGGTTGAAAGGTATTTCAGGAATGCCATTGGCGGTAAAGAACTGGTCGGCTGATTCTACAATGAAATCTTTGATCAGGATATTCTTTACATCAGGTGTCAGCCGGTTTACTTTTCTTGCCGGATAGCGTGCGGCCAGTTCGCCCATATAATAAGCACTGCCCAACAAATCCCAAGTAAAGGCTTTTCCTACATTGATCATGCGCAGTCTCTCATAATAAGTGTTGTCACTGCCTCCTCCACGGTTGCGTCGCGTTTTGAAACGGATGCCGGTACGAGTGCCGTCAAATACACAATCGTGTACATACAGATTCTTGATCACTCCGGCTGTTTCACTACCACAAGTAATCCCGCCATGTCCATGCTGGGCCAGCGAGTAGCGGATAACTACATTTTCTGTAGGTTTGCCTACACGTAATCCGTCTTCTGCTCTACCGGCTTTCAGGGTAAAGCAATCATCACCGCAGTTCAGCGTGCAGTATTCAATTAATACATTTTTACAAGATTCTATATCAATGCCGTCTCCGCTGGGCACCTTGGTGGAATTAACGGTAATGCCTCTTATAATTACATTCTCGCAATAAATGGGTACCACATTCCATAAGGTGCTTCGTTCCATCGTGATCCCTTCTATTAATACATTGGTACAGTTGATAGGAGAGATTGTTTTAGGACGATAGAAAGTCCTGCCTTCCATACCGTCATAGATACGTTGTTCTATAGGCATGTCCCACGGGACATCTTTTTCTACCACTGAAGCACCGTTAGGACGTTTTCTGATTTCAGCATCCATAGATGGTCCGTAAATGGTTCCTTCTCCTGTAATGGCGATGTTGTTTTCCCCATTGGCGTAAATAAAGGCGGCCGGCCCCATTATTTCTACCCCTTCATGGCGTGTGAAAACCGCCGGTAGATAATCTTCCGCACGACCGGAAAACTCTATTTCGGCTCCTTTGGCTAAATGTAGATTAACATTACTTTTCAGTACAATACGGGCCGATTTCCATTTTCCCTCAGGAATGACGACTGTTCCTCCTCCTTGTTTGCTGACTTCAGCAATCGTCCGGTTCACTAAATCTGTAATAGGGGCATCTTCTGTCATTCCTTTGTCTTTCATATTGACGATGAAATCGGGAAAAACGGGACGCTTCGGCTGAGGCATATTGAAATATGCATTCTTGATCGGAACGATATTCCGGGGCATTGCTTGTGCACCGACTTCATTTAAATAGGGGATAGCTGGTTTCAGTTCTGCTGTCAGCTTATCCAATACTTCCGGATTTAATTTTACTTTTACCATTCCGATGGGGTGGAAGCGCGTATCATCCCAAGCTGTATAAACAATGGTATATACATTATCTCCTTCGGGTATCAGGCAAAGCGGAGTCCTCATGACAGTCCACCATTTTTTAACTTTGGTATCTATGGCGATATAACGTGCTTTGCTCCAGTTTTTTCCGTCTATGGATAAAGTGTATCCCATTCTGTTGGGTAAGTTTAAATAGTTCGGCCCGCCGTCAAACATCGCTATGTAGGTTCCGTTGGGTAATTTGGATACGATAGGATTCTCTACAAACTGCGGGTGAATGGAAGTTATCGGATTGATTTCCTCACCCATACGTTTCCATGGTCCTTCCAACGTTTCTGATTCGGCCAGTCCCACAGCCCATACCTTGCGCTTTTCCCCTCCTTTCAAGGGATAATCTGCACGGGTTTCGTAAGGATAAGCTCCACTGATAAACGCATTCCAGCCTTTATCCACTTTATATGGGAAGAAAGAAGCGACCCCTTGCCGTCCTTCCCAAAGTTGGGAGTCCAGTCCCGGTTCTATAATGATTCCCATATCTCGGTAAGGACCGCCTATTCCTTCTAGACCTTCCTTTTCGGATTCACATCTCCAGATGCGGCCGAAAGAATGATTGGGTGCAATTTCTTTATCTGTGGTGTAGGCCAGATAAAATCCGTACCATCGGTTGTTTTCCTCGCTGAATACAGGCATATAAGACCAGATGGCGGAACGGCGGTCATTCATGGGATTGTCTTCATGTACCAATGCATAGACACCGCTTGATTCCAATATAGTGGATTGGCGTGTCCAGTGAACACCATCAGTGCTGGTCCAGTGTCCTATACGTGTCTTTACTCTGTCGTGATAGGCAGGCATCCCTTTCACACCGGCGCGTTCGGTAGGAAACATGTGATAAGTACCTTTATTTTTACGATAGAGCCTCCTTCAAATCCTCCTTGAATCCCTTCTGTACCTGGCATTCCTGCGTTGATAACGGGGGCTTCAGGTCCTCCGATAACAGTAACCTTAAATCCGCAACTCCATTCCCGAAGTGCTACCTACATAAAGAGAAATGGACTTTTGATTCGTAAGATAACCATTAAGTCCTCGCGTCCGTTTCAATGCGCATACCATCCCCTTACCCCATAAA